>Ga0209540_10001588_pt1 | contig 17015 bp, 10 predicted proteins | sample BarGraIncu01121A_FD_184501 | JGI IMG/M metagenome (GOLD analysis project Ga0209540, IMG submission 184501) | Arctic peat soil microbial communities from Barrow, Alaska - Barrow Graham LP Incubations 011-21A (SPAdes) (version 2) | ecosystem: Environmental > Terrestrial > Soil > Wetlands > Peat... | reverse complement strand
CAGGGCGCGGGCGATCGCCAGGCGCTGCTTTTGCCCGCCCGAAAGGTTGGCGCCGCGCTCTTCCACGTGCGTATCGTAGCCCTGGGGCAGGCTGAGGATGAACTCGTGCGCCTGGGCCGCCTTGGCCGCCGCCATGACCTCTTCTTCCGAGGCATCCGGGCGGCCATAACGGATGTTGTCGCGCACGGTGCCGGAGAACAGGATGGTTTCCTGCGGCACGATGCCGACCTGCGCCAGCAGGGAATCCTGCTTGAGGCCGCGGACATTGAGGTCGGCGACAAGGACCTGTCCCGCGGATACGTCGTAAAAACGGGGGATCAGGTTGATCAGCGATGATTTTCCGGAACCGGTGGCGCCCAGGATCGCCACGGTTTGCCCGGGCTCGGCCAGCAAGTCGATCCCTTTCAGCACATTCCGGTCGCTGCCGCCATGGTAGTGGAAAGATACGTCCCGGAAGGCCACCCTGGCCTGGGCCTGGTCCGGCAACGGCTGCGCGTCCGGGACGTCCTGGACCTCCGAATCCGTATCCAGGACTTCAATGATCCGCTGGGTGGAGGCCAGGCCATTCGCCCAGACGTTGGCTAGGTTGGTCATCATGAGCAGCGGGGCCATGGTCGTGACCAGGTAGTTGGCGAAGGCCACCAGTTGGCCGATGGTCATGCCGCCGCGGATGGCCTGCAGGCCACCCACCCAGATGACGATGACGATGCCGATATTGATGAAGATCGTCAGCGCCGGCGTCATGACGGACATGAACTGCATCACGCGGGTCATCTCGCGGGTGAGATCTTCATTGGCTGCTTCAAAGCGCTGCCCTTCGTGGTCGGCGCGCACGAAGGCCTTGACCAGGCGCGCTCCGGCGATGTTTTCCTGCAGTACCGTGTTCAGCCGGTCCAGCCTCTGCTGCACGATCCTGAAGAGCGGCTCCATCTTCAAGCTGAACATGATGATCAACGCCGACGTCACCAGCAGGATGGGCAGCAGGGCCAGCGACAATTGCGGGCTGGTCCTGATCATCAGGATCAGGCTGCCCAAGATCAGGAGCGGAGCCCGCGTGCCGACGCGCAGGGATATCTGCACCAGGCGCTGGACCGCGGCGGCATCGCTGGTCAGGCGTACCATCAGTTTGCCGGTCGAAAAATTATCCAGGTTGCTGTAGGAGAACCGCTGGATCTTCATGAAAACGGCTTCGCGCAGGTCGCGGGCGACGCTTTCACCGACGCGCACGGAGAAATTGTTGTTGCCGATGGCGATGAGCGCGCTCAGCACTGAAATGCCCAGCATGATCATGGAGGTATGGATGACGATGGAGAGGTCCTTCCCCCTGATGCCCTGGTCGATGATCCGCTGGATCAGCCGCGGGATGGCCAAGTCCATGAATACCAGGGAAGTCAGCAATAGCAAAGCCAGCACGGCCAGCTTTTTATAGGGTTTTACAAAATACAATATCCTGCGAACCAGAGGCATCGTTCTCCTTCACCTTTTTAAAGTTGGTCAACCTGCCGGTCGAATGTTTGTTTCTTCCTGACTATTATATTCATAATCTTTCTTTCGTCAATGTCCTATAAAAGGAGGGAAAAAATGACCGGCTCCTTCCGTAATCATGGGTCGCCGGCGGCAGGCAATTTTTGGGCCGACAGTGCCGTAAATTGTGCAATCGGCGCCACAGGGGAAAAGTGAGGAAAGCGAAGCGATATTATTTGAAACTTCTTGCAAAATATTTTTCAGGGATTTACAATAATCTTTGTTGACTGGAAATTTTTTATAAATTGAAGAGGGAAATTTTTTTATGATCGTTTTCATGTTCGCGCACTTCTTCGCAACCTGCCAGTTGCCACATGCAAAACGATCCAAGTGTTTCTATCCAGGAGGGATACCATGGCGGAACAAAAAAAGTACTGTTTTTGCTGGCTAAAACGGCTGTCCGTGCTGCTGGGCCTGATCTGTTTCGCGGCCGTGATCAGCGGCGGATCATTCGCTTACGGGGGACAATTGTCCGCGAGCAGCGATCCGCCGCAGCCGGGGTCAGCGCAACCCCGGCAAGTTTATGCCACTGATTTTTCTTTGACTCCCTTTCGAACAAGCAGCGAAAGTGTGAATGAAGGCGGCTCCGGGCCCATGAACTTTTCTCCCCAGCAGCAGCCGTTCGTCGAACCGCCCGTACGGTTGCGGGATGACGACCCGGATTATATCCAGAAATCTTCTCCCTTGGCGGTCGCTTTCAAGGTTTTTTCATCGAATGCTTTTACCTGGGCGGTCGACAGGTTTGTTTTTAATTATTCCTGGGCTCGCGTCGGATTCAAAAGCTGGGGAAATAACCTGAAATCGGGCTGGGAATGGGATACGGACCGCTTGGGCATGAATTTTTTCTTTCATCCCTATTCCGGGGGCTCTTATTTTAATTCCGCCCGCACCAGTGGATATAGTTATTTCGCATCCGTGCCTTTTACCTTTTTGGGCAGCTTGATGTGGGAGTATTTCGGGGAAACGACGCTGCCGGCGTATAACGATATTATCAATACCACTCTCAGTGGAGCGTTGTTCGGAGAAATCCTTTACCGGTTGACTTCGCAGATCCTGGATGATCGAACGACCGGGACGGAGAGATTTTTCCGCGAATTGGCAGGTGCGATCCTGAGTCCCGGGAGGGCTCTGAGCAGGCTTTTGCAGGGAAGGATGGCCCGGGTCACTCCGAAAGAGATCTATCAGAAAGAGCCTCTCAATATTACATTGGTCACCGGGATGCATTGGTTCAATACCGGAACAACCTTGGGAAGCGTGGGCACGGGCGGTGCCTGCGCGACTTTCGGGATTCATCTCGATTATGGTGATCCGTTTGAAATACGGCCGCGCAAGCCTTTTGATTTCTTCAAGATGCGGATCAATCTCAGTTACGGGAAAAATGTGGGAAAGAAATATCTGGACAATCTCATCGGCTATGGCCTTTTGTTCGGCAAGACTATTCACTCCGGGAACCTGGACATGCTGGTCGGGGCGTTTCAACATTATGACTACTGGGACAGCCATATTTTCGAAGTCACTTCTCTGGGCTTCGGTCCGGGGATCGTTGCCAAGTGGCAGTTTTCAAAGAACTCGAATCTTCAATCCGCGTTCCATCTCGAGTTCCTGCCTCTCGGCGCAACCAATTCTCCCTATATTGATATCGTGGAGGGCGGGATCCCCGGCCGGAATTATGATTATTCCGGCGGCGCCGGTGGCAAGTTCGAGGGCACTCTGAATCTTGGGAAATTGGGGCAGGCGACGGTGATCTATTACGTTTATTGGCTTCATACGTATATCGGGCCGGTCGGAGACAAGACCATCGGCATTTTCAAACCCAGGATCGCGGTCAGACTTTATAAGAATCTCAGCCTTGGCTATGAATATACCTTTTACCACAAGTACAACAACCTTCGGGATTTTCCGGATGTTCACAGGAGCGAAAGCGAACAGAAATTTTATTTGATGCTGTATTTTTAGATTCACGCCTTGTCAATATGAATCACAGGGCATATTATCGGCAAAAGACGTTTGGGGAAAATTTTATCTTGAAAAATAATCAAGCAATCCCTATACTTGCAGAAGAAGTTTAAAAAATACATAAACGATTGTCAGGGGAACTTGTGTGTAAAGGAGGGATCGATGAAAACAAAAGTGGGCCTGTGGATCGACCATAAGAAGGCTATTATCGTGGCGGTTATGGACAAAGGGAAAAAGACGGGGCTGATCGTTTTAAAATCGGAAGAGCAGCATCGTCGGTCCGGCGACCCGCATATTGAAGGTTCCCATGAACCGCAGCCGGTAACCGCGGATGACATCCGCCAGAGAGTTTTTACGGAGCATCTCAACATCTATTACGATGCAGTCTCCGCTGCCATCGGAGACGCGGAAGCCATTTTGATATTCGGCCCCGGCGAGGCCAAGGGCGAACTGAAAAAACGTCTGGAAAGAAACAATATGGGCGGCCGCATCGCGGCGGTCGAAACGGTCGACAAGATGACGGATCGCCAGGTCGCGGCCAAGGTGCGCAAGCACTTTGGCAAGTAGCGTTCGGCGCTGGGATCGGAACGGAGCAACTTGAAACGTTGCTCGGGCGGCCGCGGCGAACCGGGCCGCTCAAGAGCACATTGGACCGCTCGATTGGCTTACATCAAGGAGGGCTCTCTATGGTAGAGCGGATGCCTGTTATAGCAGAGGAATGAATGGGACTGCCGAAGAATATACTGAAAGAGGTCGGGGATCTCGCGGGCAGAAGCAAAGTGAAAGTCTCCGAGCAATTATTGGCCAAGGCGCGCATGGACACCGGTGCCGCGCTGGAAGATCTCGGATCGCGCTTGAGCGGACTCGGCGCGGAAGAAGTCGCTGCGCGCATCCAGCGCTATGGGTGGAATGAAATCGCGCGGGAGAAACGCCAGACCTCCCTGATGCGCCTTTGGGGCAATGTCAGGAATCCACTGAACATCCTGCTGATCGCCCTGGGTGTGCTGTCGTATCTGACGGGCGATCGGCGGGCGATGATCGTCATTTTCGCGATGGTGGTGTTGGGAGTGGTGCTGCGGTTCTTTCAGGAGATGCGCGCCGACAACGCGGCCGAAAAGCTGAAGGCCATGGTCAACACTACGGCCACGGTGGTGCGCGACGGCAAAGATGCCGAGGTGCCTCTCAAGTTGCTTGTGCCTGGTGACATCATCCGGCTGAATGCCGGGGACATGGTGCCGGCCGACCTGCGGGTACTTGCCGCCAAAGACCTGTTCTTGAACCAGGCGGCGCTGACCGGGGAATCCTTGCCGGTAGAAAAGAAAGCCGCGCCGCCCTCTACCACTGTGCTAAATCCACTGGATCTGCCGGACATCTGCTTCCTGGGTTCCAGCGTGGAGAGCGGCTCCGCGACGGGGGTGGTGGTCCACACCGGGAACCTCACTTACTTCGGTTCACTGGCCGCCAGCATCGTCGGGCAGCGCCAGCTGACCAGCTTCGACAAGGGCGTCAACAAGTTCACCTGGCTGATGATCCGCTTCATGGCGGTGATGGTGCCGGCCGTATTCCTGATCAACGGACTGAGCCGGCACAACTGGATGGAAGCCTTCCTGTTCGCCATGGCGGTGGCCGTCGGCTTGACCCCGGAGATGCTGCCGATGATCGTGACCGTCAACCTGTCCAAGGGTGCGCTGATGATGGCGCGCAAGCAAGTGATCGTCAAGCGCCTGAATTCCATCCAGAACTTCGGGGCAGCCGACGTCCTGTGCACCGACAAGACCGGCACCCTGACCCGGGGCAAGATCATCCTGGAGAAACACCTGGATGTCAGCGGCAATGAAAGCCCGCGCGTCCTGCATTACGGGTACATGAACAGTTATTTCCAGACCGGTCTCAAAAATCTGATGGATGAGGCCATCCTCGATCACGACCACCTTGAGGAGGACCTCAAGGTGAAAACGGACTACAGCAAGATCGACGAGATCCCCTTCGACTTCCAGCGGCGGCGCATGTCCGTGATCGTGGAGGACAAGCAGGACCGGCACATCCTGATCTGCAAGGGCGCGGTGGAAGAGATCATGCGCCTGTCATCGCAAGTGGAAGTCGGCGGCGAAGTGCTGGATGTCCAGCCGGAGCATGACGTTCATCGCAAGCGGCTCGTGCAGGGATTGAATGAGCAGGGTTTCCGCGTTGTCGCCGTGGCCTACAAGATCATGCCCGGCGATGACCATGAACCGCGCTATGGGACGCAAGACGAAGCCGGCATGACCCTACTGGGGTTCCTGGCCTTCCTCGATCCGCCCAAGGAAACCGCGGCCGAGGCCTTGCGGCGGCTGCACGCCCTGCATGTGGACGTCAAGATCCTGACCGGCGACAATGAGGTCATCACCACCTATATCTGCAAGCAGGTGGGCATGCCGGTGGACAAGATCCTGCTTGGTTCTCAAATCGAAACGCTGAGCGAGGCAGAGCTGGCTGAAGCCGCCAGCGTGACCAGTATCTTCGCCAAGCTGGCACCGGCGCAAAAGGAGCACATTATCCGTGCCCTGCAGAGCAAGGGACACGTGGTGGGCTTCATGGGCGACGGCATCAATGACGCCCCGGCCTTGAAGGCCGCCGACGTGGGCATCTCGGTCGACAGCGCCGTGGACATCGCCAAGGAATCGTCCGATATCATCCTGTTGGAAAACAGCCTGCTGGTGCTGGAACAGGGGGTGATCGAAGGTCGCCGCGTTTTCGGCAACATCATCAAGTACATCAAGATGGCGGCTTCTTCCAACTTCGGCAACATGTTCAGCGTGGTGGGAGCCAGCGCCTTCCTTCCCTTCTTACCCATGCTGCCGATCCAGGTGTTGACCAATAACCTGCTTTACGACTTCTCGCAGACCGCCATCCCCACGGACGCGGTGGATGCGGACTGGCTGACCAAGCCACGCCAGTGGACGATCGGCGCGATCCAGCGTTTTATCCTGTTCATCGGCCCGATCAGCTCGATCTTCGATTACCTGACATTCTTCATCATGCTCCATGTTTTTCATGCCTGGAGCAACCCGGCCCTGTTCCATACGGGCTGGTTCGTGGAGTCGCTCTTCACCCAGACGCTGATCATTCATGTCATCCGCACCAACAAGATCCCGTTCATCCAGAGCCGGGCCAGCTGGCCGCTGATCGCGACTTCCATCATCATCGTCGCGGCAGGCGCCTGGCTTACGGTTTCGCCCCTGGCCGGCACACTCGGGTTTGTCCCGCTACCGCCACTGTACTGGCTGCTGCTGGCGATCATGCTACTGGGCTATGTGATCCTCACGCAATTGGTCAAAACCTGGTTTTACCGAAGATTCGGCGAATAAGGAAGAGCGTGTAGGGACTGAATAAGTTCAGATACATATTGGACTCTTAGATTAACTCACGAAGTGAGTTACGGATGGCGAGCGGGAGTCCGAGATGAAGGTATTTTATCTATTTCGGGGCTTTCGCGGCTATAATCGTGCCATGTTGCGCATCCAAGAGATCGGGGACCATCCCCAAAGGGAAGAGATCGAGAGGCGGTTGAAAGCGATCTGGATGCTGGATCGGCTTCGTCCTGCTGCCGCTGGCGGTCATGCTGGTGTTGAGCCTGTTCCTGCTGACCGAAACGGCGCGCGTTTTGCACCGCCGCAAGGAGTGACGCGCCGCTGCCGCCGGAGGCTTCGGGAAATTTACAAAAGGGCGGAGTTGTGGTATCTTGATGGCGGCCGGCGAACCCGGCGCGGACGGAAATCATGAACATCTATCTGAAAAAACTCGAAATGCACGGCTTCAAATCGTTTCCCGAGAAAACGGTCGTCCAGTTTCACCAGGGCATCACGGCCGTGATCGGCCCCAACGGTTGCGGCAAGAGCAACCTGGTCGATGCCCTGCTCTGGGTCCTGGGCGAGCAGCGCATCAAGAACCTGCGCGGTGAAAACAACGAGGACCTCATTTTCACGGGCAGCGCTTCCAAAAAACCGCTGGGCATGACCGAAGTCGGAGCCTTCTTCGCCAGGGATGAGGAAGAGACCTATATCGCCCGGCGTTTCTTCCGCAGCGGCGAAAGCAAATACATCCTGAACGAGAAATTCTGCCGCAACAAGGATATCCAGGATACGCTGTTCGACCTGGGCATCGGCGAGCGCAATTACTTCATTTTCGAGCAGGGCAGCGTCGAGAAGATGATCAACCTCAAGCCCAGTGAGAGGCGCATCCTGATCGAAGAAGCGGCCGGCATCGCCCAGTACCTGGAAAGGAAAAAAGAGACGGCCGGCAAGTTGATCATCGCCCAGCAGAACCTGGACAGCCTGGACCTGGTTTTGCAGGAAAAGAACAACCGCTTGCGCGAGCTGAAGAACCAGGTGCATTTCGCCCGCCGTTACCGCGAGATCAAGAATTCCCGGAACGATTACCTCAAGGCCCTGCTGAAAAAAAAATACCTGACCTTCAAGGATGAATTCGACCTGCAGGGCGGGAAGGTCATCGAGTTCCTGAACGGCGAAGCTTCCCTGGTCAAGGAGATCGCCGATTTCGACAAGAGCCTGCTCGACCTGGAAGCCAAGCGCTGGGACCTGGACCACAGTCTGAAGAGCAGCCAGCAGCACATCTTCGATTGCAACAACCGCCTCCTGGAAGGCAGCAAGGAAATCGAGAAATCCCAGCAGCGCCTGGAATTCCTCAAGCAGAGAACCATCGAAATGCAGAAACTGATAGCGGAAAGCCAGGCCGAGATCAAGGAGATCGGCAAACAGGACGAAAGCCTGGCCGCGGAAATGGCCGAATATGACCGGCAGCTGGCCGAGCAGGGCGGCAGCAACAAGGAGTTGGACCTGGCCATTGCCGGCCTCAACCAGGCTATCGCCGACCGCAATGTCCAGGACGGGCACCTGAAAAAAGCGATGTTCAACCTGCAGGTGGAGATCTCCCGCAACCGCAACGAATCCACCCAGCTGGAAAAAAACCTGATGCGCCTTGAGGCCGATATCAGCAACCGCCACCAACTCATCGGCGAGCTCGAGACCCAGGGCCAGGACCCGGAGATCGTTGGCATGGAAAAGACGGTCCGGGCTCTGGCCGAGACATTGAGCCTGGATGAGAAAGAAGCGGACAAAGCCGCCCAGGCATTTCAAAAAACACAAAGCCAAAGCGAAGCAGTGGAAAAACAGCTGCGCGACGCCACGAATGAGATCGCCAACCTCGGCCGCCAGAAGGAAAAATACCTGGAGATCAAGCAAAAGATCACCGGCGCCCAGGGCAAACCGTTCGCCGGCAAGAGCCGCGGTTTCCTGCAGGAGCTGCTGGTGGCGCCCAAAAAACTCCACGCCGTGCTGGAGAGTTTTTATTTTGACGAGCTGGACGCGCCGATCGTGGCCGACGGTGAGGCCGCCCTGCAACCGGACCTGCGCAAGGCCTTTCTCAAGCGCGCCGCCGCCGCGAAACTGCCCGAGGGGATCCGCGCCGCCGCCGGGTTCAGGGATTTCGTGAAAAACCTGTTCGAACTGGAAGACAGGGAGTTGAAACCGTATTTCCGTGACGGCGTGCTGGTGGATTCTCTGAAGAACGGCCTGGCGATCTACTCGCAGTTCGGGGTGGACATCGTCACGGAACAGGGAGAAGTGATCGGCGCCAACGGGGTATTGATCAAGAACCGCGACCGGGGCATCCTGGAAGTGCTGGATGAGATCAAGGCCATTGATAAAAAAGTAGCCGTTTTGCAAGGCGGGCTGGCCGGGACCAGGGCGGACCTCGACCTGCTTGCCGGGCAGAAAAAAGAAAAGGCCGGGCAGCGGGAAAAAGCCGAGGCGGCCCTGAATTCTCACAAAGAGGAGAGCATCGCCCTGCGTTCGCGCCTGGAAGCGCTGAAAAAAAACCGCGACCTGGGCAGCAAGCGCATCCAGATCACCTCTGCCGAAATCGAGGGCCTGGATACGGAAGCGGGAAAATTAAAAGGGCGCCTGGCCGAGCTGGAACAGAAGCAGGCCGAGTTGGACAAGCGGAATGAAACGCTGGAACGGGACAAGGATAATTTCGGCCGGGAAAACGAAAAGCTGCTGCAGCAGGTCAATGAAAAGGAAAAGGAAAAAATCCATCATGACAATGCCTTGAACCTGATCCGCGAAAAGATCAGCTCCCGCAAAAATTCGCTGCAGGATACGCAAAACAGGAACGAAAAACGCCGTCAGCAGATCCTGAACGCCGAGGAAGAAAAAAAACGCCTGGAAACCGAGATCGCCGCAAGCACGGCCAGGATCAAGGAGATCAAGGCCGGCGGCAAGGCCCTGGAAAAGGAAAAGACCGACCTGGAAAAATCGCTGAAAAAGGAAGAATTGGCTTTGGACGAAGTGAACAGCCAGGGCAAGAGGATCTCTGCCGACCTGATCGCCAAACGCAAGGTCCTGGAAGAGTGGCGTGAAAACAAGAAAGAAAGCGAGATCAAACTCGCGGCCGTGAAAAAGGACCTTTTCCAGCTGGAAGAGATCGCCAGCCAGGAATTGGGTATGGAACTGAAGGACATCGAGGCCGATGCCGGAATGCTGCAGAACGAAACCACCCAATTGGACTCCCAATTCAACGACATGGTGAGCAAGCTGAACCGCATGCGCGAAAGCGACCGCCTGAATTTTTCCGCCGAGGCGGAGTACGAGATACTGGAAAAGGATTTCAATTTTCTGCAGGGGCAAAAAGAGGATATCGTCAAGTCGATCGCCGACATGAATGCCGCTATTGCGCGCATCGACAGCGAATCCAAGGAAAGTTTTCTGAAGGCCTTCGCCGCCATCAAGGAAAATTTCGTCAAGAACTTCAAGATCCTTTTCGAAGGCGGCGAAGCGGAACTGGTCCTGACCGACAACGAGAACGTGCTGGAAGCCGGCCTGGACATCCAGGTCCAGCCTCCGGGCAAAAGGCTGCAAAGCATGCGCCTGCTTTCCGGCGGTGAAAAGACGCTGACCTCGTTGGCCTTCCTGTTTTCCCTGTTCGAGTACAAGCCTTCGCCGTTTTGCGTTTTTGACGAAGTGGACGCTTCGCTCGACGAGGCCAACATCCAGCGCTTCCTGAAGTTCCTGCACCAGCTGAAAAACAAGACCCAATTCGTCATCATCACCCACAATTTCAAGACCATGGAGGAAGCCGATTACATCTACGGCATCAGCATGGATGAGCCCGGCGTTTCCAAGCTGTATTCCATGAAAATGACCTGATATGGACATGGATTTCCGGGGCTATATCCAGGTTTACACCGGCAACGGCAAGGGCAAGACCACGGCGGCCCTGGGCCTGGCGCTGCGGGCGGCCGGGCGGGGCATGAAGACCTTCATGGCCCAGTTTTTGAAAAAAGGGGAATACGGGGAACTGCTGGCCGTGCGGGACCGCCTGGCTGACCGGATCACCATTTGCCAGTTCGGGCTGCCGGAATTTCACCACCAGGGACAAGGTGTGCGCGCCGAAGAGACCGCAGCGGCCGAGATGGGACTGGCCGCCGCCGCAGCCGCCATGGCCGGCGGTGAGTACCGCATCGTGGTTCTGGATGAGATCAACACCCTGCTGCATTTCAAGATCATCCCGCTGGAGCCGGTTTTGCGTTTCCTGGACCGCAAGCCAGAGGATGTGGAATTGATCCTGACCGGTCGCTACGCGCCGCAGCCCATCCTCGATCGTGCCGACCTGGTGACCGAGATGCTGGAGGTTCGCCACTACTACCAGAAGAGTATCCAGGCCCGGACCGGCATCGAAAAATAGTTTTTTCTATTTAATAAATTAACCCATAAAACAGGACAATTCTTGTTTTACAGGACATTTCCTTTCGCACTCTCTTAGCATAGGAACCCAATTCCTATCCGTATTTGTTGAATGGAGAGATCTTTGATACGATTTTGTAGCCAGTGTCGTGATAGAAGACTGGAGACGGAAATATCCCTACGCCCGACTACACAGCTCTCTGGGCTATGAGCCTCCAGCGCCGAAGACTCTAAATCTTAAAAATCTCACTATATTGGTGGTGCACTAATTAGGGGCCAGCCTTGTGACAAGGCCAAGAATGGATTGGCATATAAAATGCTTAATTATTATTAAAAGAAAATTAATATGAAAAATGGTTTAATGAAAAAAAAGCATGAAAAAGCGTTTGAGAGGACGCAATTTTTATTATTCTTGACTTTTAATTTTTTCAAAGTTATATTAAATACAATGTTTCCAAATTTCAACGATTCGGGAGGGTCGCCATGAAAAAAATTATTTTTTTGGTGCTTATTTTTTGTTTGTTCTTCACCGTTCAGGCTGCTGAAAAGATCACTCGGTTGGGGCAGCATCCGTTTTATAAAAGCAGAGACTTGCAGCCGGCCGATCTAAAGATCATCGCCCTGGACAAAGCGGGCGATGTCAAGATGGGCTTTGAGGAAGCCGGCAACGGCGACCTGGTGTTCGCTTTTCTCGAACAGATCCAGAAAGCCGATATCCAGACCGTGGATGTGAATCCCGGTGACAACTTTCAGTGGATGCTGTTCAAGAGAGGGAGAAAAGTCCTGGTCAAGAGAGATATTGTGTGGGACGGGAAAAAACCGATCGTCGCCTATAATTTTACTATTTACCGCGATGGCAAGCTCTATGAATTCATCGTACCCAAGCTCTGTGCCAATATTTCGCTTAAAAAAATGACGGAAGTTCCTGCCCCGGGCTGCGTGCTGAATGTTATTCCCAACGAGGTGCTGCTCGGCAACACCGTAAAGATCGATATGTGCGGAACGCAGAATGTAGTCAAAACAGTGGTCACGATCACGGATGCCACTGGAGCGGTCGTCAAGACCATGGAACTGACCCCGGAGAACTGCACGGCCGAGATCACCCTGGACAAAATCGGTGAATACTCGGTAGTGGCGGTGGGAGAAAACCAGTACGCCATGAAATCCAACCCCTGCGAAATGGCGGTCAAGGTGCTGGAGCCAGTTATTGCCCCGATTATCGCTCCGGTCGTCGAGAGAAGAAATCCGCTGCATTTCCTGATCGAAGGCGGCCCCGGTGCGCTGAAAGGGACCTACACAGGAATGGTCTGGGCCCGGGCCGGTATTTCCCTCGACCTCGTGTTTGACAAGTTGGATTTCATCTTTACCCTGGGCGGCGGCATCCCGGTCAAGGGCGATCCCTGGAAGTCTTTCTTCATGGGCAACGCTCTGCTGAATCTGCATGCCGGGCCGGCTTACCTGGCCGGTGGCCTCGGTTTCAGCACCAAGGATTGCGATCGGGTGGACAAGAAGGGCGGCATCGACCTGGTGGGCGAAGTGGGCATCAATCTCTTCCACTCCAATGATTCGGTCGGCTCGATCTTCGGCGAACTGCGCGCCCCGGTCATCACCAAGGACCGTAGCTTCGATCGCAACCACAAGCTGCTTTTGGGTTTCCGTTATATCTTTTAAGTAGTTCCTATTTGCATCCGCAAGGGCCGGGTCCAGTGACCTGGCCCTTTTTTCTCCGGTGCCTTCGTTTGGGTGGGACACGCCTCGGCGCTTGACAAAAGGATTTTCAATCTCCTATAATAAAGCATCAGGAGAGGGAGTGATGAAAAAAAATATTTTCCTTGTCATCCTGGTTCTGTTCTCCACCCTGCTTATGGCCCAAAACCAGGATATGGATCTAAAAAAAATCAATTTTCCCCAGGCATTTGTCCAGGCCGATAAGGAATATCCGGCCGGGAATTATTGGCTGGTTCTGACCGTGAAGGACGGTTTGCCCCTATTCGCCGTTCGCAATGCCCAGCAGGAATTGTTGTTTGAGGAACTGGCGGTAGTCAAGGACAGATCCGGCGGCAAAATGAATGCCCCATTCAGGGTCAAAAATGAATTCTTGAAAGAGAGGGAATATTTCCGCATCAGGGTCAGTACGCCAAACCAATTCTTGACGGGTTATTTCCTGGTCAAGAAATAAGCGGTTTCAAAAGAAAAATCAATCCGCGGGTCAGTCGTCGGTCGCGCTTTTTGTTTCGGTTTTATAATAATTGTAGATCTTCTGGTGTTCCTCTTCATTGCAGAATTCGATGGGTTCGGTTCCTGGCAGGAAGGCCTCATTGAGGGGGTATAAGCAATCGGGCGTCAGCAGCTTGCCGGTGTACTTGTCGATATTGATCATATAAACGCCCGAGGGGACGCGGAACTTATTTGTTTCCGGGTACTTGTTCAGGTAATTTTCCATGAATTTGACAAAAATAGGCGACGCCGCCTCGGCACCGGTCATCTCCTCGCCCAGGCTTTTTTTCTGGTCGAAGCCCACCCAGACGCCCACAGTCAGCGTGGGCGTGAAGCCGATGAACCAGGCGTCGGTAAAATCGTTGGTGGTTCCGGTTTTTCCGCCCACTGGTGCGGGCAGGGCCCTGGCTCGCCAGCCGGTCCCGGAACGGACCACGCCCTGCAGCAGGTAGTTCATGATGAACGCCGTTTCCTTTTCCACCACCTGCTTGCGCTCGGGGAAATTTTCCTCAATGATGTTGTTGTTCAGGTCGCAGATGCTGCGGATAAAATAGGAATTGACCCTGACGCCGTAATTGGCGAACACGGTGAACGCCTCGACCATTTCCTTGAGGGTGACTTCGAATGCGCCCAGGGCCAGGGACATGTAGGGCTTCAGGTCGGAGGTGATGCCAAATTTCTTGGCATACTGAACCCCGATTTCCGGGGTAATGGCCTGCAGGATGCGCGCCGTGACCACGTTGCGCGATAGCTCCAGGGCGCGGCGAAAGGTCAAGGGGCCCAGAAAGTCGCCCTTGTGGTTGCGCGGTTCCCAGAGCTTCCCGGTCCATTCGTCCATGTAGGAGAAAGGCTCATCCTGGATGATGGTGGCCGGGGAAAATCCGTGCTCGAGCGCCGCCGTATAGATGATCGGCTTAAAGGTGGAGCCGGTTTGACGCAATGCCTGGATGGCGCGGTTGAACTTGCTTTTTTGAAAAGAGTAGCCCCCGACCATGGCCTTGATCTCGCCGGTTTTGTTGTCCACGGCCAACAGCGCGCCTTCCACGTTGGGCTCCTGCTCCAGGCCGAGTTCCAACCTCTTTTTGGCCATGTCCACGGCCAGGATGCGGAACAGCGCCACGTCCCCGGTTTTGAGCAGGCGCGGCAACGGCCGGTTCGTCCACTTGGCGGCGGTGGCCTGCAGCTCACCGCCGAAGCGGGCGATGCGGACCGCGGCCTTGGTTTTGCCGACCTCCATGACCACGCCTTCGAGGATCTGCCCGGGTTCGATCCTGGCGTTTTCCCAGGCCGGCAATTTGTATTTGTGGAGGTCCAGCCTGTTTTCCGGCAAGTTGAAAAGTTTTTCGCGGCTGCGCCAGCCCCGGCGCTTGTCGAGCGCCCGCAAACCTTCGCAGAGGGCATCCTCGGCCCAGCGCTGCATTTCGCCGTTCAGGGTGGTGAAAACCCGCAAGCCGCCTTTGTAGAGCAGGTTGTCACCGTACTTGGCCTCCAGGTATTTGCGGGTATCCTCGGTGAAATAATCGGCCAGGGATTCGCTGCCGGCGTCGGACGGTTTTTCGGGAATCTTTACGGCCAGCGCCTCCTGGTATTCCTTGGCGCTGATGAACTTGAGCAGGAGCATTTTCAACAGTACGTAGTTCCGCCTTTTTAGAACGTTTTCGGAGCGTTTGAAAATTGAATAAAGCCCGTTGGGATTGGGAACGATGCAGGCGATCAGCGCGGCCTCGGCCACGTTGATCTCCTTGACCGTTTTGCCGAAATAATAACGGGCGGCTGCTTCGACCCCGTAAATGCTGCCGCCCAAAAATATCTTGTTGCAATAGAATGTCAGTATCTGGTCCTTGGTGTACTTTTTCTCGATCTGGATGGCCAGAAGCATTTCCTGCAGTTTGCGCGAAATGGAAAATTCCGGGGCCAGGAAAAGTCCGCGGGCCAGTTGCTGGGTGATCGAGCTGCCGCCTCCCCATTTTTTGTGCAGGAGCACGCCGCCGACGGCGCGGATGAAGCCGCGGAAATTGATCCCCCAGTGGGAATAAAACTGGTTGTCTTCCGCGGCAACCAGAGCTTTCTTGAGCGCGGCGGGAATATCGGTGCTTTTGATGATGATGCGCTTTTCGATGGCAAAATCCTTGATCGGCGCGTTGCGGTCGTCATAAAGCGTGGTCATGACCACGGGCTTGATATCTTCCAAATTTTTGATCTGCGGCAGGCCTTTTTGATACACCAGGATCACGCCCAGCAGTATCCCCAACAGGACGGTTACTGTCAGGCTGGCGGCGATGAGCAGAATCTTAAGGTTTTTAAGGAAATATTTTTTCATGGTCCACGCCCAGTATACCATATCTCGGGGTCTAATTAAATCGGTTGCCGCCGCTGCTGGGGTTGATTTTTCCCCTGCTTTTTTTTATACTGCCTTGCAGGTGGTATCATGATCAAGGGAATCGGCGTGGACATGGTCGAGATCGGCCGGATGCGGAAATTGATCGAACAGGACCAGGGATTTGTCGAAAGAATTTTCACCGACAAGGAAATCGCCTACTGCGAAAGCAAGTTTTTCAAGGCCCAGCACTACGCGGCCCGCTTCACCGCCAAAGAAGCGTTCTTCAAAGCGCTGGGAACCGGTTTCCGGGACGGCATGGGCTGGCAGGACGTGGAAGTGGAGAACGACGCCCTGGGCAAGCCGCAATTGCGGCTGGCGGCGGTGGCGCTGGCCCAGTTCAAAAAGAGAAAACTGAAAAGGGTGCTGCTTTCGCTTTCGCATACCCGCGACATGGCGGTAGCCCTGGTGGTCATCGAATAGGAGCTTTGCCGGGAGTTTCCCTGAAGACAGGAAGAAAAACTATTTCAGCTTGATCAGGTCGGAAGTGACCATGCCGTAAATGATGCGCGAAGTATCGTAGATATTGACGCCGCATTCGCGGGAGATCTGGTTGATGCTTTTTTTGCCGTCGATCTTGGCGATGATCACCCATTCCATGGTGGAGAGGGAAATTTTGCGGCGTTCCTGGCGGTCGATGTCGCTGAATTCTGGGATGGCATCGATCGAGCCGATTTTTTTGCGCAGCAGTTTCCATTCATCGATGCGGCGGGCGGCTTCCATGAGCAGCGAGGTGATGGGGCGAATGACGCTGCTGGGCGTATCGAAAGCTCCCTCTTCAAAAACAAATTCACCTTCGTCCCAGGAAATGAGGGTAAAAATGGCGTCTTCGCCCTTGAATTCTTCGACGTCGGCATGGATGATCTCGCCGTTTTTCAGGTATATCGACCCTTTCTGGCCATTGCCGCGCGTAAGGACGAAGCGGCCCGTCTGCTTGGAATTGGAAACGAGCTGCATGATATCCGCCAGGTTGATTGAACTTAACGATCCTTTTAAACTCATGGTTTTCACTTCTTTAAAAAACAGTTTTGAATATAAATAGTATAGTGATTTGCATCGTTTGTCAAGATGGCGCATTGCCTCATCCAAAATCTACTTAAAGAGGGTATCGTTGCCTCATATAATAATCTACCTGAAGCAAAACACTTATGCAAGTACAGGTTTGATGCGATTGATGGCATAAATAGGCCTCCCCTTAT
>Ga0209540_10001587_pt1 | contig 17020 bp, 22 predicted proteins | sample BarGraIncu01121A_FD_184501 | JGI IMG/M metagenome (GOLD analysis project Ga0209540, IMG submission 184501) | Arctic peat soil microbial communities from Barrow, Alaska - Barrow Graham LP Incubations 011-21A (SPAdes) (version 2) | ecosystem: Environmental > Terrestrial > Soil > Wetlands > Peat... | reverse complement strand
ACAGAGACAAACCCATGAATATGAGATAATCAATTACGCCAAGAAAAAGGCGAGATGCTCGTAGACACGATATGTTATTGGGCTGTAAGCTGGAATTACAAAGGCAAATAAAAATGCCGCCCGTTAAGGGTTATGGGGTGCTCGAGCCGTATGAAGCGAAAGTTTCACGTACGGTTCCGAGAAGAGGCGGAGGGAGCAATCTCTCCTCCTTATTCTACACAGACTGTAGCAATAATTTATATACTATTTAGTTATAACAATGTTATAACATGAAACAAAACATTAGAAAAATTGGAAATAGCAGGGGAATAATAATCCCACGATTGCTGATGCAGGAAATCGGCATGCCAGAAGTGGTAGATATAAGTTTAACCGGGGATGGCTTATTGATCAGTCCTTTGAATAGTAAAATCATCCGGCGCAAACCAAGAGATGAAGATGAAACACTTGGTCTCTATAACATAATGAAAGCTAACATAGAAAGCAGCATCAGAAAAGGAAAAGTGAAGTGGCTTCGCGAAAGAGAAATGGAAAGGACGATATGATAGAAGAACTGGAAAAAATAGCGTCGATAGAGAACCTTGTAGATAAAAAAGCATATTTTATGTCGCTACTAACTCGAGAGGCTGAGAAACAAAATATACGCCCGATTGTTGTTGGAGGTTCTGCTGTGGATTTTTATACAGAAGGGATATTTCCAAGTTATGATATAGACCTTATAGGAAGCCGAAAAGTAATAGGGGAAATATTAGAGAAAAACTTTGATTTCAAGCGCAGCGGAAGGCACTGGATTAATGAAAAAATAGGTATTTATGTGGAAGTACCGGGTAATCATTTAGCGGGAAATGTGGATAAAATCACGACAATAAAAGTCAACGGTCTAAAGTTATATGTGATTGGAATTGAGGATTTGATTATTGACCGCATGGCTGCATGCAGCGAATGGAAATCGGAAACGGACTGCAAGCAGGCTCAGTACATGCTTAAATATTATAATAATAGAATAGATTTCAATTATTTGAACACAAAAGCAAAGGATGAAGGGCTTTTAAAAGTATTAAAGAAACTTTGCGTATAGCTGTGCAATGTTAAGCCCATGCCATGGATGTTTTGTGCTAAAGGCGGTGGGGGGAAGTAGAATATGAGGGGAATTGGGAAGCATCAGAGTTTTTTTCTATTACTGAAAAGCCACTATTGTGTCTGTGAACTTATCCGGATGACTGATAAGAAACAAAATCATGTGTTCCGCCATAGGGCTATATTGTTGAAAAGCGGTGCAGTTGACTTCCTAAATGAAATCCCGATGGAAGTATTACAAATTATTAATCTATTTGTTCGCCTTCGCGTTTGCCGCTATGAAATCACGCACAAGCTTTGCGCCAAGTACTGCGGTTCCGCCGGAATCGTATGCCGGAGCTATCTCCACAAGGTCAAATCCAACCACATCCGGCGCAAGAGAGGAAATCACAGCCCTTACATCGCGCGGTGTTAATCCATAGGGTTCAGGTGTTCCTAATGCGGGTGCATAGGCGGGGTCGATCGCGTCCATATCTATTGATAAATAAACAGGTCCTTTGATATAATCCCGGAATTGCGATATAACTTTTTCGATACCCATTGAAAATACATCTTCTGACGAGAACATTCGTATGTTATTTTCTCGGACATAGTCGTATTCATCGCGTGTCCCGCTCCTTATCCCGATAGAAACATATTTTTTTGTAAGATCCAGGACATGCCTTGAAATACATGCGTGGCTGTTCTTTTCGCCATGAAATTCCTCCCTCAGGTCCATATGTGCATCAAGCACAACGAATCCAAGTCCTGGATATTTCTTTTTGCATGCTTCTACGAAGGGGTATGAAAGGGAATGCTCCCCTCCAAGCATGATTGGGATTTTTCCATCCTTTACAAATTTATTGGCAGGTATAGAAAGCTTGGAAATCGTATCATCGATGTTATCCGCGACTTCCATGTTACCTGCGTCATGAATATATGTTTCTTCGAGATCAAAATCAAAAAAGCTGCTATAGGTCTCAAAATTATATGAAGCTGCCCTCATCTCATCCGGGGCAAGTTTGCTTCCTAGCCTGAAACTTGAGGTAGCGTCAAAGGGCGCCCCGCATATCACATATCGAGCTTTTTCGTAATCGGAATTTGCATCAGCGAAAAGTTTCTTATGCATCTAAATACGCATATCAATTTTCATTTTTCCCATTGACATCAGATATGAAAGTTCTTTTCCGACTTCGACCTTATCTTTCAATTCTTCCGGTATTTTAAGTTCAAGTGTGGCATAATCGGCCATATCCATTATCTGGCATACATCGCCTTTTATGGCAAGTACCTGCCCATTCTTCCGGTCTACAATAGGGACATAAATTTTATCCGTAACTGGTTGCACGATTGAGCGTTTGGTGCCGTCAAATATGCCAATTGCATCTATGCGTGCTTTTGCTGAGCCGTGTTTACCGGTTTTTGCATGAGATATGCTTTTAATGACACAGGGTTCTTCGTCTATGAGGACATATTTCCCTTCTTTTAATGTCCGTACTTCAACTTGTTCCTTCATTGTTATTCTCCTTGCCCCATGATAGCTTCTTATATATTAAATATGTCGTTGATAATCCCGCCGCCAAATAATCGCATAAGTATATCTCTTGACAGTATTATTAAGCCGATAATGTCACTATTCGGCTCTAAATTCTATGATTTTTATACCCATCCTGATGATGCCGGCTTAATGGCCATGGAGGGAAAAAGATACGGATATTCCGGAATAACCGTGATAGGTCATGATGCTAATGAAAAAACTATTTTCCCTGAAGATTTTTCGATCTACAGGGGTATTGAGATCAAGGCAAAGCCCTCGAGGATCCGGGAAGAAATAAAAAAACACAGGGACTCAGGCCATATTTTGATCGTAAAGGGCGGGGAAGAAGAAATAAATCGCGCGGCTGTGGAAACAGAAGGTCTTGACATACTTCTGCATCCATTGGAGTTTAATAATGTCCTTGCAAAAGCAGCAAGTGATAACTCAGTATCTCTCGGATTTAATCTTGGTTTACTTATCAGGCTTCAAGGTGTGGCACGTGTAAGAGAATTGAAAACAATGAGGATCAACCTCAACCATGCGCGGAAATATAAACTCCAGCTCATACTAACGAGTGATGCCCACTCAATATATGATTTACGTGCTCCAAGGGAGATGGCTGCAATCTCAAGCCTTTTCGGGATGACGGAAAAGGAAGCGGTCGATGCAATGAGTGCATCGCCTCTTAATATACTGCGAAGGAAAAGCCTGGATTATATACAGGAGGGTATTGAGATACTATGAAGACGATTCCCACGCTTCGTGAAAAAAAAAGATATCTGGCTTTTGAGGTTATGTCGGAAAAGACCCTAAACAGGCAGGAATTGGTCAGAGAGATATTGAATTCCATGATCTCAATATATGGAGATAAAGGAGCAAGTGAGATAAATCCCTCGCTTATGTCTTTTGATGGAAAATGTGGAATACTTCGCTGCGAGCGGGAAAAAAGACTGGAAACAAGATCTGGACTGGCGTGCATCAATAACATACATGGAATTCGAGTTTCGATTCTTGTCCTTGGTATTTCAGGAACTATCAAAGGCGCAACGGAAAAGTTTATACAACAAACACTCATAAATAGGTCAGAACCGGAAAAAAATAAATTGTGATCAATGAATTCCTCGGGTTTGGAGGAATTGAAGTTCGTTTACGAACGAAGTCAGGTACAAATAATTACGGTTTTTCATTTCAGGAGACGATACAATGCAAATGGCACCACAAATGGGATACGACAGGGCAATAACTGTTTTCAGCCCTGATGGACGGTTATTTCAGGTAGAATATGCGCGTGAAGCTGTAAAGCGCGGAACAACGGCGGTTGGTGTAAAAGCCGTGGATGGAGTAGTGCTGCTGGTAGATAAGCGAGTCACAAGCAAACTACTTGAAGCTGCATCAATTGAAAAGATATTCCAGATAGATGATCATATTGGCGCTGCTACATCTGGTCTTGTCGCGGATGCAAGGGCGCTCATAGATCGAGCCCGTGTTGAAGCGCAGATCAACAAGGTCACGTATGATGAACCGATAGGCGTTGAAGTCCTCTCAAAAAAAATATGCGATTTTAAGCAATCCTATACCCAATATGGCGGCGTACGACCTTTCGGGACGGCCCTTCTTATTGCTGGCGTGGATGATTTTAGGGCACGATTATTTGAAACTGACCCAAGCGGCGCTCTCCTTGAATATAAAGCCACAAGCATTGGTTCAGGGAGAACTGAGACCATGGAGGTCTTTGAGAAGAAATATACTGATGATATTAAATTGAATGAGGCTATCATTCTTGGCCTTGACGCACTTCACAGCACTACTGAAGGCGTTTTTAATGCTTCGACCATCGAGATCGGAGTTATTGAGCTTTCAAACAGGAAATTCAGAAAACTTACCCCTTCGGAAGTGGAAAAATACGTGGAACAGGTCATAAAAGCGCATGCATCCGAAAGCAAAGGTAAGGATAAGAAAAAGAAAACAGAAGAGTGAATAGGTATGGTGGCCCTTGATGAGTCTATAATTGCCAGGCTTAAGACCCATGGTAAAACTTTTGAGGTTTTCGTTGACCCCGATGGGGCGCTGGCTCTCAAAAGGGGCGAATCGGTGAAAATAGAGAATATCATAGCAGTAGAAGATGTATTTTCAGATGCGAAAAATGGGGACAGGCCGGCTGAACAGGATGTCATGAATGCCTTCGGGACGACCGATGCATTGCAAATAGCCCAAAAGATCATTCTTGAAGGTGAGCTTCATCTTACTACTGAGCAAAAAAAGAGGATCCAGGACGAAAAAAAGGCTAGAGTGATCAGCATCATTGCGACGAATGCCATAAATCCCCAGACAAAAGGTCCGCATCCACCGGCACGTATAGAAGCTGCAATGAATGAGGCGGGTGTGCATATAGATCCTATGAAAAATGTGGATGAACTTGTGGAAATTGCAATGAAGGCGATACGTCCCCTCATCCCGATACGGTTTGAAGAGGTAAGGATCGCCGTGAAGCTCCCGGCTGAATTCGCTGCAAAAGCATATGGTGGAGTGGCTGGATTTGGCGCCCTGACAAAACAGGAATGGCAGAATGACGGTTCCTGGATAGGTGTCATAACAATACCTGCGGGAAGGCAGGATGAACTATACAGCCTCCTTAACCGGCTGACAAAAGGGAGTGCGGAGACAAAATTCTTAAAGTGATGAAAATGGAAAAAAAAATAGTGATCCCCGGTGATTTCTTGTCAGATGATGTAAAGCTTGCTGATGAGGGTACATATATTGAAGATGGTAAGGTATTTTCATCTGTATTTGGTATTGTGTCATTGAATAAACAGATCAAAGTAGTGCCGCTCTCAGGCAAATATATGCCAAAACGCGACGACATTGTTATTGGTGTAGTAACTGAAGTCTCTTTTTCGAACTGGATCGTGGATATTCGTTCCCCGTACGAGGGATTGCTGCATATATCCGAATTCCCAAGACGTATAGACAACGCAGAAATGTCAAAATACCTGAATGTAGCGGATTCAATAATGGCCCTGGTAAGTGATGTCGATGAGAGCATGAAAGTTGAGCTTACACTCAATGACCAGAGACTGAGACAAATAAAAGACGGACGAGTCATTGAAGTTACGCCCTCCAAGGTTCCCAGGTTAATAGGCAAGAACGGTTCGATGATCAGTATGTTGAAAAATGAGACCGGCTGCAATATCTTTATCGCCCAGAATGGAAGGGTTTGGCTTACAGGAAAAGATAAGAATATGGACCTGGCAATAAGGACGATCCAGAAAATCGAGAACGAATCACATATATCGGGCTTGACTGAAAGGATCATAAAGTTCTTGAAAGAAGAAAAAGGAATACCCGAAAAAAAACAAGTTAAGAAAACAGAAGAGGATAAATCCGGGGGGATCCTGGACGAACTCTTAGACAAATGATTTGTATGTATTAAATTATAAAGAACGAGGAAGAGAAGAGGAAATTTATGGCAAAACCAGAAAAGTTGATCGAAAACGGTATTCGCCTTGACGGCAGAAAACCAGATGAATTAAGACCCATCAAGATAAAAGTGGGTGTTTTGAACAGAGCTGACGGTTCATGTTATTTTGAATTCGGAGCAAATAAGGTAATAGCTGCGGTCTATGGGCCGCGAGAGGTGCATCCACGCCATATGCAGAAATCAACGAGCGCAGTCGTCCGATACAAGTATAATATGGCATCGTTCTCAGTTGAAGATCGAAAGCGACCGGGACCCGACAGAAGAAGCATCGAAGTTTCAAAAGTAAGCAGGGAAGCGCTGGAACCTGTTATCTTCCAGGAATATTTTCCGCGTTCTGCAATAGATATATTTGTAGAAGTGCTCCAGGCAGATGCAGGCACAAGGACGGCAGGAATTAACGCCGCATCTATAGCTCTTGCAGACGCCGGTATACCGATGAAAAGTCTTGTTTCCGCATGCGCTGTGGGAAAAGTTGATGATACCCTTGTTCTTGACCTGAACAAGGATGAAGATAACTATGGACAGGCAGATATGCCAGTAGCCATGACCCCGGATGGGAAAATCACGCTTCTACAGATGGATGGCCATCTCTCAAGCGATGAATTCAAGGAAGGGCTTGAGATGGCAAAAAAGGGCTGTCTTGCGATCGCCCAGCTCCAGAGAGCCGCACTTCTTGAGAAATATTCCTCCCAGATAGTAGGTGAATCAAATGAGTAATGAAATAATGTCAGAGCTTCGAAAAGATCTCATCTATAATCTCATGATTAAGGGAGAAAGAGAAGATGGACGCAAATTTGACGAATACAGGGAAATAAAGATCGATACAAATGTCATTGAAAAGGCTGAAGGCTCAGCGCGTGTACAACTCGGTGATACGCATGTTGTGGTCGGTGTTAAGATCCAGACCGGTACTCCGTTCCCGGATACACCCGACAAGGGAGTTATTATGACAAACCTCGAACTCCTTCCTCTTGCATCGCCTATGTTTGAATCAGGCCCCCCAAGAGAAGATGCTGTAGAACTTGCACGAGTAGTAGACCGTGGTATCCGTGAATCCGAATCCATTGACCTTTCCAAGCTGTGCATAACACCAGGAGAAAAAGTATGGATGGTATTTATTGATGTGCATGTTCTTGATGATGGTGGGAATATTATGGATGCTGCATCACTTGGCGCCATCGCAGCCCTCATGACAGCAAAATTGCCAGCAAAGCGTTTTGATGTTGGAGAAGACACCCCTCTTCCAATGAGAGATGTACCGGTGGCTGTGACCGCAGTTGAGATAGGCGGAACTATTATGCTTGATCCTTCTTTGAACGAACAGAGAATAGCCGGGGCAAAATTGACGGTTATTTCAAATCAGGATGGCGGTATTTCAGGTATGCAAAAGAGCGGTGTTAATCCACTCACAACTGAACAGATAAATTATATAGTGGATGCTGCAATTGAGAAGGCAAAAGAATTAAGAGTAAAATTCCTGGAGATATAATCATGGCACAAACCACTGCAAAAGGACGAAAATCAAGATCTGCCGGACGATTTGGTGTAAGATATGGCACTAAGGCCAGAAAACTTGTAGCTGATAGTGAAGAGAAAATGCGTGCAAAATATACTTGCGCAAAATGTGGCGAAGAGAAAATAACAAGAATTAGCACGGGTATATGGCAGTGTTATAAATGCAACCATACATTTGCCGGTGGCACTTATGTACCGCAAAGCCCTTCCCATATAACTGTTCTGAGAGCTGTTCAGGCAGTAAAGATGGAAATTAGCAAGAAAGCTGCTTCAGCTATTGCGGCAAATTAAGGACAAGTATGGTATACAAATGCACCCGCTGTAAGCGGGCAGTGGAGATCGATTACGAATATAGCGGCGTTCGCTGTCCGTATTGTGGTCATCGGATCCTTGTCAAGGAAAGACCTGTGCTTGTAAAGCTGGTCAAAGCTGAATGATCATAACCACTGCACGAAAACCATCTTCAAAGACACGAATATTCTGCAAGCACCTGGGAAGGTTCACGGGCTGGATGTATATTACCCGTGGAAAATCAAGCCTTCAGGATCTTGCAGTTGAACCTTTTTTATTGGTAGGGGAATACAAGGGAAACCCTGGCAGCTTCAGATTTTTTTTGAACGGCAAATGTGTTCTTTCGATACGTGCCAATGTATCACTTGATAAAGATATAAGGGCAGGCGTTGAACCGATCATTCAAGGAAATAATCCTCTTGCCCTTGATATCTGCAAAATTACAGGTTTAAGAATCGGTGAAGAATCAGAAAGGGTCATAAGGATCGAAGAAAATATTGAATTTATCTGCGAGGGTAAATCTTATGTTAAGCTGACAGTACTTGAAGTAAGAGGCGAGGGAAGTGCTTGATTTATTTAAGAAAGAAGAGATCAAATCACTGAAAGAAAGAATATCGCACCTTGAAGAGGAAAACACGAAACTTTGTTTGCGGCTTGATAAAAGAGATGAAAAAGCAAAGAAAACCATCTCAACAAAGCAGGATGTTGACCGGGAATTAAATGAAGCGATAAATAAGATATCTTCACTTCAAAACGAGATACAAATACTAAAAAAAGAAATCTCCACTGAATTGAAATTCAGGTTTTCTGAAAATATATCCCGAAACAGGTTTGATGAGATGATATTCTTACTTGGGGGGATGCAATCCAAACTGTCCACATTGATAACAGTATATATGGCAAATGATGTAACACTCGATGACATGGCACAAGATACTGTAAACTTAATTGACCGCTCTTCACTTCACCTCATTGATAAAATAGAATCAGCGACAGGAAAAATGATTTTTTTTGATACGAATCGAATTATTAACCTTGTGATGATACCGGTTTTTCCCCTATTCAGATCAGAATGTTTCCTTAACAGGCAATTCAATCTTGAACCCTTAAAGGAGAATCTTGAATATGACCGGATACTTGTATTGAATACTCATGCCGGCGAGACGTTAATAGGAGTAGCCGAAGCCGATTCTTTTATAGAACATGAGGTCGTAAGAAGTAGCGTTATGGGGAAACACAAACAGGGTGGCTGGAGCCAGAAACGATTCCAGGCCCTTGTGGAAGAAGATATCAAACACCATGCCGATAAGGTAAGAGCCATGCTTGACCCCATGATAGCAAATCATAAGGATATCCAATATATTATTGCAGGAGGCGACGGGAAATTGATAAAAATGATCACAGAGGGTTATGATTATCCTGTTGTCTTAAAAAGCATGGATGCTGTTTTGTCAGGAAATGTTGACCAGGTTTTGAGGGAAGTAATGTCTGTGAGATGTTACTGGATTTGATTTGGGATAATTCTGGTATAATAAGTAGTATTATATAATTTTTGGGATTATTTTAGGGATGAGACCTTAACAGCTTCTTTGTTAATTGAATCTGGCGCATGATTGGCTTTTTTTCCCCATCTGCTAAACAAAACCGACACTAATAGAAAGAATAGGACTGTGGTTACAATTGTGTTCCGTGATTGCATCTTTTCCTCCTTTTTACCTTGTACCATCCTTGTTCTTGTCAGCTTACAAATTGCACTGGATCATAACTTACTGCAATTATATTTAATTCATTATCTAATATAATAATCTGGTTGACAAAACTCCTACCTTGCCCCATAGGCTCTCCAAAAGTACCTTCAAATGAAATCTGAACTACCGAGGCACTGGAAAATTTCATCCTGGGCATGTTTAGTTTCTCTCCGTATTTGAATAATGTATAAGTATGATTTGAGAATACTGCCAATACTGCAATTCCTCTGGATGTATTGATTATTTCCACTCCAGTATCATCGATAACAAGAGGAGTGGCGAAATAGAACTCTGTCTTTAAGGGAAACATTGATATATTTTTTTCTGGAAAGACCCTTAATGCATAGACCATCTCTGTAGTGGGCATATTATCCTGATCGGACTTTTGAAAGGTTTCGAAAATACTTCTGTTCACCCAGTTCGCCCAGGTATCGCAATTGTTATTAAATATTGGTTCATAGGAACCTTTCATTCCACCCAGCTCATTACATTTGCAGTATGGTGGTACGCCTAACGCTACCGAGTAATTGAATTTTTCTGCAGTCCTGAGGGCTTCGATGCTTTTCTCATAAGATGCTGAAGTTACGGGAGTTTTGTTGTACACCAGTAGAAAGGATTCATTATACAGGGAATTGACACGAAAAACCACTGTTCCGTTTAAACTTTGACCCGGAAGCAGAGTTCTATCATGTATTTCGTTTTCTGTATCGAGATCTCGCAATACCTCCAATAGACCTAAACTGACAAGCCAATAAGGTTCAAGAGTGACATTGAATTTCCGGTCACCTTCATGCAGGCGCAGGTCGTTCATTTTAAAATCAATGGGGTTTGAACCGTTGTTTTTTATTGATAGATTATATGCTGCATAATATCTTTCTGAAATATCATATTTAGTCTGGTATATTTTGTCATATGGTACTATTTCGATCGATCTTTCATTAGTAAAAACATGGATAGTTTTATTCACGTCATCTCTGATGATTTGTGCATTTGTCACCCATTCAATATGGAGATCATTCTTGAGATAACTCAACAGTCTATTACTTTCGTTAGGCACAGTTTCCCAACGTAAATATATAACTTCATTATTTGAATTGTCATGCAAATACACGCTTGAGAAGGAAGTTATTTTGATTTCAGGTATGTTTTCTTCTTTTGAGGATTGGGTTAAATTTGGAGATGAGACCTCCACCGCATCTTTTTGTATTGAGTCAGGAGCCTGAACAATCTTTTTTTCTTCGATACATCCACTGAACAGAACCGATAGTAATAGGCATATTATAACGGTTTTTATAATTTTATTCCTTGATACCATATCAGTCTCCCTGGTTACCTTCTCTTTCTTCCGATTATATAAACTGTCAGAAGCATTGTTATTGCCAGAACCACCTCAAACCCGACAGCCTTTTCGGGTGGAATTATCGTACTGGTTCAGGGCGGAACTGTCGTCGTGGTCTGGGTTGAACTCGCTGCCAGTGTTTCAGTTTTGTTTGAAATTCCGGTGATATTCCACCTTGTGTTCCCGGTTTCAGTTTGAATCGCCGCGGGAATATTTTCTGTTCCCTCTGGCTCGCGGCTCACCTTTATCAGCCAGATATCACTGCCCTCGGACCCATATGATTCCGTAGTTCCTGCAATTACATATCCACCGTCTTTAGTCTCCTGAACAAACCTGGCCTCATCTCTCTTCAATCCCCCAAAGGTCTTGCTCCACTCAAGATTGCCGCTGGGATCAGTTTTGAAGAGCCAGGCATCATAATCCTCATAGAGTATCTGGCCTTTCAGATCAGGATTACTGGCTGTGTCGATAGTACCTGCCAGCACATATCCTCCATCTGAGGCCTGCACAACAGAATTAACACTATCATATCCTTCCGATCCAAAAGTCTTGTTCCACTGCTCATTGCCATGTGCATCGGTCTTTATAAGCCAGGCATCACCTCCGGTCCCATACGAAAGTGCCATACCTGCAAGAATATATCCGCCATCCAACGTATTCTGGACAGAATTAGCATGGTCGTTATCAGCTCCGCCAAATGTCCTGCTCCACTGTTTGGTTCCATTTGAATCGGTTTTTAACAGGTAGGCGTCATTCAATCTGGAATCGTCATTCAACTGGCCAAGTCCTGTCTGTATATATCCTCCATCCGGGGTCTGCCGGACAGAATACGTATAAAAACCGTATACTCCAATTGTTTTACTCCACTGTTCAATGCCATTTGAGTTGGTCTTGACAAGCCTGGAATTTCCTGCAAGTATAAAGCCGCCATCAGAGGTCTGCTGAGCAGGCATTTCAAATGATTTAATGGCCATGAAAATATAATCAATATTATGATAACGTAAAACGGAAGAGATATCCCCGAACTCCCTAACGGTCTTGTTCCATTGTTCATTGCCGTTCGCATCAACTTTTATTAACGATGGGATATTCTCAAACTTTCGAGACTCGATCGTAACTCCAAGGAGATATCCACCGTCTTTAGTCTTCTGGACAGACCACACATTGTCATCATATTTCCCGCCAAATCTCCTATTCCATTCTTCAGGAGGAGTATCAGTTGTTCCTGGATTTAGATGGGTAGAAACAAAATCGGGCTCAATAAAAGCCGAACCGTCAGAATATTGATAAAAAGGTTTGAGTATGACGGAATTGTGGGAAGGTCCTTCAAATATTCCATCTACCTTTGACTCAACAATTGTATATTCTATTCCGTCTATAGTTGTATTGTAATAAAAATAATCTCCCGCATTTACTTTCATCCTTTTTACAATTTCTTTATTTTTATATATGGTAAAGTCTGCAGCCAGATATGAATTTACATCATCCATTGATAATGAATATCCTTCTTTTAGCAATGTGGCGGCCAATGGAGTTGTTTCCTGGAAATCCCAGTAGGGAAATAAAATCCTGGTATCCAATATTAAATCCCCTGTTGCTGCATTTGCTGGAATAGAAAAAAACATTGAAAATAAAATACTTATTGTAAAAAAAATAAGAAATATCCACTTTTTTTCGGTTTTGTTTTTTAAATCATTTTTCAATTTATCTCCCCTCTTCAGAAAGTCATTTTCCGATCCTTTGGGGTTGTGATTTTTCGTTGAATTCTTTCAAATACCGAATATATGCCTTCAATAATTGCATTAATTATAATTAATATTATTGAGGATATTATAAAATATGTTAAAATTGATGGAAGAATCGGCATTATGTCTGCAATTGATACTATTTTGTCCGGTATATCTATATATGACCTGGCTAAATAATCTTGTAATCTGGAAAATAAAACCAGAATGATCATCGGAAGCAAGATAATCGGCTTGTCCCTAATGATTTTGATTGATCCTTTCAATACTTCTCTTGCATTAATTTCGTAATTCATTTGTACCCCCTCTAATTTGAGCCCAAAGTAATAATAAGAAATATTCCAGCATATACAATTAATAAGCCTGCTACAAGTGCTATAATTATGGCAGTTTTTTTCGATTTAGACCAGTTTTTATTTTTCCATATCCAGATAAGTCCGCCTATAATCCCGCCTATTATTCCAATCCAAAATAAAATTCCAATTAATATGGTCATAATACTGTAAATATCTGTCAGATTCATATTTTTACCTTCTTTTTATATAATTTATTTAGTATCAAAGTGATAACAGCAAGTATGAAGAAAATAGGATTATAACCACTGTTTCTCATTTCCGCTCACCCTTTCCGATATTCCTGAAGAGAGCGTGATTTATTCTCAGTCATACATCATACCCCCAACGGAAAGCCTTACAACCTGCCATCCCCGAATTAGCTTAACCTTTTGTTCGGTGTTGATACTTATCGCTCTTCCCCAGCCGTTATCCCTCATAATAGAAATACCAAACATTGTGCCATCTTCTTCTGAATATATCCATGCGTCTACATGGTCAAGTCCTTGACCCCGGATTTCTCCAAAGCGGATGGCATTACTTGTGCTTAAAGTAAACCCATTAATAAACTTTATATCAGGCTCCGGATCATGCGCCAGCCATCCACCTATATGGTTCATTTTTATTCCAATTGGCCCTGATCCGTTTATCTTAAAGGCTTTACCATGATCAGTATCAATTATTTCAGTTATCGCATTCCCCGAAATTGTCGGTTTCCCATATATTTCCATTACAATACCATCTTCAAGAATGACAGGAACTAACACGGTTGCATTTCCGTCGTCCAATGAGATATCAATAGAAACATCGGTAGTTGCATACTTTGCCACACCTAAAAAAAGGCTTCCGGAAGCAAACAGTATAATAAAGCCCAGGATTATCCCGGCACCTCTGGTTATCTTTAAGAACCGGGGAATTTCCCGTACAATATAGGTTGTCCCTTCAGTAAAATACATTCCAATAGCTATTGAAGCGCCGGCTATCCCTATTTCAAATAATGTAAGAATAATTCCAATCATAAGCGCATATAAACCACCCTGTGTCCAGACAGAATTAATATAAACGACAATGTTTTGAGCGTAAGTATTTATACCATAACCCAGGACTGCGCCAGAAATACATGAAATTGTCATTATAACTATGTTCTTGATCTTTGGAAAACCTAAGATAGGACCCACAAAAACAAGCGTTACAAATAGAGGATCAAGAAGGCCATATATTTTAATATACTCCCCTAATAAAAGAAAAGCTGAGAGAAGTCCCCCAACTATCCCGGCTGAGGCAAATGTTATTGATATCTTCGATGATTTTTTTTGTCCCCCGAAAACATATCCGATATATAACCCAAAGAGGCCATAAATTACTAAAGATGCAAATGCAAATGAAAGTCCTATTAAATTTAAGGAAATAATCGAAGTTAAAATTGCAGTCATATAAAAAACTATATATCCAACACCAACTCCCATCAGCAGCCCAAGTGCGCCGTGTATTCCATAGCTGCGAAGACTTTTTATGTTCAACTGATCGCTATTGTTATTCATTTTGATACTCATGTAAGATAATCCAACCATTTTTCAGGTAAGTCCTATGAATGGATAAACCTCAATCATAAATATAACGTATAATTACATAAGCTTTACTAATAATAGACAAGTTGGACAATTTGAACTTACATTTGTGAATTAATAAGAATTACTATACATTTTCAGGGAATTTTTCATCTCCTTTTTCGCCGGATCGTAATTGCCATTAAAAGCACCGTTATTGCCAGAAAAATCTCAAATCCGGCCGTATTTTCGGGTGGAACTGCCGTCACGGTCTGGGTTGGACTCGCTGCCAGTGTTTCCGTCTTGTTTGGAATTCTGGTGATATTCTGTTTTCTGTTCCCCGTTTCAGTTTGACTCGCCACGGCAATATTTTCTGTTCCCTCTGGCCCGCCGCTCACCTTTATCAACCAGCCATCTTTATTACCAGACCCATATGATTCCGTAGTTCCTGCAATTACATATCCGCCATCTTTCGTCTCCTGAACAAAATCGGGTTCAATAATATTCGATCCGTCAGAATATTGATAAAAAGGTTTGAGAATGACTATATTGTCTCCCGTTCCCAAAAAATGTGCATCGAACTTTGACGCAATAATGGCATATTCTCTTCCGCCTATAGTTTTATTGTAATAAATATAATTTCCCGTCTTTACTTTTATCCTTTTTACAATTTCTTCATTCTTATATATGGTAAGACCAATCGCAGTACGATCTTGACAACAAATATCATACACATCATCCAGTGATATTGAATAGCCTTCTTTTAGTAATGTAGTGCCCAATGTAGTTGCTTCATGGGGATCAGGATAGCCAAATAAAATCCTGGTATCCAATATTAAATCCCCTGCTGCTGCATTAGCTGGAATGGAAAAAATTATTGAAACTAAAATACTTATTGTAAAAAAGATGAGATACATCCACTTTTTTTCTTTATTGGCTTTTAGATCAATCATTATTTTTTCTTATCTCCTATTTCGCCTGATCGTAATTGCCAATAAAAGTGCAGTTATTGCCAGAACTACCTCAAATCCGGTCGTCTTTTCGGGTGAGATTATCGTACTGGTTTCGGTTGGAACTGCCGTCATGGTCTGGGTTGGACTCGCTACCAGTGTTTCAGTTTGACTCGCCACGGAAATATTTTCTATTCTCTCTGGCTCGCCGCTCACCTTTAGCAGCCAGCTTTCACTGTCTCCGGAACTATCTTCCGTAGTTCCTGCAATTACAAATCCGCCATCTTTAGTCTGCTGAACAAACCTGGCCTCATCTCTCTTCAATCCCCCAATGGTCTTGCTCCACTCAAGATTACCGTTATCATCAGTTTTGAAGAGCCAGGCATCATAATCCTCATAGAGTATCTGGCCTTTGAGATCAGGATTCTTTGCTGTGTCGATTGTACCTGCCAGCACATATCCTCCATCTGAGGTCTGCACAACTGAATAAACACTATCAAATCCATCCAATCCGAAAGTCTTGTTCCACTCCTCATTGCCATTTGCATCGGTCTTTAAGAGCCAGGCATCTTCACTTTCTGCCCACCTCCCCGTCCCTCCTGCGAGAATAGAGCCACCATCCAACGTATTCTGGACAGAATAAAAACGGTTGGAATCACGTACTCCAAGTGTCCTGTTCCATTGTTCAATTCCTTTTGAATCGGTTTTTAAGAGCAAGACTGTATCCATTCTAATATTGTCATGTTCATCCCACCGAATATCTCCTGTCAGTATGTATCCTCCATCCGGTGTCTCCTGGATAGAAGACGGTGTAATAGCTCCGTCTAATCCAAAGGTTTTACTCCACTGTTCACTACCATTTGAGTCGGTTTTGACAAGTATGACATCCGACCACTTCATACCTGCGAGAATATAGCCACCATCCGACGTATTCTGGACTAAACCAACTGAGTAATCGTGAATTCCGCCAAATTTCCTCCTCCACTGTTGATTTCCATTCACATCCGTTTTGACCAGCACAGCAGGCTTTTCTTCAGTTGTATTAATGCCCAGGAAAATATAACCGCCATCATGAAGCTGTAAAACGGAAGGCATATAGCCGAAATCTCCAAAAGTCTTATTCCATTGTTCATTGCCATTTGCATCTATTTTTATAACGTGGGGTAGAGGGGTAGAGAATACCACCGGACTTGTCCGGTGGATGAATCGAACCCCCTTGTATAAGTTGAATCTATCCCCGAAAAACAAGTTGCTAAGACGTATTATTTAGGGGATAGATAAACATATAAAGCATCAAAACAATATAGATGTTGCTAAGATGTATGAGAAAAGCATTTAGATTCCGAATATATCCGAACAATAATTCAGAGATTAAGTCCATTAGAACCCTCTCTACATGCAGACATCTCTACAACGATTCTCTTGAAGAACGAAAGAAACAAGCAACGCTCAACCGTCTGAAAAAGCAATTTGATGTATTCC
>Ga0209540_10001586_pt1 | contig 17026 bp, 15 predicted proteins | sample BarGraIncu01121A_FD_184501 | JGI IMG/M metagenome (GOLD analysis project Ga0209540, IMG submission 184501) | Arctic peat soil microbial communities from Barrow, Alaska - Barrow Graham LP Incubations 011-21A (SPAdes) (version 2) | ecosystem: Environmental > Terrestrial > Soil > Wetlands > Peat... | reverse complement strand
CCTAAAAACCAAACCTGACTAAAAACGAATAATTATCTGACATAATCCTTAAGCATCAGCATAAGCTTCTGGCGAGTAAAGAAGATCCTGCTTTTAACAGTCCCTATATTTAAATTAAGCTTATCTGCTATCTCTTTATATTTATATCCATCAAGGAGCATCCTGAATGGAATCCTGAATTCATCTTCAAGCGATTCAATTGCTTTTTGAATTTCATTTTCCGAGTAACTCGATTCCGGCGAAATGAAACCCTTGTCGTGAGGCTGATTGAGATAAAAGAGGTCCTGTGTTCCGTCTATTATCGTATTTTCCTTCACGTTTCGCCTGTAATTATTGATGAAGGTGTTCTTCATTATAGTGAAAACCCATGCCTTGAGATTAGTGTAATCAACGAACTTATCCTTATGGGTTATCGCTTTAAGATATGTGTCCTGGACAAGATCCAGCGCTGTATCGCGATCAGAGGTAAGACTCATGGCAAACCTTTGCAAATTCGGCTTCATGCCGATCAGACTGTTGTTGAATTCAAATGCTGTCATATCTTTTATTATTAATTGATGGAGCAAATATAAATACATAAATAAAGATAAACAAATCTTAATATCTCAATATCCCTATATTCTGACTGGTTTCTAAATAATGCAAAATATTAAAACACATATAATGAGATATATATAACATAAAAAGAACATTTAGTATAAACAATATATAAATTGATAAATGAATTTTTAATGAATCAGAAACCTGGCTGATAAAAGAATATAGCCTTGTCTGAAAGTTTTATTTGTTCAACTTTCGTATTTTTAAAGAAAAAAGCATGGATTACAGTATCAAACTTAGGAACGGTCGGGTATTAAAAGGAATGATAAACAGCCCGGGCGAGAATGTACGCGCTATTGTTGTTTTTGTTCATGGGCTTGGAGAGCATATCCATCGTTATGAGGATTGGTCAGGGTTGCTTGGCAGGGAAGGGATAGGATTTACCGGCGTTGACCTTCCGGGTCATGGTCTGTCTGATGGCCCGAGAGGATATATTAAAGATTATTCCGTCACTGATGAGATGATTGGAATTCTACTTGAGAGTGCTGGAAATACTTTCCCGGGGATCCCCGTATTCATTTACGGGCATAGTCTGGGAGGAGGAATCGTGCTTGATTACCTGGTCAGGAAGAATCCACCAGTAAAGGGCGCTATAGTTACATCACCCTGGCTAAAGCTCTCTTTCCAGCCCAGCAAGGCTAAACTTGCCATTGCCTCTATAATGAAAAGCATTATGCCCGGACTTATTCAACCTGCCGGACTTGTTGTTGAACATATTTCCCACGATAAGGAGGTTGTTAAAAAGTATATGGCCGATCAGCTCGTTCATGACAAGATCTCTGTTTCTCTCTTTCACAGAGCCATGGCTGCTGCAAGGTATTCCCTGGCTCATGCTTCAGAGCTTAAGGTTCCGACTCTTCTAATGCATGGCAGCGATGATCAGATATGCTCCCCTGAAGGCAGCCGTGAATTTGCCGCAAAAACTCAGATGGCTGAGTTGAAAATATGGCCAGGCGGATATCACGAGCTTCATAATGAGACATTTAAGAATGAAGTATTCGCTTATCTGATGAAATGGATAAATGCCAGGCTTTCATAAAGGTAATTGCCGGTAATAATGGAATTCAGGACTACATTTAATATTACTCCTTCTCTGGTAAAGATCACTTATAATGATCCGGTAATGTTTATCGGCTCATGCTTTGCTTCCTCAATAGGCAATCAGTTTGCAGCCGGTCATATGCCGGTAATGATCAATCCTTCAGGTACAGTTTACAATCCTGTTTCTGTTTCGGGTACAATAGATTCTATTACCAGCAAGAGTGAATATAAACAGAATGACCTCTGCAACCATAATGGCATATGGCTTAGCTTCGATCATTACACAGATTTTTCATCTGAAAGCGCCAGTGAGGTTCTTGATAAGATAAAACGCAGTATGAATGACGCGCGGAAATTCATTTCATCGGCAAATTTCCTTTTTATAACATTTGGTACAGCAAGGGTTTACAGGTGGCGGAAATCGGGTAAGATCGTCTCAAACTGTCATAAGATACCTCCATCAGAATTCACCCATGAATTGTTGTCAGTAAACGATATAGTAACTCTCTGGAATGATCAGCTGAGCAGGCTCAGATTATTAAATCCGGGATTAAAGGTCATCTTTTCAATAAGCCCTGTCCGGCATATGAAAGATGGTGCCCATGGAAACCAGGTAAGCAAATCCGTATTGTTCCTGGCGGTTGAGGAACTGCTGCAACATGAATCTTGTCCGGGTTATTTTCCTGCTTGTGAGCTGGTTATGGATGATCTACGCGATTATCGCTTTTATGACGATGATATGCTCCATCCCTCATCTTCAGCAGTCGAATATATTTGGGATGCGTTTTCACAATGTTATTTCGATAACAGTACCGTCGCTCTGTGGCATGAAGTATCAGCCATCAGTAAGGCAGTTTCGCACCGAATTCAGTCGCAATCAAGCGGGCAGGTCAAAAAATTTGCCGGAAACATTATTTCCCGGATTGACGCAGTAAGCAAAAAGATTCCCTCAATAAATCTGGACACTGAAAGGAACTATTTTCTTAAACTCCTTTAATTTTATTAGTCGAGCCTGAAAACCCGGATATTCAGCCAGGTTACAATTATTTATTTCCAGATATTGATAGTGCTTTAAACGATTTGTACGGCAGAAGCTGGCTTTTATTCCTGTTTTTTGTTGTGCTCCACCCAAATAAGAGCTGAAGTACTGAAGCCAAGCTTATTTGCAATTTCGAGATACTTCTGCCTTATATCGTCGGGTATCGAAGTTTCACGGGATAATATCCAGAGATATTTAAGGTTTTTGCCTGCTACAAGAGCATATTTATATTGTTCATCAAGAGCAATTACATTATATCCTCCATAGAATGGACCAAAGAAAGATACTTTCAGCTTAGCTTCGTCAGCACTGCCTGCCGGCTTTGCTTTGCCTGTTGCTTCGCTCCACTTGCTTGTTACATAATTGAATCCTCGATTTACAACCTTAATGCTTCCATCATTATTCAAAGAATAATTTGCAGTAGTATTATTCAGGTTGCGCTCAAAACGGAAATCCATACGCGCTATTTCAAACCAGCTGCCAAGATATTTTCCCTTATCAAACGGCTTAATGGCAACTGCTCCCTTTGGAATTGATGAGCACGACATAAGCAAGGTAAAAGCAATAACTGCAATAACTGCCAGTGGAATTATAATTTTCATAATCATAAGTTATTAATAATCATTTAAATCGAATCAATAAAGAATAGACGGAGTTTCAATCCTCAAGACGTCAAAATTAGAATATATTTGCAAAATAATGTCGGGTTTCTGATGTACAAAATGTTAAATGAACAAATGGTTAAACATTTTGTTAATCAGATTACCATATAAAACGTCAAACGAGGAATGTCTCTATTTGTTAATGATCCGCTTGTAGAACTGGATGGCCGTAATTTGTATTATGCATTTATTGCAGGAGCCAAAAAAGTTATTGCTCATCAGGCAGAGCTCAATAAAATAAATGTATTTCCTGTAAACGACGGCGATACCGGGACTAATCTTGCAGCTACCATAAGGTCAGTGATAGAATCGCTCCATCCCAGCAGGTCGTACAAGATAACCGCCGACAGGATTGCAGAGGCAACATTGATGAATGCAAGGGGAAACTCCGGGATTATCTTTGCCCAGTTTTTTTACGGGCTGAGCAATGAAACCGGAGAGTACAAATCTGTTACACTAAGGCAATTTGCCGAAGCCGTCGGGAGATCTGTAAGCTATGTTTATGAAGCGGTTGCGCGGCCTGTAGAGGGGACGATGCTGACAGTGATCAGGGAAATGGCTGAATATATTAATAACAGCTGGAACAAATTTACTGATTTCAACCATCTGATTGCCGGGTCATATGAAGTGCTAAAGAAATCGCTTCTTGAAACCAGGACAAAGCTGGCAATCCTTCAAAAAAACAATGTCGTCGATGCAGGTGCAAGAGGTTTTGTATTATTCTTTGAAGGAATACTGGAGTTTATTAACTACGGGAATGTAAAAGAATTGATCAATTCCAGGTCATTGACTGCTTCTTTTCCGGCACTCGAAGAATCCTTCACTGAGAAAATTGATTTCAGGTACTGTACTGAAGCTGTCATTAAGGATTGCAGAATTGAAAAAAAGTCGCTCATCAGTACGCTGGAGTCTTTCGGAAATTCCGTAGTAGTTGCCGGTTCTGATAAGGTATTAAGGCTGCATCTTCATACGAACGATCCTTCCGCGCTATTCAGCAATCTTAGAGATAAAGGGACGATCACTTTTCAGAAAGCAGATGACATGATACGTCATTACCAGATAGTTAATGAAAGGAAATGGAAGATAGCTATTGTTACTGATTCGACATGCGACCTGGCACCTGAGCTTATAGACAAGTACCAGATCAATATGCTGCCGATCAATATTAATTTTGGAGAAAACCAATATCTCGACAAGATAACAATGCAGCCTGAGCAGTTTTACTCCATGCTGGATGAGACGGCTGATTTTCCCAAGACTTCCCAGATCAATGAAAGTACTCTCGCAAACCTCTATTCACAGCTGGCATCACACTATGATTCAGTTATTGCAGTGCATGTAAGTGATAAATTAAGCGGTACTTTTTACAGCAGTCAGAAAGCAGCACAGAAGATCAGCAGAGAATTTAATAAACCGATTACCGTATTGAATTCCAGGAATCTTTCAGGTTCACTTGGATTAATAATTTTACGCATTGCACAGGCAATTGAGGATGGCCTTGAGCATGATGAAATTGTTACGCTGGCGGAGAAGTGGATAAAAAATACGCGCATCTTTGTGAGTGTAAAAACGCTGAAATATATGATACGGGGAGGAAGGCTTTCAGCAGCCAAGGGCCTACTCGCCAGAATACTGAACATCAATCCGATTGTTTCAGTCGATGAAGAGGGCAAGGCCGTAATTTTCGGCAAGACATTCAACCAGAAGGCAAATATGGAACTGGTAATGAAACATATCGGTAATATCAATGCTGACAAGAAAATCTGGAATTACATTGTCATGCATGCCGGCAACCCTGAAGCCGCTGACTGGTATTCGGAAAAAATGGAAAGACTGACAAGCAAAAAACCTGTATCAGTTGTAAATATCTCTCCTGCTCTTGGGACAAATGCCGGAATTGGTGCCGCATCTGTCGCCCTGCTTTTTGATTGAATAGCAATTATTAATTTCAATTATCCGGAACAGGAGTTATACTGTACACAGACCAGGGCGTACTGGCCACAGTTCTGCATATTGCAGATTCGATCAAGGTAAGTGAAAAATAATCAGCGGAGTCCCTCGATACAACGGATAAATCCTGCAGGATCCTTCGTTATGATCAGCTTTTCCTGGAATTTTTTATCTCTTTCCTCAGGAGAATCAGTAAAAATTATCTTTTTGATCATCAATGATTTGCCAAGATTATTGAAATATCCAATCTTTTTCTTTGCAAAATCAAATGCACTTGAATTTACAATGAGGTAGCTAAACGGCTTAATCTTATAGATCTCAATAACTTCGGATGCAGGCAGGATTCCGCCTGTAAAGATTACGTCAAATCCCCTCTTTTTCAAGGCATATTTGTAAAAAAGGAAGTTATTATCAGTCAGGTTGTCTGAAGTATTTATCATGGCTACCGAAGGCCCGGTTTTGCCTGACCATGGTTTGATAAGGCTGTCTTCCACAGTTATAATCTGCCTTACCGTATTCCTGATAAATTGTTCCTGAGCCCTTGAAAGAGATCCGGTTTGCCAGAGTATCCTCGACTTTTCAAGCAACGGATGAAGGTATCGGCAATATGCTACTTCAATACCGTTACGTTTAATATAGGGGAGGAGAGCTTCCTTGAACAGATCTTCATTAAACCTGATGGCCGACATAAGTATTTTACCAGGCTGAAAATCCTTTTCTGAATCGTCCCTGCTGCTGCTTAGCGCCATTACCTGCTGAGTAAGCTCATCTTCATTGAGCTTTGCAATTTTGGATATCTTTAGTCCATTCCTGTTAAGGAAAGCCACATTTAATATTTTTTTCAGTTCCGATTCATTGTATCTCCGAATGTTCGAATCGGTCCTGTCAGGCTCAAGGATATTGTATCTCTTTTCCCAGATCCTTATGGTATGAGCTTTTATTCCTGAAAAATTCTCAAGATCCTTAATCGAAAAAACATTTACTCCTTCTTCCATGGTTAAAACTTCTTGTGGTAACAGTTATAAATAACTCTTATTGTAATAAACAATCCTGCAACGGTAAAGTTTACCTGATGCTTCAGTTATACTATATTTCAACTATTTAAATACGGATAATTCCCCCGAAAATCCGAATCACAATGCAGGCCTTAATCAATTATTCAGCCTGTTCAATCATTATCTTCTTTACGATCCTTAGCCCGTCGCTGAATACAACTGTCACCATGTACATCCCCCTTCTGGGATTATCGAGAATGATTTTAGCCAGGGTTTGCGGATCATTATATTTTTCTCTGTAGATATCTTGTCCGATAATATTCGTGATCTTAACTGACGAGAACTCCTTTTCGCTTTTAATATTAAAATAATTTTCTCTTACAGGTACCGGGAAGATGCTGATATTGATATTTGCAGCTTCAGCCGAATAGCTCATCTGTATAGGCCTGGAAGAAATATTTACAGTATCCTTCTGAGCCTGAAGGCTTAAAGTAAAAAAAACGAAAGAAAAAAGGAGTAAACTCTTCTTCATAAATACCGTTTAATTCTTACCCGCAAAAACTGTGCTAAAGTTAATAATTATTTACTTTAAATTTTCAAAATAAAGCAAGGCCCTGTCAAGATCAGCCGGCGTATCGATACCGATGCTTTCCCATTCAGTGACAGCACTTCTGATCCTGTAGCCATTTTCAATCCATCGGTTTTGCTCAAGAGCTTCAGCCTTTTCGAGATAGCTTATTGGCAGTTTCGTGATTTTTTTCAATGTCCGGACGGTGTACGCATAAAGGCCAAGGTGCTTATAAAAGGTAAAGTTCTCTGACCAGAGCGATTCTCCAAGGTTACGGATAAATGGTATTGCAGCCCTGCTGAAATAAATTGCATTCCCGAGCGAATCAATGACGACCTTCGGCTGGTTGGGATTAAAGAGATCTTCTCCACGGGCAGTTTTCCTTATCAGTGTGGCAATTTCAACATTTTTATCAATGAAGCAGGATTTGAGAAGATCAATCTCTTCAGGACGGATAAATGGTTCATCACCCTGAATATTTATAATAACGTCGACATCAATGCCATTCTTACGCGATATTTTGCCTATAGCCTCAGCACATCTGTCTGTTCCGCTCTGGTGCTCAGATGAGGTCATGACGGCATTACCTCCGAAATTTTTCACGGCGTCAAAAATTCTTTTATCGTCGGTTGCCACAAAAACAGTATCGAGTGATTTCCTTGACTGTTCATAAACCCGCTGGACCATTGGCTTCCCATTTATCATAGCCAGTGGCTTCCCCGGGAACCTTGAGGATGCGTATCGTGCCGGAATAATGCCGGCGAATTTTAATTCCGACCTCTTTTTCATAGTACGAATTTACGAAAAATGCATTTCCCAATGTTTTAAAAAAACCTTAAATTCGCATCATCTTGAAAAACATATGAAAGATCTTCAAAGCATTAAGCAAAGATTTAGCATAATTGGCAATAACGAAGAACTCAACCATGCTATTGATATTGCTGTACAGGTAGCCCCCACAGACCTATCCGTGCTCATAAGCGGCGAAAGCGGAACCGGAAAGGAAGTATTCCCGCAGGTGATCCATAATTACAGCGCAAGGAAGCATGGCCCCTATATCGCCGTCAATTGCGGAGCGATTCCTGAAGGAACAATCGATTCTGAGCTGTTCGGGCATGAAAGAGGTGCATTTACAGGCGCTACCGACAGCAGAAAAGGTTATTTTGAAGTTGCTGACGGAGGAACAATCTTCCTTGATGAAGTTGCAGAATTGCCTCTTTCCACCCAGGTAAGACTCTTGAGGGTACTCGAAGCCGGCGAGTTTATCAGGGTCGGTTCCTCCAAAGTGCAGAAAACAAACGTGAGGGTTATTGCTGCCAGCAATGTCGATGTCGTGATGGCAATCGATAAGGGCAGATTCAGGGAAGATCTTTTTTACAGGCTTAACAATGTGCCGATAAGGATTCCTTCCTTAAGGGAAAGAGGTGAGGATATTATCCTTCTTTTCAGAAAATTTGCAGTTGATTTTGCCGAAAAATACAGGATGCCTGCAATCAGGCTCGATTCTGAAGCAAAAAACATGCTTCTTCATTATGCCTGGCCCGGGAATGTGAGACAGCTGAAGAACATTACAGAACAGATATCAATAATAGAAAGCGACCGTGAGATCAGGGCAGTTACACTTAAGTCGTATTTACCTGATTATGATGGCGTAAGACTTCCTGCTATTATTAAGAAGGATGATGACAAAGCGTTTTCTTCCGAGAGGGAAATTTTATATAAGATCCTGTTCGACATGAAAGGAGATATGAATGATCTTAAAAAACTTGTTTACGATCTCATCGAGCATAACGATATGAATGTAGCCTTTGATGGTCCGAATGCAAGGGTCATTCAAAACCTTATAAGGGAGAAAAAGAATACGGCAACAGGACCGGAAGCCACAGAGAACGCATCAGTCGATTTTACGCCGCACCAGGCAAGAAATAATATCCAGGATACTGAGGAAATCGTTGAAGAATCATTATCCCTGGCTGACAAGGAGGTTGAAATGATAAAGAAAGCCCTCGAAAAATACAACGGGAAGAGAAAACTTGCAGCAAATGAACTGGGGATCTCTGAACGGACACTCTACAGGAAAATAAAGGAGTATGGCATTGAATAAGACAAAAAAATGGTCACTGACGTCAATAAGACAGATGCTCCTCCTTCTTGCCGCAGGAGCGATTCTGCTTGGCGGATGCAAGATCAGGTATTCGTTCACAGGTGCAAGCATATCATCTGATGTAAAAACGGCGAGCATTCAGTATTTTCAGAACAGGGCAAACATTGTTTCGACAGGGTTAAGCCAATATATAACGGATGCTCTCATAGATAAATGCAAAGCACAGACCAGCCTTGGAATAGTAAATGGTATCGGAGATGTCAATTTTGAAGGCGAGATAACAGATTACAGCTCCAGGCCTCAGTCTGTTGGAGTAGATGCCCAGGCTTCGACAAACAGGTTTACTATTTCAGTGAAAGTTAAATTCACAAATTCGGTCCAGCCCAATTACAGCTACGAACAGACATTTTCCAGGTATGAAGATTACGACAGCAACTCTGATCTGAGCTCAGTCGAAAAAGATCTGACCGAAAAAATAGTTGACCTTCTTGTAGAAGATATTTTTAACAAGGCTTTCGTGAACTGGTAGAGTATGAACAGGAGCGATTTTCTGAGAATGATTGAGAGCTCTGGCCCTGCTGACCGACAAACTATCAGCGAGGTTAATGAGCTGATAAATATATTTCCCTATTTCCAGAGCGCCTATAGCCTGCTGCTTAAAGGATTGCAGAACACCTCCGATGTAAAGTTTGAAAACCAGCTCAGGGTATCCGCAATGCATATTGCAAACCGCGAGGTACTTTATTATTTTTTAAGGAAGGAAATTATTTCAGAGGCCAGACCTGAATCTCCGGTTACACCTCCTCCTCAAGCCGAAGTGAGTCCGGCTGACAGCCAGCAGACTGTGATTGAATCGGGGAAGAATAGTACAGACCTGATAAATGAAATAGAAAAAAATTCAGCAGGAGATCATGATAACGAAAAGATTTTTGATCAATCAATACTGATTTCCAATGATTTCGGCAATGATGATTCAAATGCATCTATCATGATATTCGATGAGGAATCGGAGGATGCCGGAGAGAGCATTACTTATATGGATCCCGGGTTTTCAATCCCCGAAAATGCTGACCTTCTGGAGCTTGACATTAATGGAAACAGTACCCTGGATTTCGGTGCTGATGAAATTGAGACTGATGGGCTGGTTCAGGCAGGAAAGCCCTCGGTAAAAGATCTGCAGTCGGCACTGATTGATAAGTTCATCGATGAAAATCCAAGAATAGAGCCATCAAGGGGAAAATCTGCCATACCGAATGAGGATATTTCAAAACCTTTTATTGAAGAGAGGGAAGAATTTGTAACCGAAACTCTTGCAAGAATTTATATCGGGCAGGGATATTATTCAAAGGCAATTGATATTTATGAGAAATTAAGTTTGAAATTTCCGGAAAAAAGCAGTTACTTTGCGTCTCAAATTGAAAAGGTGAAGGAGTTAATAAAAAAGTAGCAGTATGGGAATTTATATTTTTGTTTCAGTTTTAATTATAGTTGCATGTTTGTTCCAGGTACTTATCGTTCTTGTTCAGAATTCAAAAGGCGGAGGACTGGCAGCTAACTTCACATCTGCAGGACAGACAATGGGAGTTAGGAAAACAGCTGATTTTCTTGAAAAAGCAACATGGACCCTCTGTGCAGCAATCCTTGTTCTTTGTATCGTTGCTACGGCTACCATACCACGTGGAACAGGCGTAGAGCAATCAAGGTTAAAGACTCAGATCGAAAATGCAGCTGATCCAAATGCAATTCCGACTCTTCCGACTGCTGTACCACCGGCATCAACAACTCCGACAACCCCAACAGGAAAATCGAAATAACAGTAGTATATAGAAATAATTATAAAAGTGTCAGTTTGTCATATTCTGGCACTTTTTTAATTAAACATATAATGCATTGAATCATAATATCTTATTAATAAACAAATATGCATAGGTCCGTTCCGGTGACATGTTTCTGCACCTCAATTAATACGGGATCTCCCAAAATGTCATTTTTTAGCATTTGGCACAGATTATGCTAAAAAAGGAGAGTATTGAGATTTTTAACTAAAAACTATATAAAATGGCACAATTAAAAGGTAAAATTCTGGCAGGAAAGGTATTGGTAAAACCTTATGAAGCTGAAGCTAAAACTGCCAGCGGGATCATTATTCCCGATTCTGCAAAGGAAAAACCCCGTCAGGGCAAAGTTATCCTTGTCGGCGCAGCAAAAAAAGACGAAGAGATGGAAGTGAAAAAGGGCGATGAGGTTCTTTACGGAAAATATTCAGGGCAGGAACTTACCATTGAAGGAGAAGATTATCTGCTTATCTCACAGTCAGATGTTCTTTTTATAGCATAATTTAAAAACACTAAAATTATTTAATATGGCAAAAGAGATTAAGTATAATATTGATGCTCGTGCCCTTCTTAAAGAAGGAGTTGATCAGTTGGCAGATGCTGTCAAAGTAACCCTTGGCCCAAAAGGCCGTAATGTTGTCCTGGAGAAAAAATTCGGAGCTCCCCAGATCACAAAAGACGGTGTTACAGTTGCAAAGGATATCGAATTGTCAGATCCATATAAAAATATGGGTGCTCAGATGGTGAAAGAAGTTGCTTCGAAAACAGGGGACATCGCTGGTGATGGCACAACTACAGCAACAGTCCTGGCTCAGGCTATTATAAATGTAGGGCTGAAGAACATTACAGCGGGAGCAAACCCAATGGATGTCAAAAGAGGTATTGATAAAGCAGTTGAGAAAGTTATCAAACATCTGGTTTCACAGGCAACAGTTATTGGTGATGACCTTGCTAAAATTGAGCAGGTTGCACGAATTTCTGCCAATGATGATCAGGAGATAGGAAAACTTATTGCTGAAGCTATGAGCAAAGTTCACAAGGAAGGAGTCATTACTGTTGAAGAATCAAAAGGTACAACTACTTATGTTGAAGTTGTTGAAGGGATGCAGTTCGACCGCGGATATATTTCAGCATATTTTGTTACCAATGCAGAAAAAATGGAAGCAGAACTTGAAAATCCTTATATTCTTATTTATGATAAGAAAATATCTTCAATGAAAGATATGCTTCCTATCCTTGAGGCATCAGCCCAGACCAGCAAGCCTCTTCTTATTGTTGCTGAAGATGTTGAAAGTGAAGCACTTGCAACACTCGTTGTGAACCGTCTTCGTGGTTCCCTGAGGGTTTGTGCAGTGAAAGCACCAGGTTTCGGCGACAGAAGGAAAGAGATGCTTGAAGATATCGCTATCCTTACAGGAGGAACAGTTATTTCAGAAGAAAAGGGTCTTAAACTGGAACATGCAACTCTTGAAATGCTTGGTACTGCTGAGAAAGTAACTGTCAATAAGGAAAACACTACAATTGTTAATGGTTTTGGTGACAAGGAAATGATTAAAGCCCGCGTAGGTCAGATCAAACAGCAGATGACTACAACTACTTCTGATTATGATAAAGAGAAGTTGCAGGAACGTCTTGCCAAACTTGCCGGCGGTGTTGCAGTTCTTTATATTGGAGCTGCTTCTGAGGTCGAATTGAAAAACAAGAAAGACCGCGTCGATGACTCTCTGCATGCAACCCGTGCTGCAATTGAAGAAGGTATTGTCCCGGGTGGCGGCGTTGCATATATTCGTGCTATTGCTGCACTTGAAGGACTGAAAGGGGATAATGATGATCAGACAACCGGCATTGAAATTATCAAACGTGCAATTGAAGAACCTTTACGCCAGATTGCTATCAATTCAGGTAAAGAGGGTGCTGTTGTAGCCCAGAACGTAAAATCAGGCAAGGGCGATTACGGATACAACGCACAAACCGATAATTATGAAAAGCTTAATAAATCAGGTGTTATTGATCCTGTTAAAGTTGTCCGTGTTGCTCTTGAAAATGCAGCTTCAATTGCAGGAATGTTCCTGACTACCGAAGCTGTGATTGTTGACGAGAAAGAAGAGCATCCGTCTATGTCTCCCCAGGGGATGGGTGGCGGAATGCCCGGAATGATGTAAAAATATCTGGATTATATTTTTGTTTCCATTGTAGGGCCAGGTCTGAGACCTGGCCCTACGTGTTTCTGGGATGCCTTTATTTTTATATATTTGCACCTTATTTTATATCCGAATTCCCGAATGGACCAGATCCGTAATTTCTGTATTATTGCACATATCGATCATGGTAAAAGCACCCTGGCCGACAGGCTCCTTGAGAGGACTAATACAATTACAGAAAGGGAGTATCAGGACCAGATCCTTGATGATATGGATCTTGAAAGGGAGAGGGGAATAACCATCAAGAGCCATGCAATACAGATGGAATATATCCATGAAGGCAAAAAATACTTTCTGAACCTGATCGACACACCGGGACATGTGGACTTCTCCTATGAGGTATCAAGGTCAATTGCCGCATGTGAGGGAGCACTTCTTGTAATTGATGCCACTCAGGGAATACAGGCGCAGACAATCTCAAATCTTTATATGGCGATTGATCATAACCTTACGATCATACCGGTTTTGAATAAGATGGATATGAATAATGCAATGCCCGAGGAGGTTAAAGATCAGATAGTTGACCTTGTAGGATGTAACCGGAATGATATTATTGAAGCAAGTGCAAGGACCGGTATGGGTGTCGACCGGATATTAGAAGACATTATAAACATGATTCCGCCTCCGAAAGGAGATCCGGAAGCACCGCTTCAGGCCCTTATCTTTGATTCGATTTTTAATTCTTTCCGCGGTATAATAGCATATTTTAAAATCATCAACGGTACCCTCAGAAAAGGAGAAAAAGTCAAATTTATGAGCACCGGTCATGAATACAATGCCGAGGAGATAGGTGTTCTGAAGCTCAGGCAGGATCCGCGCGAAGTGATGGGTACCGGGGATGTCGGTTATATAATAACGGGGGTAAAGAATTCTGCTGAAGTGAGGGTTGGAGATACTATAACTCAGGTTAAAAACCCTTGTGAAACAGAAATATCGGGTTTTGAAGAGGTAAAGCCGATGGTCTTTGCAGGAATGTATCCTGTCGATGCTGACGAATATGAAGATCTGAGAAACTCAATCGAAAAGCTTCAGCTGAATGATGCTTCCCTGACATTCGTGCCTGAGTCATCAGCAGCACTGGGCTTTGGTTTCAGGTGCGGCTTTTTAGGCCTGCTTCATATGGAAATAATCCAGGAACGGCTCGACAGGGAATTCAACATGGATGTTATTACCACGGTGCCTAACGTATCATTCAAAGCTTATACGACAAAGGGCGAAGTGATTGATGTGCACAACCCTTCAGGCCTTCCTCCGATAAATCATATTGAGCGGATTGAGGAACCCTATATAATTGCCCAGGTGATTACCCTGTCGGATTATGTCGGAGCTATAATGAATCTTTGCATCGACAAGAGAGGCGTGCTGAAGAGCCAGGTTTATCTTTCAAGGGACAGGGTTGAGCTTACTTTTGAAATGCCACTGTCTGAAATAGTCTTTGATTTCTATGATAAGCTGAAAAGCATCTCCAAGGGGTATGCTTCATTCGATTATTATTACACTGCATATCAGAAAGCCGACCTGGTCAGGCTTGACATCCTTTTGAACGGTGAAATGGTGGATGCTCTTTCAACCCTTATCTACAGGGGCCATGCTTATGAATTCGGCCGCAAAATGTGTGAGAAACTAAAAGAACTAATTCCGAGGCAGCAGTTCGATATTGCCATACAGGCTGCGATAGGGGCCAAGATCATTGCCCGCGAAACCGTAAAGGCTGTACGAAAAGACGTCACGGCAAAATGCTATGGCGGAGATATAACAAGAAAAAGGAAGCTCCTTGAGAAGCAGAAGAAAGGTAAAAAGAGAATGCGCCAGATAGGAAATGTTGAGGTGCCTCAGCAAGCTTTTCTTGCTGTACTGAAATTTGACTGAGTTCTCCCGGATATAAAAATATCGTCTTTATTAATATTTTATTGTTTTTTATTGATACTGATAAAAAACAATTATATTCACTTTAAGATATATGGGGAGCAATAAAATATAATAATCCTATAGTCTAACCTAAGCCTCTAACCCTGGTCTCACAAAAGACCAGGGTTTTTTTCAGCATAATAGTTTATATCCTCTGCCATGGACATTCAGAATTTTAACTGAAGGGTCTTTCCCAAGGTATTTCCTCAGCCTGGTAATGTAGACATCCATGCTCCTGGCATTGAAATAGTTATCGTCAATCCAGATTGCCTTTAATGCAAAATTACGCTCCAGTATTTCATTAGGATGACGGCAAAGAAGGTCAAGAAGTTCAGATTCTTTGGTTGTCAGCTTTATGCTCTGTCCGCTTATTGAAAGTATTTGCTTGAGCGGGTCGAATGAATAATTGCCGATGGTATAGTTTCCTTCTTTTTTTGGTACTGATACCCCTGCGGTTCTTTTAAGGATTGCCTGTATACGATATAGCAGCTCCTCCATAGAAAACGGTTTTGTTATATAATCATCAGCTCCGGAACGGAACCCTTCGAGAATATCCTCCTTCTGGCTTTTGGCAGTGAGGAAGATAATCGGAATTGCAGGCTCAATTTTACGGATCTCTGCAGCCAGGGATATTCCATCCATTTCCGGCATCATTATATCGAGAATGCATATGTTGTATTTAGCAGCATGGAATGCATTCAGGGCTTTAATCCCGTCGGGAAACAAATCGGCATCAATATTCTTTGCCGTCAGGTAGTTTTTAAGAAGAATTCCAAGATTACTGTCATCCTCAGCGAGAAGAAGAGTTATATTTTTCATTTTTGAAAAGTTTGAGGAATGAAAATAGAAAATTTTGTTCCTTTATTTATCTGGCTTTCAGCCATTATAGTACCGTTATGTTCTTCAATGATCTTTCTGACATAACTCAGGCCAAGTCCGAATCCCTTAACATTATGTAGATTGCCGGAATGGACCCTGTAGAATTTATCATATATTCTTTTAAGGTTCTCTTTGCTGATTCCGATTCCTTTGTCCTCAACGCTTATTAAAAGACCCTTTTTGACATTTCGTGTCGATATAATGATCTCTGGCTTCCCCCTGGAATATTTGATAGCGTTATCGATTAAATTTGAGACGGCATTAAGAAAATGGGCTTCATCAATCCGGGCAAAAGATGATTTTGCCATATATTCTTTACTTATGACGCCATCAATATTTTTTATCTGGAGCATAAAGTTTTCAATTGCATTATCCAGAATCCTGTGAATATCGACCTCTACAAGGTTTAGCTTCATCCTTCTCTTCTCAAAAAAGGCTGTCTGCAATACCTTCTCAACCTGTGATTTCAGCCTTATGCTCTCATCGGAAATGACTTTTGCAAGATTATCTATATTTTTTTTCTCATCAGGGATCGATTTATCGGCAATCATCTGAGATGCCAGCGAGATTGTGGAAATAGGCGTCTTCAGCTCATGAGTCATATTGTTTATAAAATCGTTCCTGATCTCCGATATTTTTTTCTGGCGGAATATTACAATAAAGGTCCAGGTCGACAGGAAAAGAATCATTACGGTAAATAGCAGGGAGAGAAATCCAAGGTTCCCGATTTTTTCAAATTTATACTGGTTTTCCTGGAGGCAATACAGAACGAGCTGGTTCTGACCAGGCACAGGGTCGTTAGGGAAAAGCTGTATTATAAACTTATTTGTTCCTGGCTTGTCTGTAAAACCCGGTGTGCTCCATATTATTCCCGAGGCTCCTGATCTGATGCAGAATTCAAAATTGAGGTAAATGCCTACATCATTCAGGGCATTCCTAAGCAATTTCTGAAGGTTGTTGAAGTCAATCCTTTCTCTTATATCAGGCGTATTCCTGAGTATTTTAGCCATGATATTTTCGAGTGAAACGATCTTATTGGTAACTCTCCCGTTTAGTTCAGCACTGATAGACTGAGCTGAAGTTTCGGTCGATTCACCAGGTGTAAGGGAAGAGATATTCTCTGCAGTAATGAAAATCTTTTGACCTTCATTGGTAATTGTAAGAGGTTCAATACTTTTATTTAATCCGTATATCTCAAGAAGTCTCGAATTTGGCTGGAAACCCCTCAGCTTTCTGGCAATAGG
>Ga0209540_10001583_pt1 | contig 17040 bp, 14 predicted proteins | sample BarGraIncu01121A_FD_184501 | JGI IMG/M metagenome (GOLD analysis project Ga0209540, IMG submission 184501) | Arctic peat soil microbial communities from Barrow, Alaska - Barrow Graham LP Incubations 011-21A (SPAdes) (version 2) | ecosystem: Environmental > Terrestrial > Soil > Wetlands > Peat... | reverse complement strand
TTCAACAATTCTTGCACGAGCTGGGCTTTGAATTCCGGGCTGTATCGCTTTCGCATGTCCGTTATTCTACCTTAATTCCGGCCCGTTTCGTGTCCAGATTCTGGCATCCACTATACTACCAAGAGGTAAAGTCGGCCGGAAAGAGCTATCGATACTACCTTGATGAAGGAAAGATTCCCGAAGACGTTTGGAACATACAGCCGATTCCACCTCATGGCGGCGAGCGAATTGGATATCCGACTCAGAAGCCGGAGCGTCTACTGGAGCGAGTTGTTGCCGTGGCAACCGATGAGCAAGACATCGTTGCGGATTTTTTTATAGGCGGCGGGACGACAGTGGCGGTGGCACAGCGGCTTGGTCGACGTTGGATTGCCTGCGACCAGTCGCGGGTGGCGGTGGCGATCACGGCGGACCGGTTGGCGCGTGGGGCTGAACAGTTGCTACTTGATCACGTGACCGCGCCGACACCTGACTTTACAATCGAGCACTGGGGTGTGTACGAGGCGCGGCGGCTGGCCGAGGCTCCGTGTGAGCAGTTCCGCGCCTTCGTCCTCCGCTCCTTTGGCGCGGTGGTTGAGGAGCGTGAGGAAGGCATCCACGGCTACAAGGGAGCGATACCGGTCTGGGTCAGCGAGCCTGACCAGAAGAAGGCGGTGACGGCAGCGGACGTGCAAGCGTTCGCCAACGCCATGCGCAAGACGCTGCGCTACAAGCAGGACAACCTGCGCGACGGGATCATGCTGGCATGGGCGTACCGGCCTGACGCGCAGGAGGCGGCGGAGCGACTCCGGCGGCTGGAGCAGACAGACCTGAACTTCATCCGGTTGGACATGATCCGTATCGACTCGCCGCGCTTCCGCGAGCACGTGACCGCGCTTTCGACTCAGAACGCCGACTACCAGAACTTCCTGACCTTCGTTCAGCCGCCGAGGGTCGAGGTGGGGCACAAGCGTATCGCGCCATGTTCCTACACATTCGACGTGAGTGATACCGTTGTGATGAACGTTGGGGCCAAGATCATCAACGTGCAATGGGACTTCAACTACGGCACACTGTTCACGAGTACGCCGGGGTGCTCGTTTATGCGCACAGGGAAGCAGGAGGTGGCATTGCAGGTGCAATGCCAGTTCTCGACGGTGGGCTGGCAGCGCATCGCCTGCAAGGTGCAGGACGATATGGGCGGCGAGGGATTGTGGACTGACCTGATCGAGGTGAGCTGAGCCATGTTCAACCGCTTCGCGCAATATGAGGACGACTTCCGCGACTGGCGGCGGGATGGGATGCCGGGCCTGAAGGCGGACTCCTACAAATACATCGAGTTTCTCAGGTCGCCGGACGACGACCAAGTGCCGCGGCCAGGCACGCTCTGGCCGCATCAGTGGGAGTCGTTCCTGCGGGTGATCTATACCCACGAGATTCTGGGTAAAGCAGAACTGGGCGCGGATGGATTGTTGCTGAACATCGTAACGGGCGGCGGCAAGACTGCCATAATCGCGGCGGTGATCGCATGGCTGCGCATCGCGCACAATGTCCAGAAGTTCGTGATGCTCTGTCCCAACCTGATCGTGCGCGACCGGCTGGAGGATGATTTTGAGGGCGGGAAGGTCTTCAAGGATCGCGATCTGCTGCCGGTCTGGAGCAATCTGCGCCAGGCGGATTTTGTGCTCACCACGCTGGGCAGCGACAAGGAAGGTGGCTGGGCGAGCCTGCTCAGCGCCAGCGTGATCTTGGGGAACATCCACCAGTTCTACCTGAGCAATAAGAGTGGGCAGAGCAACCTTTCGGCGCTGATGAACGGGCCGGAGTTCGCGTTGTTCAACGACGAGGCGCACAACTCGCCCGCCACGGAGTACTATGCCACGCTCCAGCGCATGCGAGAGCAAGTGGTCCTCCGCCTGGATACGACCGCAACGCCCGACCGCGCCGATGGCAAAGCCCCGGACAGCGACATGATTTACGAATATAGCGTAACCGATGCGTTGGCCGAAGGCATCATCAAGACGCCGGTGGTCTACCAGCCGGACATCAGGACCGTGCAGTTGACGTACACCGATGCGCGCACCGGCGAGCAGCGCAAGGTCGAAGAGATCAACTGGGACGAAGTGGATCGCCTTGGGCTGAACGCTACGCAGTGGGTGACGGACGACGAGCCGATGCGCCAGCAAATGGCGATCGCTTTGCGCCGTCTGGAAGAACAAGAACGGCGCGCCAAGGGACACTATCAGCCGATACTCTTCGTGGTCGCGGTATGCAAAGCGGACGCAGAAAAGGCAGAGCAAACACTCAACAGATATTTCAAGGTCAAGACGCTGCTGATTACGGAAGATAGCGACGAAGTGGATCGACAAAGGGCGCGGGAACTTGGCAAACAGCAAAAGAGCGGTAAGCCATACCGGGCCGTGGTCAGCGTGCTGATGCTGCGCGAGGGGTGGGACGTGCCGGAGGTGGGCACCATCCTGCTCCTGCGGAAGTTCGGCAGCAAGGTCTATGGGCAGCAGGTCATCGGGCGTGGGCTGCGCCGCGTGCGGGTGAAGGGGGTTGATCCGACAGAGCCGCAGATTTGCGCGGTGGTGGATCATCCCAAGCTGGACCACCAATGGCTGTGGGACATCTTCAACGCCAAGAAGCGTACGGGGGTTCTGATTGACGACCAGTTCGACGAGACCGAAGACCTGCCGCCGCCCCCGCCTAAGCAGGACTTGGTCAAACCAGACTTGGTGATCGATCTTCCGCTGGTAGACCCATCGGTGGTGGATGACGGTCAGTTTGATGTGGGCGACATCGCGCCGCCACCTAAGCCGCTGGAGAACTGGGAGGAGTCGCTGGACGCTATCGAATACGATCCGACAGTGATCGAGATAACGAAGCTCGGCATCGCGGGGGTGATTGGTCAGGAGTTGGGCGGCAAAGGCTGGAAGTCGATCCTTTCTGCACCTGACGAGACCGGCCCAAGCGGGGTGGTAGCGCTGGTATCGGATGAGGCGGTGCGCGAGGCCGTGAAAGCGAGACTGCTTGATATGGCCGAAGTCCTGACGGTCGAAGCGGGTTACGCCGCGACATTCAAGGATCAGGTTTACAGTGCGTTGCTACACCACGTCCGGGCCAAGTTCCTCAATGGTTCTTCCCTCGGATTGGCAGAACGGGCAGAGGTCGATTTTGCGTGGAAAATGCTCTTGCAGGTGCAGGCGAAGGTCGGGGCCATCCCGGGACTGGTAGCGGGGGTCATCGAGTATGGCAATTAGCATTCATGGCGTATACGAGAATCCGAAGAAAAGCCCCTGGAACTTCGAGAAGTACCAGAGCGACCTCGAACGGCGGATGATGGATCGCCTCGAACGCGATCCGTATGTCGTCAAGTGGATGAAGCGACACGGCATCACTATCCCCTGGATTGACGGCCAGAAGCACCAGCGGCGCTATGTGCCTGACTTCCTCGTGGAGTACGAAGACGGACGGAAGGCTCTCATCGAGGTGAAGGACCCCAGTCGGGTTGACTCCAATGACGTGCAGCGCAAGCGCAAGGCGGCGGAGATGTGGTGCAAGCAGCGGAGGATGGAGTACAGCATTGCTACTATTGGGTAGACGGACAGCGCAACGTACAGCCTTGCCCAGGACGAGCATCGCCAGCGAATCTGGCCCCTATGGTCAAATTCGCTGCCAAAGAGCGCGGCCCGTAGCGCGTTCCTCGTCAGCACCAAACCTGTGGAGAGCCAACATGACCGTAGACCCCGCAAACGCTAACGAACTGGCCGAGATCGCCGGCGAAGTTGGAGCCGACGTGCTAAAGGGCGACCTATCGTACCCTTCTGTAACAGGTAGCTGGCAACTGGGCGATCTTGACCTGGGCGAGTACCTTGACTGCTACCGGGGCAAGCGCCTCGTGCTGATCATCGCGCCGGTGGGTGACGCGCCGTCGCCAACCTACACTTGCGGCATCTGCGACTTCGTGATGAACGAGCTGGGCGAGTGCCCGCGCTGCAAGTCGGAGATTGCGGCGCGGGCGCAAGAGTACGAGTGGCAGGTCCGAACGCCGGATGTGCTGGACCAAGTGCGTGACCTGCTGGACGAGGGAGATAATCAGGACCCCATGGCCTGAGCAGGTACTCAAAGTCGGCGTGCTCGGCGTAGTTGCCAGGTGGTTGTCAGCCGAAAGGGACAGCCCGCTATGGCCAACCAAGAACACCCAACGCTGTTTTGCGCCCACTGCTGGAGGAAGAGGTTTGGCATCGGCGGCGAGAACAGCATCGATACCTGCTGCCTGATCTGAGAAACGCACACCTCAGCGGGACGTGGAAGCGCGGCTGGATGCTGTGAATGTACTGTAGCAGGTGGATGGAATCGAAGCACGTGCCAGGCTCGGTGGGGGCGCACAGAGCGCAGCCGAATACCAGGCAGTACGCGACGTTGCTCGCCAAGAAGACCTGGAATCGGTTCGCTTCGCTGCGCACGGCGCTTTGCAGCTCGACAAGTCATCAAGGTGAGATTGAGCCATGTCAGAAGTGACATTCCCGTGGGCACGCTACTGGTTTCCGCGCGGCGCAACCATGCCGCTTACCGACGATGGTTTTCTTTACATCCCTCACTTTCCGCTCGGTCCAGATGACCCATCCAGCGAACTCCGCATGCGTTTCGAGGATTTGGCCTCTTCACCGTGCCTCGTGCTGCTCGGCCAGCCAGGCGTGGGCAAGAGCACCGCGTTAGGCGAAGCTGTCGCGACCACGCGCACATTGTTTCCAGGGCATCAGGTCGAACTACTCAAACTCAACGAGTTTGGCGAAGACCCATTGGACAGGGAGTTGTCCGGGCTTCTGCAGACATGGGTGGATAGCAACTCCCATCTACATCTTTTTGTGGACAATCTGGATTCTGCTCAACTGCGCATCGAAACCCTGACGTACATGCTGCTCCGCGCGCTCAAGAATCACGCCGACGCCCTTGATCGCCTAAGCTTCAGGATCGCATGCCGGGAGGCGGAGTGGCCGGACCACTTCGACAAAGCGTTGGCGCATCTCTGGTTGGATGGGAGAGTCGACAGGGTACGGCGCTTTGTGCTTGCGCCACTGCAACGAGCAGACGCAGAGATGGCCGCGCAGATGAGCGGACTGGATGCTGCATCGTTTATGAAGGCTGTGTCGCGAAATGTCCTTGGCCCTCTAGCAGCCGTTCCTATCACCCTCAACCTGCTGATTAGCTCCGCCCGACAAGACAGACCATTGGCACGCACCCGATACGATTTGTACCTCGATGGATGTAAGGCACTATGCCGGGAACTGGATGATGCCCACGCGCGCCGTAGCAAACTGGATCTCGAGCATCGGTTTGTCGTTGCGGCGCGGCTTGCTGCATGCACGGTTTTTACCAACCGCTACATCATAGCCGATGACGATGATGCTAGCGATCAGCCTCTCGGCCAAGTTCGCATTGTGTCACTGGCCGACGGCGAGGAGACGGCCGATGAAGTATCGCTTCGCGTGCCCAGGTTCGCTGTGTCGGCGGGTGGCATACGAGAGACTCTTGCCACAGCTTTGTTTCGCGGCGCTGAGCGTCACACCTGGGCACACCAGACGTACGCAGAGTTCCTTGCCGGATGGTACGCATCAACCCATCTGACAACGCGACAACTCCGCAGTCTCATATTCCACAGCGACGGTCACCCGGCTCCGCAACTGAGAGAGGTAGCCCTGTGGGTTTCCGCACGCTCGACCGATATCTTTGAAGATATCATCAGGTCTGAACCACAACTGCTGCTGCGCAGCGACGTCACGATCAGCGATGACGTTGCCAGGGCCCGGGTTGCAGGAGCACTATTGCAGCAGCTAGAATTCGGCGCTCCGATAGATGATATCTCGATACGCTGGTACGCCAACCTGCGCCACCCGGGGCTCCGTCAGCAGATCCGCCCATATATCGAAGATAGGGCCAAACTCCACGATGCGCGGCTCGCAGCACTGCTTCTTGCGGAGGAGTGCGAAGTCCGTGACATCCAGGATCTGCTTGCTAATCTGGCTGTTGATGATACAGAGGCGGCTGACCTGAGGGTCATCGCGGCGCGTGCTGTGGCGAGGATCGGCAGCGAGTCCACGAAGGCGCGGCTCAAGAAGCTTGCCTTGTTGCCGCTCGCAGATCTGAGGAGTGACGAGAAGGATCAACTGAAACAATATGGCGTGGAGGCTTGCTGGCCGGCTCACATGAGCGCAAGCGAGTTGTTCAAGACCCTTACTGCCATCGAAGGGCTGGAATTCACCTTCCACGGTGAGTATCTGGCTCATGTAATCCTCCCGCATCTCACGCCTTCCGACTTAGCGGTAGCGCTGGAATGGGTTGCCGCCCAGCCCAGCCGGCGAGTCGCTTCCCCTGCGGGGTCCTGGCGAGGAAGTAAGTAACTTCGCCATCCTCCACCAAAGAGCTCGGATAGATCTTAAGATCGATTTCGGAAAGCTCGCTCAATGTGAATGTCATTGTCTGCCCCACCTTTATTGTTTTGGGGGTGTTCAAAGTTGGTTAGGCCGTGCGTCGTCGGGGCGAAGCATTCCTAACCAAGGTGCGGATGCCCACGTGCAACTTCATTTGCGAGCCGCCGACTCGAGGAGGCGTGTCGTGGTGGGGTCGGCGCCCTCGGCGGTCGCGGCCCCGTGCGCCTGGCTCATCAGCTGCAGCAAGTCCCTCTTGGCCAGCTCGCATTGCCGCGAGACCAGTTGCCCGACCTTATCCGCATCCTGCCCACGCAACGCCGCGAGAAGCTCTGCGAAGCCGGCGGCCATCTCCGCCGACCGGCCGGGACCCACGCCGTACGTGCGCCGCAGCGCGCCCATCAAACCCCGGTAACGCTCGTAGATTTCGAAGGCCGGAGGGTTGCCGGCATACTGGTAGAGCAAGTGGTGGCCGTCGCCATTGAGAGTCAGGACCCGCATCGCGTCTTCGTTCCGGGCTGCCGCGTCGATTCCCTGCCGGAACTCCTCCAGTTCGCCCATCACGGCGTTGCTCAGATGGGGCAGGCTGAGCCGGGCCAGGAGAGACTCGACGGCACCCCGCACATCGTAGATGTTGTTGACCAACTGCGCATCGAGGGAGAGAAGCCTCGCACCCTTGTGGGGAGACAGGACGAGGAGGCCCTCCCCCTGCAGGCACTGCAAAGCTTCTCTGACGGGCATCTGGCTGACACCGTAGCGCGACGCGACCTCGGCGATGGTCGTGCGAGAACCCGCAGGCAACGTGCCAGAGATGATCTCTTCGCGCAGCAGGTCGGTCAGGGCAGCGTAAGTCGTCTTCCTCCACGCGGCGACGGTTGTTGCAGGCACGGTTCGTCTCCCTTGAGCGGCAAGCAGACCCGCTCTGCCTCAGCGATATTTCTCTTCAGGTCGAAAGCCCGGGAGGCCCTCGATGGCGACCGCTCGTGCCGGGCTTGAGTCGAGCCCAGCAATCGGCAGCGGCAAGAACACGATCAGGAAAATATCATCCTGGAGCCGGTCCAGGTTCTGCATCACCTCAATGAACGAGACGTTGAGCGGCATCAGGATCTCATGCAGAATCTTGCCAGCGGCAATATCATTTTCGATGGCCACGCCATCCCCCCAACCCAGCGCCTTGATGCGCTTGGCGGCGAACCACCTTGCCGCATCCTCTCCCAGGTTCGGGCGCTGATCGTCGGGATTCTCGACGAATGGCTCGCTGTGGTAAGGGGAGGTCAAGATGACCACATCGCCGGCCTCAACCCTGCCCCGATCGGCTTTGTCGAGGTCCGCCGCGCCAATCCAGGCGCGCGGGGCCATGTGATCCAGGCGCAACAGTACCGCTCTCCCCATGAAATTGGTCACCGGTAGCTGGAGCACGTCAGGCCACTCATCCCGATAATGATATGGGGATTCGACGTGCGTGCCAAGATGCGACATCAGGTCCATTTCCGAATGGTAGTCGTCGGTCTTGACGGCCAGGTAGCGCCGCACCGCCAGACGGCGCTTTTCCTGGCCCGGGTAGAGTTTCTTCGACAGATCCACCACGCGGTGCGTGCCTATCATCTCATTCATCGCCACCTCCTCGGTTTTGATATACCCGTCATCGAGCGTGATGCAGCGCAGGCGCCACGCACCGACTGTCTCCCGCTGACGCAATGGCTATCGGCTGGCTGCTGTGACGTCCAGGGGGATGTCGCGCCACCCTCCGCCCTCCCGGATCACCGAGGTGATCTCCTGGTAGATCCAGCCCTGGCGGAAGGTCGGGTAGGCTTCATGCGGCTCACCCTTGATGTCGGCCACGAAGTCGCGCGCCAGGGCGGCCCAGTCGCGGTGCAGGCCGTGCGCTATGTCCGGCAGGCCACGCAGGATTCGCTCGGGCACGGGCTCATCGTGCCATCTGGCCGTCGCAAAGCCGGTCCGCCGCACATGGGGCACCCCCGCGCGGGCCGCGTTGCTTTGGGGATCGACCACCCACTCGTAGTGCAACGATCCTTCATCGCCATAGACGGTCATGGTTCGCCCGTCACGGCCGCGAATGGCAGAGCAGCAGTACAGGTTAGCCGTGATTGTCTCTTCCGGGTTGGCGCCTGGCTGACCCAGGCGGGCGAGAACGATGCACGAATCATCGGCATCGACCTCAACCCAGGGCACGCCCACCAATTCGTCCGGGCTCAGCGTGCGCCACTGCCGGTAATCGTGCGGCTGGCCGGTGTCCGGGCGCTGCCGGCGATGCGTGCGCGCCTCGCCCATCACCTGCAGCACCTCACCGCCGACAATGCGCTGGGCTGCTGCCAGTTGGTGCGACATGCGGTTGTTGAGCACGCCGCCGCCCTCCGCAAAGCGGTTGATCCACATGGCAGCCGAGGGAAAGGGCCAGGGGCTGACGAATTGACTCTCCACGGCCAGCGGGCGGCCGATGGCGCCGGCGGCCACGAGCTCGCGCATGTAGGCAATCCCCGGGTCGTACATCCAGTTCGCGGCGACGGCCGTGCGCACGCCTTGTTTCAGCGCCATTTCATAGAGCAGGCGTGCGTCGCCGGCCGTGACGGCCAGCGGCTTGTCTGTGTAGACGTGGCAGCCCAGCTGCAAGGCGGCGCTGATCGGCTCCACGCGCGCCGAGGCCGGCGTGGCGATCGCGACGATCTCCGGCCGCTCTCTCTCCAGGGTAAGTCGCCAGTCCGTGGAGGCCTGCTTCACCCCCAGCCGCCGGGCAACCTCTGCCACGATCGAGGGGGTGCGACTACAGATAGCCACCACATCCACAGCACTGTGCTGAAGCGCCACGGTGTGGCCCTCGCCGGCCTGGCCGGCGCCAATGACTACGGCTCGCAGTTGACGCGACATGCCACCCCACCTCTAGATCTTGGACAGTCCCCTCACGCCGATCAAACGCCCCATCCCGACAAACAGGACGACGGAGACCAGGATCATGATCGTGGCGGCCGCAGCCACCGATGGATCGATACTGGCCTCCGCGTAATTGTAGATCCTGATCGGCAGGGTGATGTTCTTGGCATCGGCCAGAAACATCGAGACTGTATAGTTGTCGAAGGAAATCAGGAAGGCAAAGACGGCGCCGGAGAACACGCCTGGCTTGATGATCGGCAGCATCACCTCTCTGAACGTTCGCAGGGTGTCTGCGCCCAGCACACGGGCCGCATCCAGCAAGGTATAGTCGAACACCTCCAGGCTGGCCGTGACCGTACGGATGGTATACGGAATAGTCACCACAATGTGACCCAACAACAGGGTCATAAAGACGTTGTCGTAGCGCAGCGTCCGGTAGTACTGGAGCAGGGCCACGCCAACCACGATGGTCGGAAAGATCAGTGGCGACAGGAAGAACGCGGTGACCAACGACTTGCCGCGGAAGCGGCGGTTCGCGATGGCAATGGCGGCAATCGTGCCCAGCACTGCCGAGAAAAACGCCGACAGTAGCGCCAATTCGAGGCTCACGACAAAAGAACCGACCAATCCGTTGATCGAGATGGCTGCCGGAAACCACATAAGCGAGAAGCCCTTTGGTGGAAAGGTCATGGTCCCGCCCGCCGAAAAGGCCATGGTTACCAGGACGATCAGCGGGGTGAGGAGATAGGCTACTACCAGAAAACCGTATCCCCACAGAACGGTCCAGCCCAGGCGCCGAGAAGAGAATACTTTCATTTGGCCACCCTACCGCTCCGGTATTTTGAAGCAGACTCGGCCCACCAGGAGAAGAGCGCCACGATCGTCAACACGACCACAATCAACACCACCGAAATCGCGCTCCCGAAGGACCAGTCCACCAGTACCTGCATCTGCTGGGCCACCAGCGTGGGCATCACCAGGAAGGTGCCCCCGCTGAGCATGGCCGGCGTTACGTACGCGCTGACCGAAGTGGTCAGCACGAGCATGCAACCGGCCGCTACACCCGGTATGCTCAACGGAAAGACCACCTCGATGAAACGGCGCAGGTTGTTCGCCCCGAGGCTGCCTGCCGCGAGTTCGAGGGTCGGGTCGATGCTCTCGATGACGGTGGCCAGTGGCAAGATCATGAACGGCAGATAGACGTGAACCAGTGCGATGATCACGGCCGTCTCGGTGTTCAGCACGCGTAGCGGCTCACGGATGATCTGGATCGCCATCAAAATGTGACTCACCGGGCCCGATCCCCGCAGCAAGACCTCCCATGAGAAAGTGCGGATGACGATGCTGACGAGCAACGGCGACACGATACAGGCCATCAGGATCTGTTTCTTGGTTCCCGAGATCCTCGCCAGCAAATAGGCTACCGGGTAGCCGATCACGAGATCCAGAATCGTGACGAGCAGGCCGATGCGCAGCGACGACCACAACACGTTCAAGTAGGCCGGATCGCGCAGGAAATGCCAGTAATTGTTCAGGGTGAAGCCGCCGGTAATCCCCGTGACCGGATTGTAGGAGAACAGGCTGCGCGCGATGAGGATCAGGATGGGCAGGCCATATACCAGCACCAGATACGTCAGCGGCACCAGCAAGAGCAGGATAAAGGCCCACGATTTCCGCTCCAGGCGCGACAGGATCTCGGAACTGGCTCCATAAAGGCGCTTAGCGTATGACCCGCCAACCAACGTGCTATGGGATGTGCTCATGCAATTAACCCCCTGCCGGAAGGAGCGATGCTGCCGTGATCGCCGGCTCGCGGCCTAATTCCGAAATACCAGGGTGTTGCTGGCATCCCAGCAGACATTCACACGCTCGCCAGTTTCATAGGCCCGCTCTGCTCGGCCGATCGACGAGTTCAGCTGGAAGACTACCATCTCCTGCCCTTCCGGGCTTTCGATATAGTAGTGTGTGATGCTCCCCAGATAGATGGCACCCTTGACGAACCCCGGACAGCTGTTCGTGGCGCCCGCTTGCCCTTCCGGAAGCAGCCATCCCTTCTCAGGCCGGAACGCGACGACCACACTGTCCCCCGCGGCGATCTCCGCAGGCGCTGAATGCCCCTGCACCACGCGGCCATATGGGGTCTGTACGACGATTTGGCCGTCGCCGATGCTGAGCACCTTCCCGGCAAACGAATTGGAGGCACCGACAAAGCGCAGTACAAAGCCGGTGGCCGGCGATTGGTAGACGGAGCGCGGCGCGTCGATCTGCTCCAGGCACCCCTCGTTCACCACGGCAATGCGATCGGAGATCGTCAATGCCTCCTCCTGATCGTGTGTGACGAAAATGCTGGTCACCTTCACGGTTTGCTGGAGCTGCCTAACCTCGAGTTGCATGGACTCGCGCAGGTTTTTGTCCAGGGCGCCGAACGGCTCGTCCAACAGCAGAACCGCCGGCCGGATGACGAGGGCTCTGGCCAGAGCGACGCGCTGTTGCTGACCACCCGACAATTGCGACGGATAGCGATCTCCCGCGCTTCCAAGCTGGACCATCTCCAGCATGTCCTTTACGTCGGCTTTGATCTTCGTGGCGTCCATGCCCCGCATGCGTAACCCAAAGGCGACATTCTGGCTGACGGTCATGTGCGGGAAGAGGGAATAGTTCTGAAATACCAGCCCGACGTTGCGTTTGTGAGGGGGCAGCGCGTTCACGACCACGCCGTCGAAGAGAACCTTCCCTTCGGTCGGTTCCAATAACCCTGCAATCAGTCGCAGCATAGTCGTTTTGCCACATCCGCTCGGTCCGAGCAGTGTGAGGAACTCGCCGTTCTTCACTTCGAGATTGACCTGGCGCAACGCCTTGAAGGACCCGTAGCTCTTGCTCACTCCTGACAGACAGATTGAAGTCATATCAATAGGCCCTCTGTGTTACACATGCATCAGGCAACGCGCCCGGCGGGTGACGTATGGCAGCGAGCCGCGCGCAGTCGGGTATGTGGCAGAACAAGACGGTCCACAAGCATCTCTTGGGTTGCCGGGCGGCGAACACGCCACCCGGCAACCCAAGAAGTCATCCCTGCGGCATTATGCTGCAGGGATGCGGTTGCCCTTGCGGTAGGGCACCCGCGCGGGGCGACCAGCGCCCAAACCATGGCCTCGCCTACGAAGTGACTTCCTTGTTCCAGCGCTCGGTCCAAGTCGCGCGCTGCGACTGAATCCAGGTCCAGTCTACCTGGATCAGTCTCTTGACGGCCTCTGGCCCGTAGGGCACGCCCGTCCCGACCTGCTTGGCAGGCTGTGGTACCTTCGAGTTGGTCGGCCCAACGAAAACCGTATCGCCAAGGATGGTCTGCAGTTCCTGGCCCACGATCATGTTCAGGACCTGCATGGCCAGCGTCTCGCTAGTGCTGCCCTTGACGACGGTTCCGGAGTTCAGGAGTTGGAAGGCTCCCTCTTTGGGTTCCATCCAATCAATACTCAACCCTTTGGCGCGGTTCGTGTAGGTGCCCTTGGTATTGGCAGCCCCCATATACCACAGCTCGTCGTTGCTCATCATCTGCATCTGTTGGGCGTCGCTGAGCCAGAAGGACTGAATGTTCGGCTTGAGGTCCTTCATGCCGGCGAAACAGGCGTCGGGATCGTGCTGCGCTTCCTGTGGCGTCTTGCCGCTCTTGATGGCTCCGGCCATGATCCAAAACACCACACCGTTGGTCTGGCTAAAGGCCGGAGGCGACACCTTGCCCTGGTTCTCCGGTTTCCACAGATCGGCCCAGGAAGTGATCTTGGGGGCCTTGGTGTAGTAGGCAATCCCCATGGCCGCAGCCCCGATGCCAACTCCGTAGCCACCCTCAAGGACGAAGTCCGGGTAAACGTCGGCCAGGTTCGTCATGACGCTCTTGTCGAGCGGTACGATCAAACCTTCGCCTTTGGCCTGCGTCACGATAGGCGAGTCCATGAACATGATATGGTGCTTGGGGTCGGATTTCTCGGCCCGCATTTTGGCCATAGCGTCGGCGCTTACGCCGGGTTCGATATGCATGGTGACGGGGAGCGCCTTTTCAATAATGGGCACCCACTTATTGCGGGCCATCTCCTCGTAGTCGCTGTACACCTGCATGAAGATGTCGGTGCGCTTCCCCTCAGCGGCGGCCGGGGCGGCGGTCGGCGCCGGTGCGCTGTTTTGCGCGGCCGGTCCACTCGTCGGTGCGCTTGCCGGAGTGCTCGGGGCACTACACGCGGAGGCGAAGGCTCCCACCATCGACGTCCCCGCAGCCATCCCGACCAGGCGGAGCAGCTCGCGCCTGGTCAAATTCCTCCCGTTCGACCGGTTTGTGATAGGCTCCATGAATGTCCTCCTGCCGAAGCGGCAGTTCGGCGCACCCGCGTCGGTTTTCGGGGTTTATCGGGGCTCCTCGCTCAGGCCCAACTCGGCGGCCTTGGCCTTGAAGCCGAACATTTCCCATCCTGTCTTGCCGGTAGTGCGAAGAGCCTCACAGCTCTTCGCCTCATTCGCCTCGCGTGCGATGGCTTTGGCCACGACGTCGCCTGCCATGGCGCACGGTATAACCACGACGCCGTCGTCGTCGCCGCAGATCAGATCACCGGGGTTAACAATCACGCCACCGCAACTGATGGTGTGATTGATCGTTCCCAGCGTCGCCTTCACCGTCCCCTTCATGCAGAGGCCCCGCGCAAAGACCGGCCAACCCATCTTCTTGATCTGCAGGCCATCCCGCACGTACCCGTCAACCACGAGACCCCCGAGTTTACGTGCGCTGGCGCCGGTCGACATCACTTCGCCCAGCAGACCGACTTTGGAGCCATCAATATCCACTACGAGAATGTCGCCCGGCTGTGCTTCCGCGATGGCACAATGCAGCATCAGGTTATCGCCGACGTGCATTTTCACCGTGTACGCCGGACCGCAGACGCGCATCCCACTGTAGATCGGCTTGATGCGGGCAGACATCGCACCGATCCTGCCCGCCGCTTCATGAAGGCTGGCTGCGCCGACGTCGCTTTCCTCCGCCTGACGCACTACGTCCGCGGGCACACGCTCAATCTTGTGGATAACATGGTACACGCTGTCACCTCCTCTCAGCGAATGTAAAGATCCCTGCTCGCATCCGTGAAATACTCCACGCCGTTGTCCTTCAACAGCACCGTGTCCTCAATGGTGAGCCCGCCGAAGCCCAGCTCGTGATCGGGGGTCTCGATGTTGAGCACCATGTCGGCTTCGAGCGGTGTGTCGTCGGTTGCCGCGATCGTCGGGGCATCGTAAACGTCACGGCCAATACCGTGCCCATAGTTCGTGCGATTGAAAGTGGGGTTCTTGAGGCCCTTGCGCATCGCCTCCTGGATGATGTTGTAGAGTTCGCTGGCCTTCATGCCGGGGCGCAGGCTCGCGATCCCCAGTTGCTGGGCGTCGCGCAAGACATCGTAATGCTGCTGCTGTTCCCGGCTGGGCCGGCCGATGGTGCCCGTGCGCGCGGTGTCGGCCGCGTAGCCGTCCAGATAGCAGCCGACGTCGAACTTGAAGAGGTCGCCGGCCTGCGCCCGGTACGGGGTAGGCTCTACGTGTGAGTAGTTGCTGCGCCATGAGAATCCGCAGGCGTCGTGCGAAACCGTGGCGCCCGCGTTGATCATCCCCTCGCGCAGCCGGTCGCGAATGACCCGGTGCTCCACCCCCAAACTGATCTGATCGATGGCGTCGAGCATCGCCTTCTGGTTGACCTGCGCGGCACGGCGCAGACGCTCGATCTCCGCCGGGGCCTTGATCATGCGGATCTCCCGGAACACCGCGTAGGCTTCCGCAAGCCGCGCGTGAGGCCGGGCCTCGCGCAACTGCTGCACCTCGCCATAGGGCATCTGGCTCTCGTCGAGGCCGATAGCAGCCCGCTCGCCCAGGCCCATAGCGGAGAGCGCCGCCAGCAGGGCCTCGACCGGGGTCCCGTTGTTCGGCGTACGCTTCCGCAAGTCGACCAGGGTGCGCTCCTCGGCGGTCAGGTTGTCCTCGCTGGCCATCACGTAGTGGTAGCAGCCCATGGTGCGCAGCCCGATGGGCTCGTGCTCGTTCTGCAGAATCCACAGCAGATAGCCCTGAGGGATGACGAAAACCGTCTCCTTAGCCGGGTCTCGCGGGAAGACGACGTACATCCGCTCCAGGCGATTGCTGCCCCGACGATCGACCCCTTCGAGACCGGTCACGTAAGCGATATTCTCGCGAGCGGTGCCGACCAGCACGTCGAGACCATGTTTCTCCATGATTCTTCGCGCTCGGGCCTTATCCATCATGATGGTCTCCTTGGTGAGCGCAGCCTTTAGAGCGCTCGCATCGCTTTGCCGAGCCGCTCCAGGCCCGGCTCAAACTGGGCGATCTCGCCGGCGAAGCACAGCCGGACAAATCCCTCGCCGCACCGCCCGTATTCGGTGCCGCTGCGCACCGCCACGCCATGCTGCGCCAGGTGCTCGGTGAGCTGCTCGGAGCTCAAGGGAACTTCTACCCGCACGAAGCAGTAGAAAGTGCCTTCGGGTTTGGCGCAGGACAAACCCGGCATGGCATTGACCATGGACCACATCAGGTCGCGGCGCTTCGTGAATTCGGCCAACATTGCCTGCTGCCACCCGGTCTCGACGCTCACCGCCTTCAGGGCTGCCCTCTGGGCAATCCAGTTCACGGTACCCAGGGCTGTGCGGTGGATGTCGGCTGCCGGCTTGAGCAGGCCGTTGCGCGCCGCCATATAGCCCACGCGCCAGCCGGTCATGGCGAAGGTCTTCGAGCAGGTGTTTACGACAAACACGTGGTCTGCCAGGTCGGCAAAGGCTGCCATCGAGACAAAGGGCCGCCCGTCGTAAACCAGGTGATCGTAGGCTTCGTCGGAGATCAGGATGAGGTCGTGACGCAGGACGAAGTCGGCGACGGCACGCATCTCATCCGGGGTCAAGACGATGCCCGTGGGATTACAGGGGGAGTTAAGCACGAACATACGCGTCCTGGGTGTCACGGCCTGCTCGAGCGCGTTCTGATCCAGGTGCAGATTCGGCGCCCAGGGCACTGGAACCACTTTGGCGCCGATCGTCAGGGCCACGTCCTGGTACAGGGAGTAGGTGGGATCGTGCAGCAGGACCTCGTCGCCGGGGTCCAGGTAGGCCACCATGGCAGCGTAGAGGGCGCTGTTGGCCCCATTCGTGATGACCAGGTCCTCCGGACGGTAGACCCCACCGCCGAAGGTCGAAAGCTGGCCGGCTATGGCCTTGCGCAATTGCGCGTCGCCGGCAGCGGGTGGGTAGTGGGTGTAACCCTGGTTAACCGCCTCGATGGCAGCCTCACGGATATAGTCCGGGGTCACGAAGCTCGGATCTCCGATGTGAAGGGGGATCACGTCGGCGGCTGGGCCGCCGCCGAGCTTCTTGGCTCGCTCTGAGCTTCCGACTCGCAGTGCCGCCTGGGCAACCCTAGCCATAGCACACCTCTCTCGCAACAGAGTCAGCCACCGGGTGGCTGCATGGACACGACTCTCATCGCCGCTCCGACACCTGGGTTGCAGGGAGAGCGACTATCAAAATCGCACAAATTGTATATTTGATCAACTCTGACCAGATTGTATCACATCTTTGGCTTCTTGTCAACAGGATTTACCCGCCAATTCACGGTACTGTCAAGGTGAGACCGGAAATGTTTCGCGCAATGAAAGTTGCCCGGAACCGAAGCCGCAGAGATGAAAACACCGTGCGTCACGGGTAAG
>Ga0209540_10001582_pt1 | contig 17049 bp, 23 predicted proteins | sample BarGraIncu01121A_FD_184501 | JGI IMG/M metagenome (GOLD analysis project Ga0209540, IMG submission 184501) | Arctic peat soil microbial communities from Barrow, Alaska - Barrow Graham LP Incubations 011-21A (SPAdes) (version 2) | ecosystem: Environmental > Terrestrial > Soil > Wetlands > Peat... | reverse complement strand
TCCCTTGGTTACGATAGAAAGCATTCACAACCATCCCTGCCATAGCACCCCAATGTTCACTATTCTGTCCAAGCTTCCGCTGGCGTCCGGAGCGTCGCATCGCATTAAGGCCACTTCTGGTTCACTTGTGTTCAGGGCTGTGGTTGCCGATACGGGAACTCTGCACCACGCTTCGCAGCGTCGCACTTCCCTTCTCTTCATCCGGGGACAGACCTGGAAGGTGGGATTTTAACCCGGCGGACACCAAATGTTATTGCTCACGCAGTAATATTCTCTTCAAATGTCCTGTTGTTATACTTTCTTTCTATCGCTTCAAGGCACGCGGACACCAATGTTATTGCTCACGCAGTAACATCCTCTTCAAATGTCCTGTTATTATACTTTCTTTCTTGTGTTTCGAGGCACGCTAGAGTATCTCTTTTGTGTATCCACCAAAGTAACGAAACGCATTCATATGGCACTTGATCAAGGAATATACGTCAATACTTAGCGTAAATTCTATATACCTCATCCTTGAATAAACAAGGATCATGTTGAAGCAGTATAGTTTTTGGATTTTACCATCTACTCCTACTTTTCCAAATTCTGACCAATCAACCTGTGCCTGAACTCCCGGTTTGGTCTCATATCTGAGTGTGGCAGGTACTCCCCGCTCAGGTCTTACTTTTGTCACAAAATCACTGACTATTGTGATTTTTCCGGTAAAACCCATTTCCTGAATTTCTCGAAAGAGCCTGACAGCTGTGAAAGGTCCCTCGTTAAGCTTTTTGATGATATAATCTTTGTAGTTATCGAGCTTGCTATCTCTTTTTGCTCTTTTCTTTGGTTCTGGTATTGCTCTTAATTTCAAATATTTTCGTACGGTCTTCCGATCAAATCCTGTTTTATTGGATATTTCGGTAATGTTCAAACCCTGCGCATGCAGATCTCTTATCATAAACCATTCCTCCGTTTCTATCATAGTCTCCAATCCTGGGATTTATACCAAGATTGTCAACTGGGGATTTTTAACCCGGAGAAAATGGGGAAATCTAGACCGGTGATGATAATATCCCCTCGTTTTGCGCTGCCTTTCCACAGGTATTTGATGAGGAGGACAAGCCCGATAAGTACCATCGATATAAAAAAAGAAATACATAACCTGGATAATAAAATATTACGAGATTTGGGCTATACTTTGATAGGAGGTATCTGGTGTAAAAAAGTTGAAATGCCACAGGTTAGGAGTGAAATTGAGAAACTCCAGCTTTTAAAGATTCCAAACATCGAAATTGTATTAGATTAAAAGGATAATCCTCTGGTGAAGCTTAGAAATTGTAAAACCTAAAGAAACTTTGACCCAGATAAACTCCCCCATATTCCGCATTTAAATTTGCAAACTTTCAAATTAAAGCTTTTCATCAAAATATTTAAATCATAATCATAACGATTACCGTCATTTTATTTATCTTTTAACGGCGATTTATCTATATAGTCATGACACACTATACTAATTGTGCGATATGTCATCCTCTCATATTGCCAATAGGAGTGATTCATTGGTTTGGAAAAAAAGTCCAGCCACAGAACATTGATGCAGGCGGTCGGATAGTCTCCTAACAAAATCCCTCCAACCGTTTCATCCGTGTTCTATTCAAAATAATATGATACGGGAGGAATAAAACTTGGAACTTAAAGAAATAAAATGCTCAAATTGTAGAAAAGAAATCAGCAGCCCCATGTCAGGGAAGAGATGTTCTGTACACTTGGATGTTTGATATCATATAAGGCACATGAATCAGGGCGCTAACATGACATTTCCTTTTTTTTTACGCATAGGAACGTATAAAACCCTAAACTGAACTTGCGGATTATTGCATATTCCAGTGATGTATCTAAAATTTATGCTCCTGAATAATCATGATAAGTCTTAAATCAATGAATAATCATTAAGAATTGATAATTATGGTGGAAACTTTTGTTCAACCAGAATCTGTAATGAAAAAATGCCCTAATTGCAAACATTTAATTCAACTAAGAACCGCTGATTTTATCAAAGGAATTGCGATGGTATCGTGCATGGATTGCAGAAGAGATGCTTTTACTATTGAGGAAACTCTGTTGAACGTTGTCGGGGTCGCAATTTGACGGTAAGGCTTGATTACTTCCTTTTAGGGTAGGAAATGTGGGTCATCTTTGACAGCAGCTAAACATTCATCCACAGATAAGCCTATATAAATTTCTAACCATTGTCCTGTATGTCTCATATACGAGAGATTGAAATGGTCATTCCCTGCATATTCCAGACGAGCAAATTTCGTTTCAAAAAATGGTGATATAGCATTCGGACTAAGGGAGCTGTACTTTGAATAGAAGTAAAAGTAGTTGCGATACCATTTCGTATAAATATCCACTAGGTAGATAAATTTTTCATCGGTAGGCGTGACCTTGATGTATTTTGGCTTTAGAAATGACTCAACAAGTTGCGTTGCTTTCATTTCTACATCTATCTTGACATTTTCTGTTACTTTATGTTTGGGGGGTTTTTGTGGAGGAAAGAACCATCCTTTTTGTCTTTTTTTCATAGATGGTTAGTATATTTTATTTAGGTCTCTCAATTCACATTAACATATCTTATCTTATTACTTTCACTATGCACTCCCAATGTTTATAAATATACAAGTTCCATTGCTATTTAAATCATGGAACTTACTTTTAATCGAGGCACAATTTTAATTCGGGGAGATGTCCGAATCCCGAACTCTACCTGGGATGAGCGTTCCAAAAGATTCAGGGCAATGGCGACTTCTTATGCGTCAGGTGGAAAATAATGGGCATTGACACTCCGTATTTCGTTGGTTTTCTGGTACTTTTGATTGCAATGGCTGGATTTGCCACATTGTTCGTGAAATGGAAAAAAGCAAAATAGTCATTCATTCTCATACGAAAATCCCCCGGAAGGTGCATCCCAACTTATAAACCTTTAAATACCCTATTAAAGGTGATATGGTAAACACTACTGAACCAAAGAAATCTATAAAAATAGAAAATGTTGAAGCATCTACGGCTATTGGAGCAAAACTTGACCTGAATCAAGGCATCACCGTTTTTGAAGGAGCAGAGTATAACAAATAAAGATTTCCTGGTGTTATTTACAGAACAAAATCCCCGAAAACTGCATCACTTATTTTCGGCAGTGGCAAGTCGTTTGTACTTGAGCAAAAAGTATTGCCGATGTAGACATAGGTCTTTCAAAAGTGTTTGATAAATTAAAAGAAATGGGCACACAGATCGTGGATAAGCCTGAAATTAAGATACAGAATATCGTTGCATCAGCAAATCTTGGAAGAGTACTCAACCTCAATGCAATTGCTATCGGTCTTGGGCTTGAGAATGTTGAATATGAACCTGAGCAATTCCCCGGTCTTGTTTATAGGATGGCCATCCCCAAAGTGGTCATACTATTATTCGGCTCTGGCAAACTTGTGATAACAGGCGGTAAGAAACCAGAGGATGCAGAAGCGGCAGTCGAGAAGGTAGTCATAGAACTTGATGGATTGGGTCTACTTTAATAATCTTGAATTAGCTTGAAAACTTTGCTAACTTTATAAACTATTTAATATAGAAAATATGTTTATATAGTTTGAGCTTATTAATATTCTCGGTGGTAATAGATGGATTTCTATGAAAAACTAAAAGGATTTGTATTGGAGCCTTCAAAAACATTTGACGCTACTAAGGAGGACACTCTGGAAGATGCAGTAAAATATTATGTCGGTATTGCAGCGATATTTTCAGCTCTTTCAGCAATATTGTTTGCATTCGCTTCTACAATGTTTGGTTCTATGATGGGTGGATTCGGAATGATGTTAGGCACAGGTGCTGGAATAATAGGTGCGATATGGCTATTTGTGACGCTTTTGATTCTAATGGTAATAAGTGCATTCATAGGCGGGGCAATTGTTCACATTTTCGTATATCTATTGGGAGGGAGAAAAGGAATTGTAAAGACAATAATCGCTTTAATGTATGGTGATACACCTTATTTGTTATTTGGCTGGATACCATTTATAGGTTTTATCGCAATTATATGGGCACTGGTGCTTAATGTTCTCGGAATACGCCAGTTTCAAGAACTCACGACGGAAAGAGCAATCCTAGCGATAATTATGCCTTTTATAATAATTGGTATAATTGTTATGGTTGTTGTGACGGCGGTATTTATGTCTGCAATAGGGCCAGGCAGAGGCTATTAATCCTCTGCTTTTTATTCTTTTTTATACATCCTATAATATGAGCGTGTCTTAAGCAGCATAGCTTCGAGCAATTCTTGAAAAGTGGGTTACTTGTTGTTCCCCGCAGATCACTTCTATGCTTCCGATCGCGGAGCCACATCCCCCGTGTTTTCTTTTCTCAATTTCAGAGGAGCAAACCCATACATGAATCCAGATTTCATCCGGAGCGCAGTCAGAGAGCTATACTCAAGATTAGCTGTTTTTTATCTAATGTTCTTCATGATAATCAATCAGTTCAAGTTTCTGTCTGATATTCAAAGCTACCAGTTTCAGTTTCCGCTCGTTGGATCGGCGAATCTTCCCATAAATAATATCGTTCCAGTATGCTTGTCCATGATGAAGAACAAGAATGTGTGGTCTGCACGAAATTCTGGGGGAATCTCAATTGCTGTAATGCCAACGACGACGGCCGTCGCCGCTGCAGCTTCGGTTCCCGTTTCATTCACATTTATAAAAGCTTTGTGAAAGACATCAGAGATGTACAATCCTTCGGTTGAATTGATCCCGGAAAAATCAGCGACTTGTGGGTCAAATGCGCTTTTCATTCCGAGCCCCTTTAGCAAGTCTCCCATTTCTTTGGACTTGGTCATGCTGAACTTGGGAAGCCAAACCTGGACTGGCTGGTGTACAAGTTGTGCGCGAATATCTGATATTTTGTTAGATGAAAGCCCTGCTTCAACTTCGGAAAGGCTGTGATTTGGATTTGGCAACAAGATAAGCATCGATAGGTTATCTCCCTGATAATCCATTTCAAGAGCCTTTAATTCATTTTCAGAGTAGTAAGACGCGTTCTCCGACTTGGAAAGGTGCATCATTGGAACGCTCACGTTCTTGGATTGTGAAATAAAAAAAGTAGCGTTTTGGGTGTCGCTTTTGTTAAATTGTTGCGCCCAGTTTCCCTTAAAGTAGATAGCGTCTACAATAACCAATCGTGTGTAAGAATCTAGTCCGCCCTGTGGAATCAAGTCAAGAATTTTGTTATTAGTTTTGCCTGCAACCCACCCGTTGATGTTCGTTCGTTCTCCATCGGGATTTTTCGTGAAATCTGCCTGCTGAGCCAATGCGTAGTAATAAGTTGAAAGCGCGCTTGAAAATTCTCGCTTGACAGAAAAGGTCTTTTCAATCCAAATCGCGTCTGCGATAGAAAGATTGTAACCGGCGTTCTTTTCGTTTAGACTGTTCAATAGTTTTTCGAAACCTTGGCGGTTGGCAGATGAATCGTTAGAAAGCTCCAAAACATCGCGCATCTCTTCCAAGGTCTTGCCGCCCGCGCCTTCTGCTGTCATTGACAAAGCGGTATGGACTGAGAAGGGTGAAAAGAACAGATTGCCTGATTCGTTGTTCAATACTGAATATGTTTTTAACGCGAAATCGTTGATACTATTGGTAATGGAAACATTAGCGCTTGAAGATTGTATTGGTGTAGTTGCCGTTGCAATTGGTGTTGCTGAGACTGTTGGAATGGCTGTTACTGTTGGCGTCGCTGTTATTATTGGTGTTGTTGTTGGCGTACCTCCCTGTTTCCCTACACACCCTGAGAAGAGAACGACCAGCCCAATAACAGCTATAAGGATAATTGATTTAAATTGTCCCATATTAAAAGTTTAATTCACATATTATCAGATAAAGTATTGCATACAACAAATTTTAAACAAAATTGTTGGGGGTGATTAATTATGGATAGGGAAGAAATGTTAGATCTTAAATCGATTAAAGATTTCCTTCCTCACACGACAGAGCAGCAAAGAGAGATAAAATACGAAGGGATGAGTCCAGGTATTTAAGGTGATAAACTTACGTTCCAAGTAAAAATCGAATAATAAACGGACGATCCTTCCAATTACTCTTTAAAATTCTTAATCCATATGCTATCAGTATCAAGAAAATTGATAGACTTAGATATATAAATAAGAATGATTGCATAGTTTCTTTTGGCCATAATGGAACAATAAAGAATCTACCCAAAACTAAATGGATAATATACATAAAAAGGGAAGATTCCCCCAATGCCTGTAGCGGCGAATATGCAATAATGTCATTTTTATAATCAACTATGGAAAATAGTAGAATAATCAGCCCAATAGTAGTTGTTATGTATCCAATTGTCACAGGATAAATAAGTTCACCAAATCCTGCACGCGTTATTAGTTTTCCGGGGTATAGATACCAGATGATGATGCCAATTATTAATAAACAAAAACCTGATAAAATAAAATTGTTTCCAAATCTTTTGTATTTCAAGCGCAGATTAGCAAGAATTACTCCAAAAAGGGATAATCCTAACCATGGAAATATAGGAAACCAGCCATCAACGAACCAATGATTTAATATAGGTGTTTGGTTTTCAATAATTATTGTTGGCTTGCCTGATAGAAAGAATTCAGAAGGATAATCTGAATAGCCAAAGATATTTTGAAGTACAGGCGTAGCTAGAAAAATGATTATTACGATGAGCCATTGTGATGATTTATTCAACCGCTGGAATAGATATGCTATGGGCAAAGAGATACCAATAAGATAAAGGACATCAACTGTCGTGAATGGTAATAAATTCCATACAAGCATATCAATAAGTGCTCCAACAACCAAGATCAATAGTCCTCGCACTAAATAGTATTTAAAATCATGGCCTTTTGTTTGGGTTGTAAGAGCAACCATCATTCCAGAAATTAGAATAAATAACGGAGCAGCAAAGGAACCATATAAACGAAACCAAAATGGATGGGCCTCAATTAACACATAGGGAGATATATTTGCAGCAATCATGGTGAAAATTGCCAGACCTCTCAAAATGTCGATCGTTTTATCTCGCGTAACCATGGTCTCCTTTTCAGTCATGTGGTTTTCTTTTACACTTATTTCACGATTTTTTTAAATCCTTGATTTGTTCTCTACAGTAGATTTCTACAATCGGATTTTCGTCTGATGATTTTTGTGTCTCAGATTCATTGTGCATCCAGACCAATAAATGTTTTGATAAGGCGCATAGAACAGGAAGTTCCGCATATGAAGTCTTTTAAAGATTCATTCAATATTAGAAACAAAGAAAATTATTAAAACAATATATCGACTGCTATATCCACGCCTGGGGACTATGCAACACTCTTGAAGAATCGATCATTGTGAATGTCAGATTCTCATCTCATTCATCCTCATACGAAAATCCCCATTTTTAATATGCCACATGACTCACATATAAACATACAAAACATACAGGGTTCCACTCATTTCCCTATATAGGGCAGCGAGTTGAGGGGTGTATGTTTTGTATGTTTCGTATGTAATGATATTGGCACAAAGAAAAGCAAAATGTCAAGTTTTAATGTCAAATCATGCGTTCTTTCGAAAAGACTATCGTTACAAGCTTGCAGAAGCAAATAAGAGCTATTGAATCCTTTGCAGATCGAATCGCACTGTTATCTTACATCTATCAAGATAGACAAATCAATTGTCTTGCGCTTACGGTCCTCCTGGGGAACGCATATCATGGATAATTATATCTATTTAATTAAATTTAATATAAATCATGCCGTAGGCTATTTATACCGAATTGCTTTTATATTAATAGGTGGGTCTAATAACTTGTGATAAACTTGAGTCTATATAAAATACAATTAGAAAACGGTGAATTATATAAGAGCAGTAAGGGGGGACGTGTTCAACATTATAAGTCCCAGGAGAAAGCCGAAGCCAAAATAAAAAAACTCGGTGAAATAGCCATAGGTGCTATAGCTGTCGAAAGTAAAGATCGAACAGCAGCAGTAAAGACAGAAAATCGTGAAGAGATTACACCTGACATCAAAGTAGTAAAAGTTAGCAAGGTAAAAAAGGCATCAGCTAAGGCTAAAAAGACCGATGAAACTGCAACCGATGAAAAAGTCGCACGTGGCAAAACAAAGAAACAAAAGAAAGCTCCCTCAAATGATTAAAGTCAGGTCTCTTGAAATCAGAGAAATTGAATACATCTATGATAAAAGGCCTAAAATAAGTGGCATGGATGACGTTATAAAAGCTGTAAAACCCATGATCGCAGACCAAAATAAGGAGTTCTTTATCGCTTTATACCTTAACACAAAAAACGGCGTCCTGAAAAAAGAGGTTATCAGTATCGAGAGTTTGAGTGCCAATGTCGTCCACCCCAGGGAAGTATTCAGGACTGCTTGCATGGTTTCAGCATCGAGCATAATCGTTGCTCATAACCATCCAAGCGGAGATCCCGCGCCGAGCAGGGAGGATATTGAGATTACAAAGAAGCTTGCAGAGGCTGGAAAAATGATAGGAATCGAACTGCTTGACCACGTTATTTTAGGACAGGATCGGAATTATGGATTCAAGGAAAGCGGAATGCTGTGATTGATATGATAAAAGATAAAAATAAACCAAACAATGATTTCCATCATGTAGAGACTGATGCGTTCAGGGCTACGTTCATTGATAATATTGAAAAAGCCAAGGAATTGGGGAAGGAATATGAAGCTTCTACGACTCTTAGAATCAACCTAAATGAATATCTTAAAACCGACGACCCGACTCTCAAAGGTTGCGAGATCGCATTGCAGGATTTTCAACCTGTCCTGGATGATGCAAAGGACGAGGTGCTATACATTAAAATAAAATCTGAAGACAAGACCTTGATATATCATCTGACGGCGCATCCCGATACACTGACAGCACTCCGGGAAATATCAAATGATGCAAAGTCGAGGGGTTTTGCTATGATGGATTCCAGAGTATACATAGAGCAAGCAGCGGATATGCTGAAGCAGAAGCTTTCAGGCACCCTTAAGATGAAGAAAGGCCGACATCCGAAGATGGATTATTTGGAGAGGTAGATTCAAATGATTGATAAAGAAATCAATAACTGGATGAATACGCTATCAACCGAAACCAGAGTAGAAATAAACATTATCAAAAAAATCTGGTTGAATTATGAAAAAGAAGTGAAAAATGATAATTTAACAACAGAAGAAATAACGGATTACCTGAAAGCAATCGTAATATCTAATCTTTCAATAATCCTTCCACCACCGCCTGATACCCCAATAACCTTCATGCCCATAGGCTATTATCCACGCAGAATGAGTCGGTTAAGGTCAAGATATGAGCCTTATTGTGAGGTTATAGGATGGGGGAAAATTAAGGACAGCGATGTAGAACTTTGCATATTGAAAGCCTCTGGTGCTGAGAATATGCAGAAAGTGGAGAGCATTGTCCCCTATATGACCTATGAAACAGTCATCGCATTTGACCCCACGAAAAAGGTAGAAGGTCTCATTGTTGGAAGCTTGCATCAGGATACGATATTTGACAGCAATACTGCTGAACCTTCATATCTACCGATTACGATTTATGAACGGCAGAAATTTATGATCGAACATATTAGGAGGCAAGAACCGATTGTAAAACTGGGTGAAGCAGGCAAACACTTATCGCAATTCACCGTTCCCCCCATCAGAGATATTACCGATTTAAGAATAATTCAGGTTATGATAGCCGAAGTGCGGACAGGCAAAATGGGAAATGGAAAAGAATGGTGTGTTCTGGAAGTAATTGACGGCAGTTTTATCCCGAAACTTGAACACAAGGCTTTCAATGTATGGTGCGATACGGCACTTAAAATAAAAACAGGCGTGGAAAGAAGAATCTATGTCAAAATAATTGGGACAATAGAATTTGATTGCATGGAGAAGTATCCCCAAATGACTGCGTGTTCCATCATTTCAGAAACAGGCAATTAAAAAGTGTAAAAATATTACTTAACATGATTCAGATATACTAAAGTGATATGAATTCTCCATTCAGTATAAAAAACTTTTAAAAAATTATATATCTTTATACCCCACTACTCAATCATAATGGATTCCATCATCGCCCTTGCAAAAGTATATGATTCCCTTTCAAAAGGAGCATCAACTCTTGATTTCCCACCTTCTGACATCACAGGGGACTGCGCCGCGCAGGTTCAGGATATCGTGAGGGAGAGGAAGTCCGGCAATATGACAGAGAAAGCCATCAGCAGCGCATTATCGTGCATGAATAATGGAAGGGGGCTGTTATATCTTGGTGTGATTAGCGATTGTTTGGGTTACTGGGCATACTCTGTAAGGGCCTATGAAAAAGCACTGAAAATCCTTGAGATACTTGGGGACGTAGAAGGTGCCACTCAGACCTACAACAACCTCGGTAATGTTTATGGAAAAATGGGCGAATGGACTAAAGCCATTGAGTTATATCAGAAAAGTCTTCAGGGGCGTGCCTTTTCCATACTGCATGTAACCCCTGCCCCATGTGTATGCCATCGCAAATGCTGTGGTCTCGGTCATGACCGCATTGGTGCCGTTCACGCGTTCACTGAATTCATCGGTGAGGTCGCGCAAAAGCGGGTAGCGTGATGTGATAAGCGTCTCCACCGTGATGTTCTGGGATAAGAGCTCTGTTTTCATGTCAAGGTCGTTGAGATGAATACGAACAGGCATAGATATTTTCCAGTAAGTCTCATAGCCGTTATTGTTCCCAGGTTCCATAAGCGGTGGGCGTATTGTCCGGTTGAGTTTCATTTTTATTGGCGTAAAAGTTATTTTGTCCCAGGATCCGGGTGGTTCAACATTCACGGAATATCCGCCATACACGAATGCATCGTTGTTGTAGTTTGTCGCCATGCATATGTCAAAGGTGTGTAATGTCATGGCGCGTGCCCAGTTGGCATTGAATTTGTAGGGATCACCATTTGTGCCGTTGTAATATTCGCTTGTATTATCTGGTTTGATAACCGGTGTTTCCCCGAGTTTTTTGAGGGCTTCCATGGCTGCATAGTTAAGCGCCCGCGCAAGGTCTGCCTGGGCATAGGATAAAGCCCGGTCGGGTGCGGATATTTCAAGTGCCTGAGGACATGGTCTTTGCCATCTTTATGTCCATGCGGGTCAGGTTGAGGGAGACGATCGTTGAAAGTATCACGGAAGATACCAATAACTGCGAAAGGAACGCGGGCGGAATCGTTGCGGAGGAAAGAGGAACTTCTGGCTATGTAGTTTTTTGGTATCATAACAGGCAAATCGGTGCAGTAAAGCAGGGATATTGATAAACTTTACTATCTGTATGATTTCAAAATTTCAATGCCCTTTTTGGGAAGCTCAAGCAGGTTTGATCGTATCCTGTCGTCATGAATTGATATTTCTTTTCCCGCAAGCGCGTTCAAATGCTCCTCATACACTTCCTGTGCAGTTCTTTTAAAATCATTGTGATAGTATGTCTTGATGATAAGGTCACTCAAATCCAGCTTCTCATCAAAAGTCGGTTCCTTCTCAAACAATGCAGGAACTGTAATAAGTTTTTTTCCGCCTTCAACTTCAGATAAAAAAACATATATCGTTCTTCCTATATACGATTTTGCAGCTGCTGCTGCAAGCCTTCCCCTTAATCCACTTCCCTTGACGCCCTCTATCAGAAGCCCGCAATATCCAGTCTTTCCGCCTGTCATAAAATATCTCGCATACAGAGATAATTCAACATGCATTATTGGAAAATTTAGGCGGGAATGCTCTTTATCGACTTCAAGTTCCTCAAAACCATTCAATAAATCCATAAAAATTAACGAATACCTGAATCCTACTTCCTGATCTTATCAAGCCTCATCCTGAACTCTTTCCTGTGCCTCTTTTCTTCATCAAGAATGTGTTTTAACACACCAATAACTTCCGGATCGTCAATTAAAGCTATCTGCTGTTTATATATCTCGATCCCTTCAGTCTCAAGTTCCACCTGTTTCATGAGCTGGCCCTCAAGTCCATCTCCGCCGAAATCAAGCTCCTTGTGTTCCATGCTCGGCTTCCCGCCCCGTTTTACTATCAGGTCAGCCAGCCAGTTCATATGCCTCATTTCATCTACAGCTATTGCTTCTGTAACCCTGCTCGGATCGCATTGTGGTATGATAAAAGCATTCCTGACATAAACCATCGTTGCTTCTATTTCCCTTACAAAATCCTGGTTCAATAAACGGATTATTTCATTGACTTCCAAATCAAATCCTCCCGTTGAATTATAGAGGATTCAACAACAGATGAGTATTTATCTTTATTTAATACCATTGTTTTTATATTAGGTGAGTATATTTCGGGATATGTTTGAATCCCTTGAGGGAATACTAATAGGCTATGGCTATGCCGGTCTTTTCCTGGCAAGTTTCCTGGCGTCGACCATTCTTCCATTCGGAAGCGAGGGGCTCCTTGTCCTTCTTGTCTATAAGAAATTTAATATTCCTGCCCTGGTATTCGTGGCATCGGTCGGCAACTTCCTGGGAGCCTGCACGAGTTATTATATTGGCTTTAAAGGGAGGGAAGTTGTTGAAAAATATCTCAGAGTTGATCCAAATGAGATTGAAAAAGCAGAGAATATCTTCTCAAAATACGGCTCATTTGTCTTATTATTTACATGGCTTCCCTTTATAGGGGATGCAATTACCGTTGCAAGTGGGATATTGAGATTTAAGTTCTGGGTTTTTTCTATCCTTGTATTCACAGGGAAATTTATTCGATACCTGATAATAGCTTATTCGGTCACCGTTTTTATGAAGTAATACTTAATTCGTAACAAGAAGGCTTTAGATGTCGCCAAAAGTGATTGAAAAAAAGTGGGGAAGCGGCATAAACTTAAATCCCCAGCTTCGTTATTGCTCTTAGATATTCTGGTTTAACGATAATGGAAAGTTAACTTATGATTTTCTTTTCAGGAATTTTGTATGCCCACCTACTGGAACTATTTATATAATATATTTCTTCATTCTTGGTCTTTTCAATAAATTGAATGTTTCCATCCTGTACTTCACCAGATTCAAGTTTGAATCTTACGTTATCTCCTATAGTGTATATCATATCACAACACTCACTTTCATTCTTTTTTTTTGCCCCTCTGTAATGTGACAGAGATTGCCAGTAATTGAATTATTACCCTCAAATGCTTCCTGTTTTTCTAATGCAGATAAGGATGAAATAGAATACTGCATTATTATGATAATGTTAATGATAATTAAATAGTTATCGCAATTGATAATGATGACAAGATTTGTGAATGCGTATCGAAAGAAATAATGGTATCGGAGAAAACATAATAGAAACCCTTATAAAAATAAAAAATGGGGTGTATTATGAATAAAGTAAGTCTTGATTTTGCTAGAATTCACTTCAGCACTTTGTATGCAGCAAGGAGTTAAACAGATTCAATCCATGATTGCATTATATCAATTCATCATGATTTTCATATATACTATACTTTTTATCTGTTTCTCCTATAAATCCTGGCAAAAGAGTGGGGTGAATAAAAGAAAATTAGAAAATTAACTGTCCCAATATCGAAATGCGTTTATGCTTTCCTATGTCTTAAATAAACCGCAATAGAATGCATATCTCACGGTATGATCTCGCACCCATTATTGAATTCAGGATAATTAAAAGCAGATTTTTCTATGACGCCAGATTCAATAAGCGCCCGAGCGTGCGGCAGAGCATCCTGCAATTCTAAAACAAGATGCTTTACTGTACGGCAGATCATTGCATATCCATCTTCCCTGAGCAAATGCTGCGACCTGTTTACAAAAAGGCATCTTCCCCCGCAAATAGTGAAAATATCGCATGATGTGCAGGGTTCACCAACATTTGATCGATCAACGAGTGATGACGGGGTATCTTCAAAGAGAGAGCCGATGACCGAAAAATCAAAATCGATAGAAACCGGACATGCGGATATCCTGCCGTCAGGCATTATTGTAAAAAAATCACAACCTGAGCCGCATCGAATATCTGATATCTCCCCATAAAGGAGTGATCTTATGATTCCGATGAAAGGAACGATACCTGCCACGTGACCTGTTCGTCCCATCTCGCAAATCCACCATTTAACAAGTGAAGAGATACCGGAATTATATGAATCGATCCATTCTGGAAGACCGGGTACTGTATGTTCCCATGCTTCCCAGAACATTTCAAAATCAAGCTGCCAGTGGACATGGTCAAAACATTCTTCCAGCGTAAGAAGATGTATGACATTATCAAAAATCTCAGTGCCCTGAGCCACCGTCATTCTTGCGACTATATCCCCACAAAAGCCTTTTTGCCTGATGATCTTGATATTTTGAAGTATCCTGTCATAAACACCATTCCCTCGCTCTTTGTCCGTAACAGCTTTTTTCCCATCAATTGATACAAGGAGAGAGTGGAACTTGTTCAGGTACTTCGATTCAAGTTTATCCAGGTTCATGCCGTTCGTCTGGATGACAAATTTTGCAGGCAATGAATCCATGATATTTTTCATGGCCTCAATGCGAAGAAGTGGTTCTCCGCCATAGAATTCTATGATGGGATTCTTATCAAGAGAAATGAACTTTTTGAGGTCGTTTGTCGAATACTGGATTTCCTTTGGGGGCGTATCGCTTCCCCCACCGCAATAATTACATTTGAGGTTGCATTCTTTTGTAAGGATTATATGATAATGCATAGATAAGCATAATCAACCACAGAGGACACAGAGATACAACGTTTCTCTGTGTCCTCTGAGCTCTCTGCGGTTTTTCATTTGATTAAAATGGGATTTCACGTATCCGCGAGTATCAACATCATCCGCGCAATCCGTGTTTCCATCTTGCGTCTAATCAATATCGCTAAGATCAGGTTTCTTCTTCGGGTTTGCATCTTTTGCAGAAGAAATGACGTCATCAATCCGCAAGATCATGGATGCTGCCTCGGTCGCAGAACTTATCGCCTGGGTCTTAACACGAAGCGGTTCAATAACGCCGGCTTTCAGCATATCCACGGGTTTGCCCTGGAATACATCAAGACCAACGGTCTTATTTCCCTGCTCATGCTGGCTCCTGAGTTCAACAAGCATATTAATAGCATCAAGTCCTGCATTCTCTGCAAGTGTCTTTGGGATTATCTCAAGTGCCTGGGCAAATTTACTGACAGCAAGCTGTTCTCTTCCCTGGAGCGTGGAAGAATATTCCCTGAGGCGAAGCGCAAGTTCGATTTCTGGTGCGCCTCCGCCTGCGAGTATTTTCCCATCTTCAATTACTACACCGACAACCCTCAGGGCGTCATGCATTGCACGGGCAAGGCTTGTAACAACATGTTCAGAGCCTCCGCGTAACAGAATTGAATATGTATCAGGGTTCTTGCAGCCTGTAATGAAAATCATTTCGCCATTGCCTACCATTTTCTCTTCCACAAGTCCGGCTTCGCCAAGCGTATCTGGCGTTATCTCATCAAGGCTTGTGATAATTTTGCCTCCTGTTGCTCGCGATAATTTGACCAGGTCGTTCTTCTTGACCCTGTGTGTCACGAATATGCCTGCTTTGGCCAGGAAATAACGAGCCATGTCATCAACGCCTTTCTGGCAGAAAACGACATTAGCGCCGCTTTTTATCACTTTTTCTGAAGCTTCACGAATGAGCCTTTCTTCCTGCGCGAGGAACATGCGTGTCTGTCCGACATTTTCAATGGATATCTCAGATTTTGTATCGGTCTTCCTGACTTCGATGGGTGTAGCAAGGATCGCGATCTTTGCATTCTCTATCTTTGAAGGCATGCTCTGGTGGGTCTTTGTCTTATCTAGGATTATACCCTCGATCAGTTCACTGTCCTCAATAGATCCTTCGCCGCGTCGTTCGATCGATATGTCCTTTATGTTCACTTTATTCTTGCCATTTTCCTGTTTAACGATCGATTTTACAGCAGTAACCACAAGGTCTGACAGCTTTTCTTTTGAGAATTCTACGCCTTTACCTGTGAGTGCAGTCTGTGCTATCTTTCGCAATTCTTTATCGCTTGAAGCGACAGCTATTCCGGAAAGTATTTCTTTTGATTTATTCGCAGCAAGATTGAATCCCTGTATTATCGTTGTTGGATGAACTCCCTTTTCCATGAGTTCCTGGGCGCCTTTTAAAAATTCTCCTGTCAAAACTGCGGCAGTCGTGGTGCCATCTCCCACTTCATCGTCCTGGGTCTTTGCCACTTCGGCGACTAATTTTGCTGCAGGATGTTTTATCTTCATCTCTTCAAGGATGGTAGCGCCATCATTCGTGATTATAACAAGACCTGCCGAGTCAGTGATCATCTTATCCAATCCCCGTGGACCAAGCGTTGTCCGCACGGCTTCAGCCACTGCCCGCGCCGCCATGATATTGCTCCTTTTTGCTTCTTCTCCTCTTGTCTCTTGCGTTCCCTGTCTTAAAATAATGATTGGCTGTCCGCCCATTTGACCTGACATAATATTCTCCTGTATCAAATAATTAATGAAATACGTCTTTTCCAATAATGGATTTTACTTTGACGCTGGGTTGTTTCATGTTTATAGTTCTATAAAAAGATATCGCATAAACTTCGGCAAATAATTCTTTTCAATCGGCGATATATTGGCATAATTAGGAGACCGTTATAATTCAAGGTTGTGATTGTCCCTGGAGTGCGCCCGTGACAGGAATATATAACAAGCATTGCCGTGCGCTATTTCTTCCGTTTGTGGTAATATAGATGCCTTACTTATGCCAATATAAAAAGCTGCAGACGATTTTGGCATAATTGAATGGGATTTAGAAAGCTTTATACATTATGATGAAATATTATACATTGGGAATGTGCTTATTATGGTAAGAAAATAGTTCTTAGGTAGTACCGAAAAATAAATTAGCAAATTTTATTATGTAAGCCACCATATATGATTGCATGGATACCAACAAGCAGTACACATGGTGGCTAAAGGCCATATCTGGAGCTGATGAAGTTCAAGCAAG
>Ga0209540_10001581_pt1 | contig 17058 bp, 15 predicted proteins | sample BarGraIncu01121A_FD_184501 | JGI IMG/M metagenome (GOLD analysis project Ga0209540, IMG submission 184501) | Arctic peat soil microbial communities from Barrow, Alaska - Barrow Graham LP Incubations 011-21A (SPAdes) (version 2) | ecosystem: Environmental > Terrestrial > Soil > Wetlands > Peat... | reverse complement strand
ATTATTTGCTAATATCCAGTTAAAACCTCCATTTGTAGTTCGAAACATTCCTACATCTGCAGGATAGTCATAATAAATCAATATTCCCGTATTCTCATCAAAAAATTTTATATCCGTAACAGAATGATAAGATGGCAGTGCTTGATAAACCCACTGGGAAAAACAATTAAGAATTAAGAATGAAGAATTAAGAATAAAGAGCATAAGAGAAAAAATTAAAAACTTTTTCATATTTTAAGTTTTTTAATATATAAAAATGACTAATCATTTTCTAAAAAATTGATGGATTGAGATATAAGGATTTCGTTAGAAGATTTAACAAATAAATTCCATTCAGTAAATACTAAACTATACTCACATATTAGTTTTATCAAACACATATATGACTCTTTATTTGATTAGTATAATGTAAACATATTCTTTTAAATATATCAAGCTTTTTTTCCGGTATAATTATAATGGTAGCTAACATTAACACAAGAAAGGAACTCCAAACAAATATTTCCCAATAATCTCAGAAGAATTAATCCCATAATTCCTCCGGTTATCCTTCGAGCCTGCTATCCCCGCCACGGAGTTTGTCTTATAACTCAAAATTCTTTGTAGCCGCAGGTCTTCAGCCTGCGAAATCAGAAATAAAACGCAACCTAAAGAGTTGCGACTACGGAAAAAAACAAGTTTTGAGACGTTCTCCACGACGGGCAGGCGTTTTTTTGGAAGGGTTATATCTTTACTCTTATATTATTAATTATCGAAGCGCAGCGTAGATCCCGTATGAGCGAAGCGAATCGGGATTAATTGTTCTTGAGCTCTCTTTTTAGTGCTTCTTTTTCTATCTCAAGTTGTTTTATCTTACGCTGAATATCGTCAAGTTCCTCCGGCATAGAATCAATCTCAATTCTGAGCTTCGAAGCGGCTTCATCCATCAGGTCAATTGCTTTATCCGGAAGAAATCTGTCTGAAATATATCTGTCTGATAGCTGAGCCGCTGCAATAATTGCAGAATCCGTAATCCTGACCCCGTGATGAATCTCATATTTTTCTTTCAAACCCCTTAAAATTGAGATAGTATCTTCTACATCAGGTTCGGTAATCAATACCGGCTGGAATCTTCTTTCAAGTGCCGCATCTTTTTCGATATACTTTCTGTAGTCATCAAGAGTTGTAGCTCCGATGCACCTTAAATCTCCTCTTGCCAATGCGGGTTTTAATAAATTTGAAGCATCCATCGAACCGGATGTTGCACCTGCTCCTATGACCGTATGTAATTCATCGATAAAAAGTATAATTTTTCCTTCTGATTCCTGAACTTCTTTCAGGACTGATTTTAATCTCTCTTCAAATTGTCCCCTGAATTGTGCTCCGGCTATAAGCGCTCCCATATCGAGAGCTATTATCTGCCTGTCTTTCAATGTTTCAGGAACATCGCCCTGAATAATACGGATAGCTAAACCTTCGGCAATTGCTGTTTTACCGACACCCGGCTCACCGATAAGAACCGGGTTGTTCTTTGTTCTTCTCGATAATACCTGAAGGACGCGCCTTATCTCCTCTTCCCTTCCTATTACGGGATCTAATTTTCCCCTCATTGCGAGGTCATTTAAATTCCTGCCGTATTTCTGCAGGGATTGGAAAGTTTCTTCCGGATTTTGACCGGTGATTCTTCCGGAACCCCTTACTTCTTTTAATATTTTCAGAATATTATTTTTTGTTACTCCTGTTGACCTTAATAATTCGCCGAGCGGTGAACTTTTACTTTCCGATAAAGCTATTAATAAATGCTCGACTGAGACATATTCATCTTTCATATTATTCGATTCCCTGATTGCATTTTCAAGAACTTCAGATAGTTCTCTGGATATCGACTGCTGACCTAAGCCTGCTCCGGTAACTTTCGGTATCTTTTCAAGTAATTCACCGGCACGAATCATCATCGTATCTTTGCTTAAACCTAATTTAAGAATAATTGAACCCGCAAGACTTTCTTTATCCTGTATCAATGCTGCAAAAAGATGCTCAGGCTCGATTGACTGATTAGAAAAGTTTGAAGCAATTTCCTGTGCACTCTGCAATGCCTCTTGCGATTTTAATGTGAATTTATTCAGATTTATACTCATATATTATTTTTTTAAAAGTTACATACAAAAAACAAATTTTTCAATTACAACTTAATTCATCATTTTGTAAATTACATTTGCTTGTTGAAAATTCATATACTTAATGAAATATTTCTTAGTCGTACGGCAGCAAAATAATCAGCTTGGTGACCTTTTATGCTCGGTTCCGATGTATCTGGCTATTAAAAAGAAATATCCTGAATCCCATATCACTCTGATAACTGCACCGACAAATTATGATATACCTTTTAAAGCGATTAATCCATATATAGATGATATTATAAAATTTAAAAAAGAGTCACTGAAAGATTATCTGGTATTCCTGAAAGATGTGAGAAAAACTAAATTCGATATCGGAATTGTTCCTTCCACTCTTAAAATTTCGAGAACTTCAAATATAATAAATTTTCTTTCCGGGGCAAAAATACGCGTGGGAGTGAAAAGAATAGATAGTGAATATAATAAATTACATTATCTGCTGAATGTAAAAGGTGAATTTAACTGGAATAGTAATAAGGTACACCAATTATACAGGGTGACGGATGTTGTAAAACAAATCGGCTGTACGTTATCAGACGAAGAAATTAAGAATGTGAAAATTAACACTGGAGATGAAGAAGTGAGATTTGCTAATGAATTTATTAAGAATAATTTTTCTGATTCCGGTAAACCAATATTCGGATTTCATCCCGGAGCCGGTAAAGAAATAAACAGGTGGAACCTGCAATATTTTCTCGAACTGATAGAACTCCTTTACAAGCGTTTCAGTTGTAACGTATTACTAACTTCCGGATATATAGACAAAGAAATTACTTTTGATTTAGTAAAAGCTTTAAGGGAGAAAAATATAGAACCTGTTATTGCCGAGAATTTTGAAATAAAAAAATTATCTGCTCTTTTCAAGAGAATCAATTTATATATCACCAATGATACCGGAGTTATGCATCTGGCAGGTTTTTCCGGAACTAATGTGATATCATTATTTGGACCTACAAATGGTTTCGAGTGGGCTCCCGTAAAGAAAAATCAATTTTTTATTCAATCTGAAACAGGGAATATTAATGAAATCACACCTGAACGTGTAATGAATTTAGTTTTGGAGAAATATGAATTCTGATAAAGAAAAAGTGATATTATTAGAGCATTCAAAATCGCATCAGGATATCCTGTATGCACAGTTATTATTCCTGCTTGAAAGCGGTTATAAACCGGTTCTCTGGATAAATAAAGAGCTGGCTTTTGATACGGATATTATTGGGAAAGATATCGAAATAATAAAATATGAATTCGGAAATTCTAAGGAGAGAAAAATATTTAAAAGAAATCTGAAAGATTATGTCAGGGAAAATAAAATAACCAATGTTATTTTGAATACAGCCCAGGGGATTCAGGCAAGAAATATTGTTTTTAAGTTTTTATTTACTAAAATTAATTTTGTAGGAATTTTACACGAAGCCGAAAGACTTTTCAATAGTTTCACTCAAAAAACAATTTCCTATAAAATTAAAAAGTATTTTGTGTTGAATGATTATATTGCTGAATATTCAGAGAATCTCCGGAATAAAAGAATTAATATCAAAGCATTATATCCTTTCTTTATTCCATATCAGAATAAAAGCAATGAATTTTTAAGTAATAAATTGTTAATTTGTATCCCGGGAGAGGTATCAGTAGATAGAAAGAACTATAAACATTTCCTGGAAACTCTTAAAGAAAATACGGGGAATCTATCATCTGATATCCGATTTATTTTTCTGGGCAGTCCCCGGAACGAATTAGGCAGAGATATAATAAAAAAGGTGAAAGAATTTGGACTGGACAATATTATCAGGACTTATGATAATTACATAAACGAAGAAGAGTACCTGAAATCAATTTATGAATCCGACTTGATAATGCCTTTGATTGACCCTGAAGTTAAATATTTTAAGGAATATAGTTCGAGTAAAATTTCCGGAGCTTACACTCTTGCTTTCAGTTTCAGGAAACCGTTGTTGATGCATAACTCAATGAAACATATTGAAGATTTCAGAAATCTTGCATTTTTTTATGACTCTGATAATCTGATAAATACAATTAATGACCTGAGTCAAAATAAGATTTCAATAGAAGAAAAGAAAAAGAAGTATAATCAAATTGAGAAGTTTTCGTTTGAATACCAAAGAAAACAATATATCAGTTTTTTAGCATAATGGAAAAAATATCAGTTACAATAATCTGCCGAAATGAAGAAAAGAACATTGAAGAATGTATAGGGGGTGTTCTATGGGCAGATGAAATTGTAGTTATTGACGCATTTAGTACCGATAAAACTGTTGAAATAGCGTCAAAATTTAATGTCAGGATAATTCAAAACGAATGGCTGGGTTATGCAAAGCAAAGGGAATTTGCATTATCAAAATGCAATAACGATTGGGTTTTCTCAATAGATGCAGACGAAAGATGCACTCCGGAACTTGAAAAAGAAATTGAAGATACACTTAATTCCTCATCGAACAAATTTTCAGGATTCAAAATCCCAAGAAAAAATTTCTTTTTGGGTAAATGGGTAAAACATTGCGGATGGTATCCCGGATACCAGTTGAGATTGTTTAAAAAAAGTTGCATCAAAGTTACCGATAGGTTAATACATGAAGGTTATGAGTTGAACAGTGAACCCGGAATTTTAAAAAATGATCTTATTCATTTTACCGTGCAATCAATCGATGATTATATGACAAGAGTTAATCATTATTCTACAATGCAGGCTTTGGAAAAACGCGGAAGAAAAAATGTAAAATTCAGAGATATATTTTTAAGACCACTTTCTGCATATTTACAGCAATATTTTCTTAAGGGCGGTTTTTTAGATGGAATAACCGGTTTGATGGTCGTAAATTTTCATGTAATGACTAATATGCTTACTTATATGAAAATCTGGGAAATGCAAAACAAAAAAAATACCTGACATGCAAATTTATAGAAGAATTTTAAAATATGTAAAAAGATACAAGCGCTTCCTGATTAAATCAATAGTGATGTCTGTATTTTTTTCGATATTCAGTGCATTATCTGTTTATCTTACGATACCGCTTTTAAAGACACTATTTCTCGGACAGGAATCTGCAACAGAGATAACCACTTCAGGAGATAATTTCTCAAATATTTTTAGAAATTTGCAAAGCCAATTTGAGCATTTCGTCTATTCTGAAGGTAATATCTCCGCTATTGCAAAAATCTGCATTTTTATTTTTTTAGCTTTTTTGTTGAAAAATATTACAGGGTTCTTTCAGTCTATTTATATGCAGTACACCGAAAAGGCTGTATTAAGGGATATCAGGGATGATTTATACCGAAAAATAAATCAACTTTCTTTGAGGTATTTTTCCAACGAAAAGACAGGAAATTTAATTTCAAGGATGACGAATGATTTAAATAATATCCAATCGGGAATTTCTGCAGCATTTTATAATCTCTTCAGAGAGCCGTTACTGATATTAATATTTTTAATACTTGCCGTTACAATCAGCTGGCAGATGACTTTAATTGCAGTCCTTATATTTCCTATAACGGTGGTCTTTATCAGAAAAGTAGGAGAATCCTTAAGAAGAAGGAGCCAGCGTGCGCTGATTAAAATGTCTGAATTGATTTCGCTGATAACAGAAACAATTTATGGAGCAAAGATTATCAGATCATTCAGAGCCGAAAAATTTAAAAATAAAATATTCGAGGAAGAGAATACCAAACATTACAAATTAGTGATGAGAAGTGCTAAAGCGTTTGAGCTGGTTTCTCCGATTACCGAAATGTTATCAATCCTTGCAGGTGTTATCATAATCTGGTTTGGCGGAAGACAAATATTTGTATCACATACTTTAGCACCCGAAGAATTCCTGGGGTTTCTATTCATAATCTTCCAATTGATAGTGCCGATAAAGAACCTTGCTTCAGTGAATAACAGGATTCAGGAATCTTCTGCATCAGGAGAAAGAATATTTGAGATACTCGATCATCCTGTCGAAGTAAAGGAATCTGCTAATCCCATAAAACTGAAAGATTTTAAGAACTCAATCGAAATCATAAATGCGTATTTCAGCTATGATTCAAGTAAAGAAATTCTTAGAGATATTAATTTGTCAATTAAAAAATCAGAAATAGTCGCTATCGTTGGTCAGTCGGGTGTCGGAAAATCTACACTGGCAGACTTAATCGCAAGATTTTATGATTTAACAAAAGGAGAAATTCTGATTGACGGAATTAATCTTAAGGATTTGAGTATTGACAGTCTCAGGGAACTTATAGGTATCGTTCCACAGGAAACAATATTATTTAATGATACTATCCGGAATAATATTATTTTTGGGAAAGAAGATGTGAGTGAAGAACAACTGATAGAAACAAGTAAATTTGCAAATGCTTACGATTTTATTATGGAATCAGAAAATGGATTTGATACAATTGTCGGAGAAAGGGGATTAAAACTTTCCGGCGGACAAAAGCAAAGGATTGCGATTGCAAGGGCTTTGATAAGAAATCCTCAGATACTTATTCTTGACGAAGCAACCTCTTCACTTGATATGGAATCGGAAAGTCTTGTACAGGAGGCACTTGATAAACTTATGAGTAACAGAACTTCTATAGTTATCGCTCACCGTTTATCTACGGTTAGAAACGCGGATAGAATTATTGTGATCGACGACGGTACCGTTTCACAATCGGGCAATCACGATGAGCTGATAAAAGATAGAGAAGGTGTTTATAAAAAATTATACGAATTGCAATTTAATTGATTACGTATCTGATTTGAATAAAGAAAAACTTTCAAATATTTTTAATATTTTAATTTTAAGTTTCCTCACACTTCAATTATCATCAATTCCTTTTTCGATAGCGGTTTCATCGATAGCATTCGGCATATGGGGCGGATTATGGATTGTTCAGATAATTTTTGAAAAAAGCATAAATTATGACAAATTTATTTTTTATGAGCTCAGGTTTGTAAACTTATTTGTTTTACTTTATTTTTTGTTCGAAATCATATCAAGGATATTTGCTGTTGTTCCTGATGGAGCTTTCATTGGATTGAAAAGATTGCTGCTTTTCCTCATATTTTATGTAACAATAATCAAAGTCACATCAAAAAAAGATTTATACCGGATTATATTAATTTCGTTATTTGCTTTCTCTGCAATATCGACATATGAAATAATAAAGTACATATTTTCTTTAAACGAATTGCTGAAGACAACAAGTGCAGCAGAAATCAGAATTGATTATTTTGCATATCCTCTCACGTCGGGAGAGATGAAATTGTTTATTCTTTTATCATTATTTCCTGTCATAATCTCAGCAAAGAAAATTATCGTAAAGAAAATCTATTTGATAGCAGCTTCATTTCCGATATTAATATCAATGCTGCTTACTCAATCAAGAAATGTTTTTCTCGCTTTATTTGTTTGTCTTTTAATTTACGGTTTTTTCAACAGGAAATTCTTACTCGCTTATATTATTATACTGATACTTGGAGCCGCATTTCTTCCGCAATCTTATAAAGACAGGGTAACAAGTATCTTTGATTTGAAGCATCCGAGCAATGAAAGCAGGGTAATTATGTGGGAAACCGGACTGAAGATGTTCAAAGATCATCCTTTTACAGGCGTCGGCGATAATGAGATCACTGAGGTTTATAAAAAATACAAGCCTATTGAACATCACGGAGAAGGCTCACATCTTCATAGCAATTATATGATGATTCTAGCAACTACCGGAATTTTTGGGTTCATAACTTACTTAGCTTTCTTTTTTGCCATTTTCCTGAAGCAAATAAAATATTACAAAATCTTGTCTGACCCGGTTGGAAAAGCTTTCATATTAGGAAGCATACTTTCAAATATAGGTTTTCAGATTGCAGGAATTTTTGAATGGATGTTCGGGGATCACGAAGTTATGACAGTCTTCTTCTTTTTGATTGCATTACCTTTTGTCGTTTATGGAATATATCAAAAAGACAACAGCAATATTGATAATTTTTAAATGATTGATAAATCATTATTATTAAATTTTTTAAATAATTATATTTACTAAATAAATTACAGGACTAATATTATGGATAATGATAATTTTTCACAGTTGTTCTTTTCTCTGATTTATACTTTTCAGATGCAGGCAATGATGCAGATGGGTAAGTTAAAAAATCCTCTTACGGAAAAAGTTGAGAGAGATATGGATGCAGCAAAAATGTCTATTGATATGGTTGAAATGCTCAGCACTAAAACAAAAAATAATTTAAACGATGATGAAAACCGGTTTATGACACAAGTATTGTCCGACCTTAAACTTAATTTTGTCGAAGAATCCGGTAAACCGGCTGAAAAAATTGACACGCCCAACGAAGAAAAGAAAACCGAATAAATTACTTTATATGACTTTCGGGATATTAGGAAATTTCAGAAAAGAAAATACTCTGCCGGTATTAACTGACCTTTTACACTTTTTAAAGGATAATCACATAGATTTTGTAATTGAAAAAAAACTGGGCTCGCTTTTTCATAACTCACTATATAAAAAATATACTGATTCTATTAATAATCTATTAAAAAAATCTGACATTATTATATCACTCGGGGGTGACGGCACATTTTTGAATACAGCGAGTGTTGTAGGTGCTAAAGGTATTCCGATACTCGGCGTCAATCTCGGCAATCTTGGATTTATGGCAGAAGTAGGACCTGAAGAAATTAATAGTTTTATTCTTGATATCCTTAAAAATAAGTATAAAGTACAGGACTTATGTCTGATTGGTTTAAAAAGTTCCAAGAGAAGGGCAATCTACGGTCTGAATGAAGTTGTGATAGATAAGTGTAATTCGATACGTATGATTGAAATGGAGGTATTCTATAACAAAGAAAAAGTTGTAAGATTCGTTGCCGATGGAATAATAATTTCAACTCCGACGGGTTCAACGGGTTATTCATTATCCTCCGGAGGTGCTATAATTTCGCCTTCAAGTAAAGTGTTCATTATTACTCCTATCTCTCCTCATACACTAAATTTAAGACCAATCATAGTTCCTGACGACGGAGAAATTTCAATTAAAGCAAGAAGTTTTGGGAAAATAAGGCAGACACTTGACGGTATTAATTCTACCATCTTTGACTCCCCTGCTGATTTTCATTTATATAAAGCAGGTCATACGATAAAAGTAATTAAAAAACTTAACAGAACTTATTTCCAGACCCTTAATAATAAACTCCTCTGGGGAGCCGACAAAAGGAAATACCAAAAAGAAAAATAATTTAATTTTTTTGAGTTTCATCAAGATAATAATCATCGTCCTGATGTCTGATTATTTCACCGCTGCATAAATAAACTACATCTTCTGCTATATTAGTAGCACAATCTGCAATTCTTTCAAAATTCTTTGAAATTGAACGAATGCTGAAATATTCTTTAGTTCTTTCAGGAAATGATTTCACGGCTACAATAGTTTTCTTTAACATTTCTTTTGTCATATCATCAATTTCATCGTCGGAAGCGCATACTTCCCGGGCAAGTGTTTCATCAGTATTAATCAACGAATCCAGACTTTTTTTAACCATCACTTTTACTTTCTCTCCAATTGGTATAAAATCTGAAACCATTCGAATTGGTTGTTTTCCCGAGAGATATTTTGCACGTTTAGCAAGATTTGCTGCCAGGTCGCCTATTCTTTCAAGGTCATTATTCATTTTTAATACTGCTACTACAAACCTGAGCTCTTTTGCTACAGGCTGATAAAGTGCAAGGATTTTCAGGCATTCTTCTTCAACAGTTATTTCAAGAGCATCAATTTCCTTATCCCGCTGTATAACTTCTTTTGCAAGCTCTACATCGCGGCGCTCAAGCGCAATCATAGAATTATTAATTTGATCTTCAACTATCGCCCCCAGGCTGAGTATCAGCTTCTTCAATTTTTCTATTTCTCTTTCCCAGAATGTTATCATAATATTTATTCTTTAATTATCCGAATTTACCCAAGATATAATCTTCGGTTTGTTTTAATTTTGGTTTTGTAAAAATATCACTCGTGCTGTCATATTCAATTAATTTTCCTTCAAAAAAGAATGCAGTATTGTCGGAAATTCTTGCTGCCTGCTGCATATTATGCGTGACAATTACAATTGTAAAATTTTCTTTCAACTCAAGAATAAGATTTTCAATTTTTGCAGTTGATTTCGGATCTAATGCTGAAGCGGGTTCATCCATCAAAATGATTTCCGGTTCTACAGCCATAGCTCTTGCTATACATAATCTTTGCTGTTGTCCCCCTGATAATCCGAGTGCATTTTCGTCAAGCCGGTCTTTTACTTCATCCCATAGTGCCGCTTTAATCAAACTATGCTCCACTATGTCCCTTAGTTTTCGCTTATCTTTAACACCATGTATCTTGGGACCAAATGCAATATTATCGAAAATTGACTTTGGGAAAGGATTGGATTTCTGAAAAATCATTCCAACCCTTTTCCTTAATAGTACCACATCGGTAGAGCTATCATAAATATCGACTCCATCTATTGTGATTTTTCCTTCTAATCTTGTTCCGTCTATTATATCGTTCATACGATTTAATGTCCTGAGGAAAGTAGATTTCCCGCAACCAGACGGACCAATTAATGCAGTTACCTGATTAGAAGGAATTTGAATATTTAAATCAAATAATGCTTTTGTTTCACCATAAAAAAAGTCAAGATTGGTTACATCTATTTTTACATTATCTTCTGTCGTCATATCATATAATAAAATAATTATTCAGTTCCTCAAAATGTCATTCTGAGCAAGCGAAGCACAGCGAAGAATCCATTCAATGCATAGATTCTTCACTTCGTTCAGAATGACAAATAGATGTTTTGAATAACTTGGGTTTATCATTACTTTACTAAAATATTCAATTTTATTAAATTAAAAATCAACAATTGTATTAAAATAAAGCCTGCTTATACTGCTTGAAGTAGTTCCGCTGTAATCTGTTACAAAATTCTTCTCAAATCCTAAAATATGATAACTCAAACCTAAGGTCAATATATTGGCAGGTTTATACATCAGACCGAAAATCATTAATGATTGTTTTCCGTTATCAGAATTTAAACCTGATGCATTATACCCGGGTTTATTTGTATTCGGGTCAAAATTATCATATCTGAAAGTAATAGATAACTTTTCGTTTAATGATTCGATAGGCGGATTGAAATCAAGGAATACAGAAATACCTCTTGCCGTTATGCTTGAATCAGCATTAGGAGACGGAACAGTATTTGACTGAAGACTGAATTCACCGCCAACTTTTAAATAGCCAAACTTATCAAAATTATATTTTAAGTTAAGCATCCCGCCAAACCTGTTATTTTTATATTGTCCGCCATTAGCAACACCATATTCTCCGCTGCTTAATTTTCCAAGATACATAAAACCTCCGAATGTCAAATCTGCAATTCCATCAATTCTGGTTTTTTTATTTTTCTTTGCTGCATCCATTTTAGATTTTATCATCCCTTGTAAAGGATAAATAAAAGCTGTTGCCATAAAATCTTTAAACCTGTTATCAAAGCCTTCATTTTTGTAACCATTACCGTTTAATATACTCAGGTATAAATCTGCTATTTTATTCGGGAAAGTTAATTTAGCGGTTAAGGCTAAATCAGCGCTTGAAAAATATGAGCCCATTGTTCGTTTGACTGTGTTTGTGCTTCGTGTAGCAGAAAGTGTATATGAATAATCGGTAAGGGTTTTAGCAACTCCTCTGTATCCATAATATCTTTCGATACCGGAAATCCATTGATTTGGTATTACACCTGCTTCAAACATTAAATTTGTTCCATTATCTAATGAAATTGGCGTATAATCCATTAACGCATATTTCAATTGAAAACCATATTGTGTAGCACCTGCACCGTCAGTAAATGAAAATATATCAGGTGTAATTCTGGCGCTAATTTGGGGAGTTAAAGAAGCTTTGACATTAATGTATGCTCTATCGATAGTAAATGAATTTTTACCGGTTTCGAATTGATTTTTTGTTGGATTATATCCAAATGCTGCGCCGGGATTAAGTCCTGCAGCGGAAGTATCGAGTTTTGTAATAAAATCAGAATTGTCTGCATTATATGTCCATCCTGTAAATATTACACCTCCAATTTTGACTTCCGGTTTAAAATCCTGTGCATAAGATGATTGAGCCATCAGTAAAAATAAAAATGCTAAAGCAAATGTTAAGTAGTTTTTCATTTTTTGTTCATTAATTGATAAATGATTGTTTAAAATATACTCAAAATTAATAAGAAATTATTATGGTTTTATTGTTGTCCTGTTAAGATTTTGTTAATTTATTTTTTTTAAAATTTCACTTTCCATCTTTTAGAAATCATCTTCGCTGATATGTTCATAATTAATACAAATGCAATTAATACAAATGATGCTCCCCAGGCAAGTGAGTGGAATTCATTGTACGGACTTGTTGCATAAGTAAATATCACATGCGGAAGTGAACTTACGGGTTTCATAATATCCAGATTCATAAAGGGACTTCCGAATGCTGTAAAAAGAAGCGGAGCAGTTTCTCCGGCAACTCTCGCAACACTTAACATCACCCCTGTTAATATTCCATTTATACCTGCCGGTAAAACCACTTTCAGAATCGTTGCATAATAAGGAATTCCTAATGCATATGCAGATTCTTTCAATGAATAAGGAAGAAGTTTAAGTGTTTCCTCGGTTGAAGTTATTATGACCGGCAGCATCATAATTGATAAAGCAATTCCTCCCGAGAAAGCAGAGAAAGAACCAATTTGTTTTACAATCCATAAATAAGCAATCATACCTATTACTATCGATGGTGTTCCCTGAAGTATATTTACGCATAACCTTGTATAATATGAAAGTTTATGTTTTTTATACTCATTAAGAAAAATTCCAATAGCTATACCGGTTGGAACAGAAATAACAGTCGCAATAATTATCAAAATAAAAGTGCCAACAATGGCATTTGCGATGCCCCCGCCCGTTTCCCCTACCGGTTTTGGGAGGCTAAAAAGAAAATTCAAGTTTAAAGATGAGATTCCTTCTTTAGTAATAAAGAACAGAATTATTAGCAATGGAACAGCGGAAGCCAATGCAAATATAACAACCAATGATTTAAAAATACTGTTCTTAATTTTCCTGTTTTTCAGATTGCTCACATTACTAATCCTTCCCAAACCTTTTAATGATTTGTTTTCCAACTATATTAATTACAGTAGTAACTATAAAAAGAAGCAAGCCTATCTGAATCAAAGAAGATAAATAGACATCACCTGTGGCTTCTGTAAATTCATTTGCAATAAGACTTGCCATTGTATTTGCCGGACCAAAAATACTATCGGGTAATAAATTCCGGTTACCTATAACCATAGTAACAGCCATAGTTTCACCAAGTGCTCTGCCAAGTGCAAGTAATATGCCTGCAAAAATCCCTGATTTGGCATAAGGAAGAATGACGCTTCTTACCACTTCATATTTTGTTGCACCGAGAGCAAGTGCAGCTTCTTTAAGATTAGACGGAACAAGAGAAATTACCTCCCTGCCGATAGATGCAGAATAAGGGATAATCATAACAAACAGTAATAATGAAGTAGTTGAAATACCGATACCAAGTGGAGGAACACCGATTGAGGATTCAAATGCCCTCATAATTGGAACAAGGAAGAATAAACCCCAGAAGCCGTATATAACGGATGGGATTCCGCCGAGAAGCTCGATGCAATTTTTCATCAAATTAGATAAAAAACCTTTAGAGAAATACTCTCCAAGAAATAATGAAACCGCAAGAGAAAAAGGGATTGTAATTAATAAAGCAAGAAAAGAAGTAATAACAGTTCCTGCTAAAAAAGGAAGAGAACCAAATTGGCTTTGTACAGGATCCCAAACACTTTTAGTATAAAAATTGATTCCGAATACTTCTATTGAAGGTATAGATTGAATTAAAAGAGTTAAAAAAATGCCTATCAGCAATATTATGAATGATATTGCCGATAAGCCAAGAAAATTTTTAAACAAAAAATCAAACACTCCGAACTTATTCAGCTTTTTCCTGTAAGAAAAAGCTTTACCCTTTACTTTTAGAATTGTGTTATCTAATGTAAGTGCATTCATTTTATGTTAACTCTTTATTTTAATGAAATTTTATCATAATAAAGGTTTACCGGCATAAGTCACTGATTTCAATATGGCATCTGCTTTCTTAACTGCTTCAGTTGAGAGAATTGCATATGAAAGCGGTTCGGCATATTGCTGACCTTCATGCGCCATCCAGGATAAAAGTTTCAAAAGTTCTCTTGCTTTTTCTTCTGACTTGTTTTCATATTTTTGTTCCTGATATAATAAAATCCAGGTGAAACTGACAATCGGATATCCTTCATCTGCATCACTGTTTGTCAAAGATACTCTCGTATCTTCCGGCAATGATACATTAGCGGCAGCATTCGTTGATTTCAAAGTTGGAGCAATGAAATTACCCTTTTTATTTTTGAGAGATGCCATTGGCATATTATTCTGTAAGGCATAAATTAATTCAACATAACCAATACTGGCGGGAGTTTGTTTAACAAGACCTCCAACTCCTTCATTACCTTTTGCTCCGAGTCCAACCGGCCAGTTAACTGACTTTCCGGTACCTACTGAACTTTTCCACCCTTCATTGACTTTAGAAAGATAATCGGTAAATATAAAAGATGTTCCACTTCCGTCCGAACGGTGAACGACATTAATTTCTTTTCCGGGAAGTTTAGCATCAGGATTGATCGATTTAATTTTTTCGTCGTCCCATTTTTTTATTTTTCCTAAAAATATATCACTTAAAACATCAGGAGATAATTTTAAAGTGGTGATACCTTCAAGATTATAAACAACGGTTACTGCACCGAGACATATCGGAATATGAACTACTTTTGCGGGGGCTTTTGACATTTCCTCATCGGACATAAAAGCATCTGATGCACCGAAATCAACAGTTTTGCTTGTTAACTGCTGAATACCTGCTCCTGAACCAACTGATTGATAATTTACTTTTACACCTTTTTCTTTTCCGTAAGCATCGAACATCTTTGAATATAAAGGGTAAGGGAATGTGGCACCGGCACCTAATATTTCTTTTGCAGATTTATCTTTATCGCCCTTTCCGCAGCCGTTAAAAACAATTGAAGAAATAAGCAAAGTAAAAATTGTAATTACTAAAATCAGATTTCTCATATTTTTATTTTTTAATTTTGAAAACTCCTTATATACAAAATTACTCTTAATGTCTGAATATTATATTAAGTAATTGTTAAGATTTGATTAAGAAGGTAGAAATAAAGACTAAATCAATATTTAAATGCTCTTGTTGGTGTTTAAGCGAAGCGGCACCAACGAGAATTAAATGCCCTTGTTGGTGTTTAACCGAAGCGACACAAACGAGAATTAAATGCCCTTGTTGGTGTTTAAGCGAAGCGGCACCAACGAGAATTTAAATGCCCTTGTTGGTGTTTAAGCGAAGCGACACCAACGAGAATTATGGTTTATTTATTTGCTGTCGATTACATCTACTAAAGCGGATTCAAACACCAACAACGGCGATGAAATGGATAAAAGATTTGTATACTATAAAAGCATAATTTAGCATAATTTTCATTAGAAATTCAAATTTAAGAAATTTTAGAAAGTAAAATTTTTTAATATGAGAGAACTTAAAATTATTGTTACTGCTTTTCTTTTGCTCTTCATCTTCCATTGCACATTGACAGTTGAAGATTGTCTGTGCCAGTGGTATCCGTTGCCGGTGTTTCCTACATATCTGGAAACATCTGATGTTAAATTCTTTGATGAGAATACGGGAGTATTATTCCTTAATAATATTATATCAAATCCTATACACGGTATTCTCAGAACTACAAATGGAGGGCAGAATTGGATTCAAGTAAAAAATTGTTTGAATTATTCTTGCCAAAAAATAGATTCAACAACCATTTATGCAATTGCAGATAATTTCAGCTATGCGTTATTATACAGAACATTTAATAAAGGAGAAACATGGGACAGTGTAGCTATTTCCTTTGATAACGGATACAACAGATTATCATTTGTAAATAAAGATACAGGCTGGGTAAGTGGATGGATAAGTGGAGTACCTTACATATGGAGAACTACCAATGGCGGGGTAAATTTATCAATTCAGGCAGGTTCAAATGTCGGAGGTAATGAAATATTTTTCTACAATAAAAAAGTAAATGGAGAATACATTGGTTGGGTAAATAACGATAATTCTCTCTGGAAAACATCGAACAGCGGGAATAACTGGTTTCAGGCGTCTTGTCCGGGTACGGATTTAATTCAGATTTCATTCGTTGACGAAAATACAGGTTGGGTAAGTATAGGTAATATGTATAAAACAACTAATGGCGGATTGAATTGGTTCAATCAACAGTTAGCACCTAATGGAGGCAGTACATTAAATAGAAGTATGACCAAGTTCTGTGTTTTAGATAGTATTACTTTAACAGGAGTTGGAGGTTACAGGGATTTACCAAATGCAAGGTTAGGAGCACTGGTATGGAAAACGACAAATGCAGGAGTTAACTGGGGTTTTCAGGATATCGATACAAGTTACAGAATTGGTGTTTTATTAAGTGTTGATTTCATAAATTCAAACACAGGATTTGCATTTCAGGGAAATGGAGTTAAAACAATCAATGGTGGAGGAACAATTTTATTTACTTACATTCGCAAAGACGAAATTATATTGAATGATTATAAACTTTTCCAAAACTATCCAAACCCCTTCAATTCAATATCAAAAATTAAATATCAAATATTAAAAACATCAGATGTACAGATTAAAGTATTTGACATTCAAGGTAGAGAAATATCAATACTTGTAAATAGAAAACAAACTCCCGGTAACTATGAGTGTAATTTC
>Ga0209540_10001579_pt1 | contig 17075 bp, 16 predicted proteins | sample BarGraIncu01121A_FD_184501 | JGI IMG/M metagenome (GOLD analysis project Ga0209540, IMG submission 184501) | Arctic peat soil microbial communities from Barrow, Alaska - Barrow Graham LP Incubations 011-21A (SPAdes) (version 2) | ecosystem: Environmental > Terrestrial > Soil > Wetlands > Peat... | reverse complement strand
TAACTGGCCATTATTTTTTTGGCGACCTGGAAGGGACTCGAACCCTCGACCTCCGGCGTGACAGGCCAGCACTCTAACCAACTGAGCCACCAGGCCAAAATAGTGGTGGGCACAACAGGGCTCGAACCTGTGACCCTCTGCTTGTAAGGCAGATGCTCTCCCAGCTGAGCTATGCGCCCACTATTTTGCTTCAGGAGCATTAGCTCCCTGCGACAATTAACATTATATAACCTGCCCTCGTTTATGTCAACAACTTTTTTATTTTGTAATTTCTTCCAAAATTCTCCCAAAATCTTCTACCGTAAAAAGGTACTTTTCATTGCAGTAACGGCACAGCAGCTCCTCTGTCTTTCCTTCTTCATACAGCTTCCTGAGTTCCTTCTCCCCTATGCTTATGAGAGCCTTCTCAACCTTTTCCCTTGTGCAGTCACATCTGTATTCCGGTGTCATGCTCTCTAATATGTTGAGCTGCATGTCCTCGAATACGTGCCTGATGATGTCCTCTATGGACATCCCCTTGCTCATCATTTCAGTGATGGAGTTGAGCTCCTCAAGCCTGTATGTGATGAGGTCAGCAGCCATCTCGTTCGCATCGGGCATCATCTGGACAAGGAAGCCTCCTGCAGCCTTAATGCTATAGTCAGTGTCAATAAGCACACCAAGGGCTACTGCTGATGGTGTCTGTTCTGAAACTGTGTAGTAATAAGCCAGATCATCGCCTATTTCACCGCTAACAATAGGCACCTGCCCAACATAAGGCTCCTTAAGGCCCATATCCCTAATAACCATTAGGCTTCCATCACGTCCCACAAGGCCGCCAACATCTACCTTGCCCTTTTCGTTAAGAGGCAGATCTGCGTCATTGTTCCCGACATACCCTTTGACATGACCGTCTGAATAAGCTGTCACTGTTATTCCCTTTATCGGTCCACCTCCGTCTATCTGAAGGGTTAGTGTGTCATTCTCAGCCTTCAACATGCTGCCGACTATGCTTCCGGCTGTAAGCATTCTTCCAAAAGCTACTGCTGCACCGGCAGCACAATCATGCATCTTCACCGCCTTGTTGACAAGGTCAGTTGTCTCTGCTGCTATTATCCTAACATCACCGTTCAAAGCGGTGGCCTTAATCAATTTATCCATTCCTATTTCCTCCCTTGATTTTCAGTGCATATACTATTCTTTCTGATTCAGCATCAGGCTTCACAAGTTCATAATTGTCGAATTTATAGATCACCCGAAGGCCGGCTTTATCGATTAAGCTCTCGATTGTCTCCTCTTTGTATGCCCTCTCTCTGTGCTCCTCGTCGAACCGCCTGTAAAGCTCCCCTTCCTTAACAAAGAAGGTAATATACATGTCTACAATATCATTGTTGAAAGAGTTTTCCCAAATGTAGGTCACGTCTTCATCGTCATAGTTATACACATTGTTGCCCAGGATTTCCTTCAGTTTGTAGTAGGAATTTATGTCGAAAACAAATATCCCGCCCTCTTTGAGATGCTCTTTCACCGCCGCGAAATATCTTAAAAGACTTATCTCCTTCAATATATAGTTGGTTGAGTCCAGGCAACAGGTGATGAGGTCGAATTTTTTGTTCAAGTTAAGCTCGGTTATGTCCTGGCAGACGAATTTGGCCTTGGCCCCTCTTTCCCTCAGCTTGCTCTCCGCTTCGGAAAGCATATCCATCGACATGTCGACAAGCCAGCTTTCCCTGAACCTTCCGCATATCTGCTCGGCCATATTGCCGGTACCGCATGCCAGGTCAAGGTAATCTATGAACTCCACGGCTTCCTCATCGCAGAGGTCCAGTATGAATTTTGACCAGGCGCTGTAGTCTATATCGCAGTTTATGAGCTGGTCGTATATTTTTGCAAAATCCTTATAACAATCCATCGACAAATACCCCATACATGATTTTTTTCGTATCATAATTATACTATATATATTTTTTTGACAAGTCAACAGTGTAAATACGACAAAAGGAGGGGTATGCCCCCCCAATGTCATTAAGTTTAGTCATATGAATGAAAAAGCAGTCACAAATAAGTTAAAATGATTTTAATCACCAAGTTTAAATTCATCATTTATGCTCGAAATGACTTCAGCAACTTTAACTGCAGGGACTGGCTTGCTGTAATAGTAGCCTTGTACATAATCACAATCCATATCATTTAGAGTCTTTAATTGTTCAATTGTTTCAACTCCTTCAGCAAGGACCCTTTTGCCTAAATGATGAATCAAAGATATCAAATCTTCAACTAGTGTCCCGCCTTCTTCACGACACATGTTATTAATAAAATACCTATCAATCTTTATGCAGTCTACCGGCATTCTCACCATATTGATCAAGGAATTACATCCTGTGCCATAATCATCAATTGATATTTTGAGTCCTAAATTCTTTAATTCATTTAAGTATTCAACTGAGGTGCCTTCATTCCCTATTAAGGATCTTTCTGTTAATTCAAATTCATAATAAGTTGGGTCAACACTATACTTATCAATATATTCCTTTGTATATAGCAATAAGTCACTATTATGCAAATCTCTGGAAGAGAGATTTGCTGAAACATTAATTTTCAGCCCTGCTTTATGCCATTCGCCTAATTGCTTAACTGATTTTTTTACAACCCATTTTGTCAATTGGCTTATCATCCCGGCATTTTCGACAATCTTTACCAGTTCATCGATTTTCACATGACTAGAATCAGGTTCTTTCCATCTTAATAGGGCTTCGACACCGATTACTTTTTTATTTTTTAAATCAATTTTTGGCTGATAGTGCAATGTTAACGAATCTGATTCAAGGCCTTTTAAAAAGCCAAGAAGCGTGTGATAATTCTTTGAATTCATCTCGCTTATATGACAATTGTAGATCTCAATGCTTTTCTTCGAAAGTTCAAGCTGTCCCATCAACTTGCCAATGTTCTGCAAAATTCCTCTAGAGCTATCTCCATGAAATGGGTAACCGATCACTCCACATTTCAAACTAAAGTGGATCGGCATATTATCAACGTAATGTAAATTTTCGAATTTAGATAAAAATGAGTTGCCACAATCATATGACAAATTCATATCAGCTTCTGGCAACACAACCGCAAACTCATTGATGTTAAAAGAATAAATCGTATTGCTATGAAAGTAGCTTTTTGCAGTATCAAGCAAATATTGCATTGATTTTTTGCCTATGTAGAAATCGATATAGCGCTGCACTTCTCGCATATTTTCATATTTAAAAACAAGCACCGCAAAACTTTTTGAAGCGCTTTCTTTCAAGTGTTTTTCAGTGTCGATGACAAATTTATTTACATTGGGCAATCCAGTATTATAATTTTCATAAGCTTTGTTTCTAATAATATCATTCAATTTTCTGTTGTGACTGACCATCATACTCACTATAATACCGATGAAAAGTTGTATGCCAGTTCTGCCTATCCAGCTAAATGGTTCTTGCATAATCCCTAATTTTACGTCTTCTGGCATGAACGGACCAAATATCACTCCTGAAATCAACGAAATGAAAATGCTTCCTTTCATTCCATATACAAAAGCGATCATTATTGTTGGTATATATATCAAGTGTGTCAAAGAGTGTTTTGTTCCACCGCTAATATATACAATATATGCTGTTAGTGCAACCAGCACCAAGCAAAAGGCTAAATGGATTGCTTTCGTAGAATTTTCCATTTTAGATTTAATGTCAATCTTTAACCTGCCTCCATTCATCCTGTACAGCTCCTTTTCCATGTCTCCATATTTTTTATTATAATACTATATTAAAGTATTAATCCAATAATTTCATTATATTTTATATTTCCGCCCAAAAAATCAGATCCCTTCTTTATAGATAAAATTTATTCATGCATAATTATAAACAACCCGGCCTTTACCTATATGCTAAAACCTTAATTCTAGCTAAAAATATGCAAGCGAGCACATGATAAACATGCAAAATATTAATAATTATTTAAAAAAACTATGTATTTTTAGCATCGCGAGTCGTATAATATAATAAAGTATTTTTTTAAGGAGGAAGTGTAATGAATTACAATGTAGCGGTTGTCGGTGCTACCGGAATGGTCGGAAGAAAATTTATCGAAGTTCTTGAAGAAAGAAATTTTCCTATAGATAAGATTTATTTTTTTGCATCTGGTAGATCCGCGGGATCAGTACTAAAATTTAAAGGCCAGGAAATCGTAGTAGAGGAACTAAAGGAAGAAAATATAAAACCGAAAAAAATTCATTTTGCTTTGTTCTCTGCCGGCGGAGACATAAGCAAAACTTTTGCACCAGTATTCGTGAAATATGGTGCGACTGTAATTGACAATAGCAGCGCTTGGAGAATGGACCCTGAGGTGCCGCTTGTTGTGCCTGAAGTCAATCCTGAAGATATAAAGTGGAACAAAGGAATAATAGCAAATCCAAATTGTTCAACAATACAGGCTATGGTAGCTTTAAAACCGCTTTATGACAAATACGGCATAAAACGAATAATCTATTCAACCTACCAGGCTGTATCCGGAGCCGGACTGAAAGGCTATGAGGACCTGAAGGAAGGCTACAAGGGAGTCGCTCCAAAGAAATTCAGCTCCCCTATCGCAGGCAATCTCATCCCTCACATAGACGTTTTCCAAGAAAACGGATACACTAAGGAAGAGATGAAGATGATAGACGAAACAAAGAAGATACTCCACAATGACAATCTTAAGATAACAGCTACAACAGTTAGAGTGCCTGTTTTCTACGGACACAGCGAAAGCATAAATGTCGAACTTGAAAAGAGCTTCGAACTGGATGCCATTTTCGAGTTATACAAGAATGCACCGGGTGTTATACTCAAGGATGATGTGGCAAACCTTGTATACCCTATGCCTATAGACGCAGCGGGCCATGACGAAGTCTTCGTGGGCAGGATAAGACGTGACTTCAGCCTTGATAACGGAGTTAATTTATGGGTTGTTGCAGACAACATAAGAAAAGGGGCAGCTTCAAATGCAGTCCAGATTGCGGAATGCATGATAGAAAAGTAATCAAAAAAATATAAATATATAAGAACCATAATATTACTAAATTATTAGAAAGAGGTGTTTTTATGAGCATATTCAAAGGTTCAGGAGTTGCTATTTGTACCCCATTTACAGAGGACGGTGTCGATTTCAAAAAGCTTGAAGAACTGCTTGAGTGGCAGGTAAAAGAGGGAACAGACTGCATAGTTGTATGCGGTACTACAGGTGAAGCTTCTACTATGTCGGAGCAGGAAAGAAAAGACACAATAAAATTCACGGTGGATGTTATCAAAAAGAGAATCCCTGTAATAGCAGGCACTGGTACAAATAACACAGCAGCATCCATCAAAATGAGCCAGTATGCTGAGAGCGTTGGTGTTGACGGCCTTCTGGTTATAACTCCTTACTACAACAAAACAACCCAGAAGGGTTTAATTGCACATTTCACTGCTATTTCGGAAAGTGTTAATACGCCTATTGTAATTTATAACGTTCCTTCCAGAACAGGGATGAACATAACGCCTAAAACACTACAGCAGCTCTGCGGAGACAAGAACATAGTCGCTGTAAAGGAAGCCAGCGGAGATATAAGCCAAATAGCTAAAATCAAAGCATTGTGCGGCGACGATCTAGACATATATTCCGGAAACGATGACCAGACAATCGCAATCATGGCTCTAGGCGGATTGGGCGTAATTTCAGTGGATGCAAACATCATCCCTAAGGATATCAGCAAAATGGCCCACCTGTTCCTTGAAGGTAAAACAAAGGAAGCCCTTAAAATGCAGCTGGATTCACTTGCTCTAAACGACGCTCTTTTCATAGAAACAAATCCTATTCCAATCAAAACAGCCATGAACCTGATGGGGATGAACGTCGGGAAATTGAGACTCCCACTGGTCGACATGACAGAAGGAAATCTCGAAATATTAAAAGACGAAATGAAGAAATACAGGCTGCTTTAGCCTATAACTGGAGGTTCCTATGATTAGAATTTTATTAAGCGGATGCAATGGAAAGATGGGCAAGGTTATCTGCAATTCTGTTTCAAACTTCCCGGATCTGGAAGTAGTTGCAGGAATAGACAGGAACACCTCCTGTGACAAGTTTCCTGTTTACTGTTCACCTGAAAACTGCGAAGCAGAAATAGATGTTATAGTAGATTTTTCTAGACCTGATGCCCTTGACGGACTGTTGGAGCTTGCAAAAATAAGCAAAACGCCTGTAATATTCTGTACAACCGGGTATACTCAGGACCAGCTGGCGAAGATGAAGGAAGCTTCAAAGGAACTGCCTATTTTCCGTTCAGCAAACATGTCAATCGGCATAAATGTAGTGAACAGCGTCCTGAAGAACATAAGCGCATTTTTATACAACAATTATGACATTGAAATAATTGAAAAACACCACAACCAGAAAGTTGATGCACCTAGCGGAACGGCTATAATGCTTGCGGATACAATCAAGGCCGCGATCCCTGAAGAAACAGAATATACCTACGGCAGGGAAGGCAATTCCAAGAGAGAGCACAAGGAGATCGGTATCCACGCCATAAGAGGCGGAGCTATCGTGGGAGACCACGAAGTAATATTTGCCGGCCAGGGTGAGGTTATCGAAATCAAGCATTCTGCAATCTCAAGGGAAGTATTTGCAATAGGCGCATTGAAAGCATGCGAGTTCATGTTCGGCAAAGGTCCCGGATTATACAACATGGATGATGTAATTGCAGCAAAATAAGCAAGAATCAAGGCAGCAGCAAATAGGATTTGCTGCTGCCTTTTTGTTTACATTTTTTCAACGAATTTTCTTATCCTGCTGGCTGATTCCTCCAGCTGGGGCATGCTGTAGGCATAGGATATCCTGATATAACCTTCCCCTCCAGGTCCGAATGCCGATCCGGGCACTATGGCAACCCCTTCTTCCTTAAGCAGCCTTTCGCAGAATTCGTCGCTGCTGATGCCGAATTTCTTTATGCTCGGGAACATGTAGAAGGCACCCATCGGCATGTTGACATCGAAGCCCATGTCCCTTAGCTGTCCATAAAGATAATCCCTCCTCCTGATGAATTCCTCCTTCATGCTATCCACGTCGTTCATGCACTCCCTGAGGCCCGTTAAGGCTCCCCACTGCACAATGGAAGGCGCACAGGATACGTTGTACTGATGGACCTTGATTATTGAGTCCATATACTGATTGACCGCGCAGACGAATCCCAGCCTGAGGCCGGTCATTGAGAACATCTTAGAGAAGCCGCTCACTAGAACCACCTTTTCCTTTATCTCCTGATAGCCTGCTATTGAGTTGTATTTCTCGTCAAAGCAAAGGGAGCTGTATATTTCGTCGCTGATCACCACCATGTCGCTGTGCATAATCATGTCCCTGAGCTTTTCGCTGTCCTCCCTTGAAAGGACGGCTCCCGTTGGATTGCTGGGGTAGGAAACCACCATCAGCTTAGGTTTTTCCTCACTTATAACCTTTTTAAGCGCTTCAAAATTAATTGAGAAGTCCTCGTTCAGCTCGTAGTTTACAACCTCGCCTCCGATGAGCTTCACGCAGCTCTCGTAAGCAGGGTATGCGGGCGTCGGTATAAGCACCTTGTCCCCGGGGTTTATGAAAGCCATGAATACATCCATGAGTCCTTCGCTTCCTCCAACAGTCAGGCAGACCTCCTCAGGGGCATAGCTAATCCCGAAACTTTCCAGGTACCTGCTTATTTCCCCCCTGAGCTCTATTATGCCGGCATTGGAAGTATACTCTGTCTTGTTTTCCCTCAAAGCCTCTATTATGGCTTCCTTTATCCTCTCGGGCACACTGAAGTCAGGCTGTCCCAGTGTAAGGGATATCGCATCGGGATAGTTAGCGAGCTTGTTGTAGAATTTCCTTATGCCTGAAATCTCTATGCTGTTTACATTGTCTGATATTTTTCCCATATTATTTTCCTCCGAATATTCCTAATTACTTCAGCGGAATGACCACATCTGCCGCTATGCCGGATTTCAGCTTCCCGCCGTCCCCTGCTATTGAAACCTTCATCTTGACCGACTTGTTTTCCGTGTCTGCCCTCGACTGAAGATCCTTAGGTGTGTACTGGCTCTCAAGGTCGATTAATATCACTTTTCCAGTCTGCGTGCCCAGCGAGGTCTTTACCTGGAGCTCTTGTCCGTAGGAAACCTTGTCCAGGTATTTGACTGGTACATAGCACAGGACGTAAAGGTCATTCTCACTGGCTATATCCGCAATGTTGCTGCCTGCTGTAACTATGTCTCCAAGCTCGTAGTTCTTGCTTATCACGATCCCGTCCTGAAGCGCAGCGATGCTGCAGTTTTCAAGAGCATATTTTGCCTGGTTAAGCTGGGCTGCTGACTGGTCTAGGTCAGCCTGCCCTGCTGCTATGGCCTGGCTTGTCGATCCGCTCTTGAGCAGACTCAGCTGGGCCGTTCCTGAGTCGTAATTGGCCTGCGCCACTTTAACCTGGTCCACTAAAATCTTAAGGTCATAGGTCGTGGCGCCTGCTTCCGTCAGGTTCATCTTGCTTTCCGACGCGCTCACCCCTGCCTCCAAGGAGTCTATCTGTGTTTCCGCCAATTTTATCTGCCCTTTGAGCTGAGAAGTAGTGGATTCAAGATTGGCCTTCTGCGAAAACAGCTGGTTTATTGAATTCACCTTTTCCGTGTACTGAGCCTCCGTTATCGTCTTGGCACCCAGCTGGCTGTCCAGGGAGGCTATTGCAGAATTAGGGCTGTAGTTTCCGTATGTATCCTTGAAGGTTGACATCGACGTCAGCAAGTCGCTGTAGTTCGATTCGGCAGTATTCAGCGTTTTCTTAAGATTGTTCTTTGAGACCTGAGCCCCGTCAAGTGTTGCATTGGCTTGATCTACAGCAGCCTGGGCAGCTGCAATCTCTTCGGTTCTTGCTCCGACGGATGTTTTTGACAGCTGCTGCTTTGCGGCATCGACCTGTGCTTTCGCAGCATTGACCTGGGCCTGGGCCTGGGCAATAAGCTGAGACCTCGATCCTGCTTTGAGCTCGGACAGTTTTGCCTTCTTCAGGTCCACGACGGCCTGCAGCTGGTCGACTATGTACTTCTGGTTCGTATTGTCTATCACCGCAATGATGTCGCCTTTTTTAACCCTCTGCCCCTGCAGCACATTCATCTGGACGATCTTTCCTGCAGCAGTTGTGTTTGACGAAACGATTATGTTCTGAACCTCGCCTTTTATTGTCACACTGCTCTGGTTTGATGCGCAGCCCCCAAGCAGGGCAAGGACGCCCGCCGCAACAAGTATAACTCCGAATAATTTTTTCAAGCAATCACCCCATATTCCGACTATATTCTCCTGTATTTTTTCAAAGTTATGACATTAACAATTATGAAGAACAAGCATATCAAGCTAAGAACAAGTACGTCGAAGGAAATGTCGCTCCAACCCTTCCCCCTGATCATTATGCTTCTCAAGGCATCGGCCACATACCAGAGAGGAGTGAACCTCCCTATTACCTGAAGCCAGCCCGCCATGGTGCTGAGGTCGAACAACCCTGAAAAGAAAATCTGAGGCACTATGATTATAGGAACAAACTGGATCATCTGCAGCTCATTGTTGGCGAAGGCCGATATGAATATGCCTATTGTGAGCGCTGTCATGGCTGTCAGTATTGTTATGAGCAGGACGAGCGCAAAGGAGCCCACCATCATGATGTGCAGTATGTATATTGAGAACCAGGCTATCAAAGCGGACTGCAGGACAGTGAAAACTCCGAATCCGAGGACATATCCCATTACGATCTCCCATCTTTTTACAGGGGTGGCCATCAGCCTTTCCAAAGTCCCCGAGTTGCGCTCCCCGAGGAATGCGATCCCGGAAACGAGGAAAACGAAAAAAAACACGAAAAATCCTATGAGGATAGGGCCGAAGCTGTCAAAGGAAGACATATCCTTGTAGCCGAATAGGTACTGCACCTTCATCTGCACTGCCACTGAAGATCTCAATGAAGCGCTCTTTACAAGTGCTATGACAGCCTTGCTTTTTGTAGGATCGCTCCCTTCCAGCTTTACATGCGGCACGCCGTTCTGGAAGTCAATCTTCGCATCTATATCTCCTTTATACAGCGCCTGTTCCGAGTCGGCATCGCTGTATCGTGTGACGACCGCATCCCCTTCCTCAAGCGAATTTACGAAATTAAGAGGAGCGTTCACAACTCCTATTTTGGGATGGTATGTTGACCCCCCGAATACGAAGCTCATCAATGTTAGGACAAGTATAGGCGCAAAAAGCATTAGTCCGATAGTCCTCTTGTCGTGCTTGAGCTGACGTAGGATCCTTACCATTACGGCTCTTACCCTCATTTTCTCACACCTCCGTAGTAAAGAAAAGCCTCCTCTATTGTTTTCGAGTGGGACTCCCTGAGAATTTCTTCCGGCGTCCCCAGAGCGATGAGCCTTCCTTCCCTTAGCATGCCCAGTTCATGGCACTTCTCAGCCTCATCCATAACATGTGTAGTGACGATGATCGTCGAGCCGCTTTTGCATAATGCATAAAGCTCATTCCAGATGCTAATCCTGAGAACGGGGTCGATTCCTACGGTTGGTTCGTCAAGGACAAGGATGGGCGGTTCATGAAGAAGTGCTATGGCAAGGGAAAGCCTGCGTTTCATGCCGCCTGAATACTTTTTCACTTGAATTTTCAAATTATCATGAAGGTTAACTAAATCCATGACTTCTTCAATCCTCTTCTTCTGTTCTGCCTTTGATAGGCCATACATGGAAGCAAAGAATTTCAGATTTTCTTCGGCCGTGAGTTCCCCATACAGTGCATCAGCCTGCGCCATGTAACCAATTTTGTTGAGCATTTTAAGATTTGGGACTTTCTGTCCAAGGACATATACCTCTCCGTTGTCAGGTGTGTCTATCCCCGCCATAAGTTTCACAAGTGTCGTCTTTCCCGAACCAGAAGGTCCCAGCAGCCCAAGAATTTTTGCTTTGTGGACATCCAGGTTTATATCGTAGAGAATCTGCTTTTTATCAAAGCTCTTATTCAAATGTTTTACCTCGATTGCGATTTCATCAGGCACACTCTTGCCCCTTTCCAAAGATATTTGTAATTTTCTATTATTTACTATTACTTACTATTATACTATCATTTTTTTTAATATTTTAATATACATCCCCTTTCATAAATACACATAATTTATTATAATAGTAGTACTGGCAAAAATAATCAAAATTTAGGAGGATTTCAATGAGTTACGATATGACAAACCCTTATGAAATAGCAAGATACATAAAGGAAGCAAAAAAATCCACTCCCGTAAAGGTATATGTGGACGGCGATCTGGCGGGCTGCGATTTCGGATCGATAGAGAGCTTCGGTTCAGGCAGCTTCTATGTTCTTTTCGGGGAAGGCGCAGAGGTCAAAACTTTCCTTAATACAAACAAGGACAAGATAAAGAAATTCAAACTTGAGCAGGACAGAAGGAATTCAGCTATTCCGATGCTTGACATGCTTGATATTCAAGCAAGGATAGAGCCAGGCGCTATAATCAGAGACATGGTTAAAATAGACAAAAATGCCGTAATAATGATGGGTGCTGTAATTAACATTGGCGCTGAGATTGGCGAAGAAACGATGGTTGACATGAATGCAGTTGTCGGAGCAAGAGGAAAGCTTGGCAAAAGGGTTCACCTTGGCGCAGGTGCAGTTGTTGCAGGAGTTCTTGAGCCGCCAAGCAAGTCACCATGCGAAATAGAAGACGATGTCCTCATTGGGGCAAACGCAGTAATACTTGAAGGCGTTAAAATCGGAAAGGGCTCTGTTGTTGCAGCAGGCGCTGTAGTAGTTGAGGACGTTCCTGCCGGAGTCGTTGTAGCAGGAACACCAGCTAAGATTATTAAAACTGTAGATGAAAAGACTAAAGGCAAAACCGAGCTTCTCGACGACCTGAGAAAATAGTCAAATATTGCTTCTTGAGCACATTGAAATCACTATGTTTTCGCATAGTGATTTTTTTCTTCCTTTCCAGATATACTATTACAAAAAAAATATTATATGTTATAATATTTTTGGTTGTAACTTTCTTGTCCGGGAGGCTGTTAAAATGTTTGAAGATACTTTGGAATTAGCGGAGAACAAGCTTCTTCTCCTTTATATAATTAACAGATTGAATCTGCCTGTTTCAAATGGCCAGCTTACAGAGCTGGTGCTGAAAAATAACCTGATGAACTACTTCATACTTCAGCAGTATATAGACGAGCTGGCCTCGACAGAATTCCTGAAGTATGCGGATATAAGCGGAAGCAAGCGTCTGGTGATAACCGACAAAGGCAAAAAAGTCCTTGAGATGTTCAGAGAGCGGGTGTCAATCAAAAAATCCGAAATCGTAAATGAATATATAGAGAAAAACCTGGAAGACATAAAAAAGGATGTAACAGTGGCTGCTGACTACACGATTGAGAATAAAGATGATTTTATCGTAAGTCTTAAAGCCATGGAAAATGACAAGCTCCTGATAGACATCAGGATGAATGTACCTTCAAACAAGAAAGCCAGGGACCTGTGTACCAAATGGAAGGAAAACTGTCCTGAGCTATACGAGAAAATCGCCGGCATCCTGACTGAAGATATTTAACGGAACAAAAAAACGCTATTCATCATAGCGTTTTTTTGTTGTTTTTTATTAATTGGCCTCAACTCTGCCATCCTTCTACAATGGTTATATACTGGCACTCTTGTCATCTTGCCAAAGGCCGAAGGTATTGCCTTCGGTGTCAATGCAGATGGACAAGTATCCCCATCCAGGTACAACCATTTTTGTCTGGACTACTTTTCCGCCTAATTCAGTTACTTTCCTGCCGTATTCATCAATATCGTCGACCCCAATATAGGCGGATATCTTTTGTGATGGATCCCCCCTTAACCCGAGGCCTCCTCCGACACCTTTTTTACCGCCAAGATCTTCAGTTTCAATAAGATAATAGTCCGTCATCCCCGGTGGGCTCACAAAGCTCCATCCAAATAATGCTTCATAAAACTTTTTTGCTCTCTGAGTGTCATCAGTTGCAATGTCAAAATGAACGATTGTTGGCATGAAAATTACCTCCTTTTTTGTTGCATTTATTTAACTTATACACCCCATAGTCATTAAAGTCAATAATCGCTGTACTCCCATAATTGATAAACGACGAAATCTCCAATCTCAAAGGTCGGATGCGTCTTAATTTTCTCAAGTTCACTTCTCCATTTTATGAATTCCAATATTTCTGACTCTCTATTAAACAAACCGTGCTGATTTAATTGTAAGTGAGCCATTTCCGGTATTCTCTTAACATCATTATATACGCAAGAATGATAATCACCTCCAGCATTACCATAATCGTAGCCTATGAATTTGAAATTGCTGCCATTTTGATCAATATCACATTCGGGGAATCTTTTTTGTGTCTTGCAATAAATCACTTGTATTTCAAAACCCAACATCTGGCAAGCCTTAATGTATCTTTTCAAAAAATATATATTGGGACAGACATCAACATAGGTATTATCAGAATCATTAAGCATAATGTTATCTTTAAGGAAATTCGATAAATATTTCGTCTCTTCTATACTGATCTCTTTTTGTAAAAATTGCTTGCTTATAGGCCAGCAATACCCCTCAATGCCTCTATATTGGCCGTAATTTTTCGTATACTCATTGTCTATTCTTTTTACTAAGAACCCGTTAGAATGCAACTCAATACTGGACAATGTTATTCCCTCCCTTTTTTTATTCTTTAGATTTTCCCACCATTCTTCTTACCAACTATTATATAGGATTTGGTTTCATAATAACACAAAGAAAACAGGGATTTACCTAAGTAAATCCCTGAAAGCTGCAGTCTCTGCATTTCTATTATTTATACAACGCCATGAATGTCGGTGCAACGCTGCATGGCTGTACATCTATCTTTTGCCATACATCACCCAGCACATACGGTTCAACCTCAAGCCACTTGTCAAGCTCTTCCCTTGTCGGATACTGAACAATCATAATCGAGCCCTTCATCTTTCCTTCCTCATCAAGAAGTGCAATGCCGTAAAGGAATTCCCCTGCTTTGAATCTTTTCTCGACTGATTCCAAGTGTTCAGCTCTTGCTGCCAGCCTTCTTTCCAAAGCTTTCTCGTCTGTACCGTCATAACCAGTTACAATAAACTGCATTCCTAATACCTCCTTATTATCTTCCTCATGTCCCCTATCATGTACAGGGATCCGCACACAAGAATCATGTCATCCCCTCCTGCATAACGGAGTGCCTTTTCATAGGCTTCACTATAGTCATCGCAGGCTTCAGCGTTCTTGTTGTACTTCATTATTACCTCGTTGAGCTCCGCTGCGCTTTCCGCACGTCCGCTGTTCGGGGTCACGGCTATCACCCTGTGTGCCTCTGGAGCGATCATCTCTATCATTTTCTCCACCTGCTTGTCTCTGAGGATGCCGATTATCAATATAAGCTTATCGTATCTGAAATAGGTTTTCAGGCTCTCCCTCAGGAGTGTTATGCCCTCGATGTTGTGGGCTCCATCTATTACGACCAGAGGCTCTTCCCTTAGCACCTCGAGTCTTCCTATCCATCTGACCTTTTCAAGTGCTCTGATTATGCCCTCTTTGGTGATTTTCAAGCCCATCTCCTGTAGCTTTTCCGCAGCGTTCACTGCAACCGCACAGTTCATGATCTGGTGTTTTCCAAGGAGTGAAAGGTTTAACTTGTAAATCTCCCTGTCTGTTTTAACAATGATCTTCTGGGAGAGATTGAACGTCTCAAGGAATTCTCCTGAATCTGGCTTTACACTCACAAGTTCGCATCCCATGCTTCTGCATGCATCGACAATGACCTGTTCGGCTTCCTTTTCCTGCGGGTATGTCACAACGGGTATGCCTTTCTTGATTATCCCTGCCTTTTCCCTTGCGATCTCCTTTAGCGTGTTACCTAAAACACCTGTGTGGTCAAGGCTTATGGAGGTTATAACGCTGAGCACAGGGGTAATAACGTTCGTGGAATCGAGCCTTCCGCCTAGTCCGACCTCAATGACGGCATAGTCAACATTGGCTTCGAAGAAATACTTGAACATTGCGCAGGTTATTATTTCGAACTCCGTTGGATGGTCATAGCCGAGGCTGATGACCTTTTCCACAGCCTTTGCCACTTCTGTCACTGTTTTTGCCAGATCGTCCTTGTCGATGTTCATCCCGTCAACCTGCATCCTCTCTTCGAATTCCTCGAGGAAAGGGGATGTGTACATCCCCGTCTTGTATCCTGCAGATCTGAGTATCTGGGTGATCATAGCTGTTGTTGACCCTTTCCCGTTGGTCCCCGCAACATGTATGCATTTTATTTTGTCCTGCGGATTCCCCAGCAGTTCCAGAATCTTTACAGTCCTGTCCAATCCCAGATTGCTTCCGAATTTTGCTGTATTTTGAATGTATTCCATGGCAGCTTCGTAATTCATGCTATCCCTACCTCATCGATTAATATTGATCTACTTGAAAGCGTTCAGTCTCTCGATAACAGCTTCAAGCATTTCCTGGTACTTCTCGCCCTTAGCTCTTTCCTCTTCTACAACTTCGGCAGGGGCTTTTGCTACGAATCTTTCGTTTGCCAGCTTGCCTTTAACCCTTGAGATTTCAGTCTCAAGGTTGTCCTTTTCCTTGCTGAGCCTCTCAATCTCTTTCTCCGCATCAACAAGCTCCATCATAGGGATGAATATCTCAGCGCCTCTTGAAACAATGGAAACAACCTTGTCCGGAAGAACCTCCTTGCTGTCTATATACTCAACTTCGCTGGCGGATGCAAGCTTGATGAAATATGCTTCCCCTTCTTCGAATGCTTCAGCTGCTTCATTTTCAGTTACGAAAACTTTAACCTTAGCTTTCTTTGAAGGAGGAACGTTCATCTCCGTCCTTACGTTTCTCACTGCTTTTATCGCCTCTATAATATATTCCATATCTTTTTCCGACTTTTCGTCGTATGCAGACTCATCGTATTCAGGCCACCTTGAGACCGCTATTGCCTCATATTTGCTATTCAGGTGTGAGAATATCTCCTCTGTGATGAACGGCATGAACGGGTGCAGAAGCTGGAGGCTCTTTGCCAGAGTGTCGTGAAGAATATTGTAAGCAACTCCCTTTGCTTCCTCGTCGTCCCCGTACATTACAGGCTTAACAAGCTCAATATACCAGTCGCAGAATTCGCCCCAAATGAAGTCATAGGCCTTCTGAGATGCCATTCCTAGTTCGAACTTCTCTATATTTTCGGTGATCTCCTTAACCAGGTTGTTCGCCTTTGACATAATCCATTTGTCTGCAACTGAGTAATTCCTGCAGTCCTTATACCTGTCCATGATATCCTTGTCCAGGTTCATGAGAACAAATCTTGAAGCGTTCCATATCTTGTTTGCGAAGTTTCTTGATGCCTCAACCCTTTCAGGATAATATCTGATGTCGTTCCCTGGAGTGTTTCCGTTTATCAGCGTGAACCTCAAAGCATCCGCTCCGTACTGTTCAATTACCTCGATAGGATCTACTCCGTTTCCTAAGGATTTGGACATTTTCCTTCCATCCGAATCCCTTACTATGCCGTGGATCAGAACGTTGTCGAATGGAATTTCATCCATGCAGTACAATCCGCAGAATATCATCCTTGCAACCCAGAAGAATATTATGTCATAGCCTGTAACGAGGGTGCTGTTTGGATAGAAGTATTTGAGGTCAGGTGTTTCATCAGGCCAGCCAAGAGTCGAGAATGGCCATAAAGCAGAGCTGAACCATGTGTCAAGAACGTCGTTATCCTGCTCGACGTTTGTACTTCCGCACTTAGGGCATTTCTCTACAGGATCAACTGAGGCTATAACCTCTCCGCAGTCCTTGCAGTAGAATACCGGTATCCTGTGTCCCCACCAGAGCTGTCTTGAGATGCACCAGTCCTGGATGTTCTCCATCCAGTTGAAGTATGTCTTGTCAAACCTCTCTGGAACGAATTTTATTGTCTTGTTCTTAACCACTTCTATTGCTGGTTTTGCAAGCGGTTCCATTTTTACAAACC
>Ga0209540_10001578_pt1 | contig 17078 bp, 14 predicted proteins | sample BarGraIncu01121A_FD_184501 | JGI IMG/M metagenome (GOLD analysis project Ga0209540, IMG submission 184501) | Arctic peat soil microbial communities from Barrow, Alaska - Barrow Graham LP Incubations 011-21A (SPAdes) (version 2) | ecosystem: Environmental > Terrestrial > Soil > Wetlands > Peat... | reverse complement strand
AATCTGTGAAAAAACAGGAATTTCATCATGCGACAATCCGAAAAACCCGGACCCGTCATATTTTTCATGATGATATTTTATTATGTTCACGGGGTTCGTCAAAAAAGGGAAATCCTTAATATTGTCTTCTCCGATAATGCAGTGAATTTTTCTGGTTTCAAGAAAATTAATCTTCTCCTTGACGGTACCCTGTAATTTGTCCTGCAGAATCTTCATACTTGCGCCATTGTCGTGCATGATAGCCAGCGAGGCCAGATCAAAAATTTCTTCATTCGTTAATTGAAGCTTACGGCCAATTATCACGGAAATATACGCAATCCTTTTGGAATGATTGGTAGGCATACCGAAAATATTAATTTCAATTGTGTCCAGTGCATTTGCCATAGCGTGCAAAAATTGGTTCAAATTGAACTTCATATCAGCTCCTCCTATGTCTGCAATCATGCGCAAGCCAGCGTTCTACATCTGAGGTCCTTTACCAACCAGCCTCGTACTATTCTTTTTTATGCCAAAGCACCCAGGCGACCAATCAAATTATAGAAAATATATCTTACACTTATTATGCACTGCAGCCTGTTTTTTTCAACTGTTCAGTGACGGCAAAGCGAAACATACCCTACGGCGAAATTGGAATGAATATTGAAGGAATGGCGTGAAATCGGTTCAGAAAATATCATATTATGTTGATCTTCGTCAATAAATACATGCTAAAATGAACGGAAGCAACTTAATTGTGAAATAGAGCAACTTACCAGTGAGGTAGATTACTTATGGATAGACAGTTATCGGTAAACCTGGATAATTTGCTGTTATCTTTATCGGAAGTAGTGGATTTAGCAAACCCGTCAATTGCACAGCATCAGCAGAGAACATCATTTATTGCACTTGAAATAGCAAAGCGGGCAAATTTGGCACCGGAAATCATAGAGGATATTTTTGCGGCCGCATTACTGCATGATATCGGCGCAATAACTGTTGAAGAAAAAATGGCTATTCACAATTTTGAAATCAAAGATATAAATGTCCATACAATAAGAGGACAGGTGCTGTTGGAGCAAATGCCATGGTTAAAAAAACTTTCAAAAATCGTAAGAAATCATCACAGAAGTTGGTGTGATTGGGACGAAGGAATAGAAAATCCACTCGTTCTTTCTTCTCAAATTGTTCTTTTAGCAGATTATGTGGAGAGACTGGTTGATCGAAATAAATATATTTTGCATCAGACGCAGGATATTATAGGGAAAATTGAAAAATTGGCAGATACCGTTCTCAATAGACAAGTAATCACTTATTTTGTGGAGGTAACCGGAAGAGAGGAATTCTGGTTGGATTTAGCGTCGCCTAGACTATATTCGCTGCTTCTTAACAATGGCCCTTTCAGTGATGTGAAAATAGGAATCGATGAAGTATTGTTATTATCCAATATGTTTCGTGACCTTATCGATTTTAAGTCAAGATTTACGGCTACCCATACAACAGGCGTATCGGAATGTGCGGTTATGTTGGCACAACTATTCGGACTGGCAGAATACGATGTAAAATTAATGCGGATAGCAGGAAATTTCCATGATATTGGAAAATTGATAATCCCAAACAGTATTCTTGAAAAGCCTGATAAGCTGACCGTTGATGAGTTCCAGATTATGAGGTGTCATACGTATTATACATACTACACATTGAATTCAATTGGCGGTTTGCAGCGAATAGCTGAGTGGGCTGCCTATCATCATGAGAAATTAGATGGAAGCGGGTATCCTTTTCATTGTACGAATGAAGAAATTGGTACGGGCTCCCGAATTATGGCAGTTGCGGATATTTTTACTGCAATCTCAGAAGACAGGCCTTATAGAAAAGGGATGGATGAGGCTGAGATACATAGGATTCTCCAAAAACAGGCAGACAACAATTTCCTGGATAAACGGATCGTAGCTCTACTATTTGACAATTACGAGGCTATCCGTCTAAAAGTTAAAGAAAAACAAGAAGAAGCATTTGATTTTTATGAGAAACGTTTTTTATTAATAACGGACGAGACGGAAAATAATAGTATCGGAATCATAGGGCAAATCACGGTTTGACCTGCTAGTCAGATCCCTGATTTTGTTATTCCGGAAGGAATAAAGTCAGGTACCGGAGTCAATTTCCAGAAGTATATGAGCATAGAATTCCGGCATCTCATCGAGGTAAAATTCATCCCGAGTGGGCCGGATACCGAAGACATTTTGGATATACGTAATTGAGGCTTACCTGTCGACTTGATTGGACTGATTCAACAAGTTATCAATAAGCCCTTTACTTTTTATCGCATTTTCTAATGGATGTTCATCTTCAGAATAGATTTCTATTGTTAAATAGCGGTCATCAAATCCTGATTTTTTTATCTCACTGATCATTTTGGGGAAATTAATTTCTCCGCTTTCAGGCATCATATGTTTGTGATCATTTGCACAAAGAGGGGTGTCAGCCAAGTGAAAATGAATTGTGTAGTCTTTCGCAATTTTTAATGCCTGAATAAGATCTTCTCCGGCAAAAGTTGCAATGTGAGGGAAACAAAACAAGTAGCCAACATTCGGCAAATCAAATGATTTCAGCAGATTGACAGCCCGTAAGGTACTGTCAATAAAGCTTCCCGGATGGAGTTCAATGGCCAGTTCAACATTGTACTCAACCCCTGCTTTTGAAATTTCAATCAAGGATTCCTGAAAAGCCTGCTTTTGTTTTTGAAAAGACAGCAAAACATTCCCGGAAAATGTTGTACAAACTAAGTGGCACCCAAGTTCGGCGCTCATCTTAATAGCATCGATACAGTACTTTACATTGCGAAGACGTTCATTTCTGTCAAGGATTGCAAGATCTGTATTCGTTCCTATTGCAATGACTTTTAGATTATATTGAATTAACAACTTTTTGAGATTTTCTTTTCGTTCTGAGTCAAAGTCAAACAAATTAACATGCGGCGTCCAATAAGGTATTGCATTAAGTTCAATATATTCGTAACCGGACTGTGCGATTAAAGGAATCGCATCTTCGATGGAGAATTTACGGAACAAATCAGTATGCAAAGCAGTTTTCATCTTTTCACTCCCATAATTATCAAATTTCATGCAAATAGATGTTTTGCAGCATTACTATATGACAAATGATTCAAATCGCAAGTTGAGGGACTATTTTGTTTTTTATGTTCATTGATGATTCTCTAACAACAAACTGAACAGGAATATACTCCCTTGTATTTTTATGCGTATTTACTCCGCTGATAATTTCAATAAGAGTTTCTACGGCAATTTGTCCAATCTGTTTTGTTGGCGGAGACACTACCGTCAATGTAGGTTTCACAACCGCTGACCACTGAAGATCTGAAACACCGGCAAAAGCAACATCAGCCGGATAATTTATATGTAATTGATTGAAAGCGTTCATTGCTCCGAGTGTCATAACATGGTCAGATACAAAAATAGCCGTTGGTCTTGGGTCAAGAAGCATCAAGGTACATATACTTTTATATCCACCGTTAAGACTGGAACTCTCCGTCTTCACAAGATTAGGCATTAATTGGATTCCTGCCTCTGTCAATGCTTTCTGGTACCCTGCAAAAGCTTCTTTAGAAGAGTTGGTATTTGAGTCATTTGCTACAAAACCAATACTAGTGTGCCCATTGCTGATCATGTGCTTAATGGCATCGTAAGTGCCGCCTTTTATATCAGCTAATATACTTTTTATGTTAATACCTTTTAAGTAGCCTTCAGCGAATATTATCGGAATTCCCTGGTTTATCAGCTTGTGCACTTCAGGATTCTTGCTTCCTATAGGATCAAGAATAATTCCATCAACGTATTTTAGCGCAAGACTCTTCAGTGCTTCCTTTTCCTTCTCAATCTTTCCCTCAGAACTAAAGACAAGAAGCCCGAATGAATTCTTATTTGCCGCTTCCAATGCACCATTAATCAATTCATAATCCAATGGATTATTCATATTGTGTACGATCAACCCTATGATATTGGATTTTTTCGTCTTTAATCCCTTTGCAAAAACATTCGTATTATAATCCAATTTTTTAATAGCTTCTTCGACTCGCAGTACTAGCTCGTCAGAAACATATTTTGTCTTATTTACTACATTGGAAACTGTTGCAATAGAAACATTGGCTTCCTTTGCCACGTCTTTTATTGAAACCAAATTATGCTCCCTTCTGATTTATCAAATTTAAAACATCAAGCAAATTGATGGTTTTTAAATCTGAAAATCTAGCATTACTAATTTATAATAGTACCATATTTAGATTTTTAAGTAAATCATTTCGGGTCATTACAGGCCTTTTGGCCTTTTTCGGGACTCGTTTTATGGAATTTTGATTCCGCTTTTTTGTGTAAATTCTAGCTCGGCGAGCATATATATACTAGTTTCTTGTTAGTGTTTACCCCGCAAATTAATAGTATTGTCCGGCTTATACCACCGCCCTATACTTAAGGCAATATTTACTGGTAAAAGGTTAATACTGCAAGACAGTTGTAATCAAAACGTTTGGCAATTTCAGAAATAAATGGGGAGGTCAAAATTATGAATCAATCCAACGCTCTGTTTACTCCTATTAAGATTGGCAGAAGAACAGCTACAAACCGCTTTGTCATAAATGCCATGGAAGGCTGTGATTCGGATGAGTTCGGAAATCCTGGCGCAAAAACTTATGAAAGATACGGCAACTTATTTAGAGGCGATGCCGGTCTTATAGATCTTGAGGCAATTACTGTTCAGTACGAGAGCCGGGGCCGATTGAATCAATTAAGTATCATGCCTCAAAATGAAGAGGCACTTACAAAATTCATATCAGAAATGAGAAAAATAAATAATAAACCTTTGATCATTTTTCAATTGACACACTCCGGGGAATTGAGCCATCCGGACTTTTCAAGACGCGTATGTGTCAAACCACTACCTGGGTTCGGCGGCGACCTCCTTTCAGAAAAAGATATTGAAGTCATAATGGATCAATTTGTACTTGCCTCTAAAATCTGCCATAACTGCGGAGCTGACGGTATTGATTTGAAATTATCACATGGCTACCTGGGATCCCAGCTATTAAGACCATACAATGACAGAAAATGGAAGTATGGCGGGTCCTGGGAGAACCGGAGTCGCTTTGCCTTTGAACTGATTGAGCGGATAACAAGAGAAATAAATGATCCAAACTTTATTATTGGTTCAAAAGTTTCCGTTTGGGAAGGTTTTCCGGGGGGATGCGGCTCAGCAAGTCCGACTACTGCAGTCATGGATCTTACTGAATCTATCGCTCTGGTAAAAGGTCTCGAGGAGCGCGGTGCAAATTATATTTTGCAGTCCGCCGGCAGCCCGTCGATAACACTCGCACTTTCACAGCCGGATAAGAATATTCCGGACACCGCCTATTTACACCACTATTTTTCGAAAGTATTAAGGGATGCACTTAAACCGGAAACAGTTGTGATTGGTTCAGCATACTCTGTCTTCAGAGACGGCAGAAATAAATTGCAGGCCGTCAAACAGGAAGAAAACACCGTTCTTTACTGGGGCAACAAAAATATTAACGACAAAGTAGTTGATATGATTGCTCTGGGCAGGCAGTCTTTTGCTGATCCGCTTACCCCTGCCAAGCTAATGGCGGGCCAGGAAAAAGAAGTAAACTGGTGCACGGCTTGCGATAATTGCATCGAATTTCTTATTCGTCAGCAAAATGTTGGATGCTCAACCTATAACAAACCATATACGGAAGCTATGAAAGTTATCAGGAAAGAAATCGGACTTCTGAAGGAAAAACATACATAACATAATTAAAGAAAGGTAAGCAGATATGCTCTGAGGCTGGTTTTTTCACAATTTCCATTCCGGATCCCAACTTTTCTCCGGATGTTGGCGCGATGAAAATCAACTGTCTTTGCCGAAACAAACAGTATCTCCGAAATTTCCTTACTGGTTTTTCCATCCTTAATTAATGAAATAATTTGAATTTCACGTGATGTAAGATCAAGATATTTTGTTGATATGTCTTTTGCATACGGAGAAATAATCTCGCTCAGGAGATTTTCAATGAGCAGGACACTATCAACATCTGAGGAATCGTTAAGATTGCGTTTTAATTTTTTGATACATGGCATTATGAGATTTTTGACATTATACGAAATATTTTCTTCAATCTGCTTTTTATCGTTTCCTTTCTGTTGCAGGCAGGCATTCAGCACCTGGTTTTTCGCGTCCAGGGCTTGAATTTGTTCCCTGAATTTTAGTATCTCGCTGCTGAGTTTTCTTTGGACTGTAATATCTTTAACACATTCAATAAAACCGGTCATTTTCTTCGTCCCATCAAAAACAGGAAATACGGCAAGTTCCTGCCACCCGTTTATCTTGTCAGCCGGTGCCATATACGGGACTATATCAGTTGTAGCTTTGCCTGTTTTGATTACTTTGAGAGTAGGACAATTACTGCAGGGGGTCATTCTGTTATGAAAGACCTTATAACATTTTTCTCCTATAATATTAGTCCTGTAAGAGTACCAATGTTTCATGGACGTGTTCACATCTACAATATTGAAGTCCAAATCAAGTATGCTGATTCCATCCTGAATACAGTTGAATAAATTATTCGACAGTTCAGTATTCCCATTTCCTTCCGAAACATCAATGTTGTTTTTAATGGATTGAATTTTAATGCTGTCTTCAGACATAATAAAAACCCTCTCCCTATATAGTTACGCAAATAATTTTCCGAGAAATGCAGCGCCTTCTGAAGCGAGTATGTCCTGACTTGGGGCTAGAGGCCTCCATATCGAGGCCGCCTTTGCAATTTCTTTGCCGCCCGGAGTAAAAGATTCAATAACTACCGCCCCATCATACTCAACTTCCCTTAATGCATCCCTAAGTCCCAGCCAATCCATATGTCCTGTACCAGGTACTCCCCTGTCGTTTTCACAGGCATGAAAATGGCACAGCTTTCCTTTTCCAAGCTTCCTTATGGTATCAGGAATGCTTTTTTCCTCAATGTTCCCATGGAAAGTATCAATGTGGATTTTGTAGGCAGAGCTGCCAACATCATTAATAAGGTCAACGGCCTGATCAACCAAATTTATCATATCCGTTTCAAAACGGTTCAATGGCTCAACACCGATTGTAACACCACAGTCACATGCTATACCGCCGATTTCTTTCAGATTGTTGACACACCAATCCCATTCCCTCTTTTTTTGTTCGGCGGAAATAAGTCTTGTCTTTCCAACTGCTGAATAGACCGGTCCTGCAAAAACACGGCTGTCCAAAAACTCAGCCATTCTGATACATTTTACTATGTAATCCCTGCCAATTTTTCTTATTGCTTCGTCCTCATTGGAGATGTCCCTGCTCGGTCCGAAAGCACCGCAGATGGTAGTTGTTAAGCCTGTTTCTGCCAGCATGCTTTTAAATTTCGGCAGATCGATCAATTCAGGATCATCAACAGCAATCTCGATAATGTCGAAACCCATGTCCTTAATTTTATACATCAAATCAAAATGCTGCGTACTAAACGGGGAAACCCAAACCCAGGTATTTACACCGATTTTCATGGTTCTTCCTCTCTCTTCTGCTATTCATACCACATCCTGGATACACGGTTTTCCAGATTTAAAGCTCTTCAAATTTAAGGATCGCAATTCTTTTCGCGCCCTGGATTGCTGATTCATGTGCGCAGATACCGGCCCCCGTATAATATGCAGAAGTGACAGCATCTACAGCAGAATCCCTGCCTTCAACAATCGCGTCTATGAATTCTTTCACAAGATGCGGATGCGATCCTCCGTGTCCGGCTCCCTGAATAAATGAAACGTGATTTTGGTCATCAATCTGCTCTTTTTTGGTAAAAGCTGCAATTTCTTCAGGCAGAAGATTATCCGTATCAGGTACATGAAATCTTTGTGCACTCTCTCCGCCTTCAAACAGTACAGATCCTTCATTCTCAATCTGCTCCCATTCGAATGACGTTTTGTCACCATAAATATCAAAACTCTCCCTGTATTGACGGACCGTTTCAAAGAGTGACCGGGTGGCTTCTGCTACTACATTTGAATTGGAGAGTTTGAAGGTTGCTGTCTCGACAGCAAAAGGAGATCCGTATCTGCCGGCAAGATCATCGCTGACACTCCCCGATCCGTGGCAGACTACAGATTCAGGCATTGCACCTGTAATGCAAAGCAAGGGTGCTATGGCATGGGTTCCATAATGCATGGGGGGAAAGCCAAGCCAATAATCAGGCCAGCCGACCAAACCCATATTCTGCATGTGAGATCCCCTTACAAATTGAATTCTTCCTAGTTTTCCACTGGCAACCAACTCTTTTACATAGAGATACTCTCTTGTGTATATGGCTGTTTCCATCATCATATATACTTTTTTGGCCTTATTCTTAGCCTTCACAATTTCCTTGAGTTCATCAACGGTTGTTGCCATCGGTACTGTGCAGGCAGTATGTTTCCCTGCTTCCAGCGCTGCAATCGACTGTTTGGCATGTTCCATTATAGGGGTAACGATATGGATCGCGTCGATATCGTCGCGTTTCAGGAGTTCGTTGTAGTCTGTAAACCTGAGGTCCGGGTCAATATTGAATTTATCCCCGATTTCATCCAGCTTTTTTCTGTTTCTGGAGCAAATCGCCACTTTTCCTACCTTGGAATATTGCTGGTATATATGGATAAATTCTTTACCAAAGCCTAATCCGACTATAGCCACATTAACTTTTTTATCAATATTCATTTTTTTCACCTCTGCCTTTTTTGAGTTTTTCCGGGATATCCAGGCTTCTTACCGGGCAAGCTTTCCAAAACGATTGTTTATTGCAAGGGCAGGATCCGTCGGAACAGGCACACCCTTAGTGCCCGTAGGAATGCATATGCTGTCAATACTCTTAAGCTCTTTTCCTTCAAATTGCGGAAGCCATTTTGCTTGCGCTTCAAACATCTCGATTACCATTTCTCGTATCTCCTTCAGGGAAAGTACGCCTGCCGTAAGCGGATCAAGTGCAATCGCCCAGAATGCCAGTTCAGGATCGCAATAAAGAGCTGCTTCAACAGCCAGGGACTGCACGGTGATATTTGACTGGTTCATAGCCGCCAGGTGAGACGGTAATTCACCGACAACAGTTGGATGCAGACCCATTTTGTCAGCAAACACAGGCACCTCCACACATGCATTCTGAGGCAGATTTTGAATATACCCCCTGTTCATGACATTTCCACTGAACTTGAATATCTTATCCGTCTCCAGTGCTTCCAGGATGTAGGTACAGTATTCCTTGCTTCGCGGTTCCAATTCACCACTTTCCAGAGACAGTGGGTCAATTGCCTGAAATTTCCGGCTCAACATATCACAGTATTTGTAATATGCTCCTGTGGCGCCGCCAAAATCAGGCTGGTCACAATACAGGTCACGTTCCTTCTGGTTTTTCCGGAACCATGGTAAGTATTCAGACAGATGTCCCGTAGATTCAGTCATGAAATATCCGCTGTGCCGCAGTACTTCACCGCGGACCTTGTCGTTAATATAATATTCAGGCTTTTCAAAATTGGCTTTCAGCAGCGGATAAAGATCCCTGCCGTCCTTTTCGAGTTTCAGGAACCAGTCCATGTGGTTAATCCCTGCGCACAGATAATCAATTTCAGATTTTTCGCAGTCAGTATAACCGGCTATCAAATCCAGTGTTGTCTGAACGCCGTGGCACAGGCCGACAAAATTCAAATTTGTTCCGCGTCCCATGTATGTGCATACGGCACCCATAGGATTTACATAATTTAGAACATAGGCATCCGGGCAGAGTTCTGCAACATCGTTGCCGATCCCAAGTAGTACCGGAGCTGAACGGAGGCACCTGAAGACACCACCGGGACCCATTGAATCGCCGATGCACTGATCAACGCCATATTTATAGGGGATTTCATAATCAACTTTAAAGGCCTCAATTCCGCCGACCTGAAATATTAAAATGATATACTTGGAATCCTTGAGAGCCTCACGCCTGTCGGTAGTGGAATAAACCGTTGTTTGCAGATTGTTTTTCTTTATTATCTTCTCAGCGTAACTTTCCATCTTCTCCAGTTTTGACAGGGTTGGACCCATTAAAGCTATATTGAATCCATTTAGCGAGGGCGTTGCAAAAATATCATTAAGAAGTGTTTTGCAAAAAATCAAACTGCCGGCACCGATAATAGCAATCTTGGACATTGGGGTCACCTCCATACATAAAGATTATTCTTGAACAGCAATATAGTGTTCCTGTTTTGGTTAATCCTTTAACGCATCGTCAAAGGCAATATTTGAAGGACTGAAATTAATTCTTTTTACAAACTCACATGCTTCTTTCGCTCCAAACAAACGCTCCATGCCGCTGTCTTCCCACTCAACAGAAAGTGGGCCGCTATATCCCATGGCATTCAATTCACGTATTATCTCTTCAAATTTCACATGTCCGTGACCCAATGAACGGAAGTCCCATCCGCGTCTATTATCACCAAAAGCAAGGTGTGAACCCAGTATTCCCGACTTACCATCCAGGTTAACTGCAGCATCTTTCATATGGACATGGAATATATGGCTGCTGTAATCGCGCAAAAAAATAACGGGATTGATACCTTGCCAGATAAGATGGCTGGGATCAAAATTGAATCCAAATGCTGAATGATAGTTTAATTTTTCAAGGAGTTTTCCCGCACTGTAATAGTCAAATGCAATTTCGGTCGGATGTACTTCCAATGCAAATTTGATCCCGTAATCCTTGAATACGTCCAGAATCGGATTCCACAGTTCCACTATCTGATTAAAGCCATCATCAACCATCTGTTCACTTGTTTGCGGAAAGGAATAAAAGAACTTCCATATTGGTGAACCCATAAAGCCTGTAACAACATAACACTCCATGTTCTTTGCAGCTCTGGCTGTATATTTCATTTCTTCAATGGCCCAATGCCGAATTTTTTCGGGTTGCCCCTTCAAAGAGGCGGGAGCAAAACCATCAAGCCTTACATCATAAAGATCTCCTACGCATTGGCCGGCTAAATGCGCACCCAATGCCCAGGCTTTCAGATTGTATTTTTTAAGAGTTTCCAGTTTGGATTTGCAGTATTCCATATCAACGGCTGCTTTACGCACATCCATATGGTCGCCCCAGCATGCTATTTCAAGCCCCTCATATCCCATTTCACTTGCAAGTCTGCATACTTCTTCAAATGGCAGATCTGCCCATTGTCCTGTAAATAGTGTAACTGGCCGATTCATAAAACCATCCTCCTTGCTAACAATTTTATATATTTGCAGATTTGAATTTTATATTAAGAGCACAGAGCCAATAGTTTTCATTTTTCGTTTTTCCCGTAAACCCGCTGACAAATCCTGCGGATAATCATCTGTAAAATAAAGAATTCCACCATTTATGTTCGAATTATCTTTAACCTGTGTTTTTAATGTGGAGGCTGCCAACATAGTGTCAGCAGCCTCCAACTTTGTTTTCAATCATGTAGCCTGCTATTTTCCGGATATTAAAGGAGCATTTTTTACTTTTATGGTGTGTATTAGAATGACCATTCCTTAACCGCAGGATCACTCAATTTGTAAGTGAATTTGTCTGCTGCTCTGCCTGCCATGTAGTCATCTCTGATATAAGGAACCAGGTTCTCCATGGCATCTTTTGTGAAAGGCTTAAGGATGGAATAAACATAGTGTTTGTATGTTGTGCCGGCAAATTGAGCCTGAATCATCTGATAAACGAGATCAGCTTCTAAGGTAGGAGTCTGGTTTACATCCATTGAAACCTCTCCGTCTTTGACCCACTGCCATGATTTTTCTTTGCCGTTAGAGCTGCCAATCCAGAATTTGCTCGGATCAAGTCCGGCATTCTTCATGGCCTGAAGAGCTCCGTCAAGCATTTCGTCGTTATGAACATAGACACCGTCAAATCCTTTTGCACCAACAGATGCAATTGCTTCGTCCATAGCCTTTTGTCCGCCCTGAGCAAACCAGTTGCCATAACCTGTGAATACTACTTTGACATCTATTCCGGCAGTCTTATAAGCTTCGAGGAAGCCCACAGTCTGTGCCGCAGCAGTTCCCTGGCCCTGAACACCTTCAATTACAATTATGTTCTTAGCACCGGCTTTAGAGGCAGATTCACCGGCGATAACGCCATCAGCCTGCCAGTTGTAGCAAACAGCACCAGTAGGCTCAAATCCTTTTGTTACCTGAGGCTGATGTGTAAGTGAATAGAAAGGAATACCGGCTTCTTTGGCCTTCTTGGCGCATTCTCCGCCTACAGCCGCTGTTGTCTGAACACAAACGATAGCGTCTTTCTTCTGGCTGATAAAATCTTCAACTGCTGCAAGCATCTTGGCGTCGGTACCATCACCAACAACTTCCTGAACATCCCAACCCTCTTTATCAGCAAGTGCTTTGAATACATCCCATCCGGCCTTGTAATAATCATCAGCCGCCGCTTTGAAATAGCCAATTTGTTTTTTTGCTCCTGCTGCGGTGCCGGCTGCTGTTGTAGCAGATGTTGTTGTTGTTGACGAACCGCATGCCCCTAATGTTGTCATTACTAATACAAGAGTAGTAAAAATCGAGATAAGTCTAACCATTTTTTTCATTGAACTTTCCTCCTTCTAGTGGGTCTTTTATTCATTAACAGCAAGCCGTTAATTTCATGATAAAACTCGGGACAATACCAAATTATCAGGCCTTTTTTCTTTTACTTGCAGATCTTACAGAAAACATTGCGGAAACAGATCCCGCGACAACAGAAATAATAATTACCGCTCCTTTCACCATATATTGCCATTCTCCAGGAAGCTTGAGCATACTCATGGCATTTCCTATTGTTCCCAATAGAATTGCTCCGATAAGTGCCCCCCATGCATTTCCTTTTCCTCCTGACATGGCGACTCCGCCGATAACAACTGCTGCGATTGCATCTATTTCCAAACCTTGGCCTCCTGATATGATGGCAACGCCAAGACGTGAATTCAGTGCGACCGAAGCAAGGAATACCAGTACTCCGTTGAGTGAGTAGACAGACATTTTCATGTTTTTGACATCAACGCCTGCAAGAAATGCTGCATGCGGGTTGGAACCAACTGCGTACATTCTGCGTCCGTATTTGCTGTATTTCATTAATGCCCAGATCAATGCAGTTGCTGCGATAAAAATGATCACATATGGAGGAATCGTGAGATTTAAACCGTTGAAACTTGCCCCTTGAATGAAATTGACTTTCAAAAAATCAAATTCTCCTTTAAGCAGACGTACTTCACGCGAACCGCACAGAAGAAGTGCAATACCTTGGAATGTTATCATGCCGCCCAAAGTGATTATAAATGGCTCTACCTTTGTTCTGGATATTATGAAGCCCAATAGAGTCTCAAAAAACACGCTTACCATTAACCCTAGAATCAATGCCAGCGGAACGCTCATGCCCCAGTCCGTTACACATTTTGCCATAAATATTGTCGTGAGTGAGACTAACATGCCAACAGACAGATCGATTCCGCCGGTGACCATTACCAGTGTCATCCCGACAGCCAGGAGTCCTGCAACAGATACCTGCATGAGAATATTAAATATATTATTCGGGCTGATAATGGTAGGAAGAGCAATATTTCCACCAATTGCACCGATTACAAATTGAATTGCTGCGATAAGCAGGACAAAGGAGATAAGGATTGTCGTAACAGTCGAGTTTTCGTATCTTTTAAAAATGGATACCTTCTTTTCTTTTGCAATATGCACCGTTACTTCTTTCTGGTTCATATTTTGCTTCCTCCAATTGAATGAATTAGTATATTTTCTTCAGATATTTCGCCTTTAGAAAGCACTGCTTTTACTTCGCCGTCTTTCATAACAAGAATTCTGTCACTCATCGCTATGACCTCAGGCATGTCGGAAGAAACCATTATGATGGCTTTCCCCTGTTTTAAAAGATTAACCATGATTTGGTATATTTCCTGTTTGGCACCAACATCTATGCCTCTGGTAGGTTCATCAAAAATATAAATTTCGCCGTTCGTATTAAACCATTTCGCTAAAACAACTTTCTGCTGGTTACCACCCGAAAGGTTTACCACAAGCACGTGGGAATTTTTCGCTTTCGTTCCTAAAATTTTGATATATTTATCACCCGTTTTATAATCCTCTGAAGGCTTCATAAAAAAAGCTTGCGAATTTACAAGATTCGCGACTATTGTATTTCGCGCAATGGAATGCTGAAGAAAGAGTCCTGTATTTTGCCTGTCCTCAGTAATAAAACACATCTTGTTTCTTATGGCGATTGTGGGATTTCTTAGATTGGCCTTTTTCCCCTTAATAAACAATTCTCCCGACTGACTTGGCGCCGCGCCAAAGAGTACGCTCATCAGTTCCGATCGTCCGGACCCTACCATACCTGCAACACCCAGAAGCTCACCCTTATGCAATTGGAAAGTTACATTTTTGGCACCATTTCCTGTAATGTTTTTGGCCTCGTACATTACCTCCCCCAGGGGAACACTTTCACGCTTGTAAAATGTTGATGCATCGCGCCCTACCATGTCCTTAATAAGCATGTTCTCATTAAGATCACTGCAGGCATATGTACTGATTTTCTGTCCATCCCTGATTACAGTCACACGGTCAGCTATCTTAAACACTTCGTCTAAATGGTGAGAAATGTAAATAATCCCTATTCCATGCTGTTTGATTGTTTTAATTATTTCCAGCAAATGTTCAATTTCAGAAACGGAAAATGAAGCTGTTGGTTCATCAAGAATGATAACCTTACGATCCAGGACCAGACTCTTTGCAATTTCTACGGTCTTCTGATCGCCGCTTGAAAGATCACCCATAAGCATATTGGGTGTCAGGCTGCTTTGGAGATAGTCCAATACCGCTGCCGTTCTCTTTTCCATTTCTTTTTTTTGAACAAGACCATGCTTGCTGATCTCAAGGCCGGTGAATATGTTTTCGGTAATATTCAGTTCATTGAATGCAGTGTGCTCCTGGTAGATTGTTTGGATGCCGAGTGATATTGCAATATGAGGACTTAACTTGACATTCCTGCCTTCAAAAAAAATCTCTCCTCCTTCATCAGGCTGGTAGGCACCGGAGAGTATCTTGATCAGCGTAGATTTACCTGCTCCGTTCTCTCCGCATAAGCAATGCACTTCACCCTTCATCAAATCAAAGTCGATGTTATTAAGTGCCCTGACTCCGGGAAATGTCTTCGACACGTTGTGAAGTCGAAAAAGCACTTCCGGACGTTCATCTTTTTGCTCTATAGAACAAGAGGATGGTTCAAAAACTTTATCGTCACTCATTAATTTTTATCCCTCCTGCTTCAGAAAATTAATTATTCGATTCGGGGTTAGAAAATTCGAATAATACATGCTAAGAATTGCACTGAACTAGTTAATCATTTTTCTTATTATATTACTTGCTTGCGCATTTTTCTGGTGAGAAGTGTATATAAATCAACACTTACGTCTAAATGATGAGATATTCAGTTAAACGTTTTTCTGAATAAATCCACAATATCATAGAAAAAACCAAAAGTACATAGGCTTTTCAAATATTTATTAATTCTATAACTGCTTCTTCTTCTCCCCCCTGGAGGGGGGGTTAGTTTTACACATATCATAAAAAGGAGAGACAAAAAAACATAAAATACATATTAGAATTCTATAAGATTGTATATATCAAAACGCAATCCAGACACCGTCCGCCATGGAACTTCTGACGCAATTATTTATGAATTTCACGCCATCCAACCCGTCTTCCACCGACGGGAAATCCAGATCATATGCACTTAAATCTTCTCCGGTCTTTTTCTTTTGAACGGCATTGGCAAAATGCGAATAAACGGTGGCAAACGCCTCATAATATCCCTCAGGGTGACCTGGCGGAAGTCTTCCGGCCGCTGCCGGTTCAAGATAACCCTGGCCGCGGGACATGATCTGTACCGGTTGCCCGGGATAGCATACTTTAAGGTAGTTTCCATCTTCCTGTTCCCATTCAGCGGAACCCTTTGTCCCGTAAACGCGTACCTTTAACCCATTTTCGTTTCCGCAGGCTACCTGTGAGGCCCAATACATACCGCTTGCACCGCCCTCGTATGTAAGCATAACCGAGCCGTTATTATCCAAAGTTCTTCCTTCACCGATGATGTCAAGCTTTGCACTGAGTGATTTAATCTTCAGCCCGGTAATGTATGCAACAGTATTTTCGATATGGCTGCCAAGATCACCCATGCAATTCGAAACTCCGGACTGCTTGGGGTCCGTTCTCCACGCGGCCTGCTTGGATCCTTCTTTCTCAATTGTCGACATCAACCAGTCCTGCGGATATTCTGCCATAACAAACAAAATATCTCCTATCAATCCTTTTTTGATCATTTCTCTGGCTTGTTTCACCATTGGGTATCCGGAATACGTATAAGTAACACAAAACAGAAGATCCTTCTGTTTGGAAAGGGCAACCAGTTCTTCCCCCTGTTCAACCGTCAGGACAAGCGGTTTATCGCAAACAACGGAAATGCCGTTTTCAAGGAAAGCTTTCGCTATTGGAAAATGCGTATTATTGGGTGTGACAATCGTCACAAAATCTATGCCATTTTCTCTCCCGGACTCCTGCACGGCCATTTCTTCGTAACTCTTGTACAGTCGATCCCCTGAAAGCCCCAGCATTTCTCCGGTTCTTAAGGTATTCTCATAATCACGCGAAAAACAGCCTGCGACCAACCGGCACTTACCATCCAACGCTGCAGCCTTGCGGTGTGCATCACCGATAAAGGCACCTTCACCGCCGCCTATCATCCCATATTCAATTAAACGATTAACTTTTTTAATCTCTGCTCCACCAATCATATAATCCACCTCACAGTCATTTTTCCTATAATTGTCAGTTAAAAATTCACAGATTATTCAATCCCTCACAAAGTTCTCTCAAAGGAATCGGATTTTTTGTATATTCGTCAAAAATGCAAGCCCAGCTACCAATAGATACTTTTTTCATAGCACTCGCCCCTTATCGTTTCTACAAGTCACCAATCGCCAGTCAGTTTATACGAT
>Ga0209540_10001577_pt1 | contig 17079 bp, 14 predicted proteins | sample BarGraIncu01121A_FD_184501 | JGI IMG/M metagenome (GOLD analysis project Ga0209540, IMG submission 184501) | Arctic peat soil microbial communities from Barrow, Alaska - Barrow Graham LP Incubations 011-21A (SPAdes) (version 2) | ecosystem: Environmental > Terrestrial > Soil > Wetlands > Peat... | reverse complement strand
GGGCGCGTGTGCGATTTCGGCAGCGTGCGGGTGAAGGACCTGATGATCATCGAGCGTTACAGCCACGTCATGCACATCGTGTCGCAGGTTGAAGGCAAACTTTCCGCCGACAAGACGCTTTACGATCTGATGCGCGCGACGTTTCCGGCGGGCACGGTCAGCGGCGCCCCGAAAATCCGCGCGATGCAGATTATTTCCGAGCTCGAACAGACCACCCGCGGACCGTACGGCGGCTGCGTCGGTTATTTTTCGTTCAACGGCAATCTCGACACCTGCATCACCATCCGCACCGCGCTGCTCAAGGACGGCAAAGCTTACGTGCAGGCCGGGGGCGGCTGGGTCAACGATTCGACGCCCGAAGGCGAATTTCAGGAAACCGTCAACAAATCCAAGGCCATGCTCAAAGCCGTGGCGATGGCGGAAGGATTTGCGCACTGAAAATTTAATCCGCCTGTAGCAGCCGAGGCCTGCCGCGCCATAGCGTAGCAACGGCGGGTAACGAGGCTCATTTCAAATGCAGAAGGCAGAATGATGAATGAAGAAAAGGCTGCCACAGACTTTGTCCGCTTTGTTTCATTCCTGCATTCTGCATTTTTCCTTCTTCATTTTGCCTTCAGAATGAGCCTCCTCACCAGTCTTCGCACCAGGTGCTACGACCCGGCAGGCGTCGGCTGCTACGATTTCGGCCATGTTCTTCACGCGACATTCGGAATTAAATCGTTTGCGCCCGGTGGGTCTTTTGTTAAGCTGCCTTAAGTCTGGGAAGTTATGAAGCGTTGGCATTTCATCACCATGGCGGGACTGCTTCTGGGCACAGTGGCGGTTCCAGCCGCACAGGTGGGGCTGATCAAAATTGACGGCGCCATCGGTCCGGCCACGGCCAGTTACATCGCACGCGCGGTGGACCTGGCGGCGGCACAGAACGATGAATGCCTCATCATTCAACTCGACACGCCCGGCGGCCTGCTCGAATCCACCAAACAAATCGTCCAGACCTTTTACACCTCGAAAGTGCCCACGGCCGTTTACGTCGCGCCCTCGGGCGCATGTGCCGGCAGCGCGGGCGTGTTCATTACCCTGGCTGCTGACGTTGCCGCAATGGCGCCAAACACCAGCATCGGTGCGGCGCATCCGGTCGAGATTGGCACCAGTGGCAGCGTCGAAAAAACCGACGACGTAATGAAACAAAAGATGGAGAATTACGCCTCCAGCTTCATTGAAACCATCGCGGACAAACGGAGCCGCAACGTGGAGTGGGCCAAATCCGCCGTCGTCCAAAGCGTGGCAACAACCGCCGAAAAGGCGCTCGATATCGGTGTCATTGACCTCATCGCGGATGATATGCCGGATTTGCTCAAACAACTGGATGGCCGCGAATTCAACGGCCGGACGCTTCACACGGCCAACGCCAAAGTCGTTGAAATCCCCATGAACCCGTGGGAGCGATTTTCCCAACTATTCCTGCGGCCGGAAGTAATGTTCATCCTGATGTTAATGGTGATTTACGGGATCATCGGCGAGTTGAGCCATCCGGGCGCGATCCTGCCGGGCATTGTTGGGGCGATTGCGCTGATCCTCGTGCTTTACATGTCGTCCATCCTGCCGGTCAACGTCACCGGACTGGTATTGATCGGGCTGGCGATCGCATTGTTCATCGTGGACGTTTTTTCGCCGACGCACGGCGTGTTGACGGCGGGCGGCATTGTGGCCTTTTTCCTCGGCGCGATGATGCTGTTCAGCCACATCGGGCCGGGCTTTGGATTACCACTGTCCTGGATCATTCCGGCGACGCTCGTCACGGCAGCGTTCTTTGTATTCGTCGTCGGCAAGGGAATCCGCGCGCAGTTCAAACCCGTCCAAGCCGGCAAGGAAACGATGTTCGGCCGGACGGTCAACGCGCTTTCGCGCATTGACTCGCAGGGCGGCAGGGTGTTTATCGAGGGCGAAAACTGGAATGCCGTGAGCGAAACGCCGGTCGAAGCCGGACAGCCCGTCGAAGTCACCGGCATCGAAGGATTGACGTTGAAAGTAAAACCTAAAAAACCATAACGAAGAAAATTATGAACGAACTCATCAGCGGACTTATGAAATTATTCGGCGCATCTGCCCCATTCGTGATCATTGCCGTGGTCCTGGCGGTCATCGTGCTACCCCAAGCCATGCGCATTTTGCGCGAATACGAGCGCGGCGTCATCTTCCGGCTCGGCAAACTGCAGGGCGCGAAAGGGCCGGGACTGATTTTCCTTATTCCCATCATAGACAAAATGGTGCGGATGGATTTGCGCGTGGTGACCATTGACGTTTCCAAACAGGAAGTGATGACGCGCGACAACGTGCCGGCCACGGTGGACGCGGTGGTTTATTTTCGCGTCGTTGATCCGAATGCGGCGGTGGTAAAGGTGGAAAATTTCTGGAAGGCGACTTCGTTGATCGCACAAACGACACTGCGCAGCGTGCTGGGCCAGGCGCCGCTGGATGACCTGCTTTCGCAACGCGATTCAATCAACCAGAAATTGCAGGAAATCATTGATCGCCAGACCGAGCCGTGGGGCATCAAAGTCACCGCCGTCGAGGTGAAGGACGTGGCGTTGCCCGACAGCATGAAGCGCGCAATGGCCAAGCAGGCCGAGGCCGAACGCGAACGCCGCGCGAAAGTCGTGAACGCGGAGGGCGAATTCCAGGCTGCCGAGAAAATGGTCCAGGCCGCCGCGATGATTGCCAAGGAACCGATTGCGCTGCAACTGCGTTATCTCCAGACCATGCGCGAAATGGCCAGCGAACACAACACGACCACATTCCTGCCACTGCCGATTGATTTGTTCAGCGCATTTTTGAAGAAGTAGGAGCGCGACTGTGTGCGCCGCACCAGTCGCAGCATGTCCGAGCGCCGGAGGTGGCAATGGAAGAATTTGTTTGATTGACGAAGCGAGTTTCCAATTCGACATTCGGCAATCGATGTTCAAAATTAGCCCATGCCCCTTTACGAATACGAACTGTGTGAAGGCGACTGCAAGGTGTGCGGCGGCAAGTTCACCCTGCGCCGGCCGCTTTCGGCCAAGCCGCTGACGCATTGTCCGGCGTGCAAAAAGCCGGTGCGCAAAATCATTTCCACCTTCAATTCGCCGCACAAGCTCAAGCCGTTGTCCATCTCCGACGCGAAAAAGGCCGGGTTTACCGTGCTTAAAAAAATCAGCAAGGGCGAATACGAACGGCAGTGAAGTTCTGGTTGAGGGTTGAAGGTTGAGGGTTGAGGGTTTGAATCACCGCATGGCGGTTTTGCTGCCAGAATTGCCATTAACTTCAAAAGGATTCACGGGTTTTGAATTTATTTTTGACGCAGAGTGTCCAATTGACTAGCCTGATGGTTTGAGATGGGTTTTAGCTTTGCATATTTGAAACGCGTGTTGCCTTTGGCCGCCGCCGTGTTGGTTGCGGTATTTTCCGTCCAAGCCCAGCGCGCAGCACTTCGTCCGGGACAATCCATTTTATTTTCCTCGCCGGAGAGCGACACTGTTTTCTCCAACATGCCGTCGCTTTCGCCCAAGCCGCCGGAGTCGCTGGATTTTGGCAACACTTTGCAGGCTCCGCCATCGTTCAGCTTCAGCGGTCCGTCCGTTGACACACCGTTGCCGGTGGGCGTGCCGGTGGTTTCACCCGCCGAGACGTTACGGCTGCAGGACCTGCTGGATAAGCGCAAGAATTGGATGCTGATGACGCCCGCGGAAATTCTCGGCGCGACCACGCCGGAAAAGATTCTGGGAATCCAGGGACATGACGCGGCCGGCCGGCCAAAAAATTTAACGGCGCTGGAACGCTACACCGAAAGGCAGAATCAAACGCCGCCGGTCAACACCAATATCAATGCGTTTCCAACCTGGAATTTTTCCGATAAACAGACCGACACGTCGAACTCCATCCCCGGTGGATTGGGAAGTCCAGACAACATGGCCAGCTCGCTGCTTAATCCCGCACCGGACAATCAAACATTTGCCGGGCAAAATAGAAACAACAGATGGTCAAAATTGTTCGGCTCACCGTCGCCGTCGCCGGCTGTCACCATGGCGCAACAGATGAACATGGAACGGTTCAGACAATTGCTTAAGCCAGGCTCGTCAGCCACCGCCGCGGCAACCACCCCTTCATTAAGCGGCAAAAAAATCTCCCTGCCGCAAACGGCGCTGAGTTCCGGCCTTGGCCAGTCTGCACTGACTCCGATCGGCGCGTCATTCACTCCATTGAACAACGGGATTGGCAAACCCGCCGAGATGCCGAAGTTACCCAGTATCTGGAGTCTGAGTTTAACGTCGCCTCCATCGGCCGCCGTCTGGGCGCCGCAGCCGCCGCCTTGGTTGTCGCCCACACCGCAGCCATTCGCTGTTCCACAACGAAAATTTTGAGCGAACGGCGTGTCAATGCGCCGAGGTGATCAGGAGCACTTGTTCCAGCGTCGAGACGCCCTCGCGCGCGCGGTCGAGTCCGACCATGCGGAGCGTGCGCATTCCCTGGCTGATGGCCACTTTGCCCAGCTCGCGCGTGTTGGCGCGGGCAATGATGAGTTTGCGGATTTGGTCGGTGATGGTCATGGCTTCAATGATGGCCATGCGGCCGGCGTAACCGGAATTTTTGCAACGTTCGCAGCCGCGGCCGCGATAAAGTTGCACCCCGCTGAAAGTGGCGGGGTCAATACCGAGGTCTTCAAACATTTTGGACGGGTAAGCCACCGGCTCGCGGCAATGCGAACAAATGCGGCGCATGAGGCGTTGCGCGCAGGAAAGAATGACGGACGAGGAAATCAAAAACGGCGCAATGCCCATGTCATCGAGTCGCGCGATGGCGCCGGGCGCGTCGTTGCAGTGCATGGTGCTCAAGACCTGGTGTCCGGTGAGCGCGGCTTCGATGGCGATTTCGGCGGTCTCGGTGTCGCGAATTTCACCGATCATGATGATGTCCGGGTCCTGGCGCAGAATGGAACGCAGGGCGTTGGCAAAAGTGAGGCCGATTTCCTTTTTGGTCGGCACCTGGTTGATGCCAGGAATCTGGAATTCCACCGGGTCTTCGACGGTGATGATGTTGTAAATGGGGTTGTTCAGTTCGTTGAGCGCGGAGTAAAGGGTCGTGGTTTTGCCCGAACCCGTCGGGCCGGTGACGAGAATCAATCCGTGCGGCGCATCAATGGCGCCCTTGAATCGCTTGAAGGTTTCGGGATCCAAACCGAGCTTGTCTATGCTCGCGGACAGATTTGTCTTGTCGAGAACGCGCAGGACGACTTTCTCACCGTGAACGGTGGGCATCACGGACACGCGCAGGTCAAAGTCCTTGCCGCTGACGCGCACGCGCATGCGACCGTCCTGCGGCAGGCGGCGTTCGGCAATGTCCAGGCTGCTCATGATTTTGAAGCGCGAGGCCAGCGCCAGTTGCATTTGCTTGGGCGGCGGCGTTGCGTCCATGAGCACGCCGTCCACCCGGTAACGCAGGCGCATGTTTTTTTCAAAAGGCTCCAGGTGAATATCGCTGGCGCGGTCCTTGATGGCCTGGACAATGATGAGATTGGCAAGTTTGATGACCGGCGCTTCTCCGCTGGAAGCGGCGAGCTGGTCAAGGTTGACCTCTTCCAGACCTTCCTTGACAGCTTCGACCGAGTCGGCTTCCGCGTCGGCTTCACTCTTCTGCTTTTGAGCGTCCTGAATGATATCTTCCATCGAACTGCTCTTGGCGGCATCGAAGGCATTCAACTTGTCAACGATGGCTTTTTCAGACGCGATGAGCGGAAATATTTCGAGTCTGGTGATGCGCTTGACGTCGTCAATTGCCAGGACGTTCAGCGGGTCGGCCATCGCGAGGAACAGCCTGTTTTCCAACCGTGAAACGGGAACAACCTTGTAATTGTGCGCCGTGTCGCGCGGCAGCAATTCGACGACTTCCGGCGGAATACTCACACGCGCAAGATTGATGGGCAGTACGTTCAGCACGCGCCCCATGGAAACAGCCAGGTCCTGCTCGCTGACGTAGGATTTGTCGACAATGAGTTTGATGAGGCGCGCCCCCTCCTTTTTTTGCTGTTCAAGCAGTTCCCCGATCTGCCCCGCCGACAACAAGCCGTCCTCGACGAGTGCGTCAGCGATGCGTTCTCCGAATGATTTGACTTTGGCCATGGCTTTAGCGGAACGCGATGCGGAGGTTGGAGATCAGGTCGGTGGGCGGCGCCAAATACCACAGCAGCCGGTGCGTGGTGGCTTCAGCCAGATCCTTCACTGCCTGCTGATTAAACGGATTGGCGGTTGCCACCAAAATGGATTTGCTCATCCGGTCGAACGGCAGCACGCACCAGCGGCGGCAAACTTCCGCCGGAAAGCCGCGCGTCAAGTCAATGTCCACATCGTACTTTTCCAGCGGCAAAAACGCCGTGCGCGACCTGTCGGCCAGCAACTTGAGGGATTTTTCCACGGCAAAAATCTTTTTCTCCGCGAGGGCGTGGATGAACGGTTCGACCACATCCGATGCCGCCGCGGTCAAGTCCACCGTGCGCCAGCACAAATCAAAATCACCCGCGGCGATGATTTTGCTCTCGACGAAAATTTTGCGCATCGTCTTGCGGCCATCGTCAATTTCCGTTGTCGCCGTGTGCGCCTTTTTGCGAAATCTCGCCGTGCCGGACTGAAACCCCGACACCGACGCCGCCGATTCCACGCCGGCGGATTGCACCGCCACGTTGTTCGCCGTGGCCTCAATTTGCTTGAGCGCCGCCTGCACGTCAGCATCATCCGGACGCCGTTGTAAAACTGTCTCGTATTCCAAAATCGCCGATGAAAGCTGCCCCGACTGCATGTAAGCTTGCGCGATGCGCTTGGATGTGTTGATGACATCCTGTTCGCGACCCATCTTGGTATAGGCTTCCTTGAGAATTTCCAGTGACTGGCAATCGTTGGGCTGCGATTGGGTAATGACTTCGAACATCTCAATCGTCTGTTGCAATTGAGCTTCTTCATTGGGACTTAATGCCGTCGTGTCCATGATTTGATTGTCTGCCAGCCTAGAACCAGCAATCCGCGCGCCATTTTACACCCTAAAAAACAACAACGCAATCTCCGCTTAAACCAGGTAGTGGTACAGCTTGCAATTTCGGTGGGGCGAGAGTCCTGGCGAGCCGGCTCGTCGGTAGCCTCGCCCCACCCAAACTGTACCACCACCGCACTTGCGGCATTGCTTTCCGCCACCATCTGCGGAATCGTAACGTCATCCGGCAAACCGCCGGAACCGAAAAATGCCGCAACCCGTTCCAATCATGGAACCCGCGACCGGTGAACGCCTCGTGCGTTTCGTCGGCGACCGCATCCGTTTCACGCTCCACGACGGCAGCGGGCGCAACGGCTGGCGCGCTTTGCTCCGCACCAATCTCGGTCGCGCCGCAGCGCTCCGGCGCGAAATCATCGCCGCGCACGCCGGCGGCCCGGTTCACGCCGGCGAATCCTGGCGCGACGTGCCGATGCAACAAAACGGCGATGCCTGGCAAATCGAATTGCCGCTCGCTGAAGCCGGCTTCTTCAAAGCCAAAGCGTATCTGCTCGACCCGAAAGGCTGGCAGCATTGGCCCGATGGCCAGGACGTCGGCATCAGTGTTCATCCCAATTTTGCCCGCACCGCCAATACAATTTATTGCGCCTTCACCCGACTTTTTGGCGCGACGAAAAATTTGTCATCCCCGCGCGACAAAAAACTCGAAGTTCAACTCCAGCAGCTCGATGAAAAAAACTTCACCGTCATTCCACCCTCCGGCAAGCTCCGCGATCTGGCCCGCCAGTTGCCGCACATCGTCCAAACGCTTGGTTGCCGTATCATTCATTTACTGCCGATTCATCCCACGCCCACAACTTTCGCGCGCTTTGGGCGTTTTGGCAGCCCGTATGCCGCGCTGGACCTGACCGCGATTGATCCGGCACTCGTCGAATTCGACAAACGCACCACCGGGGTGGATCAATTTTGCGAATTCACCCATGCCGCGCACTCGCTCGGCGCACGGGTGTTCCTTGACATCGTCATCAACCACACCGGTTGGGGCGCAGCCTTGCAGGAAAATCATCCCGAATTTTTTCTGCGAAACTCCGACGGCACATTCGCCAGCCCCGGCGCGTGGGGAACAACCTGGGAAGACCTCGTCGAATTGAAACAGGATGATGTCGCGCTGTGGGACAAAATCGCCGACGCGCTTTTAATCTGGTGCCGTCGCGGCGTGGATGGTTTTCGTTGTGACGCCGGCTACAAAATTCCCGTGCCCGCCTGGCAATACATCATCGCCCGTGTGCAGGACGAATTTCCCGAAATCATCTTCCTGCTCGAAGGACTCGGCGGCTTGTGGGAAGCCACCGAAAATTTGCTCACCGACGGCGAAATGCAATGGGCTTACTCCGAACTTTTCCAAAATTACTCCGGCCGCCAGATCGCCGACTACCTCGACTACGCAAATCGCCAGAGTTCGCGTGTCGGCACCTACGTTCATTACAGCGAGACCCACGACAACAACCGCCTTGCCGCCCGCGGGCGCGCGTGGTCGCTGTTGCGAAACCGTCTTTGCGCGCTGACCAGTGCGAGCGGCGGTTTTGGTTTCACCGGGGGTGTCGAATGGCTCGCTGCCGAAAAAATCGAAGTCCACGGCTGTACCGGCCTCGCGTGGGACAACCCTGACAACATTGTTTCCGAACTCGCGCAACTCAACTGTCTGCTCGCCGACCACCCGTGCTTTTTCGACGGTGCAAAACTCACGCGACTCAGCACGCCCGACGCGCCGGTTTATGCGCTGCTTCGCGAATCCGCCGAAGGCAAAGACACCGTGCTCGTGCTCGTGAACCCCGATGTCGAAAAAACAAATTCGTTCACGCTCGCGGTCTCCGATGTCAAATCTCCAATTTCAGATTTCAAATTCGATTCGCTCGGCCAGCCGTTGCCAAAGACTGGCGTCACAAAAGACAAAATCACTTTCACGCTCGGGCCCGGCGGCTGTCATTGCCTCGCACCCACGGCAGAGCCGCAAGGTTTAAGCGGCGACGCTTACCGTCGCGCCCGCGCGCAAGCCGCCTGGGCGCTCGAAGCACTGGGTAAAATCGTGCCGGTTGAAACGATTGCCGGCCTCGACTGGCGCTGGCTCGCCGGACAAGTCGAACGTTCGCCGGCCAATTTTCTTGCCGCCGCCAGTGAATTTGGCACGCGTGGCTTAAAATCTTCCCTGGTCGAACTGTTACATGACGCGGAACAACAAAAAATTTTCCCGCGCGTCATCATCTGGACCTTGCTCGACCGCCGCCGCGTGACGCTGGTCCCGCCCGGCCATTGGCTGCTCATCCAGGACAGCGCCCCCTTCCGGGCCACACTGCAAATGCAGAATGCAGAATGCAGAATGCGGAATGAAAACGGGCGCGCGATTCATGTCCAATCCATCGCCGTTGGCGACGGTCAGATCGCCTGTTTTCAGCCGCGTGAAACTGCGACAGACGCTGAATTGATTTTGGAACGTTATGCCGCCGCATCGCAGCACATTGCCGCTGCAATTCGTTTTCTGTCGGCCAATCCGAAATCTGAAATCCAAAATCCGAAATCCGGTGATTTGGTTTTGCTCACGAACGGCATCGGCGGCATGGCGCGGATTTGCGTGGATCTGGGCCGCGTGAATTCCAAATACGACTGCGTGCTCGGCGCAAACCTGAACTCCAGCGTCCCGGTGGATCGTCATGTTTTTGTCAAACGCCTCCGGGCATGGGTCAATGCCAACGGCTTCCTTTCACCGCTCAACCTGAAAAATCTCGCGTCGTTTGCCGCCGGTCCGCCAGCCGTCTGGCAGTTTGTCGCCAATGCCGGCGACGGGCGGACGGTCGAAATCGAGTTGCGCGCCGAAATGCTTGAAGGGAAAAACACAACGGTGTTTCATTTTGCCCGACCGACGGCCGAACGCGCCGCCGGCAGGCAATTACCCGCCGACGCCGACGTGCGCCTGACCGTGAGGTTCGACATTGAAGATCGTAATTTCCATCAGGAAACCAGACACACCGGCGGCGCGGACCACCATTTCTCAACCAACACGCATGAAATCCGAAATCCGAAATCCGAAATCCGAAATTGCATCGGTTTCGCCTTAACGCCCGCGCCGGACCGGCAATTGCGTGTGTTTGCGAACAGCGGCGAATATCATTCGCAACCCGAGTGGTGCGAGAACATTCCGCATCCGGTTGAACAAAGTCGCGGCCAGGCCGGCAGCGGCGACGCCTACAGCCCCGGCTGGTTTGAATTGCCGCTGCCCAAGGGGGCAAACGTCATGCTCGTGGCCACGGCGGAAACGGCCGGTTTGCCGCCTTCGGAATTTCAAATTTTTGATTTGAAACTGGAAATGGCGGAAACCGGCGACGCCTTCGGCAACCAACTTTTGCGCGCCGCCAGACAATTCGTCGTCCGGCGCGGCAAAGGCAAAACCGTCATCGCCGGTTATCCGTGGTTTTTGGACTGGGGCCGCGACACGTTCATTGCCTGCCGCGGTTTGCTCGCCGCCGGAATGATTGACGAAGTAAGGCAAATTTTGCTCACGTTCGCGAAATTCGAGAAGGACGGCACGCTGCCCAACGCCATTTTCGGCGACAACGCCTTCAACCGCGACACCTCCGACGCGCCGTTGTGGTTCGCGCTCGTGTGCGAGGAAATTGCCAATTTTGGGAAGGACGGCGTGTCGCCGTCCCTGACTTCATCCAAAAAAATGGGACGCCGCCACGGCGTCCCTCCCAGCGAAGATTTTTATTGCGTATCGGTTGATGAAAATGGCCGCGCGATCCGCGACGTGTTGACGAGCATCGCGGAGAATTACGCTCGCGGCACGCCGAACGGCATCCGCATGGACGCAGACTCGGCGCTGGTTTGGAGTCCGGCTCATTTCACCTGGATGGACACGAACTTTCCCGCCGGCACGCCCCGCGAAGGCTACCCGATTGAAATCCAGGTTTTGTGGATTCGCCTCCTGCAACAGCTTGAGAAAATCAGCGAGCGTGCTGAAAGCAAAAAATGGAGTGACCTTGCCGCGCGCGCAATCGCTTCATTGGAAAAACTTTTTTGGATCGAGGAACGCGGCTATTATGCCGATTTGTTGATCGCAAAAAACGGCCAATCTGCCGCCGAGGTCCCGCCTGGCGGGATGGACGACGCGCTGCGCGGCAATTATCTGTTCGCCGTCAGCCTCGGCCTTGTGACCGGCGAACACGCGAAATGCTGCGTTGAAACGGCGCAAAAATATCTGGTGGTGCCCGGTGCGTTGCGGTCGCTCGCGCCATTGCCGGTTTCAGTCCCGCTGCCGGTTTATCGCAACGGTCAACTCTTGAACAACCCGGCCGAGCCGTATTGGCCGCGTTACGAAGGCGACGAGGACACGCGTCGCAAACCGGCCTATCACAACGGCACGGCGTGGACGTGGACGTTTCCGGTTTTTTGCGAAGCGCTCGCGCGCGCGTGGTCCCGCGATGCGGGAGCGGCGGAAGCGGTCGCGGCGGCGAAAGCGTATTTGGGCAGCGTGGAGCAATTGCTGAACGAAGGCTGCCTCGGCCAGATTCCGGAAATTCTGGATGGCGACGCGCCACACGCACAACGCGGTTGTGACGCACAGGCGTGGGGCGTGACCGAGGCGTTGCGCGTGTGGAGATTGTTGTCGAAATTGTAGCAGCGGACATGAGTCTGCTCATTCTTCTCAAAAGAAAAGTCCGAGCCGGCTCACGTCGGCTGCTCCGGCGGTAAATCATTGCCAAGCGGAGCGGCACGGGCAAAATGACGGCGTGAACTTCCGTGAGAAAATCATTGCGTGGGACAAATTGCCAGAGTGGCGGGCGGCCATGCGCGCCAGTGGCAGGAAACTGGTCGTCACCAACGGCTGCTTTGACATTCTGCATTTGGGCCATGTGATCTATCTCGAAACCGCGCGCAATTTCGGTGACGCACTGCTGGTCGGCGTCAATGGCGATGACGCGGCGCGGCAATTGAAGGGCGCGGGCCGTCCGGTCAACTCCGAAAACGACCGCGCCGCTGTGCTCGCCGCACTGGCGAGCGTGGACGGGGTTTGCGTTTTTGCGGAAAAGGCGGCGACAAAATTCCTTTCGGCGGCAAGACCTGATATTTACGTCAAAGGCGGTGATTACACGCTGGAAACACTCAATCAGGACGAACGCCGGGCCGTTGAACAGGCGGGCGGGAAAATCGTGATTATTCCCTTTGTTCCGGGCAAATCCACCACGGCGTTGCTCGAAAAAATTTCACGGCTGTGACCCGGTCCGTCATGCGATTCCTGATGCTCAACTGGCGCGACCCGGAGAATCCGATTTCCGGCGGCGCGGAGCGTGTCAGCCTGGCTTACCTCGCCGAACTGGTCCGGCGCGGACACGAAGTTTATTGGTTTGCAAACAATTTTCCCGGTGCGCAACCGGAAGGCGAGTCGCGGGGAATAAAAATTTTTCGGGGCGGCAGCAAGGGTTCGTCCGTGTTGAAGGCCGTCCAGTGGCATCGCCGGCAAAAGCGTTTTGACCTGGTGATTGACCAGCATCACGGGATTCCGTGGTATGCGCCGTGGTGGGCAAAAACGAATTGCGTGGCTTACATCCACGAGGTTTTGGGGCCAATTTGGAATTCGTTTTACCCGTGGCCAATCAGCACCATCGGCGGCTGGCAGGAGCACTGGACGCACTGGCTTTACCGCAACGTGCCGTTCTGGACGCCGTCCGATTCCACGCGGAAAATTCTCGCGCAGCACGGAGTGCGAGAAATACACGTCTTCCCCAACGGCACGGACACGAAGCCGCTGGAGGCGTTGGAACCAAAAAGAATCGAATCGCCGCTGCGGCTCATCGTGGGTCCATCACGGCTGGCGCCGAACAAGCGGGTTGACCACGCGATCCGGGCCGTCGCCGTTCTGTTGCAGCGGCAGGTGGATGCCCGCCTGACGATTGTTGGCACCGGCGAGGTGGAAGCGCAATTGAAGCAGCTGGTTGAGAAACTCAATCTCGCCGCGCGCGTCGAGTTCGCCGGACTGGTTGATGAGGTGAAAAAAAATCGTCTGCTCCGGCAGTCGCATTTTTTGCTGCACACATCCCTGCGCGAAGGCTGGGGTTTGAATGTCATTGAAGCCAACGCGATGGGAACGCCGGCCGTTGTCTATCCCGTCGGCGGCCTGGTGGATTCCACCGTGCATGGCGAAACTGGATTTGTCACGCAGACCGAAACGCCGGAGTCCGTGGCGGATTCGATTGTGGCGATCCTTAAAACGCCGGGAAAATACGAGCAACTGCGCCTCAACGCCTGGCAGCGCGCCAGGATGCATCAGTGGGAACAAGTGCTGCCGCCGGCCTGCGACTGGCTGGAATCGGAAGCCGCCCGTCGGCGATAACGCCGATCAAAGCGAAAAGCCCGCCGCTTTGGCGTCGGCAGCGAACATTTTCACGGTGTCCAGCGACAACTCCTTTAAGTCCATCCCGGTCATTTTCATCGCCTTGGCCAAAATGTCGTGCGGCACGGTCACGATTTCGCAGCCGCAATCGTCCGCTTGAAAAATGTTCAGCACTTCGCGGACGCTTGCCCAGAGCAATTCCGCCTGGGGCAGACTGGCCAGGAGTTTTTTGCCCTCACGCATCTGCGGCATCGGGTCAACCCCGGTGTCCGCAATGCGGCCCGCAAACACGGACACCACCGCCGGCACTTTGGAATTCAGCACTTTGGCAACACCGGCGACCTGCTCCAACGTCAGAATGGCGGTGACGTTGAGCTTCACGCCTTCCAGCACCAACTCGCGGACGAGCGGCAGCGAAGATTCGCCGCGTGTGTTGGTAATGGGAATTTTGACATAAACATTTTTCGCCCAGTCCTTGATTTTCAGGCCCTGCCGCCGCATTTCTGGAAATTCATCGGAAAACACTTCGAGCGAAATTGGCTTCTCCGTGATGTGCTGCAAAATGTCGCGCGCGAATGCTTCAAAATCGGTGAGGCCGGCCTTGCGCATGAGCGTGGGGTTGGTGGTCATGCCTTTGATGAGCGGATTGGCGTTCAATTGAAGCATTCCCGCCTTGTCCGCGCCGTCGGCGAAAAGTTTTACTTTGAGGCTGGCCAGATTTTTCATGTGTCGTGTTTTTGTTGCCGTGCGCAACGGAAGATAAGCCCGCCGCGCCAATGTTCAACTCATTTTCCGCCGGCCAGAATAATTTCCGCTGCTTCCAACAAATTCTTTGCGCGGAAATTGGGCTGTTGTTTCAACGCTTCCGTGTAACCACGATCAATGAAAACCGTGCGACACCCGGCGGCGTGACCGCAGTCAATGTCCCGCCAACGATCGCCCACCATCCAGCTTTGCGCGAGGTCAATGCCCAGTTCGCGCGCAGCGCGCAGCAACATGCCCGGCTTGGGTTTGCGGCAGTCGCAATCGGATTGGCCTTTGCCAGGATGATAACAAACTTCAACGCGATCCATTGGCAGTTGCCGACACATTTCCGCATGGATCGCCTCGACAATTTCTTTTTTGAGCGTCCTGCGGCCCACGTCAGGCTGGTTTGTTACGACAACGAGCAAAAAGCCCGCCTGTTTCAAACGGCGACACGCCTCCGGCACTTCGGAAAAAATTTGAAATTCGCCCAAACTTGTCGGCGGATACGGTAGCCCATCGCGCTCCAACGCACGGCTGATGACCCCGTCACGGTCGAGGAAAACGGCTGGAACGAGGTTTTTTTGATCAGTCACAAACTTTGTGGTAGGCTCAACGTGACGAATGGGCGGGTTGGTTCATGCTGCTGACTGCATTTGAAACCAGAAGATTGTACTTCGCCCGATTTTCGTAAGTCGGTTGATAGGCCTCTTGAAGCTGCTTCAACGCACTCAGTACATTGGTTGTATTTCCAACTTCAAGTTGCTGCACAGTCTCATCAACCAACTTCTTGGTGTTCTCGCCAAACCAAGCGTTATAATGAAATTCCTGAAGCATCCCTACGAGGGTAGCTAGGCCGAAGCTCATGGCAATTGCACCAATCCCAAGCGCCAGCCTGACTTTCCGATTCCATTTGAATTCTGAAATAGCCCACGCAATCGGAAACGCAATAATCAAAAACAACAGAAAATATCCGAAAGCGTTCACAGTTTTTCCCTACTTTGTGCTTTCCCATTTGGTCTGGCCGACTTTGAGTTTGGGATGGGAGACGAACAAGTGCCAGATCACGGCTTGAAAAGCCTCGCTGTGCGGCGTGACGTGGGTCGGGTTGACCGTCGGCACGATGACGCACGCCGTCGCTTCCTTCGCGGTGTAACCGCCGTCGCGTCCAACGATGCCGACAACCGAGGCGCCAACCTGCCTGGCGAGTTGAATTGCGCTGACCAGGTTGGGACTGACGTTTTTCTCCAGATTACCACCGCCGACGGAAAAAATGAGCAGGCCGTCCTTTGCGTTCAGCCGGCTGCCTTTGAGCCACTCGGAGAAAACCGTCGCCCAGCCCTCGTCGTTGGTGCGCGCGGTCAGTTCGGAGACGTTGTCCGTCGGCGCGTAAGCTTCGAAGCCGCAAATTTTACGGAAGTCATTCACGGCATGCCCGGCATTGCCGGCACTGCCGCCGACGCCGAGAATGAACAACCGCCCGCCGCGTTCGCGCACGCGCGCGAGTTCATCGGCGCATTTTTCAATCGCGTCCGCGTTCAGTTGGGCGGTGACCTGCTGGACTTCGTCGAGGAATTGTTTGGTAAAGCTCATGGTGATTTTGATTGTAGCAGCGTTTCCAGTTCAGCCAAGCCTGCAGGCGAACCGATTTCGTAGAAGCGTTCGCGCACTTCGTAACCGGCGAGTTGCCTTTCGCGAACCAGCCTGCCCATGACTCCGGCCAGGTCGAACGGCTGGCCGGTTGAATACGATCCGAACGCCGCCGCCTTGAACAAGCTCAGGCCGTAATCAATGTGCCGCATTTCCGGCGGGCGATTTTTTTTGTCGTAAACCGCGATTTCACCGTCGCGGAAAACGACGTTGCTGGTGTCGTAACGGCCTTCGTTGCGATAAACGGTCATCAGTCCGAGCTTGCCGCTGCGCCGGAAAAATTCCGCCACCGGCCGATATTCAACCGGCAAATACGAATCGCCGTAGAGCACAAAAAATTCATCACCGAGCAATGGGAGCGCGCGTTGGATTGCGCCACCCGTGCCGAGCAGCTTCGGGCCATCGAATGAATAATCCAGCCGGATGCCATAGGTCGAGCCGTTGCCGAACTCGCGTTGAATCATTTCGCCGAGATAACCGATGCACAGCACCGCATGGCGGATGCCGCGGGCGTGAAGCAATTCGAGCTGATGCGCCAGAAACGGTTTGCCCGCGACCGGCACGAGCGATTTGGGGATTTTTTCCGTGATGGGCCGCAATCGTGTGGCGAGTCCGCCCGCAAGAATGGCGACGGGAATGTCGAGCGGCGCGCTCACGAGATGACCAGTTTCGTGCCTTCGAAATCGAAACGAAAGCGGACTTCCTTGAGCCCGGCCTGCCGCATGGCGTGGCGGAGCCTGGCCTTGTCGTCGGCATAAAACATCAGGAAGCCGCCGCCGCCTGCACCGATGAGTTTGCCGCCGAGCGCGCCGCTGGCCATCGCGAGGTTATACCACTCGTTAATCTTCGGATTGCTCATCCCGCCGCTGCGCTGTTTTTTGCGTTGCCAATGCACATCCATGAGCCGCGCAAATTCGCGCAAATCACCGTTTTCGAGCGCACGCTGGCTCTGCAGGCCGAGGTCTTTGACGAAGTGCAGATTCTCAATCATCCCCGCGTCGGCTTGTTTCGATTTCTGGTCCTGCTCTTTCAGAATCGCCGACGCCGAACGCGAATAACCGGTGAAAAAGAGGAGCAAATTGTCTTCGAGATTGTCGCGCGTTTCATCGGCCAGCTTCAGTGGCCACGCTTCAACTTTGCCATCGGGAAGAAATTTGAAACAAGTGATGCCGCCGTAAGCCGCGATGTATTGATCCTGTTTGCCGATGGGTTCCTTGAGGCGCCCCAGCTCGATTTCGCACGCCTGCGCGGCGAGTTCGGCGGGATGCACCAGGTCTTTTTTGTGGGCG
>Ga0209540_10001576_pt1 | contig 17084 bp, 13 predicted proteins | sample BarGraIncu01121A_FD_184501 | JGI IMG/M metagenome (GOLD analysis project Ga0209540, IMG submission 184501) | Arctic peat soil microbial communities from Barrow, Alaska - Barrow Graham LP Incubations 011-21A (SPAdes) (version 2) | ecosystem: Environmental > Terrestrial > Soil > Wetlands > Peat... | reverse complement strand
TGCCCGGCAATCGCTCGCGCTCAGCTCGGTCAGTGCCGCGACGACCGTGGGCACACCGCGGCGACTCGTGCTGACGAAGCTCTTGCTCAGGCTGGGCAGGGTGCTCAGCCGAGCGCCGCCCGGGCGCCGGTAGACGTCCGTGCGAGTGCGCACGAAGGCCACGAAGGAGACGCGGCGTGAGCCGAGATCAACCTCCTCGGCTCGACAATGCCGAGTCGTAGCGGTCGCACCCGTCGCTCCATCGCTCGCCGCCGAGTCCGCGCCGCCGCCGCCCGACAACGCATGAAACGACAGGCCGACCGCCAGCACGGTGAGCCCAGCGAGACAGAGGAGCAACAACCTGCGCAGAGCGATGATTCTAGTTACGAGGCGTCGCTGGCAACTAGGCGACGTGCCTGAGCGGGATCACGTCCGCGACCGGCTCGGCGTCTACCGCCGGCTTCGAGCTCTTGCGAGCGCCGCGATTGATATCGGCGACCAGCGAGAAGTAGCGCCAGCGAAGCTGGCTGAACTCGATGAAGGCGCCAACACGATCGCCGATGACGCGCGCTGTCGACTCGATCGCTTGATTGGAGGCGAGCGGCAATCGCCTCTCCATCTCGATCACGCCGAGCGGTGCGCGCGTGCCTGCGATCGGGAAGGCGCAGACGGAGCGCAGTTCGTCGTCCTCGAGCAACACGCCCAGCTCTTTCTCCGAGACCGACGGCGCGTCGTCACTCAGGAAGACGTTCCTCTCCACGAATACGCGACCCGCGATTCCCTCGTTCACCGCCAGCTGCGTCGAGCGAATCCTGGCCTCCAGAAAGCGCGCCCTCCGAGTCGGGGCCGCGCGATGGGCGACGGCGCAGAGCTTGCCGTCCTCGGGGTCGAGCAGCCAGAAGGTCGCCGTGTCGAACTCGAAGGACTCACAGAGGACATCGAGCACGGTCTCGGCAACTTCGTCGATCTGCTCGGCCTCGGAAAGCGCCCGCACGATGCCGTCCTCGGCCGAGAAGGCCGCCCGTGCTCCCTCGAGCACGCCGTAGAGTTGCGCCCGTACCTGCTCCAACTCGGCCTTCGTGGCGGCCAGCTCGTCGCTGCTCTCCAGGCGCGACTCGTCAAGTGGCACCAAGTCCGCTGTTACATCAGACGAAAGCAAGCGGGATGTGGTCACGGTCTCTTCATTTCGATCGCTACTCAGGTGATCGATGGTGACGCTCCCTTCTCGATCCCCGTTTCGCGGTGCAAACCCTCACCACAGCGAACCGTCTTATGAAGTAAGGACGGGAGGCTCAAATGTGGAACCTGTCCCGCCGATACTCACAGTAATCTGGATCAAGTCATGAAAGCTCCGGCAAAGAAAAAAGGACACACCCACAGGCAGGTCACGGTTCGCGTGCTCGGTCAGCAGGGCGGAGTGCCTTACGAGGTCGAGCGCACGCTCTGCGGCGAATGCCACGAGATCCTCTCGGAGCGGCCGCTTCGACGCGCGGCCGCGTGACGTACCGGCTCTAGGGGCTCGACTCAATTTTTAAACGGGCCCTAAGCTTTGCTGCGGAACACGAAGAAGCCTGTGGCTCCGAAGGCGATCGCAACGAGTGCGAGCGCCGCTTCGATCAGCCAGGGATAGCGATCGAGCAACGACTTCGCGGGCACCGAGGCTTTGGGGGCCTGGAGCATTCGTTCGGCTCCCAGACGGCCCGGCACCGCGCTACCAAGGCCCAGCGCCGAGCGCGGCAATCTGGCCAGGTCGTAGTCGGGCGCCCGGAGCGATCGGGAGCGCGAGCCGTAGAGAATCCGGTAGGGACCGGACGATCCGCCTTTCACGTACAGCGTTCGCGGCTGAGCCAGCGCGCGTACTGCGATAGGCCCCAGCGGCTTGTCGTCGCCGTTGGAGATGCGCAGGCGCAGGAATCGTGTCTGAGCGGCGATCGAGATCGGCTCCTGCGCGGCACCGTTGAAGCGGAACAGGCGTCCTTCCGCGAGAGGGAGCCAGGATGAGCCGTCGAGCGAGCCCAGGATCTCGAGTGGTCTGTCGTAAACGGGTGTCGCGGCCCGTACATCTAGCAGCTTCACCGGCAGGCGATATCCGAGGTCAAGCGTCACGACCGTCGTCCCCTGCCGCTCTTTACGAGTCGTCGAGCTTGCCGTCCAGACACGGTATTGCGGCCTGGTAGATCCTCGGCTCACGGTCGCGGAGGTGATTCCGGGTAACCCACTCGCGCGCAGCTCCAGGTAGCGGAGATCGCTCGGCCTGAAGGCGACCGTGGTCGAGCGCGAGTGCGTGGCTCCGCTCAGGTCGTAGACGAGCGTCTTTCCGAGCGTCCGGAAGTTGGCCCGGTCGTCACTCCCGAATACCTCCACCTTGCCTACGAAGTTCGAGCCCGGTATCTGCAAGCTGATTCGATTGACGACCCGGCGGCTGGTTCCAAGGTCGAGCAGAGCGACCAGCACGCCGTTCTCCCGCCCCACGTCAAGCAGCGGAATCGACACGGGCCGAGGTGTGGCGATCTCCGGCATGGTGCGCCAGGGAACCTGGGCGCCTTTCGCGTCTAGAACGCGGATGTCGCTCAGATCTGGTCGAGCGTGCCCGAGCAGAGGCGTATCGAGCTTGACCAGTAGCGGATGACCAGCCGCGCCCGAAAGCGTCCGCTCGTAGCGAAAACCCTGCGGATCGATCGTCTGCGCCGCCCCGGCCGCGGTGGATGCGACGAGTGCTAGAAGCGCAAGCGAGATCGCAGCAGCGACAACACGCCTCACGTGCTGCTCACATCCTTCTTGCTGCCCGCTGCGGCCAGCCGCTGGTAGAGGAAGGTCGCCGCGAGCAGCAGAAGGCCGAGCCCGATCAGCGATAGAACGCGGGCCATCTGATCCAAAGAGGCAAGGTCGTAGATGAAGACCTTCCCCGCCGCGAGAACGAGCAGGAAAAAGCCGCCGCGACGAATCCACGCATCGCTCCGTACCAGTCCATAGGCCAGAGAGCCGAAGCCGCACAGAGCCCAGAAGAGGCTCAAGAGCATCTGGCCGATCTGCGTTCCTCCGGTCTCTACGGCAGGTGCGAGAGTAACGATCAGCGCCGAGCCGAGGTAGAGGGCGGCGACCGCCGCGGCGACGGTGACCTGGGCGCGGACGGCTCGCGTCTCTTCCTCCCCCTCGAGGCCGGGCACACGAAGCGAACGCGCGACGACGACCCAGCCCGCCGCGACGAAGAGCAGGGCAACAAACTGAAGGCCGACGTGGTGGTCAAGCCCGCGATAGAGAGCGACTCGTGGCGGGACATCGAAGAAGAGGATGTGGAGGCTCGCAGGAATGAGAAGTAGCGCGGAGGCCGGCGAGTAGGTCGGCGAGTCGAGCTTCCTGGAGATCAGCGCGAGCGCAGACGCGAGCACGACCCAGGCAACGGGAAGCTTCCAACCGCTGATTACGACGTCAAGCGCGATCGCGACAAAGGCGATGGCGACCGCGTCGAGTACCGGCTCGGCAGTCTCTCGCAGTTGGTCAGTGGGCAGGGAAGAGAAGGCGCCGAACCGCGCTGGAATGTCTCCGCGCAGCTGTCGGGGGAACAGCCGCGCCACAACGACGGCCGAGACCGCAACCGCCAGGAGCGCAACAACGGCCGTCGCATCGGCTTTCGTCCCGGTGATCTGGTGATCGATCCGGATTCGCTCGTAGTTGAGCGCGCGGGCGCCGGCGAGCGCCAGAAAGCCGATCGCCCCGGCAACCGCTCGCTTGCTTTCTGTTCGTCTGGCGAGCCAGGCGAGAAGCGCCGCCTCGACGGCCCAGCAGCTGACGAGCGCGGGCCCGTCGAGCGCAAGGGCAAGGCCGATGGCCGAAAGCCCGATCCCGATCGCCGCCGCCAGCAGGGCAATCTCTTTCGCCGCGGATCTGCGCCAGGCGATGAAAAACCCGAGCGCCACATGCAGTGCGGCCATCGCGATCACCCAGGTTGTCGCGGCGTTACCGGAGACCTCGGATTTCAGCAGCGCGTAGCCGACGCCGGAGGTTACGACGACGTTCGAGAAAGCGAGCATCGCGCTCGGCACGCACAGGCGCTCGCTCGAGACGCGCAGGTCGTAACCGATCGCCGCCAGCATGTAAAGCAGCCAGAACCCAAGCAGGACGCCGAGGACGCGATAGAGGTGGTACTCGTACGTGTCGTCGACCCAGAGCAGTAGCTGCGGCAGGCTGACGACGTAGGCGAGAGTCGCCAGCCAGGGCCAGCGCTCCCAGATCACGACCGCGATCGCGCTTGCCAACGCCAGCGCCATGAACACGAGCGCCGCGAGGGACGTTCCGGCATCGACGAGAACCGGTGCCACGAGCGCGCCCACGATGCCGATCCCGGCGATCTGGACGGATTTCCAGCGAATCGCAATCGCGCTCGCCGCGGCGCCGACGAGCCCGGCGATGAGAAAGCCTTCGACCGGCGTGACGAGATGGTAGAGCGCTGTCGCCGCAGTCAGGCTCGCGTACTGGGCGGCGATCGCCGCCGCAACCATGATCTTCGCGGTCTGCGTTCGTCCCTGCCGCTCATGCAGCCAAACCCCGGCGCCCAGTAGCGCCGTCGAGCAGAAGAAGGCGAGCAAGACGCGCATTCCTTCGCCGATCCAACCGCGGTGGATCGCCATCGTCACGAAGAAAACGGCTCCAAGCACGACCGCGATGCCTCCAACCCAGGCGAGAAGCCTGCCGCCGAGGAGTTGCTCGAGATCGAGCTCGTGCTCTCGCGGAGCCGGCGGCGGCGGCGCGGGTTTCGCCGTGGATGAGTCTTTCGCTTCCCATTCGAAGCGTCTTTCCGCGACGACGGGCTTGGCGCTCACTTCCGGCTCGGGCGCCGGTCGAGGCGCCTCTTCCGTCTCCAGCTTGTTGATGCGACGCTCTAGTGCACGAAGGGATCGCTCAAGCGTTTCGACCTGCTTCGCGAGGTCGGCATCATCTGATCGCATGTCTGCTATATAGCAAGTTTGAGATGAATAGTCAACCCGGATTACCGTAAGTCGATACCACCTTCCTCGCCTGGCTCTAGAGTTCCTCCATCTTGCCCTTCCATTTCTTCACCGAGGTGACCGTTCGCTTCGCCGAGACCGACGCGGCCGGGGTCGCCCATCACTCCGCCTACCTCGTTTGGTTCGAGGCCGCCCGCGTCGCATATCTCTCCGAGCATGCCGGCGGCTACCAGGCACTCCGCGACAAGGGAATCGAGTCGCCGGTAGTGGAGATAAACGTTCGCTACTTCTCTCCGGCCCGCTTCGACGACAGGCTGCGGGTCTACGCGCGCATCTTCGATCTCCGAGGCGCCCGCTTCCGCTGCCAGTACGCCGTCGAACGAGACGGCGAGCGCCTGGCCGAAGGCTCGAGCCTGCATGCACTCGTCGACTCGAGCACGTTTCGACCCACCCGTATGCCGGCATGGTTGAGAGAGGCGATCAAAGAAGCCGAGCCCAACAACCCCTCGAGCGACGAGGCCCTGTTGAGTCAGAAAGGACTGATGAGATGACTTGTCCTGCTTGTGGCCGTGAGCTGACGACGATGACCGCCGGCCCGATCGCAGTCGACGTTTGTACGAATGGCTGCGCCGGGATATGGCTCGATCACTACGAGCTCGAGAAGGTCGACGAGCAGAGCGAGGCGGCAGGTGCTGCCTTGCTCGAGATACCCGGCGACCCGGCGCTCTCGGTCGATCTCGGCCGGCAGCGGAGCTGCCCCAGTTGCGGGCCGGAGATGGTGATGATGCGTCATTTCGAGAGCGTCGCCCGCAAGGTCGCCGTAGACGAGTGTCCGAACTGTGGCGGTATCTGGTTGGACGCGGGCGAGCTGAACGTGATCAGAGGCGAGTTCCCAAGCTCGGAAGCTCGCCACGACGCGGCCAGGAAGATGTTCTCGGAGATGTTCGACAAACAGCTCGCCGCAGAGCATGCAAAGACCGAAGCCGAGCTCGTGCGAGCGCAGAAGGTCGCCCGCGCGCTGCGCTTCATCTGCCCCTCGACGTACCTGCCCGGCAAGCAGGACGGAGGAGCCTTCTAGCCTCTCCCTAACGGGGAAGACGCTCGGTACCGCTAGCCGCTAGCCAGTACCGGTCGTGGTCGTACCGGTCGTGGTCGTACCGGTCGTGGTCGTACCGGTCGTGGTCGTGCCGGTCGTGGTCGTGCCGGTCGTGGTCGTGGTCGTGGTCGTGCCCTTCCCCTTGTCCTTCTTGGGAGCCTTGGTTCCGACGCGCACGATCTTGGGCGATGACCGATAGGTCGAGTACCAGGTGTCGTTGTGCAGCAGCTTGCCGCCGGCGGAGTAGACGCGCCTGTGAACGCTCGTCGAGCTGGAGGACTCCCCCGGATCGTCCACCACCTTTGTTCCCACGGCCAGGTTCGGGTCGAGGATCCTCTTCAAGGGCGGCCCGCCCGTGATGCGAAGCGGGGTCGCCGCGGACTCGACCCTGCGGTGCTGGGGCTCTCCGTAAAACGCCACGAGCAGCGCGCCCGCGCCCGAGAAAGTGCGAACGAAAAGCCAGTGGTCAGTGTCGTTACGGAACTTGAGATCGGGACTGGGCCAGTTCACCGTGGCGTCTCGTCCGAGCGGGTAGTGGCTGATGTAGAGAGCGTGATTCGTTCGCTCGAGGATGTCGAGGCCCGATTCGAAAGCGGCGTTGAACACCGTGGTCGAGACCTGGCAAACGCCGCCGCCAAGCCCTTCGGTGACCTCGCCGTTCATGATCACGGGCGCGGTGAGGAAGCCCTTCTTCGAATCGCGCTGGCCCGTGGTCTTGTTGAACGAGAAGACAGCGCCCGGGGCGATGAACTTGTTGTCGATCAGCTTGGCCACCAGCTCGACGTTGTGAATGCGGTTCGCCGTCCCGCTGAACGAAGTCTCGTAGGAGCCGACGAGCCCGGTTATGCCCATCGCCTTGGCCCGCTCGGTCGTCCGTCTCGGCTGAGCGGTCTTCATCACAAGGGGCGCGCTCCGGCCGGTGGAATGAAGCGCGACGCCCATGATCGCGCGCGCCGTCCTCTCTCGATCGAGCACACGGCCGATACGCGCCGGAACGACACGAATGCTTCGGCCGGCGATCGCAAAGGTGGCGTTCTTGGCAGGCCGATCGAGCTGCTTGGCAAGGGAGGCGAGAAACACGCTGGCCTCACGTCCTCCGATGCTCAGATTCCGCTCCCCGTCGTGCGGGAACACGAGCATCTTCCTTATCTGCGCCGGGGGAATCGTCCAGCGAACCGCCCCCAGCTTGAGCAGTACCGGCGCCGAGGCCACGGTGCGAACCTGGCCCGCGACGCGCACGAGATCGCTGCGGCGAACGCTCGGAGAAACGACCTGCACTGGTAACACGACCGTGCCGCGAGTGAGCGACCCGAGCGTCGTGACGACGATGTCGGCCGCCCGCTTCTTGTCCAGCGCCGTGCCCTTGTGCCCCGGAACGACCCTGGGCTGCGAGCCGTCGAGGACGAGCGCCGGTTCGAGCGCAGGCCTGTCCACGCTCTTCGCGATCGCCGACAGAAGCGCCTTCAGGGACGGCGAGGAGAGCTTGACGGACGGCTTGATGTGGCTGCCGAGGAGACGCATCTCCAGGCGCTTGAAGCCGCGCAGTGGGCCGACGCCATCGCCGTCGCGACGCGCTCTGGCTATGGCCGCGTCCCAGTTGATGATGATCCCAAGCTGCGCCGGCGCAACCTCGAAACGCTTGCTCTTGGCGACGAACTCGACCGGCGCCCAGGTGAGCTTCCTCGACGCCTTCTCAAGCTTCTGGTGCGCTTCAGCCGAGGTCAAGCCACCCACGTTCACGCCCGCGATCTCAACTCCGGCCGCAATGCGATCGGACGATCCCGCGAAGGCATAGCCGACGAGAACGAGCAAAGAGACCGCGACGATCGCGGGCGCGAGTAAAACCAGCGAGCGCCGTGACTTGCGTTTTCGATGCCGGCTGCGCGGGTGGCTGGTAGGTCGGGAGATGTGCTGAGAGGAACTCATTTTCGAAAGGCGAGACGACGCATAAAGCGAGCACGCAAGTGTATCTGCGCGATGCTCGGGTAATGCCCCCTGCGGTCAGAGCCGCAGCGCAGTTGACAAACGGAGCATCGATTTCTAGAAACCGCTGAGATAAGCTCGGATGCATGGGGACGCCGGAGTTGCTCGGCCGGGACAACGAGCGAGCTGTGCTTCGGCGTTTACTGGACCGTGCGGAAAACGGTCCGGCCGGTCTCCTCCTCGACGGCGAGGCCGGCATAGGCAAGACGGTGCTTTGGCGCGAGGGAATCGCGCTGGCAAGCGAACGCGGCTTCCGTGTGCTGGCCTGCGAAGCCGCTCCGACCGAGACTCCGCTTGCCTTCGCCGCGCTCGGAGACCTACTGGACGAGGTCCCTCTCTCGAGTCACAAGCGCCTTCCGCCGCCGCAGCGCAAGGCGCTCGAGACCAGCCTGCTCTTGATCGAGCCCGGCGACGGCAAGGCCGATCAGCGAGCCGTCTCGGTCGCCGTGCTGACGCTCATCCGCTCGCTCGCGACGAAAAAGCCGATCCTGATCGCCGTCGACGACGTGCAATGGCTCGATGCCTCTTCGGCCCGCGTGCTGGCCTTCGTGCTGCGACGCCTACGTGAAGGCCCGATCGGTCTTCTCATGACGCGCCGAAGCGACGAGGGCACCGGCGGGCAATTGCCGCTCGAGCTCGACAGTAGCGACGAGCTGGGGCGCGGCACCGAGAATCTCACTCTCGGCCCCTTGAGCCTCGGTGCCATCCGACGCCTGCTCACCGGGCGCACCGGGCACCGCGTTCCACGCGCCGTGCTCAATCAGCTCTACCGGGCGACGGGCGGCAATCCGCTCTACGCGCTGGAGCTTGCCCGCTTTGGGCTCGACGACTCGTCGGCCGCGCCGGTCCAGCCGATCGCCGTACCAGAACCCCTGCGCGCACTCGTCGCAGAGCGCTTGGTTGCGCTACCCGGGGCGACTCAGGAGACGCTCTTGATCGCAGCGGCGCTCGCCGAGCCGACCGCCGAGCTGGTGCGTGCGGCCGGCGGCGGAAGCCTGAGCGAGGCGATCGAGAACGGCACCGTCGAGCTCGACGGAGAACGCATCCGCTTCACCCATTCACTGCTCGCCTCGGTCATCTACGCCGAGGCGACCCCGGATCGCCGGCGCGATCTCCACAAACGCCTGGCCACCGTCGCCCTGGGCGTCGAGGAGCGCGCATGGCATCTGGCGCTCGGGAACGACACGCCCGACGCGAAAGTCGCCTTGGAGCTCGACGCGGCTGCCGCGCATGGGGCCTCGCGTGGAGCTCCCGAAGCCGCCGCCGAGCTGTACGAGCACGCTGCTCGCCTGACGCCGCCCGAGCAGCTCGACGAGATCTACCGTCGTCGCCACGAAGCCGCTTCGCTCCACTTCGCGGCGGGCGACATAGAGCGCGCCCGGGTTATCGCGGAGGAGATGCTGGGCGAGCTTGACAGCGGACCCTGGCGAGCCGACATGCTGGTCCTGCTCGCGAATATCGTCGAGGACGAGCAGGAGGCAACCAATCTCTGCCGGCAGGCGGTGAAGGAAGCCGAGGGCGACGAGGATCGCCTGACGATGGCCTACGTCGCTCTCGCTCGAGCCTGCGCGATACTGGGCGACTTCTCCGGCCAGGTCGATGCTCAGCACGCCGCGCTCGTCCACGCCAAGCGTGGCAGCGACAAGCGCCTACTCGTCGAGGCGCTGCAGGGCGTTGGGGTCGTGACCGTCCTGAGCGGCGGCGCGATCGACGAGAAGATCATGCAGCAGGCAATCGCCATCGACCGCGAAGAGGTGACTCTGCCTGCCTTCCACGGCCCCTCGCTCTGGTACGGCACGCAGCTGTTTTGGCTAGACGAGCTCGAGCGCGCCCGGCCGATTCTCAACGCCGAGCTCGAGCGAGCCCAGCACGAAGGCGAGCTGATCGACAGCCTCCAGATCCTCTCGCCGCTGATCGAGCTCGAAGTGCGCAGCGGCAACTGGGATCTCGCCGAGCAGATGGCCGACGAGGGTTTGGAGCAAGCGCTCGACATCGGCTACGAGTACACCATCCGCGGGCTCGGCTACCAGCAACTCCAGCTGGCGGTGTTACGAGGAGAGATCGAAGAGTCGCTGCTGGGGCTGGCGGAGCAGATGGCCGAGGCCGAGCGAGCCAAAGCTCACTGGCAGACGCTCGCTCTCACATCGCTCGCGGGCTTCTTTCAGCTTTCGCTCGGCGACACGCGGAAAGCCTGGGACTGGCTGGAGCCGGCGCTCGCGCTACAGGACAAGCTAGGCCGCGACATCTCGATCGCGATGCCCCTCTTCACCATCCGCCCGAATGCGATCGAGACGCTGATCGCTCTCGACGAGCTCGATCGCGCCGAGTACATACTGGAGAGCTTCGAGCAGCACGTGGCCGCGACGAAGCGCCCGAACGGAATCGTCAGCTCGGCTCGCTGCCGGGCGCTCGTGGAAGCCGGCCGAGGCAATCTCGACAGCGCGGCGGCTGCGATCGAGCGCGCTATCGCCGGGCACGAGGTGCTGCCCGACCCCTTCGAGCGCGGTCGCACGATGCTCGTTGCCGGAGCAGTAAGGCAGAGGGCGAAGCAGAAGCGGACGGCCCGTGAGGCGCTCGAGCAGGCGGCCGGCATCTTCGATCGGCTGGGCGCGCGCTTGTGGTCGCAGAAGGCACGGGCGGCGCTCGAACGGGCCGGTGGGCAGCGAGGCGGCGAGCTCGGCCTGACACCCACCGAGCAGCGGATCGCCGAGCTCGTGGCCAAGGGCCGCTCGAACAAGGAGGTAGCGGGCGCTCTGTTCGTGAGCGTGCGCACGGTCGAAGCGACTCTCTCCAATATCTACCGCCAGCTCGGGCTCGAGTCGCGCGCCGAGTTGGCCGCGCGGCTGTCGGCGCCGGAGGCCGACTAGCGCCCTTTCCGGGCGCCGCCGGCGCGCGCCGTAGCGACCGAAACCGAGCCATGCCCCGGCGAGACGGTGACGTTTAAACGCGCCAGCTCAGGGCTACGTTTGGGCGCTTCGGACACGTCTCCGTGCCTGGCACCGGGACGTGTCCGGCAGAGACGGTCTTTGCGGCGCCGTGGCAATCGAATAGGCTCCGCCCATGTCGAGCGCGGAACCGCTCGGTCGCACCGACGAGCTGGTTGCGGTTGAGCGTTTACTTACCCAGGCCCCAACAGGGCCCGGCATTCTCATGCTCGAGGGCATCGCCGGTATCGGGAAGACGACTCTCTGGCTCAGGGGACTGGAGCTCGCGCGCGAGCACGGTTTCCGCGTTCTGTCCTGCAGGCCCTCGCCCGCCGAGACGCCGCTCGCCTTCTCGGCGCTCGGCGACTTGCTCGGCAGAACTGGGCGAGGAGATGTTGCGGCGGCTTCCGCCTCCTCAGCGGCGCGCGCTGGAGATCGGCCTGCTTCTACGCGAGGCCGACGGCGGAGCGCCCGATCAGAGAGCCGTCTCGCTCGCCACTCTGACCCTGCTTCGAACCACTGCGAACGAGACGCCGCTCTTGATCGCGATCGACGACATTCAGTGGCTCGACGCCTCGTCGGCCCGTGTGCTGGCCTTCGTCTTTCGCCGCATCGAGCTCGACCGCTGCCGAGTACTCCTGGCCCGGCGGATCGAGCAGGAGAGCGGGCCCGTCCTGCCACTGGACCTGGAGCTCGCATCACGCTCCCTGGGAACGTTCGAGCGCCGCGCGATCGGCCCGCTCAGTCTCGGCGCGCTCCAGAATCTCATTCGCACCCGCCTCTCCGCTCGCCTGCCGCGTCACGTCGCCATCTCGATCTGCGTCGCGTCGGGCGGCAATCCGTTCTACGCGCTCGAGTTGGCGCGGGCTCAATTGAAGCGGACAGCGCTCGAGCCCGGTAGGCCGTTACGGGTGCCCGAGTCGCTGGGCGGGCTCATCGAGGAGCGACTCGCGGCCCTGAAGCCCTCAACCCGAAAAGCGCTGCTGATCTCGGCCACGCTCTCGCAGCCCACCGTTGCCGTGCTTGGCGAAGCCGACGGCGCAAGCCTGGCCGAAGCCGTCGAAGCGGGTATCGTCGAGATCGAGCGCGGCAGCATCCTCTATACCCACCCGCTTCCCGCCTCGGTGGTCACGCGGCGGCCTCGGCCGAAGAGCGGCGCGCCGCGCACGCCCGAGCCGCCGCTCTGACGAAGAATCAGGGCGAGCGTGCGCACCACCTCGCTCTGGCTTGTGCCGGGCCAGACGAAAAAGTGGCGCAGGAACTGGAGCAAGCCGCGGCCGCCGCGGCCGCGCGAGCGGCGCCCGATTCTGCCGCCGAGCTAAGCGAGCTCGCAGCCAAGCTCACACCGCCCGCAGACCGCAAAGCGCTTGCGCGCCGGCGCCTGACGACCGCCAAGCAGCTCTTCGTCACCGGCGAGGCCGAGCGTTGCCGAGCGCTACTCGAAGCACTCATCGCCGAGCTCGGCCCCTGCCCCGAGCGGGCGGATGCTCTCGTGCTTCTCTCCGAGGCGGTTCCCGACCTTGATCAAGCGGTGAGCCTCTGCCGCCAGGCTCTCGAGGAGGCGGCCGGCGACAGTGCGCGCGCCGCGAACGCCGCGATAGTGCTTGGAGCCTCCTTCGGACGAGAGAACCGAAATGCCGAGCAGCTGGAGGCGGCCCGAGTCGCCCTCGAGCACGCGGAGCTCTCCGGCGACAAAGAGCTCCTGGTCGAGGCCCTACAGGGTGTGGCCAACGCCACCGTTCTCCTCGGTGAGCCAACCGACGAGGCCTCGATGCGGCGCGCGCTCGAGCTCGAGCGGGAGATTGGCGGCCTGCCGGGAAGGCGAAGTCCGCGCTTGTGGCTGGGATGGCAGCGTTTCTGGCTGGACGATGTCGCCGCCGCCGGGCCCATAGTGCAGGGCGAGGTCGAACGAGCGCTGACCGAAGGTCAGCTGACCGAATGGCTTCACCTCATCCCGATGCTGATCAACCTCGAGCTTCGCGCCGGAAATTGGGATCTCGCCGAGAAGTACTGCGAGCAAGCTCTCGCGGAGGTCAGGGACGTCGACATCTCCTACCTGACTCAGAATCTCGAGACCCTCTATCTCGGCTTGAGGTCGATGCGGGGAGAGGAAGAGGCACGCTCGGGCCTGATCGAGGCGGTCGAACGAGGGTTACGAAGCTCTCATATACAGGCGGTCTACACGGCGAGCGTCTACCTGGCCTTGTTCGACCAGGCAAAGGGCGACGCCGCCCAGGCCTGGCGCTGGATCTCATCTGTGCTCGAGCTTGATGACAAGAACACGGTCTCGAGTAAAGACCCGAACCTTGACCATCCTCGCATCCTCCTGCACCGCGCACTCGCGGCCGAGCTGCTACTCGCGCTGGGCGAAAGCGAGCAAGCCAAGCGCTACGTCGACGAGCTGACGCAGATCTCCGAGCGCACCGGGCAGCCACTGGCTCTGGTCATGGCAGCCCGCTCGCGCGCCCTGCTCGCCGCGTTGCGCGGCGACCTCGAGGTCGCGAGCAAAGCCTTCGAGCAGGCGCTCGAGGCCCATGCCGGTACATCCGACCCCTTCGAGCTTGCGCGCACCGAGTTGTTTTACGGAACGACGCTGCGCCGAGCGAAACACCGTGGCGAAGCACGGCGCGTGATCGCGCGATCGCTCGAGCGCTTCGAGAAGCTGGGGGCCGCCGAGTGGGCGAGGAGAGCGCAGGGCGAGCTCGCTCGAACCGGCGGCGGTCGCCGCGCCGGCGGTAGCGAGCTCACAGCGACCGAGCGCCGCGTCGCCGAGCTGGTTGCGGGCGGCCAATCGAACAAAGAGGCCGCGGCCGCTCTCTTTGTGAGCGTGCGCACGGTCGAGGCGAACCTGTCCAAGATCTTCCGCAAGCTCGGGATCGGGTCGCGTTCCGATCTTGCCGGTCATCTCCGCGGCGACGAGAAAAACCGCTGAGATCGCTTGAAAACGTTTCCACAATCGTTTTCCACGGGTTCCTAGACGCTCGACTACGTATTCGCGGCCGGGAAAGTCTGCGGGAATCGCTTATTTCTGTTTTGCAGGCAGTTTCCTAAGGTGTCAGTGTCGGATATTTCCCCTGCGTGCCGACACACCTCATGCCTACCTACGTCGTTGAAAGATACGTCCCCCGATCGACCGCAAACGATCTGCGTTCGGAGGGAGCGCGCGTCACGCAGGCCGCGAAGGGGCTGAGCGGCACCGAGAAGAGGTCGGTCGCCTATTTGAGCTCCATCTACATGCCAGACGACGAGGTCAGCTTCTGCCTCTTCAGTAGCGATTCGGCCGACTCGATCGAAGCGGGCTTCGAAAAGGCGCAGATCGCCTTCGATCGCATCCTCGAGGCGGAGGTTCTCGAGCCGTGAGCGTCCTACTGCGCGACGACTTCGAGCAGCGCGACCTCGCGCCGAGCGTATCGCTCGAGCGCCGACGTCCGGCCGTGCCGGTCAACGAGCTCGTAGAGCACTTCGTCGCTGCGCTCGACTTTCTCGACGAGAACGGCGTCGCCGTGCATCTTTGCCTCGTTTGCGACCGCTGGACAAGCGTGAGCGCCGACCGCACGCTGATCGAGGGCCTACTTCTCGGGCTCAGCCTGCGTGCCTGCGATCACATGCACCAGGGCGGACTGCTCTCGCTCGAGACGACGCGGGTCAGGCTCGACGAGAACGCATTTGAAGAAACAGATTTACCACCGGGTGAGTATGTCCGCGTCAGCGTCTCCGACACAGGGGGCTGGTCGGAGGGCGCAGAAAACGCGTGGACCACCCGGGTGGGATCGCCGCGACGACTCGAGCGGCCGAGTCTTGCGGCGCTCCGCCATGCGGCGGAGATAGCGGGAGGCGCGCTCGTCTGCGCTCGACACGCATGTTGTGGCGAGCGCGCCAACCTCTACTTGCCGGCTACGCGCCGGCACGTTCGACCGGTAATCACCTCCACCTGATACCGAGCTCTAGCGACAGGCGCCCGCGCTTTCCCGGAGCGCGGGCGTCGCGTTCTCGAGCTGCGGGATGCTCCGTCTCGCCGCGAGCGCTCAGCGAAGTCCCAGCGCGCCGGGCAGCTCGTCGAGCCCGCTCAACCTGCCGGGAGAATCCGGGTGGTCGCCGCTGCGATCGAGCAGGTAGGCGCGCAGGCCGAGCGCGCGCGCTCCGGCGATGTCGTCCTCGGGCGAGTCACCTACCATCGCCGCGTGTTCCGGGGCGACCGAGAGAGCCGCGAGCGCGGCCGAGAAGATCGAGGGATCCGGTTTCGTCTTTCCGTGCTCGCGGGAGTCGATCGCCACGTCAACGTCGAGCCGGTGGTGCGCGACGAAGGCGGGCAGATCGCGGGCCGTGTTCGAGACCAGCCCCAGCTTGAGTCCGTGGCGGCGCAGCTCGGCGAAGACCGGCAGCACGTCGTCGTAGAGCTCGAAGTGCTCGGCCTGCTCCCAGGCCAGCACCATCGCTTCGGCGAGAGCGCGGACGCCCTCTCCCTCACCCCCCATGCCGCGGATGATCTGCTCGCTGAACGAGATCCAGAGCTCATCTTCGTGCACGAGCTCTGGATGCCGCTGAAGCTCGGCCAGCGCCGCTCGCCGGCTCGGCTCGAACAGGTCCGGGTCGAGCCGCAGATCGAAGGCGCTACCGCGCTGCGCGTAAGCCTCGGGTCGCAACTCCGGCCCCGGCCGGCAGATCGTGAAATCGACATCGAACAGAACGGCGCTGACGTTCACTGCGGCTCGAAGCGACGGTAGACCTCCGGGCGGCGCTGAGCCAGAACCGGCAGGCGCGAGCGAATCTCGCCCACACGCGAGCGCTCGAGCTCGGCCACGACGACCGTCTCGCTGTCCGGCGCCTCGGCGATCACCGTTCCCCAGGGATCTACGACGAGCGAGTGCCCGTAGCTCGGCCGGCCCGGAATCGGCTCACCGATTTGACCGGGCGCCGCCAGATAAAGCGCGTTCTCGATCGCGCGCGCTCGCAGAAGCGCGTGCCAGTGAGCCATTCCCGTGCGCAAAGTGAAGTTGGCGGGCACCGCGGCGAGCTCCGCGCCCGCCAGCGCGAGCAGACGGTAGAGCTCGGGGAAGCGCAGGTCGTAGCAGATGGTCAAACCGATCTTCCAGCCGGCGGCTTCGCATAGAACCACCTCGTCGCCCGGCTCCTCCGACTCCGACTCGCGATAGACCTGGTCGGCGATTTCGACATCGAACAGGTGGAGCTTGCGGTAGCGCGCGATCAGATCGCCGCCCGCATCAAAGACGAGGCTCGTGTTGGAGAGCTTCTCGCGCCCCTCGCGCCGTTCCGCGATCGAGCCGCCGATCAGCACCACGCCGTGTCGCTTCGCCCAGGCGGCCATGGCCCGCACCGATTCGCCTCGCTCGAGCGTCTCGGCGCCTTCGTGAAGCGCCTCCGCGTCGCCGACCAGGTTCCACTTCTCCGGCAGCACGACCAGCTCGGCGCCGAGCGAGACCGCTCGAGCGACGAGCCTCTCTGCCTGCTCGAGGTTGGCCGCCTTGTCGGAGCCGGCCGTGAGCTGTATGCAGGCGAGGCGAAGAGTGTCGGGCACCTGCGCAGGATAGCCCCGCGAGTGCTCGATACTCACCTCGATTCGCTCCTACGACGGTGAATCGAGGACATTCGGGTAATTAACCCCGCGGGGATCGAGCGCAGAGCGCGTTGATGCCCGCGATGCCGCCGCGACCGACACGGCGGGCGCGGATCGCCGCACGCCCGTCCCCAGCACGCCCCGGGCTCCGCAAGACACCAACGGCCAGCCCGCCCCGCTTGTAGGAGCAGAAGTTGAGCAAGCGCCGCCAGGCGCGCTCAACTCTACGAAGCTCTCGCGGCCGGAAATCGTAGATTTCCGGCCGCCTAATCGGGGTGCCCAGATTTGAACTGGGGACCTCTCCGACCCGAACGGAGCGCGCTACCAGGCTGCGCCACACCCCGAGCGCCCCATACGTTAGCTACTCCCGTCGCGGACCTGGCACGAAGCGAGTGTGAATCGTGCGGTTCTGGTGCGAATTCGCCCGCTACGTTGCCCGTGTTGGCAACTAAAGGAGGAGGAGAAGTGAACTGCGTGACCCTGGTAGGAAACCTGGCGAGCGACGTGGAGCTGAAGGAGCTGGCAGAGGAGCGCAAGCTGGCCAGCTTCCTGCTCGCCGTCGATCGCGAGAGTGCGGACGG
>Ga0209540_10001575_pt1 | contig 17088 bp, 16 predicted proteins | sample BarGraIncu01121A_FD_184501 | JGI IMG/M metagenome (GOLD analysis project Ga0209540, IMG submission 184501) | Arctic peat soil microbial communities from Barrow, Alaska - Barrow Graham LP Incubations 011-21A (SPAdes) (version 2) | ecosystem: Environmental > Terrestrial > Soil > Wetlands > Peat... | reverse complement strand
TCGGAACGCTCTGGGAACTGCTCTCCCGGCTTCGCCGGCGACCCGCCGCGACCGATCCCGCCGAGGAGCTACGCAGCAGGCTAGCCGAAGCTCGTGCGCGGGATTCCGAGATCGATCCCGCCGCGGCCGAGCCCGTGCCCGAGCCGACGCTCGAGCTCGATCAGAAACAAAGCGAGCCGGCCTCGACCGATCTGGAGAATCTCAGGCGTGACGTACACGCACGTGCCCGGGCGTTGAGCGACGAGATGCGCGGCGCGAGCAGGAAGGACCGGTAGCCCGACCGCGCATCTTTTGCAGCTGACGTATCGGCCGTTGGGTTAGCTCGTGTACGGGTTGTCCCAACTCGATGGCGTGAAGACGCTGCCTGCCGTCGCGCCGACGGCGAGCACCGTGGTGTTCGGCTCGAGCGCGAAGGCTGTTCGCTTCACTGTTGGATCCGCGATGAAGACGAGCGAACCGGTCTTGGCCTCGATCTTCTCGTCGGCGAGCTCGAAGCGTGCGCTGCCGGCGAGCACGACGTAGAGCTCCTGGTGGGCGCTACCTTCCTCGGTGTGCTCTTCGATCACCCGGGAACCGGTCTCGCGCCCGATGAAGGCGTTGACGCCGAAGGCTTCGATACCGAGCTTGGCTCGCAGCGGCTTCCAGGTGCCGTCCTCGGGTTTCTCACCTCCAAACGACTCCACGGCGTCGATGTCGGTCACGATGTACTTGCTATCCAAGATGCCTTCTCCTTCGGTCGAATCGGACTCCTTGAGGTGCCCGGCGCCGCCGGGCGGCACGGGCGAGAAGGTCGTGCTGGCCCTCGCGTAGAACAATGCGGGCGAGCTCAGGATGAGTTATCAGCACTCCAGCCTCCCCGTGAGATGACTAACTGGCGTTATAATATGAGTGGTTACATAACTTGTCAAGCTTTAACGGTGGTTATCAAATGAACGCTGTATCCGATGGGCTGGAGATCGTTCGGGCCTTCGTGAACACGGCCGATGTGGGGTCGGGATCGGACGAGCTCGAAACACCGCCGGCGCTCGTAGCCTGGCTCGCGGAGCACGCCCTGATCGAGCCGGGAGCGCAGGCGAGCGGGCAAGATCTAACGCGCTCGCGGGCCTTGCGCGAAGCTCTACGAGCCTTTCTCTACGCGAACGCCGGTGGCGAGCTCGATCCCAAGGCCCCGGCGGTGCTCGATCAGGCGGCCGAGCTCGCCGGTCTGCGACTTCGCTTCGACGCCGGCGGCGGCGCAAGCTTGATGCCGAGCGCCGACGGTGTTGACGGGGCGCACGGGCGCCTGCTCGCGATCGTCGCCGAGGCGATGCGAGCCGGTACCTGGGGGCGGCTCAAGGCCTGTCGCAGCGACGACTGCCGTTGGGCCTTCTTCGACGGCTCCAAGAATCACTCCCGCGCGTGGTGCTCGATGGCGGTCTGCGGAAATCGGGCCAAGGCCCGAGCTTTCCGCGAGCGGCAGGCCGGCGGCTGAGAGATGTGCTCGCTCACGATCGCGGCGAAGCCGACCGGATTGAGAGGGAGCGGGCTCGGGGTATTAGGGTCATAAGGCTCGAAGGAAACGCCAAGCGATGAATCCCACCTTCACGATCGGCCGCATTGCCGGCATCCGCATCGCCCTCAACTGGAGCTGGCTGATCATCTTCGCCCTGATCATCTGGTCGCTGGATGCGAGCGTCTTCCCCGCGCAGGATCCCGGTCTCTCGAACACGACATACCTGGTCATGAGCGTGATCGCCGCGATCGTCTTCTTCCTCTCGATCCTGCTGCACGAGATCGGCCACTCGATCGTTGCCCGCCGTAACGGAATGGAGATCGAAGGCATCACGCTCTGGCTCTTCGGCGGCGTCTCCCAGTTCAAGGAGAAGTTCAGGAGCCCGGGATCCGAGTTTCGTATCGGCATCGCGGGCCCGGCCGTCTCCTTAGTGCTCGGAGTGATCTTCGTCGGGCTGGCCGCACTGATGAGCTTTCCCACGCCGGTGGATGGCACCCTCGCCTGGCTTGGCTACATCAACCTGCTTCTACTCGTCTTCAACCTGCTGCCCGCTCTTCCGCTCGACGGCGGGCGTGTGCTCAGGTCCGCGCTCTGGAAAGCGAAAGGCGACTTTGCCTGGGCGACCAAGATCGCGGCGGGCATCGGCAGAGGCTTCGGCTACGCAATGATCGCCGGCGGTGTCCTTCTCTTCGTCGCTTATCGCTCCGCGAGCGGCATCTGGCTGGCTCTGATCGGCTGGTTCCTGCTCGGCGCCGCCGGCAGCGAGGCCCGCTACCTACAGGCGAGTGAGGCTCTCGAAGGCCTGCACGTTCGCGACCTGATGACGCGTGATCCGGTGACCGCCCCGGCGGACGAAACACTGGGGCAGTTCATGGACTCGCTCGCCGGCCGGGCGAAGCACAGCACGTATCCCGTCGTCTCGAACGGTGATGTTCTGGGGTTGCTCCCCTTCCGCTCGATTGCCCATTACCCACGCAGCGATTGGGACGGCCGGCTCGTTCGAGACAGCATGCTCGGACGCGATCAGGTGCCGGTGCTCGACACGGAAGACAGCGCCGAAGACGCCCTGACGGAGCTGATGTCAGGCGAGATTCACCGCGGTCTCGTCGTTCAAGACGGTGGCCTGGTCGGCTTCATCTCGATCTCCGACATCGGCCGCGTCCTCAATCAGCGAAGCGCGTTCAGGCGCTGAGACCCTTCCGGCTCCTCGCGCTGGCTCGAGCCGGCGACTTGTGGTGCTTCTTGCTATCGCTCAGCTCGTGGTGCTCGAGCACGATGCGGACGGCCTCGGCGGGCTCGTCCGTGCGCGAGAGGAGCTCTAGATCATCGGGCGAGATCATCTTCTTGCCGAGTAGCTCGCGGCGAATCCAGGCCACCATTTCTTCCCAGTAGTCGCAGTCCATCAGCACAACCGGGAAGTGGAAGATCTCGCCGACCTGAATCAGAGTCAGCGACTCGAACAGCTCGTCAATCGTGCCAAAGCCGCCCGGGAAGATGACGAAGCCCTCGGCCGCCTTCACGAACATCGTCTTGCGCGCGTAGAAGTGATCGAAGGTGAGGCTGAGGTCTGCGTAGGGATTCGCCGCCTGCTCGTGCGGCAGTCGAATGTTGAAGCCGACCGAGAGCCCGCCGGCTTCCTGCGCGCCGCGATTGGCGGCCTCCATGATCCCCGGCCCTCCACCGGTCACGACCGCCCAGCCGGCGCGCGCGAACTCGCGCCCCACGTCGCGCGCCAGGTTGTAGAACCGCTCGCCTTCGGGCACTCGGGCCGAGCCGAAAACCGAGACCGCCGGCCTGTCTATCTCGTCGACGGCCTCGAAGCCGCGCCGGAACTCGGCGGCGATCATCTGCACGTGGCGCTCGTGCTCGCCGCCGTCGCTCGAGAGGACCTCGCGATCGTCGGGCCTTTTGGGGCGCTCGGGCATCAGAAGTGGCGGACGACGTGTGTGTGGGTCATGGCTAGCGTGAGCAGTATGGCGAGTCCGAAGTAGCCGGTAGCTATTCCCAAACGCTGCCAGGACGTCACCTTGTAGTACTCGCGCTCACGCGCCTCGTGTCGCGATTGCCAGCGGTGGAAAAGCTCGTAGGCGGCCAACACGAGGACGATGAGCAGGATCGGGTTGGGCGCGAGGATGACCAGCCCGGTAAGCGCGGCGAACCCTATAACCCAGATCGCCGGGTGCAGTGCGGCCACGACTCGCCCGCCGTCGAGCGGCACGATCGGCAAAAGGTTGAAGAGGTTGAGGAAGAATCCGATGTAGGCGAGCGCCAGTAGCAGGGGGGAGTGATACGCGCTCGCGAGGCCCCAGCAGAGCGCCGCCCCCAGCGAGCCGACGAGCGGGCCGGCCAGCGCCAGGCGCGCCTCTCGCCAGGCGTTGTGCGGCATCTCTCGCAGCAGAATGGCCGCGCCCATAAATGGGATGAACACCGGAGCGCTAACGGGCAAGCCCTGCCGTCTCGCCTCGAGTGCGTGCCCCGACTCGTGCACGAGTAAGAGCAGCACGAAGCCAAGACCGAAACGCCAGCCCCAGAGCAGCGCGTAGGCGCCGACCGAGACGACCATCGAGCCGGCGGTGGTGAAGAGCTTGAGCTTGAACACGATCAGAAGCGCCGCCTTGAACTTCAGCAGCAGGGCGCCGAGTGCAATAAACGGCGCCGCCAGCTTCCTGAAGAGACTGCGAAGAGCCCCTTCCTGGTGAATGGGCCCGGCCCCGATCGCCGGCTCGTACGAGGCGGGCATGTGTTCGGGCGAGGAGAGTTGAGGGGCGCTCTCCTCCTCGGCGGGCCCCTGCCATTTACGGTATGTGCCGCTCGGTGTCATCCAGGTTGCTTCGCTTGCGCAGGCGCGTCTCTCTGTCGCGAGGGGCGCGAATCTCCACGTTATCGGCTGCCACCTCTTTATGGCTGATAGCTCCTCGCCCGAGGAGTGCCCCCTACCCGCCCGCCGCGGTCTCGGGATGCGTACGATTGCTGCCGTGGCAGCCGCCGACGACAAGCTCTCCAGCGAAACCGGAATCGAGATCAAGCCCGTCTACACGGGCGAGGACGTGGCGGGGCTCGAGCTCGAGCTGCCGGGCTGCTACCCGTTTACGCGCGGTCCCTACGAGACCATGTATCGGGGGCGCCCCTGGACGATTCGCCAGTACGCCGGTTTCGGCTCGGCCGAGGAGACGAACGAGCGCTTTCGCTACCTGCTCGGGAAGGGCCAGACCGGGCTCTCGGTGGCCTTCGACCTGCCCACCCAGCTTGGTTACGACTCCGACCATCCACTCGCCGAGGGCGAGGTTGGGCGTACCGGCGTAGCGATCGACTCGCTGACCGATCTGGAGTTGCTCTTCTCGGAGATTCCGCTCGACCAGGTCTCGACCTCGATGACGATCAACGCGCCGGCGGCGCTGCTCCTGCTTCTCTACGAGCTCGTGGCCGAGAAGCAGGGCGTCGCGCCCGAGAAGCTGCGCGGCACCGTCCAGAACGACATCCTCAAGGAGTACGTGGCGCGCGGGAACTACATCTTCCCGCCCCGGCCCTCGATGCGAATCACGACCGACCTGTTCGCCTACTGCGAGGAGCGCCTGCCCGGCTTCAACACCATCTCGATCTCGGGCTACCACATCCGCGAGGCCGGTTCCACGGCAGTGCAGGAGCTCGCCTTCACGCTCGCCAACGGCATCGCTTACTGCCAGGCGGCGGTCGAGGCCGGGCTCTCGCCCGATCGCTTCGGCGCTCGCCTTTCCTTCTTCTTCAACGCCCACAACAACTTCTTCCAGGAAGTGGCCAAGTTCCGGGCGGCGCGGCGCCTCTGGGCGAAGATCATGCGTGAGCGCTTCGGAGCCGCCAATCCGAAAGCGCAGATGCTTCGCTTCCATGCCCAAACCGGTGGCTCGACCTTAACGGCGCAACAGCCCGAGAACAACATCGTGCGGGTCGCGCTGCAGGCCTTCTCGGCCGTCTGCGGCGGCGCCCAGTCGCTGCACACGAACTCCTTCGACGAGGCGCTGGCGCTACCGACCGAGCACGCGGTACGGATTGCGCTCAGAACGCAGCAGATCCTGGCCCACGAGGCCGGCTCCACCGACAGCGCCGATCCGCTCGGCGGCTCCTACTTCATCGAGGCGCTGACGAACGAGCTCGAGAGCAACGCGATGGATTTGATCGAGCGCATCGACTCGCTCGGCGGCGCCGTGGCGGCGATCGAGCAGGGCTTTGTCCAGGCCGAGATCGAGGAGGCTTCCTACCGGCACCAGCTAGAGGTCGAGGCGGGCGAGCGGGTGATCGTAGGCGTCAACAGCTTCGAGGAGGAGGCCGGCGCCAAGTCGGTCGAGCTGCTGCGGATCGATCCCGAGATCGAGCGGCGCCAGCGCGAGCGCACGCAGACAGTGCGAGCCGAGCGCGACAGCGCCGCCGTCGAGAAGGCGCTCGAAGCGGTGCGAAAGACGGCGCGAGGAAGCGAGAACCTCCTTCCGGGCATGCGCGGGGCGCTGGCCCTTCAGGCCACGATCGGCGAGATCTGCACGGTGTTACGCGAAGAGTTTGGTACCTTCGACAAGGCCTGATCGCATGAGCTTCGAACTTGGATACGGCGTCAACATCTCGCACTGGCTTTCCCAGTCGGAGCAGCGCGGGGAGGAGCGGCGAGCCTGGTTCGTCCAGGCCGATGTAGAGCGCCTCGCCGCCTGCGGCTTCGGTCACCTGCGCATTCCCGTCGACGAGGTGCAGCTCTGGGACGAGCAGGGCGAACGTGAGAACGAGGGCTTCGAGCTACTCGAGCAAGGGCTCGGCTGGTGCGAGCAGGCCGGCCTACGCGCCGTGGTCGACTTGCACATTGTTCGCTCCCACTACTTCAACGTCGATTTCAACCCGCTCTTCGCCGAAACGGCCGAGCAGGACAAGTTCTGCGCCCTCTGGGCTGATCTCTCGCAAGCGCTCGCACACTGGCCCATAGATCGGGTTTGCTACGAGCTCCTCAACGAGCCCAAGGCGCCCAACGACGGAGACTGGAACGCGCTCGCGGCCCGCGCTCTCGCCGAGGTGCGTAAACACGAGCCCGCTCGCGTTGTCGCGATCGACGGCAATCGCTTTGCCGATCCGCGCGCCTTCCCCGAGCTGCGTGTCCCGGCAGACGAGAACCTCATTCTCACTTTCCACTTCTACGACCCGATGCTGCTGACGCACTATCGGGCTTCTTGGAACCCGCTCAAGGTGTACGAGGGCGAGATCGACTACCCGGGCGAGCTCATCTCCCAGGATGATTGGAACGCTCTTCCGGAGCGGCTGCGCAGCGAGGCTCGTGGCGTGCGCGTTTTCGGCGAAGCCGAGATCGAGCGCCTACTCGAGCCCGTGCTGGTGCTGAGGGCGGAAACGGGGCTGCCACTCTGGTGTGGCGAGTTCGGCGCTCTGGGCACCACTCCCGACTCGGCGCGCGAGGGTTGGTACCGAGACGTCCTCGGCGTTTTCGATCGCCACGGCATCCCCTGGACGGTCTGGGACTACAAGGGCGACTTCGGCATCTTCGACCGTAACGACGGCAGCCCTACGTCCGTCTACCGAATTCTCAGCGAGATGGGCCTAGTCAAGGCTGCGTAGCAGCCGAAACCCCGCCATTTCCCGCCCCAGAAGCGAGCGGTAAAAGGAAGGGGCGTCGCCTTCGGTCAGGAGATCGAGGCGTAAGGCTCCCGTTCGAGCGAACGCCTCTTCGATGAGCGCGCTGCCGATTCCCTCGCCGCGCCGCGAGGGTGACACGATCAACGCCCCGAGAACCCAGTTGATCGCTCCATCCGAGATCACCTCGGCGGCCCCGACAACCTCGCCGCCATCGAGCGCGACCAGCGTCGTGACGCCCGGAGCCAGGAGCGCCCGCTCGACGACGGCGATATCGCTCCAGTAATCCCATCCCTCCGCCTCGCAAAGAGACGCCACTCGCGCACCGTGCTCGGGACGAAAGGGCACGATCTCCATCCGTTCAGTATTCACGACCTGAAGATCCGGTTCAGATCGGCTTCGCCGCTGTCGGGGTACGGAGGTTCTTCTAGTAGTCGCGCTTGCGCGAGGAGGATGCCCATCCCACCACCCACGGCGATCGTAACGACGATACTCACGCCTGTCTGTTACGCAACAGCTCCGAAATCGTCAGTCTTCCCTACACGATGCGCATCTTGCTGGTCTCGCAGATGTATCCGGGCCCGAGCGATCCCGATCTCGGGGTCTTCGTTGCTCAGCTCGAGCGTGAGCTCGTAAGGCGCGGGCACGAGATCGAACGAGCGGTGCTCGACCGGCGCTCGGGCGGGAAGCTTCGCTTCCTCTCGCTCGCGCGCGAAGCGCGAAGGAAGGCCCGGCGATTTCATCCCGAGGTCGTGTACGCCCACTTCCTCGTTCCCACCGGATTGATCGGCGCGCTTGCCTCGAAGGCGCCGCTCGTGGTCACGGCGCACGGGCAGGACGTGCGCAACATCGGCGTCGTGCCGGGGGTGCGCACCCTCACGCGCTGGACGTTGAAGCGGGCGAGCGCAGTCATCACCGTCTCTCGGTTTCTCGCCCGCGAGCTCGAGACGAAACTGCCGCAGGCGCGGGAAAAGATCCATGTGATCGACTGCGGCGTCGATCTCGAGCGCTTCCAGCCGCGCGACCAGTCCGAGGCTCGGGCTCGGCTCGGTTGGAACGGGAATGCTCCACTCTTCCTCTGCTTGGGCTCGCTGAGCGAGCGAAAGAACGTGCTGCGCCTGGCGCGTGCCTTTTCCCGTCTCGAGAAGGGCTCGCTCGTCTTTCTCGGCGACGGGCCCATGCGCGGAGAACTGGAGGGTTTCGCGGGTGTGCAGGTGCCCGGCCGCGTTCCTCATGAACTGGTTCCGACCTGGCTCGCGGCCTGCGACGTGCTCTGTCAGCCGAGTCTCATCGAGCCCTTCGGGCAGGCCTCACTCGAGGCGATGGCCTGCGCGCGTCCAGTCGTGGCGACGCGTCTCGGCGGTCCGCCCGAATTCGTACCGCCCGACGCCGGCGTACTCGTCGATCCGATGGACGAGGACGCGCTCGCACGGGCGCTCGAGAGTGCGGCCGGCCTTCTCTGCCCCAATGAGGCGGGGCGCGCGGCTGCGGCCGAGCACAGCGTCTCCACGCAGGCCGAGAAGATCGAGCGGGTGCTGGAACAGGCGGTCGCCCGTCGCGCCGGAGGTTAGGTCGGCGCTGCTATTCTCGGGCACGCCATGCTCATTGCAGCAGTCGTCTTCTTCCATATCTGTATCTCGATCGGACTGGTCGTGCTCATCCTCATGCACTCCGGGCGCGAGGGCGGTCTCGGTGGGCTGGGTTTCACTCCGACCTCGCACGGCGGCACCCATATCGTCGAGCGCAACCTGACCCGCCTCACGATCGCTATTTCGATCATTTGGTTCATCGACACGGTCGTGCTTTTCCGACTCCTCAAGTAGTCGGGATGGCCCGCGCGAAGCGGGTACAATCCCGAACGCCACGCGCTGGTGGCGGAATTGGTAGACGCGCAAGGTTGAGGGCCTTGTGGCCCGAATGGGCCGTGGAGGTTCAAGTCCTCTCCAGCGCATTTTCTCCGGCGAAAGTCAGCCCGCCCAGCGGGCTTTGACTTTCGCCGGTGGATCAATTGGGCGAAGAACCGCGCCTTGCGGCGTGGGTTCATCGCGAGTCCTAGACGCACACTCGGCTAACCGTGTTTGCGGTCAGTGCTCGTGGTGTGAATGTCCGGGGGATGGCGTTATGTGAGCCGCAGCCGCGCATGTCGGCTGCGGCGGCCAACAGCGAAATACATCCTGTCCTCCTTTGTCAGAACCGCCTCAGTGCGCCGAGAAGGCATCGTCCTCGCGTGCGAGCAAACGGCGGAGCGGGGCGCAGCGGATAAGACTCGGCTGCGAGGAGTTGACGCTATCCGGAAGGAGCGCTAGCCTTCATAGCGAACAGGTGTTCGATCATATCGGCTCGCTAAGGAGGATCGCTTGCTAACGCCGCGACAGAGAGAGATCTGGGACTATCTTCTCGCCTACGTCGAGCGGCATGGTTACCCGCCGACCGTGCGTGAGATCGGGCAGGCAGTCGGGCTCGCTTCGCCCTCCACCGTGCACGCGCACCTCGCCAACCTCGAGCGAGCGGGACTGCTCAAGCGCGATCCAACCAAGCCGCGGGCGCTCGAGCTGATCGCGCGCGAGCGCGAAGAAAAGCACAAGCTGCCGCTTCTTGGCCAGGTTGCGGCGGGCTCGCCGCTTCTCGCCGAAGAGAACATCGAGGACTACCTCGCCGTGCCCGAGCCGCTCTCGCGCGGGGGCGAGGAGTTCCTACTGCGCGTCAAGGGCGACTCGATGACGGGAGCCGGCATCCTCGACGGTGACATCCTGGTCGTGCGCCGGCAAGAGAGCGCCTCGAACGGTGAGATCGTCGTCGCATTAGCCGGCGAGGACGAGTCGGCCGGGGAGGCCACGGTCAAGCGCTTCTTCCGCGAGAGCGGGCGCGTGCGCCTCCAGCCCGAGAACGCCGCATTCGAGCCGATCTACGCCGACTACGTGCAAGTCCTCGGCAAGGTGACCGGCGTCTTCAGGATGCTGACGTGAGGAAACTGGGCATAGAGAGTTCATGACAGTCACCTCACTTCACCGGACGCTCGAGCAGGAGCTTTGCGCGCTCGCGCGTGGCGCAAGCCTGGAGTGCCTGGTCTGCGGCGAGTTCGTGCGCTACGAGAGAACCGACATCGTCTGTTCCGAGTGCGGCTCGTCCTGGCCGGGGCTTCTGGCAGGCGACACGGCGCTAAACTTCGAGTCGCAGGCCGGGTGACCGCGAGCCGCCTCGGCGGTTCGAGGAAAGTCCGGACACCGCAGGGCAGAACGCTGGGGAAACCCCAGGCGGCGAAAGCCGACGGAAAGTGGCACAGAAAGGACACCGCCTCCGGGCAACCGGCGGTAAGGGTGAAAAGGTGGGGTAAGAGCTCACCAGCACCGTGGTGACGCGGTGGCTAGCCAAACCCCGTTCGGTGCAAGGCGAAGCAGGTCCCGTTCAGGCGGCCCGCCGAGGGACCGGGTGCGCCGCTCGAGCCGCCGGGCAACCGGCGGCCTAGATGGATGGTCACACTCGACAGAATCCGGCTTACAGGCCTGCTAAGGGAAAAGCCCTGGTAAAACAGGGCTTTTTCTATGGGAACGAAATCTCCGCCAGCGATCGCCGGCCTGGCCGGGTTTCCACAACGGGCCATCGAAAGCGAGCGCGGCTCTCTGCCCGCGGTACCGTGACCCGGGTGAATGCGCTGGCTGACAACGCAAAGGGCGAGACCGCTGCTCCGAGGTTGTGGATCCCGCGGCAGCACGGCGCTTGGCCGATGCTGGCAATTCCGCTCTTGCTGGGGATATCGGTCAGTCGATTCAACGGTTGGCAGCTTGCCCTCGCGGGAGCCGCCGCCAGCGGGTACTTGACGTCGGCGACGGCGCAGACCTGGCGGCGGGCGCGAAGCTGCAGAAAGTACCGGTCTACGCTGCTGGTCTACAGCTCTGTCTTTGTGGCGTTCAGCCTGGCCCTCGCGATCTCACATCCAGCATTGTGTCTGGCCCTGTTGGTGCTTCTCCCGGCGACGGCGGTCACCGTTTCGCTGTCGCGCCCGGGTCGTCCGAGGGGTGCCATCGAGGGTCTGGCGCAAGTGGTCGAAGCCCTGGTTCTGATTCCTGCCGCCGCCTACCTGGCGGGCCCGCTTGATGACTCGCGGGTGGCTCTCGCGACTCTCGCGGCCGGCCTCTACCTCGCGGGGACAGTGCTCACGGTTCGCTCGGTCATCCGAGAGCGGGGCAACTCACGGTTCGCGGCGCTTTCGGTCGGATACCACGCGATCGCGGCGATCACGGCCCTACTGCTCTTACCGGGCGCATACGCAGTGCTTTTCGTTGCGCTGGCGGTCCGAGCGCTCGCGCTTCCGATTGCCGAGCGCCGCTTGGCGAGTACTGCGCACCGGTTGCGAGCGACAGAGGTGGGAATGGTCGAGATTGTCGCCTCGGTCTTGCTTGTCGGCCTCTGCTTTGCGAGGCCCCTCTGACTAATCCCTCGGCTTCGCGGTCTCCCGCCGCGCCCACGCTTCAGCTCCTGAGCACCACCTCGAGGGTCGTGCCGACTCCGGGCTTAGTCGAGACAGTGAAATCGGCGCCGATCGAATCCGCTCGCCGGCGCATGTTCTTCAGGCCTTGCCCGGCGCTGGGCTTGGTGACGTCCTGCTCGAGACCGTCGCCGTCGTCGCGAACGGTGACCGTTCGCTTGCCGCCGTTGTCCGCGATCTTCACCTCCGCCCAGGTGGCGTTCGCGTGCTTGCGCACGTTCGCCAGCCCCTCCTGGACGATGCGGAAGATCTCGATCTGCTCGTCGGGCGCGAGGCGGATGTCCGGTTCGATCTCGACGTCTACCTCGAGCTCGCCGTCGGCACAGAGGAACTCCACATATCGGTGCAGCGCGGCGTCGAAGGGTGCGCTTCCACCGGCCGAGGACAGCGCGAGAACCGCGAAGCGCGCCTCCTGCTGGGCGAGTGCGGCGACCTCCTCCAAGCGCGGCAAGACCGTTTCGAGATCGGCACCCGATCGCAGCATGTTCAGGTGCGTGGAGAGGGCGAACAGGTACTGAGCCAGCCCATCATGGATCTCGCCCGCGACCCTGGCCCTCTCCTCCGAGACCGCGCGACCAAATTCTGCGGCGCGAATTCCTCGCCAGACGCCGACGACCAGCAGGACACAAGCGAGCAGGCGCAGGAAGTCGCCGAGCGCCGCTTGCTCTCCCGGTAAAAGCGGCCTGAAGATGAAGTTGAGGCTCGAGAAGAGCCACAGCGTGGCCGCCAGCGCCAGCCAACTGTCCAGATCCTCTAGCCAGCGGCGGAAGCGCAACCCGAAGCCGACCATGGCTCCTAAGAAGAGCAGCGAGAGCAGGGCAAAGGCGATCGTCATGGGCAGCTCGGCGCCGCTCGAGCTCTGGGACTTACTCACTGCCTGAACGAGCGCCCGCGTACCGCTCCAGCCGACGAGTAACACGAGCAGACAGGCGCCGAGCGCGGTTGGTAACGCTCGACCGGGCCTGCGCACCTGCCCACGGGCAAAAGCCGCCGCAGTGATCAGGATGGCCGAAAGGATGCGCGCGACCAGACTGGCCCAGGCCTCGGGCTTTCCGATATCCGATCCGCCCAGTGTCGGTGCAACCTCGAACGCGAAGATCGAGACAGCCGCCACGCTGAAGCCCGCGCAGAGAAGTAGATCCATGCGGCTCGAGTCGACCGAGAAGCGGACGCCCGTCAACACCGCTACCAGCATCGACGTGAGCGCGATCGCGGTGTTGAGCGCGAGAAGAAGCCGGGGGAGATCGAAGCTGCTCGGCAGGCTCGGGTAAGCGCCCCAGAGCGCGAGCGCCGCGCTGAGAAGGGCGATGAGCAAGAACTCTCCGGCGAGCCAGGAATGAAGAGAACTTTCGTTTTGCTGCCGCTCGGCGTCCACGTATCCCCTTTTCGGCAACAATACGGCTGCCGATAAGGGACGAGATCATGTCTGAGCGCGTACTCATCGTTGACGATCACCCCTTGACGCAAGAGGCCCTTGCGTCGCTCTTAACGCAGCACGGATTCGAGATAGTCGCTCAGGCCTCCAGCGGTGACGAGGCGATCAAGCAGGCGGCGAAGCAGCAACCCGACCTCGTACTGCTAGATCTCTCGATGCCGGGAATGAGCGGGCTCGAGGCTCTGCCGGAGATTCGCAGGGTCGCTCCAGGCGCCGAGGTCGTGGTCTTAACTGCCTCGGGCACCGAAGAAAACCTTCTTCGCGCGATCAAAGGCGGCGCCTCCGGCTACCTCCTCAAGACCGAGCCACCCCCACGCATCGTCGAGTTCCTGCGCGGAGTGGTCAACGGCGAGGCCGCGCTCTCGGGCTCGATCGCGCGCCGCTTGCTCGAGCAGGTGCGCGACGGCCGCGGCGATCATGCCGTGCCCGATGAGATCTCCTCGTTGCTGTCGGCCCGCGAGCTCGAAGTGCTGCTTCTCCTCGACGAGCACCTGGGCACCGAGGAGATCGCTCACCGTCTCTTCATCTCCGAGCACACGGTGCGCTCGCACGTCAAGAGCCTGCTCCACAAGCTCGGCGTGTCGTCGCGGCGCCAGGCGCTCGAAGCGCTTTCACGCGCTCGGGGCTGATCAGGCTCGGAAGATCCCTCGTGCCGAGGGAGGCGAAGGGGATGCACTCACCCGGGCCAATGACCGATTATTAGAGCAACGGGATGGCTGCAATGATTGGCGAGCGCGACCGGCGAAAGCCGGTCGCCGCTTATCTCGGGGCCATGCGTCCGTCGCCAGGTCTCAGGACGGGTTGTTGAAGCCCTCGACCGTAATCTCGATGAGGCGCGGAAGAGAGTGGAGGTTGTAGCCGCCCTCCAGCACGGCCGCGACCTTGGGAGCCAGGCTCGCGGTTCGGCTTGCGAGCTGGTAGAAGGCCCGGTCGGTGAGGATGGTCGGCGAGAGCGGATCGTCGCGGTGAGCGTCGAAGCCGACCGACACCAGCACGAGCTCGGGCGAGAAGGCCTCGACCGCCGGATAGGCGATCTGCTCGAAGGCCTGCAGGTAGGAGCGATCGCCGGTGCCGCCTGGGAGGGGAATGTTCAGCGTTGTTGGATTCTCGCCGCCGGGCACGTCTTCACCGCTCGGCGTCTTGGGGCTTGGCCCGCCGGTGCCGGGGTAGTAAGGCCAGGCGTGGAGTGACACGTATAAGACGCTCGGGTCGTCCCAGAAGATCGCCTCTGTACCGTTCCCGTGGTGGATGTCCCAGTCGAGAATCGCAATACGCTCGAGCCCCAGCTCGGCCTGTGCATGGCGGGCGGCGACGGCGATATTGTTGATCAGGCAGAACCCCATCGCCTTCTCGCGCGAAGCGTGATGGCCGGGCGGCCGGACGAGCGCGAAGCCGCCGCGGCGCACGGCCTCGATCGTCATCCCGGCGGCGAGCTTGGCGGCTCTCGCGGTGGTAGGAGTGACGAAAGTGTCGAAATCGATCCACCTCGTCTCGGCCGTCTCCTCGAACAGGCTGTCGAGGTACGAGGGCGAATGAACGCGCTCCAGATCCTCCCGTGTGGCGGGCTCGGCCGTGATGTGCTCGGCGACTCCGGAGAGAAGAACCTCCAGGCGTGCCTGCGACTCCGGGTGGTACTCCGGCGCAGAATGAAGGCGAACGAGCTCTTCGTTGATCAAGGCTTTGATGGTGCGGCCCTCCAGATTCCGCTCCTACCGGTGACTTCTCTTCGAGCACGAGCGGATTGCTCGATCGAGAAGCCGATTCTAACCCGGCGGAGCTGGTTTCGGTCTTCCTGACGCGGGCCAACAAAGAGCGACGGCCGGTTGCCCGCCGCCGAGCCGTCTCTCAAGCGACCTCGGCTTGCTCCGATAAGGTGTCGAGCGGGAAATGAGCTCCAAGACTCTGATAATTGCCGAGAAACCGTCCGTCGGCCGTGATCTGGCCGGTGCGCTTCCGGGCACCTTCGCCAAGTCCGAGGGCTACCTCGAGTCCGATACCCACATCATCACCTGGGCGGTCGGACACCTCGTGGAGCTGGCCGAGCCCGAAGATTACGACGAGCGCTTCAAGCGCTGGCGCATGGCCGATCTTCCGATTGCGCCGGACGCCTTCAAGTTGAAGCCGCGCGACGCAAAGTCCCGCAAGCAGTTGAACGTCGTCCTCAAGCTGCTCAAGCGCGACGACGTCGACAACGTGATCAACGCCTGTGACGCCGGACGCGAGGGCGAGTTGATCTTTGCCTACCTCTACGAGGTCTATCTGGAGTCGCGCGGAGCGAAGCCGAAGCCGGTGGAGCGCCTCTGGATCTCGAGCATGACCCGACAAGCAATCCGCGAGGGCTTTGAGCACCTGCGGCCGGGCGAGCAGATGAGCTCGCTCGAGGCCGCCGCGCGCTCCCGCTCCGAGGCCGACTGGATGGTTGGCATGAACGCTACGCGCGCCGCCACGATTCGCGGTCGCGCCTGGGTGGGCGGCGTCGTCTCGCTGGGTCGAGTCCAGACACCGACGCTGGCGATGATCGTGGCCCGCGAGCGTGAGATACAGGCCTTCGTTCCCGAGCCCTACTGGCTCGTGCACGCGAGTTTCGACCTCGGCTATCAGGGCCTCTGGTTCGAGGACGACGAGACGAGGATCCTGAACGGGGAGCGTGCTCAGTCCATCGCCGACAAGGTGGCCGGCGCGGAAGGCGTGGTCGCCTCGGTCGAGCGCAAGGAGGCAAGCGAGCGTTCGCCACTCCTCTACGACCTCACCTCGCTGCAGCGCGACGCCAACCGCCGCTTCAGCTTCTCGGCCCAGAGGACGCTCAGGACGGCGCAATCCCTGTACGAGAGCAAGAAGGCGATCACCTACCCGCGTACCAGCTCGCGCTACCTCTCGGGCGACATGGTGTCACTCCTCAAGCCCACAGCCGCGACGTTGGAGCCGGTCCACGAGTACGCCGAAGCGGCCCGATTCGTGCTCCGGCTCGAGAGCCTGCCGCTGGGGCGAGTCGTCAACGACGCCAAGATCGGCGATCACCACGCCATCATCCCGACCAACGTCGAGCACGACGTCGAGGCGTTTTCCGACGACGAGCGGCGCATCTTCGATCTCGTCGCACGTCGTTTCCTGGCTGTCTTTCATCCGCCGGCGCGCTACGCGAAAACAACCGTCGTCACCGAGGTCGAGGACGAGAAGTTCCGCACACGCGGAAAGGTCACGCTCGAAGCGGGCTGGCGCGCCGTCTACGGCCAGGGGGCGGGTGGTAGCGGCCGGTCTGGCGAGGGTGAAGACGAAGAAGGCGAGGGAGGCGAGCTTCCCACTCTGAGCGAGGGTCAGAAGGTTCTCTGCGAGAGCGCCGAGAGCGAGGCCAAGGAGACGAGGCCGCCGCCGCGCTACAACGAAGCCACGCTGCTCATGGCAATGGAGACGGCCGGGAAGCTGATCGACGACGAGGAGTTGCGCGAGGCGATGAAGGAGGGCGGCCTGGGCACGCCGGCAACCCGCGCCGAGACGATCGAGACGCTGATCCGGCGCGAGTACATCGAGCGCGCCGGCAAGGAGTTGCAGCCCACGCCTAAAGGCCTGCAGGTGATAACCATGCTCGAGGCGCATCCGCTCACCTCGGCCGAGCTGACTGGCGCCTGGGAAAAGCGGCTCGGCGACATCGAGCGCGGCTCGGGCGATCGAGCGGCCTTTATGGAGGAGATCGAGCGCTTCACGCGCGAGACCGTCGAGAAGATCGCTGCGCTGGACCGCGAAAAACTACGTCCCGAGAGAGTCGAGCTCGGCCCCTGCCCGCGTTGTGGCGCGGAAACTGGCGAGATCATCCGCGAGAACTCGCGCGCCTTCGGTTGCACGAGCTGGAAGAGCAGGGAGGAGACCGGGTGCGGCTTCGTAATCTGGAAAAAGGTTGCCGGGCGCTCAATTACCCCCGAGATCGCCCGACAACTACTTGCACAGGGACGTACAAATGACGTAATATCTGGATTCCGAAGCCGAGGCGGCAAACATTTTCGCGCGCGCCTCGTCTTGAACGCCGAAGGACAAATCGAGTTCGAGTTTCCCACGCGCTCGCAAACTGCCCAACCGGCCGCT
>Ga0209540_10001573_pt1 | contig 17094 bp, 19 predicted proteins | sample BarGraIncu01121A_FD_184501 | JGI IMG/M metagenome (GOLD analysis project Ga0209540, IMG submission 184501) | Arctic peat soil microbial communities from Barrow, Alaska - Barrow Graham LP Incubations 011-21A (SPAdes) (version 2) | ecosystem: Environmental > Terrestrial > Soil > Wetlands > Peat... | reverse complement strand
TAAGCGTACCTGAATTTCGGATTCCTGTGCAGGTGTTGTTTTAAGCGGGAGTTCCAGTACGAAAGATGGAGTTTTACTCTTCATGGTATAATTGAAATCGAATATGGGCTTGCTTTGATATATTCATTATCCTAGCGGGGAGAAAGTATTATTATCTATGCAAAGGGGCAATTCATATCCACGACTGAAGTCGGGAGCTTTCTTGCCCCTTTGAACCCGTTTTTGTAACCAGAAATAGATCCGATCCTTGAAAGAATTATGGCAAAAAGCGAGGAAATTGGATTATTTCGAGCAATCAATAAAACCAAAGATTATTTTTAGACGAAGTAATATTTAAAATTAGTAAAAATTAAAATTATAAATAGAGTGGATTTAACTCACCTATTTTTTACTTATTTTACAAAAGATTCGTATGTAATTCTTTCTTTCTCTTGTCTAAGCTCTGCTTCTCTACGGGCAAGAGATTCCATAGCAGGTGTGGATTTCATATTTACCACAATTCTATTCTTTCTTTCTCTGAAATATACTACAGCACCGTAGCCTAGTGCTACTACAGCTATGGCTGGAATTAAAAATACCCATCCTAATAAGAATCCCAAAATCACTGCGCTTACTAACGAAAACACTTGGACTTTTGGATTCTTATAGCTCCAATTATCTCTGTCGAAATCTTTCACATTTGTTTTTCTATTACTCATGTGGATGTCCTCCGTTTCTGTTTATATAATTTATATATTATGAAAACCACTAACATTATTGGAATTCCGGGAGATATGAAAACAATAATACTCAGAAAGGTCTCAGCAGGATACACATAGGCAAAAAACACAAATAAAATAGCTGATAATAGAGATATAATATAATTTAATCTTTCCTTACCCCAAATATTTTCCATAAAGTCACTATCCTATTTATAAATATTGTCTATACAAATATATCAAGTTATTGGTTTTTAAAAATTAATAAATTGACATTTTAGGCAAATAATCTGCATAAACAATTTTCATGAAGTGCAGCAGATGCAGTTAAAAACAAACATCCTGAAAACCAAATATATATATATATAAATATGTTTTCATCATTTGACCCGGTGTCAAACTCAAAAATCCTAATATAATTGAAAGCATTGCTAAATGCCTATTAGAAAAATTATGATATTTACTTTTTAGGAGGGAAATTATGTTCCAGATTGATGCATTGAAGGTATCAAACCTACCCAGGATGCTAATTTATTATGGCTTGAAAATCGTGAAATATCCCCATCTCAGAATGTATGAAAACAGCACTTTGCAAAGCAAATCAATTTTTGTAGAGCGTGGGGGTTTATAAAAACAATTTAACAAAAAAAAAAAGAAAAACGCGATTATGCGCCGTTCGCATCCGAGCAATCCATACAGATGTATTTATCGATTAAGGAATATTCTCCGAATTCGAAAGTACCCTCCCCGCAATTCTCGCATACTATTCTTTTCATTTCAAGTTCTGGCTGAGATAAAGTCTCCATTTTATCACCAATCTATAATGATTATTCATAGTATTTAAGGTTTATTATCGTTATTATGATGTATTGATATGGGTATGGATTTCAAAATGGAGCGCAACGTACAGCATCTTTGAAAAGGTGCTGGGTATTAGACAAAATCAATCGTTCATGTTTATATTCAAGACCTGAAATATCATTTATTTTATTCCCTCAATGCTCCCATGAACCTGTCCCTGATCTCCTTCGCCGAAAGAGGTATCTCCGGGCATTTTGCATTTATGGGCTTAGCTATTAAATGAATAAAACCAGCTTTTCTCTCCAAAGCTTTATTCAATTCATCCCCGGTATGCACTTTTACCGTATCTGCAATTCCACAGCCTTTTGCCATGAGTTCAAGGTCAACCTGGCTCAAGGTGCATGTTTCCTGGTTCCCTGTAGAACCATATGATGCGTTGTCTATCGCAATAATTGTAAGGTTTTGGGGATACAAAGCACCCACGCTGATCATCGCATTAGGATTCATAAGCAGGCTTCCGTCACCGTCAATGACATAAACATGTCTTTCCTGCACGATCGAAAGGCCAAGTCCGATAGATGTTGCAAGCCCCATTGAACCAAGCATATAAAAATTAAGACCCCGGTCCTTTATTTCAAATAATTCCTTTGATGGGATACCAAGGTTTGCAATGATGATATCATCCGCAACATTTTCAGCGATCACCTTAATTGCATCATATCTTGCCAGAACCGGTTCACGAATGGTTCCACTGAATCTCAAATCGACATTCCTGGCGCATATTTCTAAAGGCGCTGGAACTTCACATGTTGAGCCTTCCCAGACGGCGGGGGAGATCAGGATAACGTGGGGATGAGAGCCGCCAAATGATTCTTTGATGGCCTCATCAATTTTATCTATCTCTTTTTGCGATTCTATGATCGTGAACTTTATTCCGCAAGCTTCAAGTATCGCTGGCAATTTTTTCCCAAACTGCCATTGGGCTTCTATCGATTCCTTATAAACACCGCGCCAGCTTGCGATTATTGGGAGCGGGATGCCATAGGTGATATTGAGTGAAAGAAGAGCATTTATCATGTTCCCGATGCCGGTGCTCTGTATTACCATGACCGGACGCCCTCCGCCAAGATAAGCGCCTGCGCAAATCCCGATGCCATTCTCTTCGCGGGTGAGCGGTATGGTCCTTATGTTCTTAGCGATAAGCGGGAGCAGTGCCTTGATCCTGTCGCAGGGCAATGTCGCTGCCATGTCAATTCGGTTGTTTTTAAGGATATCAACGACTTTTTTTTCCGGAGTTTCCATTAATCAAGATCCGCTTTAGATTATTTCTTCAAGAGGAACATTCGCATTCTCAGCATGCGCAGTTGGTTCTATCTTATGAAGATGATAATCGCGCTCAACCCGCTTTACTCCGCCGCCCGTAATATTTAATACAATATGATCATCAGGCTTAACTTTTCCTATATCCACCGCTTCGATCAATGAAGCGACTGCGACCCCTGCCGGCGGAAAGATATCAATACCTTCCAGTTCCTCGAAAAGATCCACACCTTTCTTTGCATCGTCGTTTGAGATCGCATACATCCTGCCGTTCGTTGCACACATAGCATCAAAGACGCCTCCGGGTACTGAATACGGCGGCTCCCGGTTGGAGAGAATGTCGGCATACATCTCATGAATGAGTTTCTTGGGCTCAGGCATATCGATATCTTTTATTATTTCACGCCTTACGGCGTTCCATGCATTAAACATTGGCACAAACGGGAGATTCTGGGAAAGATGAAGCTGTGGGGTCCCTTTACCGAACCGGCCATCTTCAAGCAAGCGCATTGAGGCTTCCCATACTGCAATTCCTCCGGTGCCGCTTCCTATTGCCTGGAAATAATGATCTGGCATCCTTTTCATAAAAACCGATGCATCAAGCATCACGGTCCCCATCCCGTCTCTTCGCGCTACGTTCCTTGCTCCTCCTTCAGCCTGCATTCCCGGCGCAGCAGCAAGTCTCTCGGCAAGGTGTATGGAGTCGGTATAATCACAATTATTACCCATTTGTATAAAATGAATTGAATCTGTAGGCTCTTCGGGTAGCCACATCCTTGATATACCGCTTCCTGGTACAACGATATATACATCCACGCCCATCATCGCAGACACATGGGCAAAAGCCCGCGCGGTATTTCCCGCTGAAGCAAGAACAAGCGACTTACCTGAGTTTTTGGATCTTGCAAGCGTTGGGAAAGCCTCAAGCTCTTTAAAACTGCATGTTTTTATAAAGGCGCCTTTTTCGGGCCAGTAGCCATTGAATCCGATAAAAAGGTTTTTTAATCCCAGATGATCGGCTAGTTCAGTGCTCCTGTAAGTGACCGGTCCTGCATCCGTTGTGATCAACTCATCGACAGGCAGCCAGTCATGGAACTTTCCAATGCCAGGTACGTTTTTCAATTCAAGTTTCTTGTTCCTGTAATTTGCCATCAAAAGTCCATTATCTGAATCGCATTTGAGACGGTTATCAAAATAATTGGTTTTGCATTTTGTACAGGTAAGCTCATACTTGAGGTTCCGAGGTATTGAAATTGATGGTCGGTGATTTGAAATATCCCCACAGCATACGGATTCACTTATTGTCATAATTAATAATCTCAGTTGATGAGTATATAGGTTTTTCCATGCAGGAGCGTTAAATTACCCTTTATGGGATATTTTGATTTTAAAAAAATACGATTGTCCAATAGTAATTGTTTTTCCATTTGTTCCCAGATTTAGTTTTAACCGGGAAAACAGATAAACTGACGCCTCAGTTTACACCGTATAGGGCATGCTTTGTATGCTCTTCTTTTGATAATTAGACAGATTCAATAACTGAATGACTCATATCGTAATCCCCATTATACCATCCTTCAAACCTGATCCGCTCAATTTATAAAAAGGAATCGCGATCACTTTAGGTGTTGAAAGACCAAGATCATACAAGATGCTTCTTAACGTATCTGATTTCGCGGCTTCCATACTTAGGAAAATAAAATCCGCGATTTTCATGGCATCTTTACTTGAATAAGAACACCCTTTCAGCTTGCCCTTCTTCAATACATCGAATTCAGTCTGACCCATTGTGAATTCAAGCCCAAGCTTCCTGATATTTTCAAGTGGTGTTTCAAAGGCAGGTACATAGAACTTTTCACATCCTCCGGGCTGAGACTGTCATGAATTTGAACCCTCTCCACGCCTGAAGGCGGGAGATTCCAGAGTTCATATAACCTCTCTGTGGCTCTCATCTTCACAGATTACATCATCCACAGCCTCAGTTATAGTTGCCTCTGATTGAACGGACGATCCGCTCTGTCTCTGGTATTCCAGACCAAAGCTAGCAGGGATTTTCCCACTATTCGCAGATTGGATATTCCGGAAAAAAACAATAAAACACAAAAATATTCTGACATAAAAAGGGACAGAAGTATTTGAAAAGCTCAAGGAAAACTATCTACTTATATAAATAAAAATATTATCCCCATCAAACAGCAAAAGGTAAATACATTGTGTTCTAATTTAAGCCAATCTTAAATCGTCGATAGGAGATCCCCATGAATTTAATCAATGAAAAAGCCATTGACTCATATGTCAAAAACTTTAATTTCAAGCAAATGCTCGTTTTTCCTGCAATACTGCTTCTGGTATCGCTTTTGATCCTGGCATATACAACAATTACATCACAGACAAACACTCCCGTCGAACTGGGAATGGAATTCCAGGGTGGAACGTCTATAACTTTTGACAGCTCAAAGACTCCCGATCAATTAAAAGAAGAATTTGCGGTATATCCTGTTGTCCAGGCCAGAGAATACGGCGGAGGTAACCAAAAATTATTACAGTTCGGTCCTATGACAGACTCACAACAGAAAGAGATTGAAAATAAAATAAAATCAGAATACTCTAATGTTGGGCAAATAACGGTAATGGGAGAAGTTGTAAGCAAGGGTTTGCAGGGACAGGCTCTTCGCGCCCTATTATTCTCGTTCCTGGGAATGGCTATCGTTGTCTTCTTAATATTCAAGACATTTGTGCCTTCTGTGGCTGTGGTTATTTCGGCTTTTGCGGATATCGCTTTTGCAGCAGCGATGATGGATGTGTTCGGCATAGCATTATCTATGGGTACTGTTGCTGCCCTTCTGATGCTTATTGGTTATTCTGTTGATACTGATATCCTTTTAACAACGCGTCTACTCAAGCGAAAAGGAGAATTGAACGACAAGATAAAAGACGCCATGAAAACCGGTATGACAATGACATTGACAACTCTTGCAGCGCTCATTGCATTATTCGTTGTTTCATCGGGTTCTTATCTTGTTTCGTCGTTCACCCGAATAGATATAATAAGAGATGTTTCCGTGGTTCTCATTTTTGGCTTGATCGCTGATATAATAAATACCTGGATGACCAATGTCGGGATCCTGAAATGGTATCTGGAGAAAGGGGCAAAGACAGAAAAGAGGATCGAAACACCCAAAAAGAGGAGGCAAACATCATGAATGGAGAAGAACCTTTCTATAAGAAAGCTCGTGTCCTTTTCTTAATGATAGTTATCCTTGGTTCAATTCTTGTAATGACCGTTTCTTATAAGAATGGCCAACTGAACGTTGGTAGTAACCTGAACTATGGCATTGACATTCAGGGTGGCTCCTGGCTCCAGCTGCAGCTCCAGGGAGCTATTGCCCAGATAACAGCGGATGAAGGAAAGATCATTCAGAGTGAATTTGGAAGATTGCTCGATGACCCAACGATCAAGATCGAAGAGACTACTCTAAATTCAATTACTTTTACAACATCAAAACAGACCACTCAGAAAACCATAGATAACTTTGGATTTGGAAAATCCACTATCTCACAGGCTCCTGGCGGCGGAACAAGAATATCACTGGCAACGAGCAGGGAACTAACGATACAGAAATATCTTGAGAATAATCTTAATGCAGAAATTGTAAGGATCCCTGGTAACCAGCTCACCTTTGAAATAAGAACAAATGTAACCGAAAATGAATTAAATGCAATCCTGAAACCAGTGGACGGAAAAGTTATTCCACCATTCACGGTCGGTGTATCAGCAGAAACAAGGGACGAAACAAAAAAGATCCTTGAAACAAAGCTTAACAGCCTTGGGCTGAAGGAAATACCCATCAGGACGATAGGAAATGACTATATTTTAATAGATCTTGCCGGAGTAGATATGAACACCGCACGGGATCTCGCATCAAAGCCAGGTAAATTCGAAATACGCATACAGGTGAAAGGAAATGAAACCGAACATGTTCTTTATGGCACGGATATAACCCCGGGATTACCTGAAAAAGAGAAAGGAGATGTGTGGGGTGTATCATTTACACTCAATGAAGCAGGAGCAGCGGCTCTTCGGGATGCTGCAATACAATATGGGGCGGTTACCGCCCCTTCTTCGCATAATTTGATTATGACCCTTGATGAAAATGTTGTATTCGATGCTCCGCTGTCACCTGACCTTGCAAAGAACATCCAGAGCGTTCCTGTGAAAAACCTTGTGGCTACGACAGGCACCGGAGATGCAGGACAGCAAAAGGCAAATGAGCTACAGATCCATCTAAGAGCAGGAGCGCTGCCAGTAAAGGTGGATGTGCTTGGAGCAGGAGAGGTTTCAGCAGAACTTGGTTCGAAGTTCAAATCGCAGGTATTGATCGCAGGAATTATTGCCCTGATACTGGTGGCAATTGTTGTTTCATTGAGATACAAACAACCAAATATCGTTATTCCGATGGTTGCTACGTCTTTTAGCGAAGTGATAATACTCCTTGGCGTTACGGTAATTATAGGTTTCCAGCTTGACCTGCCTACAATCACGGGTATAATCGCGGTTATCGGTACAGGTATTGACCATTTGATAATCATTACCGACGAAGTTCTGGCGGGAGGAGCCATGCCCCCGGACAAAGTATATAAATCACGTCTTGGGAAGGCTTTCACTATAATATTCTCAGCCGCGGCTACAGTGCTTGTTGCGATGTCACCACTACTTATAATGGGTTTTGGGGCTCTTCGGGGCTTTGCCGTAATAACCATAGTGGGCGTACTCATAGGGGTATTCATAGCAAGACCTGCATATGCTGAAATAATCCAGGGAATGCTTGTTGAAGATACAAGCAATAAGTTCGCAGATGAGGAATAAATAAGCAAGAGAAAAATCGAGAGATTGAACCCGGATTTCACGGATGATGCAAATACGCATATATCCGTGAAAATCCGTGTTTTACTATTGCGTTTTACATTATCTTAATAACTTTATTTTAACTCTCGGAGCTACATCTTGGCCAGGACTTGAACAAGAGGATGTATTGACTCTTTATTTATTAGATTTATATCAATCTTATTTTTGATAGTAATTTTTGATCCAGTTCTTACCTGACTTGACTCTTTTATCCTCGTAAGAATGTTTTTTGCTTTCGCGGAATAGAATTCTTCTTCGCATTCACAACATTTTACATATGGCTGGGAGCCATTATCCACTAAAACATGGAAATAAAAATTCTTAAAATCATTATTCCCGCATATTTCACATGGAACGAATTCTTGTATTAGTTCACGAACTTTCATGATAATCCTCAATATTCGATGGTTTGTCCTTGTATATAAAATTATCACTGTGTTAATATAAATAATTATTATAATTATTACACTAATGATTATGATTTATGATATAAAAAATTGAGATTTAAAAGAATTGGTAGAGTCTTGTTCTGCGCAAGACTATAAATTATGATAAAAATAATCATGTAAGTGAAGGTTAGTCCATGAAAACAAAAATCATCATAATGGGCGCCGCAGGACGCGATTTCCATAATTTCAATGTCTTTTTCAGGAATAATGAGGATTACGAGGTAGTGGCATTCACTGCAGCGCAAATTCCCGGGATCGCAGGGCGCGCTTATCCGAAGCAACTGGCAGGGTCGCTTTACGAGAAGGACATTCCAATATATCCGGAAGAAACATTACCCGCACTCATCAGGGAACATGGCATAAACCAGGTGATACTGGCGTATTCTGATCTTTCGCATGAGACCGTAATGCAGAAAGCTTCACTTGTTCTTGCAGCAGGAGCGGATTTTCGCCTGATGGGTACACAAAGTACTATGCTTAAGTCCAAAAATCCTGTAATATCGGTATGCGCAGTTCGAACAGGCGCAGGAAAAAGCCCCACATCGCAAAAGCTCGTTGATATATTAATGGAAAAAGGGTTCAGGGTCGTTGTTGTGCGCCACCCCATGCCTTATGGGGATCTGCTCAAACAGGAATGCCAGAGGTTCGCCACGATGGAAGATTGTGTGAAAAACGAGTGCACGATCGAAGAACGGGAGGAATATGAACCCTATATTTGCTGCGGAACAGTTGTTTATAGCGGTGTGGATTATGAAAAAATACTCAAAGCAGCAGAAATGGAAGCGGATATCATTATCTGGGATGGTGGGAACAACGACATTCCTTTCTACAAGCCTGACCTTCACATCGTAATCGCAGATCCGCACAGGGCAGGGCATGAAGTGACATATTATCCGGGAGAGGTAAATGTGCGCCTTGCGGATGTTGTTATTGTGAATAAAGTGGATTCAGCAAAAAAAGAGGATGTTGAACTTGTTATCAGGAATGTGAGATCGATCAATGAGAAGGCAAAAATATTGAAAGCTAACTCTGTGATCACCGTTGAAAAACCAGAGTCGATTCAAGGAAAACGTGTGCTTGTCGTGGAAGACGGGCCAACGCTAACACACGGCGGAATGGCTTTTGGCGCAGGGGTTATTGCTGCTAAAAAATATGGAGCAACGGAACTGGTTGATCCGCGCCCGCATGCAGTAGGATCAATACTTGAAGTTTACAAAAAATTCCCTCACCTGGGTGCTGTCCTTCCAGCAATGGGATACAGCGAAGAGCAGACAGAAGAGCTTCAGATGACAATAAACTCGGCAGACTGTGATATTGTTGTTGTGGGGACACCTATTGATCTTGGGAAGCTTCTCAACCTCAATAAACCAACTGTAAGGGTGAGATACACGATAGAGGAACTGGATGAGAAGTTGGAAGATGTGATCGATGAGTGGCTCAAATCAAGATCACTCGGATAATTCAGGAAAATGTCAATTACCCCCGGTTAGAAACCGGGGGCATGTCCCGTGAGGGATATGGGCAACAAGTTGACAAGGAGGCATTAAAAATGCAGACGTTAGAAGAAAGAAATACATACACACCCACCGATATTCCGCACGTTAGTGGCAACTGTGATCGGATATTAAACAGAGAGGAAACTCTCAGTGTATCCAGTTTAAAAACTTTTTCTAACAACTCCGATGCGGCTCTAATTGCGACAGAACACGCAAAGCAGAACACGAGTGTATCTGCTGTTTATGTTCTAAACATGAGAGGGCAACCGCTCATGCCTACAACGCCAAAGAAAGCAAACCAGTTACTAAAGGAGGATAAAGCAAAAGTAGTCAAAAGAACACCATTTACAATCCAACTAAAATACGCAACAGGTGAAACAAAACTCAGAAACGATATGGTCAAGCTCAATTCAGAACGCAAACAATACCGAAGAGAAAGACGCAGCAGAAAAACATGGTACAGACAACCAAGATTCGATAACCGGAAGAAGCCCGAAGGCTGGTTAGCCCCATCAATCCAGCATAAACTTGATAGTCATATCAAGTTAATCGAAAAAGTAAAACAACTTCTCCCTATAACGAAAATCAATATAGAAGTAGCCGCCTTTGATATCCAGAAGATCAAGAATCCAGAAATATCCGGGAAAGAATACCAGAACGGAGTCCTGAAGGATAGTTGGAATACAAGAGAATATGTGCTTCATCGTGACAACCATACATGCCAGCATTGTAAAGGAAAATCAAAAGACCAGATCCTTGAAACCCATCATATTATTTCAAGACAAGTTGGCGGGAATGCACCGGATAACCTCGTGACGCTATGCGAAACATGTCACGATAAGGTTTCAACAGATAAACTAAAACTGGATGTAAAAATCCCTACGGGTTTCAAACCTGAAACATTCATGTCAATGGTAAGATGGAAGCTAGTTAATGTGTTAAAAGATGCTGGACATCTCGTAAATCATACCTATGGATATATCACAAAATTCAATAGAATTTCATTGGGACTTGAGAAATCTCATGGCACTGATGCTTTCGTAATCGCTGGAGGGTCTATGCAAGAAAGAAGTCCAATAACTTATTTAATAAAACAGGTCAGGAAATGCAACCGTAAATTATTCAAAGGCGATAGAAGCCATATAAAAAATACGGCTGCTCGTATCATTAATGGATTCCAGAGATACGATAAAGTTCTCTGGAATAAGACAGAGTGCTTTGTATTTGGAAGAAGAAAAACGGGTTATTTTGAATTAAGAACACTTGACGGAACAAAAATACACCCATCAGCAAAGGTTAAAGATCTGAAATTATTAGAAACTGCTAATACGTTTTTAATATCATATATGGGCGGGGTACGCTCCTCCCCCGACTATAAGTCGGGGGTTTCCGCTACCCTTGCACCACACGGAGTTTTATGAAAATCATCATTTTATCAGATACTCACATCAAGATAGGACAATCTCTCATTTCAAGCCTTCCTGAAGAACTTGTTTCCATGATCAAGAGTTGCGATCTTATTATCCATGCAGGAGATTTTGAAACGCTTGACAGCTATAATGAGCTTCTCAGTCTTTCCAGACTCGAAGCCGTTCATGGGGATAAAGATTGCGCGCAACTGTTGGAACTTCTTCCCGAACGCAAAGTGATAAATATCGAAGGAATAAAAATTGGTGTCATCCACAAAGGGCAGCTCACATCAGAAAACAATGACGGACTACGCTATCTTGCAAAAGAGATGGAAGTTGATGTATTGATATTCGGGCACTTCCATCACCCGATAGCAAATGTAACCGAAGTGCTTTTGCTCTCTCCGGGGAGCGCCACGGTTCCGGGGATTGCTGAACCAAGCGCGATCGAACTTGAAATTACAGAAAATCGCGTAAAAGGAAGGATAATAAGATGCAAAGATAATTCCTGTACTTATTTTGAATACGAAAAAAAAAAGGATTTATTTACGCATAGGAAAATATAAACGCATTTCGCTATCGATACAGGTAATTTTCTATTATTTACTCAATTCTTTTGAAGGATCTACAGAAAACAGGATATGCAATTGGCTCGTATCCTGACGATCCTGTTTATCCAATATTAAATTTCAATTTTCTTGATATGTTTTTTACATATCTCTCTTATTTCATCAGGATGCCCGAGCACAGTAATTCCTCTCATATCCCGAAGTTTATCAACCGCCTCGATGTCAACATCACGCATCGTGAGTGTCAGTTTCTTCCCGCCCGGCAGATCAGTGACTATATCTCCCTTTTTCTGATCAGCGGGGAAAATATATACAGGCACATTGGCTTTCATAGCTTGCGCTGCCGCATTTGATAGCAGTGTATCCGATATTCCTGCTGCGATTTTTCCTACAGTGTTGGATGTTGATGGCATGATGAGAATAAAATCATATTTGCCAAGCTGCAGATCACCCACCAGGAACGGGACATTTGGTGATCTCTCGGAATATGTTTTTGGAAAACTTGTTTTCAGGTCACTATAGAGCTTATACCATTTTATGACCATCTCGCCAGCCTGGGAAAGAAATACCCTGACGTCGAGATTATGTTCTTTAGTAACCACTTTCATAAGATCAAGGCTCTCTTTGAGATGATCTCCGCAGCCTGTAATCCCCCAGGCGATCCTGATAGTCATGATGATGGACTTTTCTCTATTCGAACAAAGGAATTCTGTTCACTGGATAGTAACTTTGAGCATCTTATCGCCCTGTTTGATCTTTTCCACTACGTCCTGTCCTTCAATGACCTGTCCGAACACAGAATGTTTTCCGTCCAGATGGGGTTGTGGTTCTTCAGTAATAAAGAACTGGCTCCCTCCGCTGTTGGGACCTGAATTGGCCATGGATAATGCCCCTTTTGTGTGTTTTAGTTTTGGATGAAATTCATCTTTTATTGCATAGCCAGGGCCGCCTGTTCCATTTCCCTTGGGGCATCCACCCTGTATCATGAAACCGCGTATGACCCTGTGAAAAGTAAGCCCGTCATAGAACCCCTTCTGCGCAAGTTTGATGAAGTTCTGGGTTGTGATCGGAGCTTCCGTTTCTTTAAGTTCGATTTTTATCGTTCCTTTAGGTGTTTCTATGACTGCTATTTTGTTAGGCATAATTATCGTTTTAACTTAGTGGTGGTCATGGTATAATTGCTTTTTGAATCCAATTTCGATACTCTTATGGGCAATAAAGAATAAAGAAATAATTAATACAAACCATCAAAAGGAGCAATAACGACTCAGCAGGTGAATAATATGGAAGATGTTGAAAGTAAGATCTATGAATGGGCAAAGGAATATGCGCAAAAGGAAGGTTTGAAAATAAATTCTAATCAGGGTATTATGGTACAGGCGATCAAAGGTCTTGCCCAGAACAAAAGAGAGTATGGGATTCAATATTGCGGCTGCCGGGAGGTAACCGGAAATCCCCAGACGGACAAAGACATAATCTGCCCCTGTATACACCGAAATCTTGATATACAGAAAAAAGGCACGTGCCGTTGCGGCCTTTTTATGAAATAAAGCACAGGGTGGCAGAGCTTTTACACACTTGCCCCAAGTTGAACCTTTTTTTTGTAACATCAATGGCAAAGTCAAAAAGGCTCTGTAACGACGGCTTGCGGCAAACCATAAAATGACCACAACTTATTTTTAGTATGAAAAAATAATATCTAATCATGGAAGTACGATATTGCAAAAAAGACTGCAAGGAATGCACGCCATGCGAAGATTGCGGCGCGCCGCAATTCAGTGTGAATGTGGTGTGCGGCAGCTGTCTATGCTGCGAGACCCCGCATATAGAAATGTATGAGTGGAAGTGAATTACCTCACGCTAAGCTGTGAAGCCTCCTGATTCATAGGCCGAACTTGCTTTGATGTACGGGATATTGTTGAAGTATATCAGGGGCATAAAAGTAATTGATACTTTAGGTTAATTTTTTTAAAAGAAGCAACACAGCAATGCGAATGAATCCACAAGATTAATTAACCCCGTAAAATATATAGCTGTTGCACTGCACAGGTGCGAAATGGTAGAAAAAAAGGAGATACTTGAAATTTTAGGTGGATATGATAAAGAAAATATAGCTATTGCTACGGTTTGTTCACACAGCAGCCTCCAGATATTTGATGGGGCAAGGAAAGAGGGATTCAAAACAATAGGGATAAGCGTTGGTGCGCCGCCAAAATTCTATGACGCTTTCCCGAAGGGGAAGCCGGACGAATTCTTTATCGTAAAAGATTATAAGGAAATTCTTACAAAAACAAAAGAGCTGGCATCAAAAAATGCCATCATAATCCCCCATGGTTCGTTCGTGGAATACCTCGGAGCTGAAAATTTCCAGAAATTGCGCCTTCCCACATATGGCAACCGCAGAGTTCTTAAATGGGAATCTGACCGGGACATGTCCCGGGAATGGCTGGAATCAGCAGGCATAAAAATGCCGCGCCAGATAAAGAATCCGGAAGATATTGATTCTCCCATGATGGTAAAATACTATGGCGCAAAAGGCGGTATGGGTTTTTTTGTTGTCAAGAATTATTCGGATTTCCAGAAACGGATAAAACCGTCTGAAAAATTCACGATCCAGGAATTCGTCCTGGGCACGCGTTATTACATGCATTATTTTTATTCACCCATAAAGCAGGATGGGTATAAACTAAGTACGGGTTCACTTGAACTCCTTGGTATTGACCGGCGCGTTGAATCAAATGCCGACGAGATATTCAGGATCGGTTCACCTACTGAACTTGCAGAAGCTGGAATATATCCCACTTTCGTTGTGACGGGAAATCTGCCTCTTATGATCCGGGAATCACTTCTCCCCAGGATTTTCGATATGGGAGAGAAGGTAGTGGAAAAGTCTCTTGAGTTGTTCGGGGGCATGATAGGGCCATTCTGCCTGGAAACCGTAGTAACAGACTCACTTGAATTGAAAGTCTTTGAGATATCAGCACGCATCGTTGCAGGAACGAACTTATTCATTTCTGGTTCGCCGTATTCTGATCTTGTGGATGAAAACCTTTCTATGGGGCGGCGTATCGCACGCGAGATAAAAGTTGCACGTGAGATGGATATTCTTTCGGAAGTGATTTCATAACTATAAAAAAGGAATATGATGTAATTATTATAGGCGCAGGACCTGCGGGAATGTTCGCCGCGCATGAACTCTGTGAAAAAATGAAGGTTCTCGTAGTGGATATGGGAAGGGATATTAACGAACGTGAATGTAAAATGAAACGTCGTGGCATCTGCACCCACTGCGATCCATGCGATATAATGTGCGGTGTAGGAGGCGCAGGAACTTATTCTGACGGAACGCTAAACCTTCGTCCTGACATCGGCGGGGATCTTGCGGAGCAGACAGGAGACCCTGAATATGCATGGCAGCTTATTGATCTTGTGGATAAGATATTCCTTAAATACGGGGCGCCTGAGCATCTTTATATCCCGAAGGGTGATGAAGTCGAGCAATTAAAGCGTCGTGCTGCATCGGTAGGCGCAAGGTTCATCGAAATCATCCAGAGGCATATCGGATCAGATAATGCGCCGGTAGTTATTGCAAATTTTGAGAAGGACATGAAGGAGAAGGGTGTTGAGTTTTTGCTTGATACCAAAGTTGAGGATCTGGTCATTGAGGAAAACACCTGTACTGGCGTTGTCCTGGGAGATGGCACAAAAATAAGCTCCAGATTTACGATAATTGCACCAGGAAGGGTGGGCGCGAAATGGATAGATGAGGTCCTGCATAAACACAATATTGACGCGAAATACGCCCCCATCGATGTAGGTGTGAGGATTGAAGTGCCAGCGATAATCATGGATCCGATAACTTTCATTAATCATGATCCCAAATTCCATATCCAGACAAAGACCTATGATGATTTCGTGAGGACTTTTTGTACGAACGAGAGAGGTTTTGTTGTAAAGGAAGAGTATGAAGATTTCATTGCTACCAATGGTCATTCTATGACTAACCAGCAGTCAGAGAACACGAATTTTGCTTTTATCGTACGGGTCGAACTCACAGAACCCATCGAAAATACCGTGCGTTACGGAAGGTCGATAGCAAAACTTGCAACGACCATAGGGGGAGGAAAACCGTTAGTCCAGAGGATGGGTGACCTGAGACGGGGAAGGCGGACCACTGCGGAGAGACTCAAGAAAAACCAGGTGATAAATACGCTAAAGGATGTCACGCCGGGTGATATTTCAATGGCGCTCCCACATCGCATCGTTACCGATATAAGAGAAGGGCTTGAGGTATTGAATGAGATAATACCGGGAGTTGCATCTGATTCGACACTTTTGTATGCTCCTGAGATCAAGTTCTATTCGATGCAGGTGCTTGTTGACACGAACATGGAATCAAGCGTTAAGAATCTTTTCGCAGCGGGTGACGGCGCGGGGCTTTCCAGGGATATTGTGAATGCTGCGGCGACAGGTATTATTGCAGGAAGAGGGATATTGAAGAAGGCGGAGATTAAGTAGGGTTTTTCAAGTGCACTCGAAGTGGATCAGGTACATGGGAAAGAAGAATAATCAGAATTTTGTTCAAATTCCCCATTATAAGTTAATACAAATGCTTCAATATAAAGCAGAAACAGAAGGAATAACAGTGAAACTTCAACAAGAATCACATACTTCAAAGTGTTCATTCCTGGATTCAGAACCAATCAGTCATCCATAAACTTACAAAGGTGTGAGGTTCACAAGAGGTCTTTTCAGATCAGCAAATGGAACAATCCTAAATTCAGATGTAATCGGTGCTTACAATATGATAAGAAAAGCAATTCCTGATGCATTTGCAAAAGGAATAGAGGGTGTAGGGCTACACCCAATAAGGAGTAATGCCTTATGACTGGGAACTTTAATATTAGTAATAGTTTTCATAGCCTGGAATTCAACATATTGCAAAGATTCGAAATAAGCTGAAAAGAAATAATGTGGAATTATTCTGTTGGCCATTTGACGGCTGGGAATTGCCTTCAAATGGCCATGTTCTTGTTGAAATATACCCTGGACTTTTTAATAAAAATTCTAAAGGCGACGCACAAGATGCGAGAGCATGTTCACTCTGGGTTAGTGAAGAGGATAGGACAAACAGTTTGATGAAATGGTTTGATCCGAGCCTTAATGAGATTGAAAGAAAAAAAGCACGACTGGAAGGGTGGATACGTGTAGTACCTTGAACCAAATTAAAAATTTATAACGTGGGGTAGAGGGGTAGACATGTTATATAAGATTTTCTATGGCTAATTTTATAAAAATCTATAGCTATAGCTAAAAAAGGAGAACAATTTCTGTTCCCATTAAACACCCAAGACAGACAATTTTTCGCTTCTATCAATCAGTTATGAAGATAGCCCCCCGCCCAAAGGGAGCACGCAAAAGCGAATGTGCGCCTACCCGCAAGAAT
>Ga0209540_10001568_pt1 | contig 17113 bp, 15 predicted proteins | sample BarGraIncu01121A_FD_184501 | JGI IMG/M metagenome (GOLD analysis project Ga0209540, IMG submission 184501) | Arctic peat soil microbial communities from Barrow, Alaska - Barrow Graham LP Incubations 011-21A (SPAdes) (version 2) | ecosystem: Environmental > Terrestrial > Soil > Wetlands > Peat... | reverse complement strand
TGGCCGGCGTGAGCACCGTCTACCCAGTGCTCAAGCGCCTGGAAGCCGATGGACTCGTGGCTGCCGCTTGGGGGGCGGAGGAGGACGGCGCCGCGCGCCGCAAGTATTACGAGATCACCGAAGAAGGCCGCACGTTCCTGACCGCCGGCCGTGTCCAGTGGGAGACGCTCGATCGCGCGATGCGCGGACTTGAGGGGGAGACACGATGACCGACGAGCGCGCCGCGCTTCTGATCACCGCTTACGCCGACGGCCTTCGGCGCGAACTCTCGTTGCTGGGAGCCTCGGAGATCACCGATTCCGTCTCTGAGATCGTCGCCATGCTGCGCGACGCGTCCGAGGGCGACCCGGAGGTCGCGTCCGCTGAGATCGACCGCCTCGGGCCGCCTGAGGAGCTCGCACGCACGATCCTCGAGCAGCATGGGTTGCACACCGGTCCGGGGACCCCCGCACCCTCGTGGTGGCGCCTCGGCGTCGCGGCACCGATCGACATCCTCGTCGGCTTGGCGGTACCGGCCGCCGGTGTCGCCCTCGCGGTGAGCGTGTTCGCCTCATGGGGCGCCGACGGGGCGGTGAACGTCATGAGCGTCATCGCGGGGCTCGTCGCCTGTATCGCTGTGGTGCTCACGGGCACCATGGCATGGCGGTACTGGCGGCCGTGGCGCGAGGGTGGGCGCTCGACCACGGTGGGCCTGACCTTGACCGGCATCTCGATCGTGCGCGTCGGAGCGACCCGCACCGTCGCGCTCACCAAGGACCTGGCGACCGCCGGGTTGGACCACGCGCGCCACAGCCGTCTCGGTACCGTGCTCACGCTCGTGGTCGCCCTCGCAGTACTCGCCTGGTCCGCCACCTCACTCGCCGGCTCGGCGCTCGCGGCGTCGGGGGTCGACCGTCTGGTCGGGAACGCCTCCGCGCAGCAAGGACAGGTGCGCCTGTCGCTCGACGACTTCTACGCGCCGCTCGTCGACCCCTCGGTCACCAACGCCCGGTGGCCCTCGGCGTGGATCGACCCCGCAGGGATCGATGGAGAGTCCCTCGATTCCGTAGTCGCCCGGGTGCGTTCGCCGCAACTCCGGTCGTACCGGATCCTGTCGATGACCAGTCCCTCACCGGGCGTGTGGGTCGTCACCGTCGAGGAGGTGCGCACGACGACGCGCGCCGTGCTGGTGACGATGGGCCTGCGCACGAACTGGGTGCCCGGCGGCGTGAGTTCGACCTGGACGGTCATCGGCTACCAGCCGAAGTAGGGCGTCGGCTCCCGCCGGAGAGGCTCCCCTACTGCCCCTTGTTGCGCTCGCGCAGATCGCGGGCCGCGTCGCGGTTCATGTCCTTCTCCGCGATGCTGGCGCGCTTGTCGTGCAGCTTCTTGCCCTTGGCGAGGCCGAGCTCGACCTTGGCCAGGTTGTCCGTGTTGAAGTAGATGCGCAGCGGGATGAACGCAAAGCCCTTCTGCTTCAGCTCACCGCTCAGCTCGCGGATCTCCTGCTTGTGCAGCAGCAGCTTCCGCGGACGATCGAGATCGATGTTCTCGCGGTTGCCGTGAGAGTACGGCGAGATGTGCAGCCCGTGGAGCCAGGCCTCGCCGCCGCGGACAAGCGCGAAGCACTCGCGCAGGGACGCACCGTTCTCGCGCAGCGACTTGACCTCGACACCGGTCAGCACCAAGCCCGCGTCATAGCGATCCTCGATGAAGAACTCGTGGAACGCCTTCTTGTTCTTGGAGATCGTCTTCTCTTCGCGTGCCATGCTCTTGTGTCCTTCGGGGCAGCACCATCGGGAGCGACGGCGGGGAGACCTAGTGTAGCAGCGAGCCCGCGTGCCTCGACCACCTCGCCGAGCGAAGAGCGTCTATGGCGTCGAGGTGCTCTCGGCGCCGAGCGAGCCCAGCATCTGCGCAGCGTACGCCGGCGCCATCTCCCGCGCGAGTCGCGCGGTCTGCACCGCGTCGACCTGGCTGCCGGCGACCTGGTAGGCCTTCGCAAGAGCAACCAGGGCGGCGACGTCACGAGGCCCGATGCCCACGGCTTCCAGCGCGACGCCGACCGCGCGCTGGGCGGCATCGCTCCCGGGATTGTTCCTCGCGTAGGTGGTCAGGACATCGGCCAGCGCGACGCGCACGAGTACGTCGCCCCGGTCAGCGGCTGCCGCTGCGTAGTAGGCAGAGATGGCCCGGAGCATGGTCCCGTCGACCGTCTGCCGGCTCTGCCCTGCGCGTTGCCCGGCGACCGCCTCCTTCACGAGCGCTTCACCGACGAACCACCGGTACCTGGGCGAGAGCGGGTTGAGCGTCGCCGCGCTCGCCAGCGCCGAGACCTGAGCCGGACCGGCCTGGTCCTGCATGGCCCTCCCCACGATGACATCGGCTACCAACCACGAGCCCGCCCACGACGCGAGCGCGAGGCCGAGTGCCACGCCGGTCACGAGCGCCGCTCTCGGCACGAGGGGGACCCGGTGCGAAGCAGGAGCGAGGATCAAGCCCACGGTCAGCCACAACCACGCCGACACCTCGGGCGTGGTCACGCCGAACATCAATGCCACCGTCATGCCGACGAGCGCCCCCCACAGCGCCACGAGTAGCAGACGGCTGCGGCCGTTCGCGGAGCGTATGCCGCCACGAGAGACCATGGCCGTGCGGATGAGCGCCCACGCCGTCAGCGCGAGCCCAGGGATGCCGAGCGTCACGAGCGCCTGGACGAGGAAGTTGTGGGCGTTGTCGGCCGACCCGAAGCCCACGCCTCCGCTCGAGAGCGTCGCGTACCAATCCGCCCCCACGGCGCTCTCGAACGCGCGCATGAAGGCATCCGGGCCCCAACCGGTGATGGGGTGCACCAACCAGGCACGCAGGCCGATGAGCCAGATCACGGTGCGCCCGTTGCTGGCGTTCGCGAGCACCGACGACAACGACGCCGGGCCTCCGGCGGAGCCTCGCACGACGAGGACGATCCCGGCGGCGACGGCGGCCGTCAGAGCGACCGCCAGCCCCCCCAACGCCAGCTTCTGTCGCCGCGAGGCATCCTGGAGTCGACGCCAACCCGCCCAGACCATGCATATCACCAGCACGAAGACTGCGATCCAAGCCCCTCGCGTCTCCGTTGCCGCCAGTGCCAGCGTGATCAGCGCCCCGGCCGCCCACCAACCGAGCGAGCGCCATTTGTCGCGGGCCGAGAGCGCCAGCCCCAGTGCGAGCGCGAACGGGAACACCAAGTAGTCGCCGAGCATGTCGGCGTTGCCGAACGACGACACGACGCGCCACATCTGGGACCACTCGATCGGGTCGACCCCCGCGTATTGCAGCAGGGCGTACACGGAGACGAGCGATCCGGACACCGCCGCCGCGGCCATCGCGGTGCGAAGATCGCCCGTCGAGCGGACGTACTGGACCGCAAGGAACGCGACCAGGACGTAGCCCAGGATCGCCACGAGCCCCTCGTTGCGGAGGTAGGCTCCCCATACCGACACCGCAGGGCTTGCCGCGAAGAGCGTCGAGACACCCGCCCAGCCGACCAGCGCGACCAGGACCCAGAGGACCGGGTGCCAGCGCAGTTCCGACTCGCCGCGAGCCACACTCACGGAGAGTGAGCCCAGCGACAGACCCGCGAACACCAGCAGCACCACGACCTTGGGCAGACTGACCGGATCGAATGCGCGGAACAGGGCGAGCGTCCCGGCCTGAGGCGGCAGGGCACCGATGACCAGCGGCGTCAGGACGACGAGCGCGAGGAAGCACATACGGCCGAAGTCGTACGCCCGACCGTGCGCCTCGCCGCCGTTCGCACTCATGTCTCGAGCGGCCGGTGCGGCTCTACGGTCCATGTGACGTACCACCTCCTCGGTTCGCGTTGCGCGACATGTCGTCGCGGTGAGTCACTCGCCGTCGGGCTCGTCCCGGCGCCGGGAACCGACCCGGATCGCGTCATCCACGACCTGCGCGCGCTCCGCGGCGCGGGCCTGCCACGAGAACCGGGCGACCACCGTCTCCCGCCCGCGACGGCCCATCTCGCGAGCCCCGACAGGATCGCCCACGACCAGAGCCGCAGCGTGCGCGATCGCGGCGGCGTCACCTGCCGGGAAGAGGATGCCACAACGGTACTCGCTCACGACCTCCCTGATGCCCGTCACATCCGAGGCGACGACCGGCACGCCGCACGCCATGGACTCGTAGAGCTTGAGGGGCGAGAAGAGGGTCTCGCGCTCGGGTGCCATCATCGGAACGAAGGAGACCACCGCATGCGCCACCACCCCCGCGACCTCGGCATAGGGCAGTCTGCCCAGATAGACGACGCGGCCGGGCATCTCCGCAGCGGCCGCATCGACGGCGGGGCGCATCGCGCCGTCGCCCACGAACACAAGCGGGAGGCCCGAGGGCCACTCGGGCAGCCTGACGGCCTCGAGCAGCGAACCGATGCCCTGCCACACGGGGAACTGACCGAAGAAGACCGCGAAGCCCTTGGGCAGGCCGGGACGGCACGGGGCGGCGGGCGAGAAGACCTCGACGTTCGCCCCGTTGCCGATGGTGACGATGCGCGCGTGACCGGCTTCGCGCTTGAGCCACGCGGTCAGTCCGTCGGCGACCGAGACGATCGCCGCGGCGTGGCGGTACTGCCAGGCCTGCATCGCGTCGAAGACCGGCCGACCGGGGCGGAGCCGCGGGTAGGCGATGAACAGGTCCTCGTACGGCCCGTTGCACTCCTGGATCACCGGCACACCGGCTGCAACCGCACGGCGCGCTGTGGGCAGCGCCATCTGGTGGGCACGGACGTAGATTGCGTCGTATTCACCCAGCCGCGCGGCCAGGCGGTTCTGGACCCGGCGCATCTCGACGAGGCGGCGAAGGCCCCCGGGAGCGCCCGAGGTCGGATACTCGGGGAAGTAGCGGTCGACGGTCCACCCGTCGGCCTCCCACGCCCCGATCACCTCGGTCACCGCGGCCCACGTGTCCTGACCGTCGATGACGGACTGCAGGCTCAGGTAGGCGACATGACGGGGCTTGGCCCTCATCCGCGAGACCCCTTCCGCACCCGTCCCGGAGCGCGGTGGAAGACACGCATCCACAGCGCGAAGGCGGCGGTGGCGGCGGCCGACCTCACCATGACCAGCTCCTCGACGGCCGGGTTCGCGCCGTGAGCGACACGCACGTCCCGGTAGTCGCGAGCCGTCGCGCGTCCGTCGCGCGAGCTCACGCCTCCCAGGCGGAAGTCCGACAGGACGTCGTCGACAAGCGTCTCCGTCGCGCCTGCCTCGACGAGGCGCAGGTAGAGGTCGTAGTCCGCGGCGATGCGGAATCGCGGGTCGAACCCGCCCGCCTTCACGATCGTCTCGCGACGGACGAACGTCGACTGATGGCTCGCGGGAGCCCGCGCGGGCAGCCCCCGGCGGACCACGCGACGCGGCGTCTCGTCCCAGGTGCCCGTCGGACCGCAGACGCGCGTCGCGCCGCACACGATGTCGGGGTGCGGGATGGTCGAGAGAGTCCGGGCGACGGCATCGAGCGCCCCCGGCCGCAAGCGGTCATCCGCACCGAGGAACCCGACGTAGTCGCCGCGGGTGAGGGCGAGCCCCTTGTTCATCGCGTCGTAGAGACCGTCGTCATGCTCGCTGACCCAGTGGAGCCGTCCGCCGAAACGCGGGTCGTACTCCTCGAGCACCCCGATGGTGCCGTCGCTCGAACCGCCGTCGACGACCAGGTACTCGTAGTCAGAGCAGCCCTGTTCGAGCACGGACTCGATCGCTTCGGCGATGTCCGCGCCCGCGTTCAGGCACACCGTGACGATCGAGAACAGCGGGTGGTCGCTCACGGGAAGGGCGTTCCTTACCCTCGTGCACGGATGGTTGCGCTCATGGTACCCGACCGCGACGCGACCGCCAGCGGCGACATCGGTCGCGGCACTGAACGGCTCGCCGCGCGTGGCATAATGTGCCGCCGACCGGCTCGGCCTCGCATACCGCGGACGGAGACTCGGCACACGGGTCGTCGCGTACCCCGCCTGCCGGCCGGAGCTGATGCGGAGCCACGTCTGGCAGTAGGCCGCTCGCCCCGCCGACACGCTATCCTGACCGTAGCGCCGTTCGGTTCACCGCACCGCTCAACACACACGAAAGCCGTCCGATGACTTCGCCCCGCTACCGGGTTCAAGGGATCGCTCGCCACGCGAAGACCGCGATTCAGACCGCGATCGAAGCCGCCGGCGAATCCGCCAGGGCCCTGATCGAGCCGATGTCGGATCGGGAGCAAGCGCGAACCGACGGTGGTGCGCTCTTGCACACCCCCAGCCGACGACTTCCGGATCCGCCGAGGATCGTCCTCGACGGTGTGTTCTTCCAGTTGCAGAACACCGGCATCAACCGGGTGTGGCGAGCGCTGATGGCGCACTGGTCGGAGACGGGGTTCGCGCGTCATATCGTCGTCCTGGACCGGATGGGCACGACACCGAGATTCGATGGGTTCACCTACCGCCGGATGATCCCGTTTCGGTTCCACGATTCGCTCGCCCAGCGCATGGCGCTCGAGGCCGTCTGCCGGGCGGAGCACGCGGACCTCTTCATATCGACCTACTACACCACGCCTCTCACGACCCGCTCGCTGCTCTACGTCTACGACATGATCCCTGAGCTCCTCGCTTTCGACCTGGACCGACGCCCCTGGCGCGAGAAGCGCCGGGCCATCGCGCACGCTTCGGCCTATGTCGCCATCTCGAACAACACGGCGCAGGACCTCCGTCGCCTCTACCCTGCCATCGGCGCTCGCCCCCTCACGGTCGCCCACTGCGCCGTCGATCCGCTGTTCGGCCCTGCCGACGGACCGGGGATCGACGCGCTTCGACGAGACCTGGACCTTCCCGCCGACTACGCTCTCTTCGTCGGGGCCCGTGATGTCGGCTACAAGAACGCGGCACTGGTGTTCGACGCACTGCCCCTCCTGCCGGCAGCGGACCGGCCTGCACTGTTGTGCGTCGGGGGGCATGCGACACTCGAGGCGGAGTTCGCAGGCCGAGCCGCGGCGACCACGGTGCGGGTCGCGCGCCTCACGGACGCGCAACTCGCAGCCGCCTACTCGGGCGCCGTGGCCCTCGTCTACCCCTCGGAATACGAAGGCTTCGGACTTCCCATTCTCGAGGCGATGGCGTGCGGTTGCCCAGTGATCGCCTGCGACAACTCCTCGATCACCGAGGTAGCGGGTGATGCGGCGATCTACGTCCCCGAGGACGACCCGTCCGCGCTGGCCGCCGCCGTGTCACGTCTGCGCGATCTCTCGACACGCGAGGCGTACCGCGCCCGAGGGTTCGCCCGGGTCGGTCGGTTCGACTGGAAGAGGACCGCCGACGACGTCGAGCGATTCATTCGCGATGTGGCGTCTCGCACGGAGCGGGAGGACTAGTCGTATGGGACGAACGCCACCTCCGTCGAGTCCTGAGGAGCACGGACGGCCCGCGCCCCCACGCCCGCCGGCGCTCTCGGTCATCGTTCCCGTGTATAACACCGCCCCGTTCCTGCGACAGTGCCTAGATTCCTTGCTCGAGCAATCCTTCAAAGACCTCGAGATCGTTGTCGTGGACGACGGTTCCACCGACGAATCTCCGCAGATCCTGGCCGGCTACGCGGAAGCGCACAACGCGCTGACGGTTATCCGCAAGCCGAACGGCGGCCTCGCCGATGCGCGCAACGTCGGGGTCGCTGCGGCCCGGGGTGAGTACGTCGGCTTCGTGGACAGCGACGACCACGTCTCTCCCGCCATGTTCGAGCGGATGTGCGGGTGCGCCAAGACCACTGATTCCGACATCGTCGTATGCCGGATGATGGGTTTCGACGCTGCGAGCGGAGTCGAATCTCCCTACGAGGAAGGGCCGCGGTCGGGCTTCGGGGCAGATCTCAAGAGCAGCCCGTTCCTGCTCGTCACAACGAGTCCCAGCGTCTGCAACAAGGTGTTCCGGAGGAGCCTCTTCACGGAGAACGACCTGTGCTTCCCGGTGGGCATCTCGTTCGAGGACCTGGCCACCACGTACTCGCTGTTCGCGCACGCCAACCGCATCGAGAAGCTCGACGAATTCCTGTATTCCTACCGACGGGGCCGGGGCGGCTCCATCATGAGCACCTACGGCCGTCACTACGAGGACTTGGTCCGGGCCCTGGAGATCATGTACGAGCGATTCTCCGCGGACGGCCTGCTCGAGACGTTCCGCGAACCGATCCTCGAGCTCACGCTCGTCCAGCTCATCCTCGGCAGATACGCCGACTTCTTCCCCTATACGCCGATGCGAACCAAGGCCGCCTACATCGACAGCGTCTTCAGACACCTCGATCGATACTTCCCCGGATGGAGGCGCGACCGCCTCGTCGGGCGGGTGTGCGTGACGTGGTGGCGGCGAGCCATCAGCACTCATCCGGTCCTGCTCAAGCTCTACGCCGCGCTCCCGGCGAGAGCGGCTCTCTCACTGTCGCGAAGACTGGACATGTTCTGGAGCGGGCAGACCGAGCTGGCACCCTAGGCGACCGCGTCGGGGGACGGACCTTCCGCAGGGGGCAGCCTCGTCGCGGGTGATATGGTTACCGGGAAGCGGCAATGCCCGTCGGGAACACGCAGCCAGTGAGGACGTCCATGTCGCCGTCGCCACTCCGAGCCCGCCTGAGCGCAGTGCGTCAGCGCCTGAGGTCACGGTTCACCCGTTTCGGGTCGCTGAAGCGCCTCTACCCCGTGAACCCGTCGTTCGGCCTCGGCAAGGGCACCCCGGTCGATCGCTACTACATCGAGCGCTTCCTCGACTCGCGACGCGACGTGATCCGTGGTCGCGTGCTCGAGATCGGCGACCGGCGCTACACGGAGAAGTACGGGGCAGGCGTCACGACCAGTGACGTCCTGCACTTCGTGGAGGGCTCCCCGAGCGCGACGATCATCGCCGACATCGCCGATTGCCCGCAGATCCCGGCGGACTCATTCGACTGCATCATCCTTGTGCAGACGCTGCACTACATCTTCGACATACGGTCCGCGGTGTCGGAGCTCCATCGCATCCTTGCTCCGGGCGGCCACGTCCTGTGCACCGTCCCGGGCATCAGCCAGATCAGCCGCTACGACATGGACAGGTGGGGCGACCGCTGGCGGCTCACGTCGCTGTCCGCGACCGAGCTCTTCGCCACGGCTTTCGAGCCGGCCCGCACGACGGTCTCGACCCATGGGAATGTGCTGACCTCCATCTGCTTCCTCGAGGGCATCGTCGCCGAGAAGCTGACGCCGCGGGAACTGGCCACCTGCGACGAGGACTACCAGCTGATCGTGGCCGTCGACGCAACCAAGGCCGGGTAGTGGGGGCGCGGGCGATCAAGAGCTCTCTGGGCGACCGGTGGCGTTCCGCCCGCACACGGGTCGCGGGTTCCGCGATCGTCCTCACCTACCATCGGATCGTCGACCTGCCACACGACACGCAACGTTTGGCCGTGAGCGTCGAGCGGTTCGACGAGCAGATGGCGCTCCTCTCGACGTCGTACAACCCGATGAGTGCGGGCGAACTGTTCGATCTCATCGCACGCCGTAGGCGCATCCCCGACCGTTCAGTGGTCGTCACCATCGACGATGGATACTCCGATGCCCTTCTCAACGCCAAGACGATCCTCACCGCGCGTTCGGTTCCAGCAGCCGTGTTCGTCTGCAGCGACTACATAGGCGGCGGCATGGAGTTCTGGTGGGACGAACTCGAGCGTATCGTTCTGGGCGCGGAGGCGCTGCCCTCCCGTCTGGACATCGACACCGGCGGCGCTCGGTACTGCCGAGCAGTCGCATCCGATCCGGCGTCGGCAGGCCAGCGCGATTCGGCCCCGGGCGAGTGGGACGTCACCATGCCGGCGTCGAACGAGCGGCAGCGTATTTACCTCGACCTGCACGAGTTCGTCTTGCCGCTCTCGTTGACCGATCGCACCGCGGCGCTGGATTCGCTTCGCGCGCAGCTAGGCGCCGACGCGATCGTTCGGCCGTCACATCGACCGCTCACGACTAGCGAACTGCGCGAGCTCGGCGAAGGCGGGACCGTCGAGATCGGAGCTCACACGGCGAGCCACCAGATGCTCTCCGCCCGAACGCGTGATGAGCAGAGGAACGAGATCACAGGCTGCCGGCATGCGCTGGAGCAGGCCTGCGGGCGCGAGGTTCGCCTGTTCAGCTACCCCTACGGTGCGGCGGACAGCTTCTCCGAGTCCACGGCGCGCATCGTGCGCCAAGCGGGCTTCCTCGGGGCCCTCACTACCAGGTTCGGTGCCGCGTTCCCGTGGACGAGCCGGTTCGCCGTGCCGCGATGCCCCACGGAGAACGTGAACGGCGCGGAGTTCAGCGAGCGCCTCGACCGGTGGTTCGAGATGGGCCGCTAGGACCGCGCCCTCGGCGCGGCGGCGTCCCCGGCCTGCCGCGGGACAGGAGGCGGCTGGGTGACCCATTCGTCAAGCTGCCGACGCGAACGTCCCCACTCATACATCGTGAATGAGTCGTAGTCGCAGTGCCGGCACCACGGTATCGGTTTCAGGAGGAAGTCAACGATGTCCCGGGGGTCGCGGTCGTCGTGGAGCGAAACCGAGTCAGTGTCGGAGACGGCGAGTCCCTCCAGGCCGAAATGCTCGCTCAACACGTTGGCGTACGCGGCGTAGGCGCACGGGTAGATCCTCCCGTGGCGTACCATCGGGCAGTTGCACAGCCCTTCGCAACGGAGGAACGAATTCGCCGGGTCCTGAAGCCCGGCGGTGTCGATCGGTAGCCTGAAGAACTCAGCGCGGTAGCCGGTCCATTCGATGGAAACGCCGCTGGCTGCGCCGAGCGCGTTGATCTCGTCCACCGGCAGGTCGATGGGATAGAGGTCGCAGAGAAGGACCGTGTTCGTGTCGGCGAGCGCCTTCCAGAACTCCTGATCCATCTTCGTCACCAATGTTCCGTTGGTCATGAGGTAGATCCGGGTCCTAGGGAGACGGCGGCGTGCCACCCGCACGAAATCGGCGATCTGCGGATGGAGCAGGGGCTCGCCCCCGAGCAGGAAGACCTGCTCGACGTCGAGCCTCTCCGCCACGGCGGCCATGTCCGACTCGAACTCGTCGAGGCCGAGGAAGGTCGGCGGGCACAGGTTCGAGAAGTGGCCGCACCCCTTGCAGTTCAGGTTGCAGTGGTCCGTGAGATGGATCTCGAAGTGATAGAGGCGCGGGCGCCTCCCCAACACGCGTGTCGCGAACCAACGCACGGCCGCGCTCTCGCGCGAGACCATGCTCGGCAGGTAGTAGAGGCGCAGCACGTGGCGCGAGAACCAGCGCTTCACCGCGCCCTCGCGCGCGACCACGATCGACGGATCGTAGCGCCGTAGGACCGCGCGCCGCGCGCCCTCCACCCATGAGTCGGGTGCGAGCGACTTCGCGGCATTGCGAAGGGGTTCCGGGATCTTGGCAAGAAGGCCCATCAGACTCCCGCGAGCGCAGGGAAGAACGTTCCGGCCATCTCGTGGCCGAGCATGAAGCATACCACCCGGAATGTTGGACGGCCCTCCAGGACGCACGGCGCCGCAGGTCGCGAGGACCGCACTCCGCACTGACGGACGACCTGTGGCGGCTCCTAGGCCGCCCTCGTGAGCATGCGCTTGACCGTTGTCAGGATCACTTCTGCATCATCACGCCGGGGCAGGAGCATCTCCGCGTACGTGGCTCCGGTGTCCGCGCGGAACCGGCGCACGATATAGAACGCGAGACCACCGTAGGCGATCGTCGAGGCCAGGGCCGCACCGACCGGACCGAGTCGAGGCGCCAATGCGATGACGAGGATCGCGTTCCCCGCGGTCCCGACGAGCGCTTGGCGCCAGTACAGCCGCCCGCGAACGACCTGATGCGTCCACAGGATGCGTGCGATGCCATCCGCCATGACGCCCGGGAGCAGCGCGAAGAAGGGGTACACCGCCGGCGCGAATGCGCCGCCATAGATCAGCGGCACGGCAAGCGGCACCACGATCGCGCTCACCCCGACCGTGACGAGCATGAGGATCACGGCGATGCGCGCGGCGCGAGTCACGTAGTCGACGCCGGAGGACTCCGATCCATACGGGCCTCGCGCCATGATGGCCGTGCAGAGCGCGCTCGGGATGTGCCAGCTGAGCTCCGCGAAGCTCACGCCGACCGAGTACAGCCCGACCGCCGCCGCACCCGAAAGCCACGCGAGCAGCAGTATGTCCTGCCGCTCCAGAAGGAAGCCCGCCACGTTGCTGAGGTGCACACGCGCGGAGAACGAGCTCGTCGCACGCGCCGCGGCCCAGTCCGGGCGGAAGGGGGTGATGACCCTCCTGAGCCCGAACAACAGGACGAAGATCCCCACGACCGTACCCGCGAGCGAGGCGACCGCGATCATGCCGAGGCTCGCGTAGTCACTGACGACCAGGATGGCGAGAACGAGCAGCATCGTGACGGCGGAGATGATCGCGGAACGCAGCGGGAGCGTGAGGTTGCCGACCCCGACGGAGATGCTGTTCATCCACATCGCCGCCAAGCTCGTCGGCACGACGAGGAGCGCGACGACGATCGCGAGCGTCGGAACGCCGCCGACGATCGCGAAGCGGGTGGCCAGGAGCATGTAGACGAGCGGCGCGGCCAGCACCCCGATCGCCCCGGCCATCACGAGCGAGTTCGCCGCCGCGGAACCAGGGCGCATCTCACCACGCGAGATGAAGTAGACCGTCGACGTTCCGATCCCCAGGTCCAGGACAACGACCAGGATCCCCGGGGTCTGCATGATGACCGACAGAATGCCCTTGCCGGCCACGCCGAGAGTGCGCGCCGCCACCACGCCCACGATGAAGCTCGCGCCGAGCCCGATGATCTGGGCCGCCAGACTGAGCGCGCTCCCCGAACCGAGCCGGACCCGCGGGTTGCCCGCCTCGTCGGAAGGAACACCCTCGCCGGGCGTCATGGGAAAGGGCTCCGTCACGATCGCGTCCCGGAGGCGCACGGGTCGCGGCGCACCGATCGGGATACCCTGACGGGGCCTCCGGCAATGCCGGCAGCGAAGTGACCGGGGTTGTACACGTCTGGTGATCCCGTCTTGCTCGGAGTCGACCTCGATGCATGATAGCAGCGGACTGAGAGCGGAGACCGGCGCCCCAGCCCGTCGCCTTCATCCGCTGCGCCTCGCTCAGCGACCCGGCGCTGAGCCCGATCGCCGTCGGCGCGGACGACCCGCGCCGGCCGGCACTGTCCCCTACCAATAGCAGCCGCCCTCGACGGACGAACTCCCCGGCGGAGTCTCCGCCTCGGACGGTCTCACCCAGTACTCGTTGAACAGGGGCGCGATGTCGTCCGGCGACTCGATCTCCCAGCGTCGCCCCCGTATGCCGAAGAGCAGCTGGGTCTGCCCTCCAAGGTGCACCGCCTGCCGACCCATCTCCTTGACGGCCGCAGCCAACGGCAAGCCGTAGGCTCCGGCGCCGATGATCGCCACGTCGAACTCGGTGTTCGCGATCTCCTGGCGCATATGGTCGAGCGCCTCGAACCACGACGCGAAGCCGCACTCACTGCCTGCTCCGGATTGCACCGCAGCGATCGTCTTCAACTCGAACTCGGGCAGGACCCTCGGATTGTCGAACAACAGCGTCCTGGAGGTCCGGTACTGGGACTCGATCGTCTTGGCAAAGGGATGGACGACGAGCACGACCTTCCCGGCGAGTTCCGAGCTCCACGGGTCCGGCCACAACAGGCAGTTGAGCGCCTCGAGCTGGACCAGCTGCGCTTTGGGGCAGAACCGGCTCGTGATCCGATGCTCGTTCCGATTGAAGCAGACACCCATGATGTCGGTCCGCGACACCGCATCCAGGAACACGTCCGAGAAGCGGTCGAGAGACGCATCGTCCGTCGAGAAGACACCCGCGTTGACCCTGATCGCGCGACGGAGGGACCGCGGATACGGGAGTCGGGCGATGCCGCCCGCGCGCCAGCGAGTGCGGAAGCTCGCGCAGCCGAGCTCCGCCGACCCGAGCCTCCCGATCACGCACGGCTTGCCCGCTGCGATGGCCTCGTGGATGAGCGCGTTGCCCGCTTCGTTCCAGCGGACGGCGGCGCGGAACACGCCATCGGTGGGTGGCTCGGTGCCGTAGCGCAGGTCGAGGACCGTCCGGACTGCGAGCTCTCGTAGGCTGGGCGTACTCGACATGCCTGGTGCCTTTCTGGGTCGCGTCTCGAATGCAGTCTAGAACAGACGGGGCGAGCGAGCCGCTCGCTCTGACGGCGCCTCCGGCTTCTGGTACCGTTGTCTCGCGACCCGCTATCCGCGATCAGCCGTGCATAGTGCCGAGAGACGAGTCCGGCGTGCCGCCCGACAACCTGCCATTGGTCTCCATCCTGACGCCGTCGTTCAACCAGGCGGCCTTCCTGACTGACAACCTCCGGTCGGTGGCACGCCAGGCGTACCCGAGCGTCGAGCATATCGTGATGGACGGCGGATCGACCGACGGCAGCGTCGAGATCCTCCGCGACGCCGGCGACTCGGTGAAGTGGAGTAGCGAGCCGGACGACGGGCAGTCCGACGCCGTCAACAAGGCGTTCCGGGAGTCCCGGGGCGAGATCATCGGCTGGCTGAACTCCGATGACGCCTACTTCGACGCCTCCGTGCTCGAAGACGTGGTCGCGTACTTCCTCTCGCATCCCGACATCGACGTGGTCTACGGCCATTGCTTGCAGACCACCGGTGACGGCACGGCCATCCAGGTGCTGTGGGCGCCGCGCTTCGATCCGGAGCTGCAGAAGACCGTCAACCTCCAGATGCAGCCGTCGACGTTCATGAGGCGACATGCGCTCTCCGACCCACTCCTCGACGCCTCGTTCCACTTCGCTATGGACTACGAGCTGTGGCTGCGGCTCGCCTCGCAGGGCAGCCGCTTCGGGCGTATCGACCGGATCCTCTCCATCGACCGTCATCAGCTCGGACGCAAGTCGGCCACGATCAAAGAGGTCTACGTCGCCGACCTCGAACGCCTAGCACCGATGTACGACCTGCATGGGGGCGTCGAGTTCGACCGGCGGCGGTCGATGTTCTATCGCCGTCAGCGCCTGATGGGCGCGCTGCTGATCCCGACCATCCATGCCGACAGGGTCACGTTCACGCCGTCGAAGGACCTGAAGACCGGGCTGTGGCGTCGCCAGATCGGCTCGCGTCGCAGGGACTGGGCGGATGATCTGAAGTGAACCCGACGGGTAGCGACACGAAGCTGATCCGGGCAGGCGCACTCTGATGCCCTCCGCCCTCTTCGTGACCACGGTCCCCGTCACCCTCGAGGCGTTCCTCGTGCCCTTCGCCGATCACTTCCGCGCGGAGGGCTGGCGCGTCGACGCTCTCTCCAACGGCGCCGCCGGTGACTCGCGACTCGACGGCCATTTCGACCGGCGGTTCGACGCTGCCTGGAGCCGCAACCCCCTCGCGCCGTCCAACCTGCTCGGCACCGCCCGGCGGGTGCGCGGGATCGTGACGGCGGGCGGCTACGACATCGTTCACGTCCACACGCCGATCGCCGCGTTCGTGACGCGCTACGGCCTGCGCTCGCTGCGGCGGCGCGCCGGAGCCCCCGTCGTCATCTACACGGCCCACGGATTCCACTTCTACGAAGGAGGAGCAGCCACGGCCAACCTGCTGTACCGCTCGTTGGAGCGTACCGCCGCCCGCTGGACCGACTTCCTCGTGACCATCAACCGCGAGGACCTCCAAGCCGCGAAGGACCTGCGCGGGATCTCAGCCGAGCGCGTCAGATACATCCCTGGCATCGGCGTCGACACGGAGCGTTTCTCGCCCGACGCGGTCTCCGCTGGGGAGGGGGCTGCCGTTCGCCGTGAGTTGAACATCCCGGACGACGCCTTCATGCTCACGATGATCGCCGAGCTTGCCCCGGTGAAGCGTCACAACCACGTGCTGCGCGCCCTCGCGAAGGTCAAGGACGAGTTTGTCGTGCTCGTGCTCGTTGGCGACGGGCCCCTGGGGTCTCGCTTGCGCGAGAAGGCAGCGGCCCTTGGGCTGACGGAACGGGTCCGCTGGGCCGGATACCGCCGGGACCTTCCGGCCGTTCTTGCAGCGAGCGACGCGACCATCCTGGCGAGTGAGCGCGAAGGGCTGAACCGCTCGGTGCTCGAGTCCATGGCGGCGGGGCGACCCGTCATCGGGACCCGGACGCGCGGCATCGCGGACGCGGTCGGCCCCGAAGCCGGCTGGATCGTCCCGAAGGGCGACATCGAAGCGCTGGCGCGTGCGATCGAGACTGCCGCCGCCGACCTGGAGGACCGGGAGCGACGCGGCGCGGCTGCGCGTCGGCGAGCGGTGAGCGAGTTCGCCCTCCCCCGCATCATCGAGGCCTATGAGGAGCTGTACCGTGAAGCGCTCGCATCGCGTGTATGACGTCGTGAAGCGAGTCCTCGACGTGGCCGCGTCGGCGCTCGCGCTCATCGTGCTGTCGCCGGTGCTGCTCGTCGTCGCCGTGCTCGTCCGTATGGAGCTGGGTGCCCCGGTGGTCTTCCACCAGCAGCGGCCGGGCAAGGACGGGCGCATCTTCACCCTCTACAAGTTCCGCACGATGCGTGACGCGCGGCTCGGGACCACCGGGATCGACGCGGTCGCGTCGGACGCCGAGCGGCTCACGCCCTTCGGCAGATCGCTGCGCCGGACCTCGCTCGACGAACTGCCGCAACTGGTCAACGTACTCAGCGGCGACATGAGCATCGTCGGCCCGCGGCCTCTCCTTCCCGAGTACCTCGACCGCTACAATGAGGAACAGGCCCGAAGGCACGAGGTCAGGCCCGGCATCACTGGATGGGCGCAGGTCAACGGACGCAACGCGGTCTCATGGGACGAGCGCTTCACGATGGATGTCTGGTACGTCGACCACCGCTCCTTCACGCTGGACGCACGCATCGCATTGAGGTCCCTCTGGGCGCTCGTGTCGCGCGAGGGCGTCTCGGCGCCGGGTGTCGAGACGATGGAGCCGTTCCAGGGCGTCTCGGAGACGACGACCACCAAGGAGAGCTGACGTGAGACTGCTCGTCGTAGGCGCCGGGGGGCACGCCAAGGTCGTCGTCGACGCTGCCGAGGAGGCCGGGTTCGAGATCGCCGGCATCATCGGCACCGCCGCCGA
>Ga0209540_10001567_pt1 | contig 17117 bp, 23 predicted proteins | sample BarGraIncu01121A_FD_184501 | JGI IMG/M metagenome (GOLD analysis project Ga0209540, IMG submission 184501) | Arctic peat soil microbial communities from Barrow, Alaska - Barrow Graham LP Incubations 011-21A (SPAdes) (version 2) | ecosystem: Environmental > Terrestrial > Soil > Wetlands > Peat... | reverse complement strand
ATATGGGCTTGCTTTGATATATTCATGATCCTAGCGGGGAGAAAGTATTATTATCTATGCAAAGGGGCAATTCATCTCCACGACTGAAGGCGGGAGCTTTCTTGCCCCTTTGAACCCGTTTTTGTAAATTTGGAAACAATAGCTCAGTGAATTTAATCGTAAACCAAATAATTAAAAGTGTTAGGAAAAAGAGGACGGTATGTTTAACTAAATTAATTGTATAGGGACCTGTTTTAACCCAAATATCATGGTGAATAGATTTTTTAATTATTTCAGGATATTTTATTTTAATAGTCATTAATTTACCATATAATTCATTGAATTTCGTGGCTATCATGCTAGGAATGCGAAAAATGAAAATAGTCTGAATCTATACCGCTTTTGAAGCATCCGAAATACCTGTCCTTCCATCGTTAGATAGCGCCTCACGCAACGAACGGATCTCTTTCTGCTGCTCCACCAGCATCGACAAGAACATGGCCTCCATCGGGTCAAGAGTCGGTACAACCGTGCATGATGAAGCATGCACTCTTGCTTTATTCATGAGGCTGTTAAAAGCAGTCCTGTCCTCTCCCCTCAATGCTCTTCTGTATGCTGATAGTTCTTCTATAATCCCTTCAAGCAGCATGCGAAAGCTTGGAACAGTTCTGCCCACGTGAATCACCCCTTTGAAAATCCGTTAATCTGGTCTGGCCAAACGGGATGGTCGCATACTTTGAAGCACTTCTGTTGTATGTTATTCTGATCTCTCTTTTTGAACATTCAACATCCAGAAGATAGCCTGCTTTTGCTAATCGCTCTATGAAATGCGGTATTTTTCGTGGATCAACGGGATTATTCATATTTTTCACTTCCTTGGGAATAATCCTGTTGGATCAGGGATAATAAAAGCGATCGGATAGAGCGGAGTGAAAGTGAGTGGGAATGTATAGAACAAAATTATATCAATTATCGCTCTTCATTAGTCTTTTTCAAATCGGGTATTCCAGAATCGCCATTGCATTCATCCAGGTAACCGTCATTCCCATTCCTGCCACAAGCCCAAGGACAGCACCGCAAAGATAATTGTCCCGCTTCTCCAAAAACACGATAAGGAAATACAGGCCGGTGAAAAAGATCACTTTCACGATCACCATATCTACAATACCAGGGCGTCCGATCATCTTTATAAATCCCTTTTCCGGTAATCCACTGTTCATGGCGATACAGGTCGTTGCCAGGTCCCCGAAGAAATAAAACACGAACGCGAAGATAAACAAGGCCAGGTTTTCTCTATTCATATTCAATCCACATCAGCATTGTTCAAGATTAAATCTTGGTTTTGATATACGAGATGAAAACTGAGGATAAAAACTAATTTTAACTTTTATATATTATATGTACAATAATTTAAATACATAGCCGTAGTATCGAGTTTTTGTGAAAAAACTTATGGGTAAAAAAAGAATTGCAGCCATGAAATATCAGAACGTATTGTATTCAATAATATTGGTATTTTTATTAACCTCCATAGCCGGAGCAGAATCCGGAAAAGTGGTCATAAACGACACCCGGGAAAAAAATTACACTCATGTTTACATATTTGGGAAAGCGGACAATTGGGCTACTGAATATGATATATTGTTTGACAAACTATATTTTGATACTTCCTCCTGGGATCATCTGTCAGCTCTGACCATTAATTTAACAAATCTGTATTCCTTCCCTTCAAAGGATTATCAGACTTCCTTTACGATAAGTTCCGGAGGTTCTGGTGGTGGAGTTGTATCTTTTTCCCGCCTCAATAATAAAGTTCACTGGGCTTTTAATGATAATGCCGTAATTACATCCTCAGATATCGTTTTATCATACGATACAAACATATTTACAGATCTTGTTCGCATAAACAATTTAGTCCAGTACTACAAGGATTGCAGTCCTGATGCCAATGAACCTGCTTTTGTACGTGTTGAAGAAGGAGATTGTTATATTGGAAGCGATGACGATTATGGCGGCTCATATGATGCAACCTATGAAACATCAGTATCGAAGAGTTCAACCATTCCTTATGTTGTTACTTACTCATCAAATTCTACAAAAACCTATTTCAATTTCACATACAATAAACCCGATGTTCTCTATCATGTAATTATTCAGGATTCATCAAAGAAGCCCTATTATGATGAAATGGGTTTTACATCCGAAAGTACGGTATCAGTTGTCAGGGAATATGGAAAAGGGATCTACTTCAATGTAACTTCGTTCAAAGGGCAAAATCACGTTATAACAATAAATGCAACCGAGGAGTCACATCAAACCACATCGATCGGCACGCCAAATATTACCAGGTTCAGCCCAGCTGCTTCCACAGTAAAAGATACTGCGGGTGAAAAAAGGACATTTGGCATCACAACCGATCAGACTGCAAATATTGTATGGTCTCTCAATAATGCACTGGTTCAGACCGACAACAGCGTAACCCGGTCGAACTATGTCAACGCCAGCGCATCACAGGGCACATGGATCGTAACTTCAATTGTCGATAATGCAAAAGGCAGTGCCATACAGACCTGGGTGTGGGTCGTTCAACCTGCTAGTGCGCCTGATATTCTTGCCTATTACAGAGGACTTGGTGATGATCCCGGCACAGTGGAGTACGCTGACATTCAAAAAGCAATAGATGACTGGATAAGCAAAACAATAGCGGCTGGATTTACAGATTCAATAACATACCAGGAGCTTCTTACTTTAATGTATCAATGGTTATAATTATGGAAAAGAAAAACATTGTATTGACTTTCTCTTTGCTGATGATCGTTCTTTTCAGCGGATGCCTTGCGCAAATTGCAGGTAATGAGACATTATCCAATACTGATCAAATCAGAAAGGATGTTTATTCCAACAAAACGCTCATGTTTGAAATGAAGCTTCCCGCAGGATGGAAAGATGATGTGATGTGGAATTTACCCTATGGCGGTGTCGTAAATTTCGTAACTGACAAATACCCCTGGTGGCCGTCTGGCAATGACGGCGCCATAAGGCTTGACCTGGAAAAGTACGGCACCCTTTCCATAGTCCAGGTGAGTATGGATACGCAATTAGTCCCTATCGGGTACACCCTGGCGTATGCACGCTCACAGGAGTTGAAACGAGAAGAGGGCATTACCTATGAGGGAGAGACAACACTCGGTGTAGAAAAGGCATGGGAGATCATGAGAAAATACAGGACGGTCGGAGACTTATTTTTGCGGGATATATATGTAATTCACGGAAACAGGTTGTACGTATTGCGTTTTCAGGTCATCAGCACCGATGCCCAAAAGCGGGATAATGTGACTGCTGAACTCGAAAGAGATTTCAATGAAATTTCCTCATCTTTCAGGTTCATAGATTGATATTTTTCAATCTATTCCACCAGATTGGCCTTCAAATCATGTGAGGATGAATGGAAAAGGTAGAGGATTTCAAGAGTTCATGGATAGATTGTGGATAGGATAGGAAGTGAATCTTGTAAAGCGTTAAGTATTATCCTCTACGAATTCAATAATTGGTATATACTTAAATAGCATTTTTCCAGAATAATACCCAAATTAGCTCTAAAAGTATCGATTACATAATAGTTATTTTTCAGGCATATCTTTCAGGGAACAGCGCGCCGACGTCGGATAAATGGAGCTAAAGCTCGATCAGGGAATGAACGTGCGCCGCCTCCGGGCGGGTGGTTGCCTGGTTTTAAACAAAATGTATGTGTGCGGGACTATCTCATCGATATCTCTAACCCCAGATAAAGAATATTGGAATTACTATTCCAAATCCAATACGTTGCTGAAAGTGAATTCCGAAAGATATTACGATAAAACCCATTCTACCGATTGCTATTCTTGGAGGCAAAGTAAATCCGAATGCTGCCCATTACTTTTCATTCAATCATTCATGTATCATTCATGATATTTAAGAATCACGAAGGTTATAAACTTTATTTACTATTATTATAATTTTTTTATGCTGTACTATTCTAATAGAGTGAAATGTTGAATGACCTGCTCCACTTGCCCATTATACCACTAATTAAATGTTAACTGTTATTATGTAAAAATGGTTTTTCCCAAACATTACCCTAACATTTGGGTGTAATACTGGAAAAGCCATTTAAAATTATAAAGTAAAACAATGCTGTAAACGGGAGCTTCAGATTTAACCAATATTCTCAGCTCCTCTATCCAATTAGTAATTTTATCTACCCAATTAAGATAGGTCGAAAAGGTGATCTGATCAAGAAAATTGATGAAGGAGTTAAAAATCGGCTGATAAAATTTATCCTTAAAGATAAGATAGGTATTAGGAAATCTCTTCTAAGGCTATTCGCAGAGGTGAAAAGCTGTAATACCGTTGAGATTTATGATTACCTCATAAAGCAGGGTTTTAATGTAAATTATAGGGCAGTCTCTTCCATGGTTGGACAGATGCATAGTAGACTTGGCATTCTGCGATTCAATTTGACATATGAACATAATATTTATACTCTAAAGGAAGACTATTTTGGCATTGTAAAGCAGGTTTTGACTCCTTTTTGTAGCAGGGATTCATTATCTAGAGATGTATAGATTTAGTTTATATTCTTGCCAATTAATCATTATTTCGCCGCTCTTTTGAAAATAGTTATTAGATGATCGGTGATTATCAGATGTTAGAAACTCCACAGGAGAGGGTGAGATTATTGAAAGCCGGTATTGACGGCAAAACAATAGAAAAGCTATATATAATTTTTAACAATTTTAAGATTGTAAACACCCCACTGCTTTTTGAATTGGTTGAAATTAACACATACATTAACACCGAGGCAAAATGACCACCATAATTATAAAAAAAATGCATAAATTGGATAATAAAATATTAAGAGATTTGGGCTATACGATGATAAGCGGTGTCTGGAGTAAAAAAGTTGAAATGCCACAGATTCGAAGTGAAATCGAGAAACTTCAGATGTTAAAGATTCCAGACATCGAAATTGTATTAGATTAAAAGGGAAATGGCTCTCGGATAAGAGGGTATTTGATTCAAGTAATTTGTTCTCAGTCTGCGACCCTGGTATAACCCCTTTTTCATGACAAATTCAACTACTTCTTAATCTTCAAGCTCTGGCAACTGGTCGTCTAACGCTATTCCACGCCTGTCCAGAACTTTCAATGATTTCTATGGCTCTGTCAAAATGAGCTATGCCCGTATTATCCTCCGATAAAGTAAGGATTACAGTCCAAGCCTTATCATGGAGCATTACTGGATAGCCTTGATATATTCCTTGCATGATTGTTAGTATAGTTACGAATTATTGCCATATATAACTTCTTGAGATAATAGCAAAAATTCCATTTGGTTTTATGGAAATTGGCTGCTCAGCTAAACCTTTCATCTGCTTTCACTTCAAGTGCTTTATCAGCTTTTTTTGAAAGCCAACCTATCCGCTCGAATTTTCGGACATCAAATTCTGGGACATAGGGCTTTATATCCAAAAGAGGTGTTCCATCTGCAATATCAACATCTTCAATGTGAAGAGTGGGTCCTTTTACGCTTACAAGCCTGACTACAGATAATCCTATAGGATTTGGGCGTCTGGGTGCTCTTGTAGAAAATACCCCGTGCAGTGTGTCATCCATAAATGGTATAACCTCTAAAGAGTAACCTTTAGAGAGATGAAAATGGTATATTAAGATAATATGCGAAAATCCTTCAATATCTTTGAGTCCATTGCCATACTCCGAATCGATTTCTATAGTTCCTACAATTCCTCTGGCACCAGTTGGTTGTATCGGCATCCCTTTTATATCTTTAAAAGGTGAGTGAATTATGCCTATTGGCACGTATATTATTTCCTTCATTATCATTCTAACAAACGACTGAAATCTAAAGGTTCAACATTCTTTTTCAGTTTTGTTTTATCTATCGGTTTAAATTTGGGGTCTCTGCCTTTTCCAAAAACTTGAAAGATTTTATCCTCAGTAACTTCCAGAATATTCATACTACCAATTCCTTTAATCGCTCTATATTTACCTGTGCTTCATCAGCCGCTTTCTTCTGCTGCTTTTCAAGGTGTGCGATTATATCCTTAATCTAACTTTAAGCGAATATACCTTATTCGGTCTTCCTTTACCTGGCTTCTTTTCTTCACTCTCGTCGATCCAATCAAACGGATTTAACTGCCTCATTGCTATGCTGACTTCAGGCTGGCGCAATCCAGTTCCTCTCTCAAGATCAACAGATGTAGCCGTATCCACTTTTTTAAGATATGCCAGGGTTCTGGCAACTGGTCTGCTCAGGCCTGAGGATATGAGTATTTCCGCCATTTCTTCATCGCTGTCATCAAGCTGGTTGATATCAAGTTTCTTCATAATGATCCCTTATTATATTTTGCGATAAGATATATTGAGCGACTGGTAAACTTATTAAAAAGAAAGGTCTATTGAAGACCGAGTTTCTGCTGAGGATGCAACCTGGATATTTGGTAATAATATGATAACTAATGAAGAAAGAATCGAAGTTTTAAGTAAGATTGAAAAAATTATGGCACATACTCAAACTGAAAGTGGTGCTGTAAATGTAAATGAGATGGCAATAGCAAATAGGCTTGTTAAAGAACTTATGGATAAATACGAAATATCCATAGATGAAATTAAAGCGACTTCAGATAAATCAACACTAATAAAAAATATTGAATCTGAAATGATAGATCAAAAAGGCGTAAGACATTGGGTTATGAGTATGTCTTCAATTGTGGCTTCTTTTTATGAATGCCGTGTTATGAGAGCGGGTACAAAAATATTCTTTGTCGGATTCGAAATGGATGCAAAAGTTGCTTCAAAAATGTTTGATCATCTATATTCACAAATACATTATGGTGCGATCAAAGCAACAGAGATTCCTACCCGGATTTCCAGAAAAACTCGTGTGATAGATTTCTGTGTCGGCGCAATAGGTGCTCTAAATAATAGATTGGAACATATCAAAGAGGAAAGAAAGTATCAGGAAGGTAAGAATGCGCTGGTAATAGTGAAAAATGATATTGTTGCAGAACAGATGAATAAGATGTACCCCGGATCAGTATCAATTAAAAACAAAACAACATATCATGAATCAGAAGATTTTATTAATGGGGTACAATTTGGACATAAAATGGAAATACATAAATCTATAAATTAAAATTAATATTAATAATCCATGGTTAAAAAAACATATTACGAAATATTAAAAGTCGATATTAAAGCATCCCAGGAGGATATAAAGTCCGCTTACCGCAGACTGGTTATGCTATATCATCCCGACAAAAACAAGTTACCAGAAGCCGAAGAAATGTTTAAAGGAATCGCAGAGGCTTATTCAGTACTATCTGACCCAGGCAAAAGGAAACAATATGACATAGACAATGAACCAAGAAATGTTCTGCCAAGAAAGAAACAAGAAAAGATGTGTCAAACAATAAGAGAGCAAAGACAAAGAGAAGCCAGAACAAATCAGATGCTATGGGGATTCCAGGAACAAGAACATATCAAATATAAAGAAAGAGAAAAAGAAGCTATGAATATTATGTATGTGTGAATAAATTTTATTAATTACCAACAAATGAGGAATATCTAATAATACTCCCCAATAGTCCTCTGGAACGGGTCTTCTACAGCATTGGTCAGCACCTTGAAGTTGTTTTTTATTCTCGTCATCAAGTTAGCCCTGAATTCCACATCTGGGTATAAATATCCCGGATTTTTGATAACCTTCATCCTGCCAAGATCGAACAATCCAATATCTTTCAATTCCAGTGTGCTCTTTGAGTTTTTTTGGCTGCAAGATAGAAATATTCGCATGTTCCCCTGTAGGTCTCCAGATATTCCATCGCCATCTTCGGATGTACACGCTTATCCCATTCCTTGATCTCGATTCCGACAATATAGAACCGCTCAGACTGCTTATAGACCGCAATTATGTCAGCAAGATTGCAGACTCTTTCCCGGCAAAGGTATGGTTTCAGATGGATCTCAGATGTTTGGAATACAGGGTTCCCGTGGTTGGTAATAGCATCGACAATCTTATTTGAGTTAATGGTCGTTCCGAAGCTGGAGAAGTGCATCAGATATCTCATGGAGTTTTATAGGATAAGATTGACGTAAGAGGGCAGTGAAAGTGAAGGAAAAATGGCAGGATATACAGAACATGATAAAATAGCAGAGATGGCAGGAATACCATCTACCATATCCGAAGAGATCAATCGATTTATGAATGATATGAATCCTCCAAAGGATTTTGAAGATCACAATACTGAAAGAAAAATATTCGTGTGCGGGCACTTGAATGTATCAATCAGGACTTTGATGGGTAGTGAAAAGTTACAGGACAGGGGAAAAAAGGAATGGGTACAAAAAGAGGACCTGAAATGGCTGCTGGCAACGAGAAAAGAATATATCAGGTGCTACTATCTGCATCTTGCTATCGATAATATTTGCGAGAATAAGGATCGGATAAAGGGCAGTAAGGAGACTGTTGACAATTGCATAAATAGCTGGGGGAAAACCCGTGCTGTCGTTGTCCAGGGAACAGAACCCTATCTAAGAGATGTATTGGAATTCTTGAGAAGTAATGTCGAGAATATCAGGCAGATTATTATTCTTAATTCAGATAGCTGATGAATACTTTAAACCAGCTCATGTACAAAAACGAATACTTTCACCCCACACATGGCTTTTCCATAAATACTCACAGAGTTATTTCTGATTGAGGTGAACTAATATGGATTTATTCTGGAGCGGTCTTGCTCAGCGAGCAACCGAACATACACGCATCGAAAGGAGAAGCCAGTTCAGCGGAGTACATGAAACAGCTATTCAAAAAATTGAAAAGGAGAAGAGTTTAAAAAACCAACTTTATATAATCTAAATTAGCGGTCAGTGACCATTATCCGGTGTATGCGAGTTTCTGGAGCAAACGGGATTCGGATTGATTGGTAAAGGGAGGCATTAACTATCCATAAAAGTTACAGTGCTTGCTGAAACATATCCAAAATATGAGATATTAGAGATCCAAGGTCGTCAGTTTTGGATTCAATATCATCAATTTTGGCATCATCAATTTTGGTCAATATTTGAATGAGAGCGATAATCATATATTAGCCTTTGGGATTCTGAAAACTGAAGTGCCAGAAATGTCGAACCTACCTGACTTGTTTAAAATTCATAAGGCTTAACCAGATATTCCCTTAGTTTAATGTCAAAAAATCTATTTGAGGAATTCGCCTTAATGACGGCAACAGTGTCTGCTCCCCTGCCTGTTCCAGCTACTGCAATAACATCTGAGAATGGAATCAATCCAGCATCCGCACTCATAGCCACAATCTCAACCATAACTTTTGTCCCCTGACCAAAGATTCTCAGGGTATCAGCTACTGTCTGTTCATAAGATAGAGAGCCTTTTTCCTTAAGCGCAGTACCAAGACTTCTTAAAACCATTGTCCCAGTGTGAACCTTTCCGCCCATACTCTCAATTTTCTTTTTTATTTCCTGGTCAAATGTTTGAAGATTTGGCTCTCTAATGCCTGTATTATGTGTAACCACTACCAGTTTTATTCCTGTGCCTTTCAACATCTCAGCGGCAGCAAGTGCTGTATCTCCGAATGTCGATGCAACGACAATATGACTGATTCCACGCTTCAATGCCTCTTCTTTAGCAATTTGCAAAGTTTTTTGGGTATTCTCTTTACCTGCTTTTTCAAAATACATCTTGTTCACCTTTTTCCTTGGGCTTAATTTATAAAAGGTTTACTTTATGGTTTGTATTTTTTGATCGAATACCTGGAGAAACGGGATACTTATCTTTGCGGTGCGTTTCTTGGGCTTGTTGCAGGAATGGGAATGACGGTTACATGGATGAATGCTCTTGCATTCCTGGATTAGTTGAAATAATACCATGTCGCTACCAAACAAAAGGAACCAGTCGATAACGAGTATTCTGACGATATTCTTCATAACCCGGCAGGTTTTTAGATAAGAATTCCTCTTCGTCAAGAAGTCTCAATACGATCACAACAAACATCTGGAAGACGAAAACCACTCCCCACATTGAACCAAGCGCAAGAGGAACAAAACATAACATCAGCAGTGCTCCTGTATACATAGGGTCTCGAACGATTGTGTAGGGGCCAGTTGATATGACTTTCTGCCCTTTGCCAACTTCAATAACACCAGCTGCATAACTATTCTCCTTGAAGACAAGAAAAACTATTAGAAGTCCCAGGAGAACGAAAATGTCCCCAACTAAGACAAAGTGGATAGGAACATCGGACCAATGAAAACGATGAACAAGCGCTGGAACAACGATCAGTAAGATGAAAAAAAGACTTGCGAACGTCTGTATAATTTTTTGTTTTCTCTCCTTTTCAGCCGAAGGTCCTGCTTTAAGCCGTCCTTCTATCAGTTTAATATCGTTTTTTAAGAAGTAAAGAGTGATCGCTAATACTGCTATCGAAAAAATGAACAGAAAAACCCATGCTTCCCAAAAATCCAATGACCCGGCTGCGACAAAAAGCAGTATCCCCAACATAATAACCAACTGTACAAGTCCAAATAACGCTTTCTTCTTTAAATCTGTAGTGCCTTTATCCATGGTCTAAATTATAGTTATAGGATAGGGATTATATAACTCTCCTTCCACAATCTTTTAGACACAAACACACGGCATTACACTCAACGTAAACTATATATACCATTGTTCGTATATATGCGAACTGTAGTGGGCAGAAAAATAAACTTTTTCTCCATACCACCATAATCCCCCTCCTGCTCACTATACTCCTATTCATTTCGGTCATGAAACAAACAAAGAGGTTGAACTCATCCAAATAAGACAAACATCTGTCGATTTCGGGAAACTTGTTGAAATGGGATTAGCTGAAAAACTTGGACCAGTCGCTTCACTAGATACCGCCTAAAAGGAACTGGTCTAATCGTCAAGTAATCGTCAAGTAAAACCCACTAATCGTAAAGTTAAAGGACATAGATACGAAACCAAAGCAAATCAATATGAAAAAACCCATTGTTAAAAAAACATATTACGAAATATTAGAAGTCGATAAGAAAGCATCCCAGGAGGATATAAAGTCCGCTTACCGCAGACTGGTTATGCTATATCATCCCGACAAAAACAGGTTACCAGAAGCGGAAGAAATGTTTAAAGGGATCGCAGAGGCTTATTCAGTACTATCAGACCCAGGCAAAAAGAAACAATATGACATAGACAATGAACCAAGAAATGTTCTGCGAAGAAATAAACAAGAAAAGATGTGGCAAATAATAAGAGAGCACAAACAAAGAGAAGCCAGAACAAACCAGATGCTATGGGAATTCCAGGATCAAGAACGTATCAAATATAAAGAAAGAGAAAAAGAAGCTATGAATATTATGTATGTGTGATTATAAACACATGGGGGATTGGAATATTCGTCTTTTTATTGGGGGCAACACTCGATAGTTATGATGTCTTCTGTATATGTAAAAAGATAGTCTCTACGGAATAATCCCGGCAACACCGCGCCCAGCCTCAGTCATGACCCGCGCCTGGCTGCTCCGATCAAGGGATGTTGCGATAGAAAACATTATTTCCTCAATATGGGTCGTTGCATCCTGTACAGGCCTCGGACATAGTGCAGGGGAGGGGGTGGATAGATCCTACCAGGGAATAGTATAGAACAGAAATTAGACTTTTGACCAGATAATCAAAGAAATAATCTTACAAATTAGGCCTAAAAATGCATTTTGTTAGTTGCCAAAAGCCTACCCAAAATAATATAGTGATGACAAATAAATAATCTTAATTACATCGTCGCACAAACATATATTGTTCTGGACACACAGGAGGATTTAGTCATGGATATGGAACTCAAAGAGAAATTTACCGGACTCTGGAAGAAATATTTTAATAACGCAGAACTTCCCATTACGTTTTATTATACGGATGAAGAAGGTCATGGCGAACTGGTTAAACCAGGCACAGTCCCAAGGTGCGTAATAGGAGCATTGCAGAAAGTAAGGAAAGGTGAATCTTATTGCTTCGATATTGAATCCATCGGCTGCTTTGGCGGAAAGAGATATCTCGGTTTTGCCGAAAAGATAAGGCCCAACTTCGAATATTTCCTCTCATGCGGCATTCCAGGGAAAATGGAAGGGGAAGGATATAAGAAATCTCCGGAGATTGTCGGAGAATTGATGAAAAAGCAACCTGTTTTCAAGGCACCTGCAAAATATATAGTTTTTAAGAGATGGGATAAACTGGAGGGATCAGATGATCCAAGCGTAGTAATTTTCTTTGCAAGGCCCGATGTCCTCTCAGGACTTTTTACTCTCTCCGGTTTTGATGAATCAGAGCCCAATGGAGTAATAGCACCATTTGGCGCCGGATGTGCATCGATCATCCAGAATCCTTACCTTGAAAAGGATTCAGATCGTCCGAGAGGAATAATCGGGATGTTCGATGTCTCAGCGCGTCCCTATGTTTCCGCTGATGAACTCACGTTTGCCGCGCCCATGAATAAGTTTGAGAAGATGGTCGGGAATATGGAGGAAAGTTTTCTGATAACAGAGTCATGGAAGAAGGTGCAGAAGAGAATCAGTTCTTCCAAATAGATACAACAATTTTATTTTATAATTTGTATTGCATCTTCCTGACAGCAATTGCGGGTCTAGCATTCGTGTAGATTTCCGGACCACCCATGAAAAGTAGGCCAGTGCCAGGGAGGTTATCACAACCATACCCTCCATGACCAAATATCAAAGAGGTGCGATTTCAGGCTACTCACGGCAGCCAAAGTGGTCACATCATTGATAGGTGGTCGGGTGGAAGGGGATAACTTCTCCACAGGGTATCCTGTTGCACACCCCATCAGGCCCCATTTCCCAGATTGAATACCCAAAATCCGGCAAAACTCCACATTATCAGCCATTTGAGCTGTGATAGAAACGAGTTGAAATCCGAGACCAAGAGCTGTTGCTTTTAACCACATATTCTCCAAACAATGGGCAAGAGCTTCTTGTTCTACGGGGGGAACCCTTTCTTTTCGGCGATTACAATATAGAACGGAGCAGTGCCGACACCGGGTACAAATCCCATTTGTTTAATCATTGCGAGACGATTCATAAATCCTGTTGCCTGGGCCCGTAGTTGTTCGTTTTTCTCCAGAATATTATCAAGATCAGAAGCCTTTCTCAGAACTTCACCAAAGATCAGTGGATTTAATAAAGCCATGGTTTCAGAGTTATTTCGTATAATAAAAAATCTCCTAAAATAATCCTTTTCATTGCCAACTGCAGCTCCAGCAAAAGGAGCATGGAGACCGGCATGGATTATATCCATAATCACATCATCGGAGGGTATCTCTTCTTTGAATCTACGGTGGGTTCGGCGTTCCAAAATTATTCCATCGAGTATCGAATTTTTCTGTTCTTTGTTGAGATCATTCATGGTAAATCACATTCCTTTTTTTTTATTGAAACACCTTAAGTTATATTAAATATTAGTAATCTCAAAAAGTAATATTAATTAATCATTTCCACCGACCAGGCACCCACACACCGAGTTCCCCGATCTGATCCGCTAAGTACATATTTGCACTGGCTGTCTCATTTGTTACAAGGCGCTTTATATTCTGCGATTCGAGGTTAGCGTTAAATAAATTTCTACCCTTTTCTATTAAGCCGGGGATTCCATGATTTCCAGGCAACATCGCGCCCAGCCTCAGTCATGACCCACGCCTGGCTGCTCCGATTAAGATATATTGCGATAGAAAATATTATTACCTTAATACGGGTCGTTAGATCAAGTACAGGCCCCGGACAAAGTACAGGAGAGGGGATAACTGAAACCGTAATAGGTTAGGCTTAATGTCCACAGACATGTTGGGGGGTGCTGCCTCATATCATCAGACAGCATACAACATCCAGAGATAACAAACAATGTCTGATATGAAACCCAAAAAGGCTGTAAAAGCAACTATAGCACCAGTGAAAGAAAAAGCAACTCCTAAGAACACTAAAGGAACAATTGCAAAATGCACATGTGTTAGCGAATATCAAGATAGTGTTTACGGAAAAGGCATGAGAGCTAAAAATCCGACATCTTCTGGTGGATTTAAATGTACAGTATGCGGGAAATAATCGAAATAACCCGCTCAAAATTATTTCCAATAAGCAAGCAGAAAATAAGAAGTATATCTCATTAAACGTATTTTTCCCATTGCCTGGCAAAATGTTCTCCAGGCAACACCGCTCCCTGCCTCAGTCATAATGCAACTGGAGCGCTTGATGTATTCTGGGAGCGAAACAAAAATAGAATTGCGAACAATCTGATGGTTGAGCAAAGATTCGCTGTGCTGCTTGGAGGTTTTATGTTTAAAGGATTTATCGACAGAGTGGATCTGATGCCTGGCACAAAGAATGAAATTGAGATCATTGATTACAAGACCGGGAAATCTGAACCCGGACCCGATGCACGCTCAAAACAACTTTTACTTTATGGTAGGGGTATTGAGCATGTTTATCCTCAATATAAAGTGAAAAGACTCACCCTTGAACAACTTGGTCTTCCTAATCCCAGGACGTTTGAGCTGATCGATGGGAAGTTTGAGAGCGCGGGTGGTTCGCGGATGGAGGGACTTGATGAGAAGGCTATTGAGGATATGATCGAAATCGCAAAGTCGATTGCGCGTGATTATGCACATGGATTTGTCAGGACAGGATGAAAAAGCTTGTGAGGAGTGCGGGTATATGTTAAGGAAATCGTTCATTCAGCCACCTTCTATGACTTTATTGGCACTAATTATATTAAGGGTTGGGATAATCATTCACCATGGATGATAAAATACAGCTTCTTACTGGAAAATCTGGTGAAAAAGATGTAGTTATAGACGCCCAGGAACTGGTTACCGGAAGAACCTGTGTAATAGGTCAAAGCGGAAGCGGTAAAAGCTATTTGATTGCAGTGCTCTGCGAGCGATTGCTGCAAAATAATATCGCCTTTTGCATAGTTGATACTGAGGGAGAGTATTTCTCTTTGAAGGAGAAATTTCAACTGCTCTGGGTTGGCGGGGAGGAAGCTGATGTTAAGATCGAAATTGATTTCAATGACCTCATAACAAAATCAATAAAAAACAACGTTTCCCTGATTCTGGATGTATCAGATGCCCTGGATCAAAGAAAGGTTGTTTCTGATTTTGCAGGTAAATTATATGAAATAGAAAATCAGGTAAGGCAACCATATTTGTTAATTGTTGAAGAGGCTGACAAATTTGTTCCGCAAAGCAAGGACTCCTTAAAGGAAATCGAGGAAATTTCAAAACGAGGCAGGAAAAGGGGTTTAGGTCTGCTTGTTGCGACACAGAGACCTTCGCTTGTAAATAAAAATGTCCTCTCCCAGTGCGGAAACCAGTTTATCGGGAAATTAACAACAGAAAACGATTTGAAAGCAGTTGATTTGTTTTTTGCAGACAGGAAAGAATTGGAGTTATTGCCTAAATTGAATACCGGTGAATTTTTTGTCATGGGAAATACTGTGAAAGAAAAAACCAGGATGCAAGCTGCCAGGAGAATCACGCAGCACAAAGGACTTACTCCAAAATTGATTCAAAAAGCAACAGGTAAAATTACCGAGCTAAAAACAAGTCTTGGTTTTGTAGAGAGTGCAGGAGGATTAGAAGAGAGGGAAAAAGTAACAGTAGCTGGTGAAATCGGCAAAGTAAAATTAAACGGCGTCGGTGCAAACATTTTAAAAGAGCAGATAGAAGCTATTATTGAAGAAAGAAGGAAGAAAAAATACTGGCTGTTCGGGGAAAAGGAGCATGTAAAATCTATCGAGCTTATCCATCATCCGTTTCTATGGATTGAAATAAATTCTCCCGAGGGATTTATAATGAAGAGTCTTTCATCGCATTCATTTATTGTGGATTCTGTAAGCGGCGAATTTGTGGATATTAAAAATGGATTAAAATACTCAACGGGTATTTCCAAATTAATTGGTTTAAATGAAAACGAAATCAAGATTTTATTGGAAATTTTCAGGAATAATAAAATGACTATTGGTGACCTTGAACTTAAGACAGAGCTATCTGAGACCACAATACGAAATATCATCCGCCACCTTCAGGACAGGAAGATGATAACGTTTTCAAAAGAAGGGAACTTAAAATTATATTCTTTTCTTATTAACTTTGAAATCCCTGATATAAAACAATCTTTTAGCTGCCCTGAAATACAGCAAATTTCCGGAAAGGCGAATACACAAGTGCTTACAGAGGAAACACTTAGAAAAATAATAAAAGGTATAGATGAGGAAGCCGATATAACAAAGTTTAAACTTTTTTATTACCCTATCTGGTTTGTAGCCCTGGAAAACAGGAAATTAAGAATAGATGGTGTCACAGGGACAGAAATTTGAGGCATGGTTTTGAGGATTATAATACCCACTAAAACAAGAGCCGTCCTCATTATAGGCACAGGCAGCGGTGTGGGACAGACCACAGTTGTTATATAATTGATGGCTGTGCGGAGTCCGTGACATAATAAAAGGGGTACGGATGAAGTGGCCCAATTAAATAAGACTTCAGAGATCAATGTTGAAATGATATAAAATTGAAAAGATCGAAGCCAATATGAATAACGACTGATGGAGTTTATGGCGAGTTCTGCTTGAATTTAAACTCCCTTAAACTCTCGCCTTTGATTTCCTTTTTCATCAGGTGCTCCATCTCATGGGCTATGTCATACGCCGTAGAACCGTCAAATATAAGTTCTTTTTATTGTTGCCGATGTTAATATTGTTGGCGATATGGTACTTCTTAACAAGGTCGTTGCTTAGATTGTGAAGTGGACAGAACAAGGATGAACCCGGCCCCGGTCAATATCACCCAGCAAGCCGCCGCCTGCACCGGTTGAGGAATTCACTTATTGTTATGTTGGGCTGACGAACCCACATTACCAGCATCGTCTATCTCACGTTTCAAAGAAGCGTGAATTTCACCTAATTTTTTAGTCAAAACCGCTATGCATTGGTAACCTTGCCGTTTTGAATCTGTATGGCCTAACTTTTTAAAACATAAAATTAGTTTAATAGCTATT
>Ga0209540_10001566_pt1 | contig 17121 bp, 10 predicted proteins | sample BarGraIncu01121A_FD_184501 | JGI IMG/M metagenome (GOLD analysis project Ga0209540, IMG submission 184501) | Arctic peat soil microbial communities from Barrow, Alaska - Barrow Graham LP Incubations 011-21A (SPAdes) (version 2) | ecosystem: Environmental > Terrestrial > Soil > Wetlands > Peat... | reverse complement strand
ATCCCACGCATGGGAATAAAGAAATTTAACTGGTGGAGTGAAGCTTTACACGGTTTTGCCAACAATGGAAATGTTACTGTTTTCCCCGAACCGGTTGGCATGGCAGCTTCTTTCGATGATAAGCTGGTTTATACTATTTTCAATGCTGTTTCAGATGAAGCGCGGGCTAAATATAATGAAGCCACTCAAAAGGGACAGGAAAATAAGCGGTTTTTAAGCCTTTCTGTTTGGACTCCGAATGTCAATATTTTTCGTGATCCACGTTGGGGGCGGGGACAGGAAACCTATGGCGAAGATCCATATCTGACTTCACGCATGGGAGTTTCGGTAGTGAAAGGTTTGCAAGGACCGACTGATTCCAAATACAGAAAGCTTTTGGCTTGTGCCAAGCATTTTGCTGTTCATTCAGGTCCCGAATGGAGTCGTCATTCTCTAAACATAAACAATCTTGACCCGCGTGACTTGTGGGAAACCTATCTTCCTGCTTTCAAAGCTTTGGTTCAAAAATCCGATGTACGTCAGGTGATGTGTGCTTATCAGCGTTTAGATGATGAGCCTTGCTGTGGAAATACGCAGTTACTTCAACGAATTTTGAGGGATGAATGGGGCTATAAATACATTGTCGTTGCCGATTGTGGTGCAGTGTCCGATTTTTATACCAGTCACAAAGTTTCATCGGATGCGGTTCATGCGGCTTCCAAGGGTGTTTGGGCAGGAACCGATGTTGAATGTCAATGGGCTGACCATATTTATAAGCAATTACCAGAGGCCGTTGCAAAAGGTTTGATTACCGAAGAAGAAATAAATAAGCATCTGTTGCGGGTGTTGATTGGTCGTTTTGATTTGGGTGAAATGGATGATGATGCGTTGGTTCCGTGGTCTAAAATTTCGATGTCGATTGTGAATAATGATGAGCACCGGAAACTTGCGTTGGATATGGCTCTTAAGTCAATGACACTTCTTCAGAATAAAAACAATATTCTTCCACTTGCTAAATCAAAGAAAATTGCTGTTGTTGGTCCGAATGCTAATGATAAACCAATGTTGTGGGGAAACTATAATGGAACTCCGGTTAGAACAATAACTATTCTTGATGGCATTACTTCCAAACTTTCTGCCGATAAGGTAATCTATGAGAAAGGATGCGATTTGGTAGAGGATAAAGTAACCGAAAGTTATTTCTCACAATGTTCAATTGATGGCAAGAAAGGGTTTAAGGTTAGCTATTGGAATAATAAAAACCTTACAGGTGACATTGTTGCCACACAACAGATTGTAGATCCAATAAAATTAACCACTGCCGGTCAACACGAATTTGCAACCGGAGTACGTCTCGAAGGTTTTTCGGGCAAGTATGAAACTGAATTTACACCATCAAAGAGTGAAGATCTTGTATTCAAGTGTGGTGCTACCGGATATTTTGAATTATTGGTAAATGGAAAATCTCTTGCTAACTATAATAATTGGAGAACGCTTCCTACGCGAATTCCATTCAACGTGGAAAGCGGAAAGAAATATAAGATCGAAATACGTTATGCCCAACTAAACAATTGGGAGGCTAATCTTGAATTTAATTTAGGAAAAGAAATTGATGTTGATTATACCGATCTTATAAAGAAGCTTCAGGGAACTGATGTTGTGGTATTTGTCGGCGGACTTTCTACCCAGTTGGAAGGTGAAGAAATGCCGGTTTCGTACCCGGGTTTCAAAGGTGGAGATCGTACCGATATAGAACTTCCTGCTGTGCAACGTAATTGTTTAAAAGCTTTGAAACAAGCCGGTAAAAAGGTAATTTTCGTAAACTGTTCAGGCTCTGCCATTGCCCTGGTTCCCGAAACCCAGAGTTGCGATGCAATCCTTCAGGCTTGGTACGGTGGTGAGTCTGGTGGCCAGGCAGTGGCAGATGTGCTCTTTGGCGATTATAATCCATCAGGTAAATTGCCCATCACTTTTTATAAGAGCTTGAAGCAATTGTCCGATTTTGAAGATTATTCTATGAAAGGTCGCACCTATCGTTATATGTCCGATCCGTTATTTCCATTTGGTTTTGGGCTAAGCTATACCACTTTTTCGATAGGTAACGCTAAATTCAGTAACACTGCGATTAAAACTAACGAATCTGTGGAGCTAACCATTCCGGTTTCCAATAAAGGTAAACGCAACGGAACTGAAATTGTACAGGTGTATGTTCGGAAGATGAATGACACCGACGGACCGCTTAAAACCTTGAAAGGCTTTCAGCGGGTTGATGTAGCTGCCGGAAAAACCGCTCAGGCTGTAATCAATCTTCCTTACAATTCATTCGAGTTTTTCGATCGAACAACCGGAAAAATGGATGTAGCTGCAGGAGAGTATGAGGTTTTATACGGAAGCAGTTCCGATGCTAAAGATTTAAAAACAACAAAAATTATTGTAAGCGAATGAAATCTAAGATAATATTGGGGTTTATACTTCTAAGTTCACTAACTGTGTTTTCTCAGAAAATAACAGTTGTTTCGCCCAATCAAAAGGTAAGTGTCGGGCTTTACAATACGCAAAATGCTGAAGTCGGTGAGTGGTATTTGAAAGTAGGGTATTCAAATAATGGACAAACAAGTGAAGTTATTCCGAAAATCATTTTAGGACTTTCTCGTGCGGATCAGAATTTTTCAAAAGAACTTAAATTCCAGAAAGCAGCTAAACCGGTCTTAATAACCGAACAATACGGTGCGCTGCACGGCAAACGTTCCAAATGCAGTAATTCGGCAAACGAAACGGTTGTTTCTTTTGAGAACCCGGGAAAAGCTAAATTGAACCTGATCATCAGAGCTTACAATGATGGTGTGGCATTTCGTTATGAGTTTCCCGAAAAGCAAGGCTCTTTTGTGATGAATGATGAACTGACAGCTTATTCCATACCGGATAGTACAAAACGATGGATGGAAAAATTTAATCCGGCCAATGAAGGGCTTTATTCGACCATGAAAGATGGAAACACTCAGCAAGACTGGGGCTATCCTGCACTGTTCAATACTGCTGATAAAAATAGTTGGTTTTTGATCCATGAGGCCGATTTAAATCGTAATTACTGCGGCTCTAAGCTAAGTAATGTTGCTGATAAATCGATGTATAAAATTACTTTCCCCGATCAATGGAATGGGAGAGGAACAGGTGAATCAAAACCAACCATCACTCTCCCCTGGAAGTCACCATGGCGTGTAGTGATTATGGGTAGTCTGGCTGATATTGTAGAATCTACGCTGGTCGATGACGTTTGTCCTCCTTCTGTTGTAAATAAAACAGAATGGATAAAACCGGGCATTGCATCCTGGAATTACTGGTCGAGCAATCACGGAACCAAGGACTTTAAAACGGTATGCGAGTTCGCCGATTTGGCAGCAGCAATGGGCTGGCCTTACACCTTGCTCGATTGGGAATGGGATGCCATGGGCAACGGAGGAAAATTGGAAGATGCTTTAAAGTATATTCATTCATTAGGCGTGAAACCTTTGATGTGGTATAACTCAGGAGGAGATCATACCTGGGTTTCTGCTACCCCAAAAGATAGGATGTTGACGCACGAAAATCGGATGGAAGAATTTGCCAAACTAAAGAAAATGGGTGTTGCCGGAGTGAAGATTGACTTTTTCGAGAGTGAAAAGCAAAACATGATTAGGTATTATCTCGATATTTTGGACGATGCTGCAAAATTTGATATGATGGTTTATTTTCACGGTTGCCTCGTTCCCCGTGGATGGGCACGTACTTATCCGCACCTGATGACTTACGAAGGCGTGCGTGGTGCCGAATGGTACAACAATGGTCCGGAATTCACAACAACTGCACCCGAACACAATACCATTTTACCATTTACCCGAAATGTGGTTGGTGCAATGGATTATACCCCCGTAACTTTTACCAACTCTCAATTTTCGCATACAACATCGTACGGGCATGAGCTTGCACTTAGCGTAGTGTTCGAGTCAGGCTTTCAGCATATGGCCGACCGTCCTGAAGGCTATTACGATTTGCCCGATGCAGCTAAACATTTCCTTATGGAAGTTCCTAATGCATGGGATAATACTAAACTAGTTGACGGATATCCCGGAAAGGACTTGATTATTGCCCGAAATAAAGGTAATGTATGGTACATTGGCGGTATTAGTTCTGGAAGATATCCTGAAGAAAAAATGCTAACGTTCAGTTATCTGCCAGAGAATGTAAAATATCGACTCACATTAATAGCAGACGGTGAACATGATAAAAAATTAGTAACACAATACACGGTAGTTGATAAATCAAGTACTGTAAAAGTAAGATTACTGGGTAGAGGTGGTTTTGCTGCTTCTCTGAAACCGATTCAGTAATCAAAAACAATTCTCAATGGTAAGTCTACCAAATTGAAAACTATTGAAATTTTTGATATCTATATAAAAATAAAAAAGCCTGTAATTTTTGATTTTACAGGCTTTTCTAATTTTGGAAATTCTTTTTGCGGAAAGTGAGATTTATGAACCTCTCTTACTACTCTATTGAAATTCAGTTATTTATCCTTTAAAACACCCATGTGGGGTACGAATTAGGAAATGTACTAAAAAGATCACTTTTTGACTGTCAATGACTTGTGATTGTCTGCTAAACTTTCAGGTTCAAATGTACAAAAATAATTTGGAATACACAAGTGCCATATTACTAAATATTTATACATAGTGCAAGGTGCAAGTTTCTATATAGAAACACTTGCACCTTGCACTAAATTTTGAACGAATAGAAAGGAGAAAATTAATCTTTGCTGTATTCACAAAGGGTGGATATATAAGTGAGCAATTCGTATATGCACGATAGAAAATTGCACAAAGCATGATACACTGGAATGTAAATATTTTCTAACTACACCCTTACAAAATCAGATTCAATACTTTCAACTAAGTGTTCGTCAATTTTCAATTCAGCAGCAAACTCTCTAAATTTACCAACAGCATTGTTTACCATATCAATTAAAGACTTATAATCTTGGATATCATTTCGCTGAGCTATCGTTTCCAAATCTTCGCGGGTTATATCCTCAGTTTTGCCATTAATAGACATAGAATGTTTGTTCATATATGCCGGAGCAGAAAGATCAACGCCATAAGTTAAGTCATAAGCCGGAGACAAACGCCACACGCCATCAGGAGTCATGCAGAAGCTGAAGTTTTTCGAATGGTCATCCACATTACGTGCAAGCACATTAAACACCATTCGCAAATATTGTTGACGACTATCCTCGTATGGCAAATTAAGCCTTCGTATTACAGCAAACAGATCTTCGTAACTATCACTCCCAGGTGACATAGCAGCCAGAGTTTGCGTGTGTATGCGATCATTACCAACACGGTCAAATCGACGGGTAAGAAAATGGGTGACATTTCCGTATGAACGTAATTCGGACTGCATCATGTTTATTCCTGCAGCCAAAGCCATTTGGTAATAAACATACTCCAACTTGGCCAATGGATAGGATGAATTATCATCATATTTCAGAATAAAATGTTCAAACCCTTCAGGTATATTTCCCTGTCCCGAAATTACTTCACCTGTTTCGTTATTTACCGCAACAATTGCTTTCGGACGCTTACCTCCCGGGGATGAACTTATTTTGATCAAATCCTGCCACAAAATTGAGTTTTCTGCATTGAGCACTGTTATTTCACGTTCATTCAATACCTGTTTGGCAAACTCATAAAGGTGTTCAATATCTACCGAAAAGACAGAGTCGTCACCTAACTTTTGAGCTGGCTCATATTCAAGTGCACCCATTGTACGACTACCAATAAACGAAAGATGATCTACCGGATTTACTTTTTTTGTCGAAATATGATTATCCCGCAGCCAGGCACTAAAAAGAGAGTGACCCCATTTGTCAGGAAGTGAATCGGCAATCATGGGGGGAAGCCCCATGTACAATTTATCTTTATCCCCTGTCCAGGGAATATGCTTCTTGCTGCGGGGTGAATTGATGGACATCGTTAGTGGAGCTATATCTAAACCTTTGTTTACGAATTCCGATTCATATTCAAAAACAGCTACATCTGCTTTTTTATCCCATGAAAGATACCCTACCGGCATCCCCCATAGCTTCACCATTACTACATTCTTTTCCATAATTACTTTTCTTTCTGTTGTTTCTTAAACAATGCGCGAGGACTTTCAGGCAGTTCTGGCAACAGTTTTTCAATTTCATCAAGGCTGTCGATGGCTCGCAATAATTTAATAAACGAAGCCAATGTTACCCCGGTAGAAGAACCGTTCTCAAAAGAACTGATTGTAAATACGCTCAAACCTGATTTCTCTGCGACTTCCTTTTGAGTCTGTCCCATCCTTTTACGATAGTTACTATATCGTTTTCCCAACTGGCGGATAATATCGCTACCCGATTGTTCATATAGTTCTGTATACATAGTCAGTATTATTTTCTGCAAATATAGATATATCTACAATAACATCCAAATGTATTGCAATATTATAGATTTATCTATAGTGGTATGACGTATAATTAGCTCTTTCTTTGAACCAAAAAGTAAGGCGATAACTAAAAAGACAATATGGTATATTGTGTTTGATTTAAATTTGCTCTCAACAGCCTATTTGCAAAAAAAAACCGAAGTATATAAATATTCTCCGTCTTTTTGTGCAAAACTTAAATACATGGGATAACATCTAATTGTTTGCCAAAACAAAGTTATATCAATTTTATTATTCTATTTATGTGATTTTATTGTTTTACCTATTTGCAATCCAGCAGAATCTTCCTAAATTTGCAAATCATTAAAACAACTCGTCAATTGTAACGACAATTGCATTACATATTATCAAAGCGTTCGCTTTTATTCCTGTTCTTGAAACATCGACACTTTCATAAGCAAATTGGAATAAGTTAGTAAGCGCCTGCGTCAAATGGCGTGGGCTTTAACTTGTTACTTTTGCTAGGCAGTCGATGGCCTCAAGAGCGTGACGGGTTAAATGTCCCACGTTTTTTTATGCCTTATCGTGAAGACTTACGACTAAAACTATATCCACATGAACCATTTTATAACGAAACTCAACAAAGACCTCAGTTTCCAACTGCAAGACATTGATTTGGAAGAACCGGATCTTATGAGGAAAGCTCAAAAATCTATTCATTGCATAAAAGATGCTTTGAGTCAACTCATAGCATTCACTATCCAGTACACTTTTTGCAATGACGCTGAAGAAATTCTTTTTTTTAAAAAGACAAAGCCGGAACTATTCAGCAAACTTATTTACTACGTAAAAATCCTCAATATCGAAAGTCGCAGACCAACTGGTAGCCATGAAATACAAGAGAGTTATCTACTGGGGGAGCTCGAAAAACTCACTTTCTTTTTTGATAACCATATTGAATTTTATCAATATTACCGTATGAACTCAACGTACCTCGATGATAAATATTTTATACGTGGGAAGGAAGACCTAAACCTGTATCAGGACACACTGATGAATTACATTGATCCTGATTTCTCAACTAGTCACGATTATATGGTATCCGAAATCATTGCTAACGATCGGCTCAAAGTATTCTTGAGCACCGAAATCAAAGCGCTATCTATCAAAACTGAAACTCTTAACTAGTAGATATTGTAGGTACCCCACAAAATCTACTTCACGAACAACAAGTTTCGTATGATACGAAAAAGAATAAGTAAGAATAAATACTCAGAGGGCACAAGTATTAGGGCACAAAAATTTACATACAATACAGCATTATGCTAAGATTCTTGACCTAAAGGTTAGCAGTGATATGAGAATTCTTCATAAACAAAAACGAGATGTTATTAATGACTATAAATAACTTCCAACTTGAAAAAGCTCGAGCTTGATCTAGGTTAATTAACATGAATTTGAGGCTATAACTAATCAATCAGTTAATTATCAAGTAGGCAATAATTACAAGAAATAACAACTAAATAAAAAAATATATTACTTTTGTATTCATTGGAAATCACACAAAAATCTAATATGTCAATCAAAAAGATAGATGAAAATGTAATCTGGGGAATTGCAAGAGGAGAGGAAAAAGCTTTTTCTTTGCTCTATGATTGCTATTACACCTATCTGAATACGGTGGCACTTTGTTATATCTTCAATAAGGATGTTGCTAACGAGATAGTAAATGATGTATTTATCAATGTTTGGCACAAACGGCACACGCTAACTTATCCCATACATTCTTATCTTATTCAATCAGTCAAGAATGGTTGTTTAAACTATATCAGGGCACAAAAAACTAATGAACGTGTATTATCTGAACACAAAAAACAGCTCCTTGACTTTCAGGAAGAGTATATTCTATCAAATCCAACGCCCTTACAATATGTAGAAACTCAGGAAATTGAAGCACAGGTTCGGAATGCAATAGCACAATTACCGGAAAAGTGTAGAAATATTTTTGAACAATACTTGTTTTTAGGAAAATTGCCAGAACAGATCGCAAAAGAACAATTAATTACGGTTAGTACCGTCAGAGTTCAAATTAAAAATGCAATGGATAAATTAAGGGTGTCTCTTAATCATCTTATCTGTATTTTAGTACTTATTATCTTGAATTAAAATTTTACATCGACTTAATATACAGAATGCAAAGCGAGAACAAAAAATTTAATGATTTAATGACAGATTACTTTTCGGAGAGTATTTCCGAAAAGGATCAGCAGTGCCTTTCTGAGCTTTTAAAATCTAATACTGATTTTAAAATACAGTTTGACGAGATGATAAAATTACGCGCCCTTTCGTTTATCCCTCAAATTGAAGCCGGAAAGCAAGCAAACTATAACCGCTTAATGGATCAAATCAAAGAAGATGACTTAATCGTATGCATGCCTCGTTCGTGGTTTAGGAACTTTAGGCAAATTGCAGCAATCATTATTTTAGTAGTTTCTGTTTCTATATCATCATTTTATATTTATAAGGATATTACGTCCCCCAGTGATTTTTCAATTTGCTATGAAACAATTGCACCCATAGGTTCCCAAACAAAAATTATATTGCCCGATAGTACTATTGTGTGGCTCAATTCAGGTTCCTCTTTAAAATATTATCAGTCATTTGGTAAAAAGACCAGAGAAGTTGCTTTGGTGGGGGAAGGTTATTTTGTCGTTTCTAAAGATATGAAAAAACAGTTCATTGTTCATACAGGAATGTTAGATGTAAATGATGTGGGTACAGTCTTCAATGTAAAAGCATATAAAAATGACAAGGAAATCGCGGTAAATCTCATTGAAGGTGCAGTAAACATTTTTTTACCGGATAAGAAAGATAATGCTTCTTTGGAAATGAAGCCCAACGAATGCTTTGTCTACAATAAGCTTACAAAAAAAGTGGATTACTTTAAGACAGACGCTTCCCGGTCTGCATTATGGACTACAGGAAAGCTTTGCTTTGTTGATGCAACTATTGAACAAATATCGAAAGATTTGGAACGTAAATACGATGTAAAAATTCAAATATTAAACGATAAAATCAAAAAGGAACTCTTTTCTGGGAGTTTGAACTTAAATCTCTCACTCAAACAGATTCTTTTGTATATTGATGTTGATAAAAAATTCAAAATATCTCAGGTTGGTGACACAATAAATATCCGCTAATAAAACCGTTGAATATTCAGTTTCATAGATAATTCTTAGTAGATTCAATTAGAAATAGTCTAAGTAATCTCAAACGAGTTAAACCCATACAAATAGGATTCAATAATTTTCCTTTTCTTTTTGACATATCCATTATTTTTTGAAGAAAAATGAAAAAAATAATGGATTCTCCTAAATGTTTCCTAGTCGAGATGTGTATATAGTTATAGAATGCGATAAACAGCAATCTGATTAACCATAATGCTAGACAAGAATCAACAATTTGAATATCTAATGAGCAATCATTTATCAGGACATATTTCTGATGATGATGAACGTGCATTATTAGAACTTCTCAATTCAGACCCCAAATACAAAACTTTATATACTGAAATGGCTAAGACCAGAGCCATTTCTTTTATTCCTATGCTTGAAAATGAGAAGGTGCCAAGCTATAAGAATCTTGTTAATACTTTTCATAATAGCTTATCATTAAATGTGAAGTCAACTACTTTTCGCAATTTTCTGAGAATTGCCGCCGCTGTAATCTTTGTACTCTCAACCTCTGTTTCATTATTTTATATTTTTACGAATAACCACAATAATAGCTTGGCAACTAGCGAAACTTTTGTTCCGCTAGGTTCACAAGCCAAGGTCATCTTACCCGACGGTTCAGTTGCATGGTTAAATTCAGGATCAACTTTAAAATACAATAATTTATTTGGGAAAAAGGATAGGGAAGTACAATTGACCGGCGAGGGTTACTTTGAGGTCACAAAGGATAAATCCAAACCATTTCTGGTTCGCACAAACAATATTGCAGTTAAAGTATTGGGTACCGTTTTTAATGTTCGATCTTATCTGGATGACCCCACAGTAGAAGTGAATTTATTGGAAGGTAAAGTTGATGTTTCAATGTCGAATAAAGAGATTTCAAGAAGATTAGCTTTGTTGCCAAATGAAAAAATGATTTATAACAAAATGACTGGGACAATGTTTTCATATAAAACCGATGCTGCAAAATCAGCTCAATGGACTACAGGAAAACTTTGTTTTGTTGATGCTCCCATTGAAAAAATTGCAAAGGACTTGGAACGAAAATTCGATGTCAAGATTAAGCTCGAAACACAAAACATAAATAATGAAATATTCTCAGGGAGTCTGAATTTAAATCAACCGCTTAATGAAATACTAGAATATTTGGATGTCGACAAAAAATTCACTAGGATATATAATGGAAAAGCAGTATTAATTAAAAACAAAAAATAGAAAAAACATGAGAAACTCAACTTAATTTTATGTAGTCTTAAATCGTTAAATCAATCACTGGTATTTAAAAAATTTTAAATCAATCACAAATGAAAAAACAAATTAATTATGCAATGAAACATTTTGTTTCATTCAGGTTATTAGCTTTGCTACTTTGCCTTTTTTCTTCCGCTCTAACTTCCACTGTTGCAGCTCAGGAATCAAAAATGACTTTAAACATGAAAAACACTCCACTTAGTGAAGTGCTAAATCAAATTGAGAAAAAATCATCGTATTCATTTCTGGTAAGAAGTAATGATGTCAATTTAAAAAGTGTGGTTTCTGTTAATGTTAAAGATAAAAGTATTGAGGATATCCTGACTCAACTTTTTGATAAGAGTCAGATTAGTTTTGAAATCATAGGTAAAAATATTTCAATTTTCAAACTTCAAAACTCAAATTCCAAACTACAGAACTCAAAAGAGCTAAGAAACGTAACAGGAACTGTAATCGATCAAAATGGTGAACCAATTATCGGTGCTTCTATATTAGATAGAAATACAAAAACTGGAACAATCACAGACGTTAATGGAAATTTCACGTTAAAAGCATCAGACCAAACAACATTAGCCATTTCTTACATAGGATATTCTCCTTTGGAAGTCAAAGTGGGTTCTCAAAGTAAAATAAAAATACAATTAAAAGAAAATGTAAAAGAACTGGACGAGGTTGTCGTTATTGGCTATGGAACGGTAAAAAAAAATGATTTAACTGGTGCTGTTGCTAACGTGAAAGGATCTGACATAAAATCTCAAGGTAAAAGTGATCTTACAAGTTCTCTGCAAGGAAAGATGCCTGGTGTGCAGATCGAATCTGCGGGAGGAGCTCCAGGATCTGGAACAAGAATTTTAATTAGAGGAGTTGGCACTTTGGGAAATTCAGCACCATTATATATTGTTGATGGTGTCCCGGTAACTAGCATTGGTAATTTGAATCAATCAGATATTGAGTCGATTAATGTTTTGAAAGATGCATCAGCAGCGGCGATTTATGGATCGAGAGCAGCAAACGGGGTCGTCTTGGTTACCACTAAATCTGGCACAAATGGTGAACCTGTTGTGCAAGTGAGCGCCAATTATGGATTTCAAAACATTGCTCATGAAGTTAAGGTTCTGAATGCTGAGCAATGGGCTACGGTCAGCAATGCAGCACACGATGCAGCGGGCCTTCCACAGCTGGCCATAGCTCAGAATCCTCAAACATTAGGAGCAGGCACCAACTGGCAAAATGCAATTTACAGAACTGCACCAGTTCAGCAATATGGATTGACGATTAGCAGTGGAAACAAAAATAGTAATTATAGTATTTCCGGTGGTTATATGAATCAAGATGGGATCGTAATTTTAACAGGTTATAAGAGATATAATTTTCGTGTGAAATCGGAAACGACAAAGGGTCCATTTAAGTTTGGAGAAACAGTTCTTTATACAAATGAAGATACTAGAAGTATTCCTGGAGCTTCGGGAACGGGAGGAAACGCCGCTGAATCAGCTCTCACCATGATACCTGTTTTTAAAATATATGATCCAACAGCGGTAGGCGGATTTGGAGGTGCTTATGGACCTGTTTCGAATATTTTAAATCCTGTTGCAGCGTTAAACATTGAAAATATTGATAGGGTTGCTTCGAATTTATTAATAAATGGATATGGAGAATTGACTATTATTCCTGGTTTGAAATATAAATTGAATATAGGTTACACAAACAATAGTGGAATTAGCATGGATTATACGAAAAGGTATACTGCTGGCACTTTAGGCGCCCAACTAACTAATAATTTAACTAAAAGTAACGATTTAAATACACTTTTACTGATAGAAAATACGCTTAATTATACAAAGACTTTTGGCAAAAATGATTTGCAGGCATTCGTTGGGTATACATACCAAAAAAATGATTATGCTTATTTAAACGCAGCAAGAACTGATTTGCCAGATGGAATTGTTAATATTGATGCTGGTGCAGGTACATCAACAGATGGTGGAAATAGTTCTGAAAGCACCTTAGCATCTGCTTTAGGACGTGTCATTTACTCATACGATAATAAGTATTTAATGACGGCAAGTTTTCGGAGAGATGGTTCATCCAGATTTAGTAGTGCTAACCGTTACGGTAATTTTCCCTCAATTGCTGTAGGTTGGAATATCGCTCAGGAGAATTTTTTTGCTCCCCTAACTGAAATATTACCAATTCTAAAATTGAGAGCAAGTTACGGCGAATTGGGTAATCAAGAAATAGGAAATTATCAATATAGTGCAGCTGTCGCTTCCAATATAAATTATGTTATTGGGGATACACAGCAGAAATGGTTTGGCGCCATTCAAACAGCACTTGTTTCACCTAGTATTAAGTGGGAAGAGACAAAAACAAGTGATGTGGGAATTGATGCAGGATTATTCAATAACAAACTGTCTGTCACCGCTGATTATTTTAATAAAATCACTAGTGATGTATTATTAAATGTGCCTATACCAGGTTCTGTTGGGTCTTCTGCTAACCCGGTTGTTAATGCAGGTAAATTACGTAACAATGGAATAGAGATCGGAATTAATTATTCTGATCACATTGGTAAATTAAATTATAGCTTGTTTGGCACGCTGAGTTCTGTCAAAAATAAAGTATTAGAGCTAGGTACCGGTACACAGCAAATTTTCGGTGGTCAACCAACTCTTCACGGAGCGTATAGTACATTAACACAAGCCGGTGGCCCAATAACCGGATTCTATTTAATTAAAGATTTAGGAATATTCAATTCTCAGGCAGAAATAGATGCTTACCAAAAAGACGGAAAATTAATTCAGCCTAATGCAGCTCCCGGAGATATAAAATTTCTGGATAAGAATGGTGATGGACAAATTAATAATAGTGATATTGTATATTGTGGCAGCCCTTTCCCAAATTATGAATATGGCTTTGGATTCAATGCTTCTATGTGTAATTTTGATGTTAATGTTTTTTGTCAGGGAACCCAGGGAAATAAGATTTATAACGGGACAAGACAAGATATTGAGGGTATGAGTCAGGAATTTAATTATTCAATTGCTACATTAAATGCATGGACACCTCAGAATCATTCCAATATTCCAAGAGCAGTAATTAATGACCCTAACTTCAATGATCAAACTTCATCCCGTTTTCTTGAAGATGGTTCTTATCTGCGAATGAAGACCTTACAAATTGGCTATACTTTCAATGATTTGGTAAAAAGGATGTGGAAGATTTCTTCTTTAAGGATTTATGTAAGTGCAGATAATTTATTTACCATTACAAAATATTCAGGGGCTAATCCTGATGTCGGAAGTTCAGGTGGTATTCTTGACAGAGGGGTAGATCGTGCTGCTTTATATTACCCATTGTCCAGAACAATTTCTTTTGGAATCCAATTATCCCTGTAAATGCAAATAGTTTGAATTAAATTACAAATTAAATTAAAAAGACATGAAAAATATAGTTATATTTTTTATTACTGCAACAATCTTAATGAGTTGCACTGATACCCTGAATGAGGTTAATCCTAATCAGATCACAACAGCTACTTTTTGGAAAAGCGAAAGTGATGTGCTAAGTTCCCTTGCTGCAACATATGGCTTATTGAGAGATATTAATGGAGGTTATTGGGGGGCACGTGGTACTGAACTGGCAAATAGTAGAGGTGATGATTTCTTTATCAGACATGACATGCAAGATGTATATGGAGTTTCTACCTTTACAAATACTCCTGATGCCGGATTTGTTAATAGCTTTTGGAACGTTTCTTATAAGGATATTTTCCGTGCGAACCAAATATTGGAAAATGTTGGCAAAGTACCAGGATTAAGTGATCAATCAAAAGCTACTTATATTGCTGAAGCGAAGTTCTTGAGAGGGTTAAATTATTTTAATTTAGTCATTAACTTTGGAGATGTTCCTTTAGTCCTAAATGTACCACAATCTAAGGCTGATTATTTTGTTGCAAAATCTCCTGAAGCAGATGTTTGGAAACAACTGGAACAAGATTTTACAGATGCTGCTGCAGATTTACCTGTTTCTTACCCATCCCAATGGATAGGCAGGGCAACGAAAGGCGCTGCACTAGCCTATCTTGGTAAAGCTGAGTTATATAACAAAGATTGGACAAATTGCGTAAATACATTAGCACAATTAACACAATCTCCATTCACCTATAAGCTAATGCCAAATTATCAGGACAATTTTCTTGCATCTACAAAAAATAATCAGGAATCAATATTCGAAATTCAATTAGCAGATGTTGGAGGAACCAACCCCTGGTCAGGTGAAAATGCTGATGAGTCATTAGGTGTTACTACAGCAGTAGAGTTTGCTCCTCCGGAAGTTTCCGGTTGGAATGAAGCTTACCCTACAGAAAAGATTTTCAATGAGTTTCAAAAAGAGAAAACTTTAAGTGATGATTTTGATCCAAGAATGTATGCTTCCTTAATTTGGAATTATCCGGGAGCTACTTTTTATAATCGACCTTTCAGTAATTTCGGATCACCCTTTGGATATAGTTCTATGATTAAAAAGTATCAGAATTTTATGCAAAATGATGAGTTAGCCGGTACTAATGATGCTTTTGGTACTTCAAGCAACAATGAAAGAGTAATGAGATATGATGAAGTTTTATTGATGATAGCAGAGGCTCAAACAATGGAAGGCAAAGTAACTGATGCGTATCCTTATGTGCAGCAAATAAGGAATAGAGCAAATTTAACAGCTTTGCCAACTGGTTACACCCAAGATCAAATGATGGCTGAGATAAGACATCAAGATATGATTGAATTTTTTAGAGAAAGCCATAGATGGTACGATCTAAAAAGATGGGGTTTATTACAGCAGGAAATAACCAACAGCGATAAGGTTGGCAAACAATCTTATTCCTCTAAGTACGATTTGCTTCCAATTCCGCTTACTGAGATAGACTCTAATCCTAAAATGGTACAGAATTCTAATTGGTAAAAGAGTGAGCCAATAATATGTAAAATACTTTCGTACAATGCATTTATGGATGTAATTTATGTTTATAAAATATTATTCATAAATGCATTGTTTTTATTAGACTAAATTCATATTATCTACTTAGTGTCTGCTTCAAAAGAGATACCTATTTGTAGAATAATACTAGATTACAAGCAAATTTAGACACTTTAGTACAAACAGATCAAACATAATCATTCATTATCCTTGTGCTTCTTTTTTAGTAATATTTTGAGAAATCATAAAAGGATTGAATGTGACCCAATGGTCAGCGTTAGCTAATAGCCACATTGCGATTGGGGGAGGTATGTTCAACATGAAAAAAAACTCTGAAAGGGTTCAATAATAATATTTTATAATATTCAACCCACATCGGGGTTGATGACTGATGCTGTTCAATATCCTCCAGTTTTACCGGAGGTAATTAATATTAAACGCTGAAAGAGTTTTTCAGCAGAGCCTATTTAGGACCTTTTAAATTATCTCTTATGCATAATTATTGTCAAAGAGGAAATTTTGATCATTTATAGATGATTTCCGTGATTTAATTCTGGAACTCGCTTGTGCCTTATCTAATTTTAAACTAAAATATCAATAACAAACTAGTTTATATAAACTCTAATATGGAAAATACCACTTAAATCTGCAAAAAACAGGGAAATGCTCTAACATTCTCCGGTAGTAAAGTTATCAAAATAATCTGAAAAATAATCGCTTATCTGAAAACATTGCAAAGGTACTGTTTTCAATTCAATGTGACAGATGAGCTTGTAACAAATTATCTAAAATCATTCTTATACATGAGAAAAACAATTTTTATACTCATTGGGGTAATTTGTATCTTGATGTCGGCTTTTTCCCAAGTGAAAAAGCGAGTAACTCCGCAATCATCCAATGTACAAAGCGGAATACACAAAATTACAGTGTTAGAGGCGGAATCAGCCAAACTCATCACAGGTGCGTTCAAAGCGTATGACAGTAAAGCCTCTGGAAGATATGTGGTTTGTTTGTCCAAGACAAGAGAAGGTGTCAAATTCACCAATATACCAACAGCCAGTAAGCTAGCGATTCGCTACGCTTCAGTTACTGTTGGCACCATCAGTGTTGCAGTCAACGATCAACCTGTGCGCAAAGTGAACATTCATTCATCGGGTGCTCTCACCGGGTCGTTTCTCTATTCAATCATCGACATTGCGATTCCAAATCATGGTTTGCTGACCATTAGTTTGGCAGATAA
>Ga0209540_10001565_pt1 | contig 17122 bp, 14 predicted proteins | sample BarGraIncu01121A_FD_184501 | JGI IMG/M metagenome (GOLD analysis project Ga0209540, IMG submission 184501) | Arctic peat soil microbial communities from Barrow, Alaska - Barrow Graham LP Incubations 011-21A (SPAdes) (version 2) | ecosystem: Environmental > Terrestrial > Soil > Wetlands > Peat... | reverse complement strand
GGTCCCGGGACCAATCTCTTCCACCTCAACCCGGATTGGCTCGAGCGCTTCTTCGCGCAGCGATCTCGTAGTCCGCTCCACGTGGCGACACGGTTGAACGCATGCGTGCCCTTCTGGGAGCTACCGAACGTGTCGCCCGAATGGGTGGCCACGCTCAACTGCATGGATGCCGTGCTCGCGCCGTCGCGCTTTATCGCCGATGCCCTGGCGTCCTCTGGTCTGGTGACGCCGATAGTCCACTACCCTCAGGCGGTATTCATCCCGGAGGGAGTCCATTGGGACAGGCCTAGGTTCGGCATCGAGGACACCGTAGTGGCTTTTGCCCTGAGTTTCGCGGCGGCGTCATTCGTGGATCGCAAGAACCCTTGGGGCGCCATAGAAGCCTTCACACGCGCGTTTCGCGGGCGCGACGACGTGCGGCTCTACGTTCGAGTCCACGAGCATCCAGGGTACGAGGATCATGCTCTGATCCAGCGACTGCGGATGAGATCAGCGACTGATCCCCGCATCGTTCTGGTCGAAGGGGGACTCGACTATGCTGGCGTGCTCAGCCTCTACGCCAGTTGTGACGCGTACATTTCCCTCCACAGAAGCGAAGGGCTCGGCCTGGGCCCGATGGAAGCCATGTCGCTCGGAAAGCCGGTCGTGGCCACTGGCTGGTCCGGCAACATGGACTTCATGACTAGCGACAACTCGTTCCCCATCGCGTATTCGCTCGTCTCAGCCGAGTTGGATCCGGGCAGTCCGTATGGACCTAGCATCGCGGAGAGAGGCTCCACTTGGGCGGAGCCCGACCTCGACGATGCCGCGCAGGCGATGACACGCATCGCGAACGATCGGTCACTGCGGCACGATATTGGCACACAGGCTTCGGACGACATGGAGCGCCGGCGGGCGCTGTTCTGCCGGGCCCATCCATTCGACGTGTTGGAGGCCAACAGGCAGCAGTGGGGGTCTGGAAGCGGCCCCCACAAGTCGGCTGCGACGAGGCTGCGGGGCTTGGAGCGCTTGGCCCGAAGGCACAGCGAGACGAGCGTGACGGCGGGGGCGAAGCGCCTTGCGGTAAACTTCTTGCGCACTATCCATCTCAAGGCGCCGGACCCGAGAGATTCGTAGACCCTAGCGGCTGGATCCGGGAGTCGTAAATGCGCACGGGGAGCCAAGTGATACCCGTCTATCAACCGCACATCGGTGACACGGAGAAGCGCTATGTCAGCGAGGCCGTGGAATCCACGTGGGTTTCCTCCAAAGGAGCCTTCCTCGAGCGCTTCGAGCGCGAGTTTCCCGCATATCTGGGTGTGAGCCAGGGTGTGGCAACCTGCAACGGCACTGTGTCGCTACACCTGGTCCTAGAGGCACTCGGCCTCGGCGAGGGTGATGAGGTGATTGTCCCGACGCTCACGTATGTTGCCTCAGTCAACGCAATCGCATACACCCGGGCGACGCCAGTGTTCGTCGACTCCGAGCCGGATTACTGGCAGATCGACCCGCGGCGAATCGAGGCCGCGATCACGCCGCGGACAAAGGCAATCGAAGTTGTCCACCTCTATGGTCATCCTTGCGACATGGATCCAATCCTCGGAATAGCGAAGACGCACGGTATTCCGGTCATTGAAGACGCCGCCGAGGCTCACGGTGCCACGTACTTGGGCCGCAAGGTTGGTGGTCTCGGTACCGCGGCATCCTTCAGCTTCTTTGGCAACAAGGTCATCACCACGGGCGAGGGCGGCATGGTCGTGACTGACGACATCGCTCTTGCGGATCGCTGCCGACATCTCCGAGGTCAAGGTGTGTCGCCGACGCGCACCTACTGGCACGACGTCCTCGGCTACAACTACCGAATGACCAATCTGGCAGCCGCTCTCGGAGTGGCCCAATTGGAGCGGATTGACGATGTGCTGACCAAGAAGCGCCAGATAGCGAATTGGTATCGCGAGCGGCTTCAGGGCCTACAGGGGTTGCAGTTCCAGGCGGAAGCACCTTGGGCCTCTGCGGTGTGGTGGATGGTCTCCATCATCGTCGCTCCGGAGCTGCGTGATCCACTCATGGACTTCCTTCGCGAGAGTGAGATCGACAGTCGTCCCTTCTTCCACCCCGCGCACACTCTGCCTATGTATGAGGCAGCCGCGAGCTTCCCGGTAGCCGAGCGCTTGGGGGCCGGCGGCGTAAACCTTCCGTCCTACCCGGACCTGAGCGAGGCTCAGGTGGATGAGGTTTGCGCAGCGATCCGACGTTTCCTTGGCGCCTGACGTGGCTAGGATCCGAGTAGTGATCTTTGGCGCGGGCGGCTACGCGCGCGAGTTGGCGGACTTGATCCGTCTGCCGCGGCTCGCTGAGTCGTTTGAGATCATGGGATTCATAGAGCGAGATGCCAGCCGTGCCGGAGAGTCGCTTAACGACCTGCCGATTCTTGGTGGGTTGGACAGTGTTGATTCTTCCTGGGGAGCGGTCATCGGGGCCGGGGACACCGCGCCCAGGCGCAATCAGATCCTGGAACTACGCTCTTCCGGCTTGTCTCCGGTGACTCTGGTCCACCCGTCGGCGGACGTCTCTGCCTACGCCCAGCTCGGAGGGGGCTGCGTCTTGGCTGCACACACGGTCGTGAGCAGCAACGCAGAGCTTGGCGAACACGCGCTCGTGAACTACGGCGCAACGGTGGGCCATGACGTCACATGCGGAGACAACTGCGTGATTGGACCTGGCGCTCACGTCTCGGGGTGGTGCGTGATCGGTGATGACTGCTATCTAGGCGCAGGCGCCGTGGTTCTTCCTCGGGTCACAATCGGTGATAGCTCAGTCGTCGGCGCGGGCGCGGTGGTCACACGCGATGTTGCACCTGGTGAAACCGTCGTGGGAATCCCGGCCAAACCGATCGAGTTGCGATGAGGGTCGCCGTCGTCCTCCAAGCCGCCTATGCAGGGGGCATAGTGCGGTTCACGAAGTCGCTCATCGACGGGATGCTCGCAGCCGATCCCGAGGTCGAGATCGGGTTCTTTGTCGACGCAAGGCTGGCATCGCTTGAGCGACTGGAAGAGCACTTCCAAGATGGCCGTGTGACGCTATTCCTCCTGAGCGATCCACGCGTCGCGGCTGGGGCTCGCGGGAGCGAGCAGCCGATGAAGATGGAGGACCAGAAGAGCGTCCTGTGGCGCGCTGTGCGCGACCTACTCAAGAAGTGGCCGGCCCTCCGGAGACTGGCGCAGTTCACCTACACGGGAGCTCGGGCAGCCGCGAGGGGAGAGCACTCCTGGCAGTTGTTCTCGATGCCGCCGGAGGCTATCAGCGCACTCTCCGACTACGACGTGGTGTACCTGGCGCTACCGCTCTGGTGCCGCCCGTTCGAGTGTGACCGCGCGATGGCCGGCACCTTTCACGACTTGAACTACGTCCACTTTCCCCTCAACTTCTCCAAACGTCAGATATCCATCTGGAAGCACGACTACGGCTTCTGGACCGGACGGGTGGAGCGTGTCATCGCGTCGACGAAGTTCATCGAAGGCGAGATTCTCGAGTACTACCCGCAGGCCAAGGGCAACACGCGCGTCGTCTACTTGGCCCCCTATGGGTACCGATCAGTCTCTGCAGAGGCGACGTCGCGGGCATTGGAGAAGTTCGGGTTGGCGCGCGGCGGCTACGTGGTCTATCCCTGCAACCTAGCCAAGCACAAGAACGTCCTGGGCTTCGTCTTGGCCGCAGCAGAGCTGAAGCGCACCATGGGCGAGGCGTCTCCGAGGTTCGTGCTGACAGGGATAGGAACCGATGCTCTGAACGATGCTGAACCGAACGAGTACGCTGGTTACCTCCTGGATTCAATGAGATCGAGCGACCTTGTCCTAGGCGAGGACATCTTGTCACTCGGCTATGTCAGTGACGAGGAAGTTGATGCCCTCATCGTTTCGGCCGCGCTTGTCGTGTCCACGTCGCTCTACGAGGCTGGTTGTGGTCCGGCAATGGACGCTTGGCAAACCGGAGTACCGGTCGCCATGTCGCGGATCGCGCCCTTCGTCGAACAGCTGGACATCTTGGGGGTGGAGGCGCTCGTGTTCGACCCTGAGAATCCCACCGACATCGCGGCGAAGATCCTTTGGGCCCTCGAGCACCCGGTGGAGATGCGCGCGATGGCCCAACGCTCGCAGGAGTCGATGGCGTCGTTCAGCTACGAGGACGTGGGGCGCAACTACCTCGCGGTCTTCCGCGAGGCGATCGAGGTCCGAGAAGAGAAGATGGCGAATCGACGCTGACGTCGGTCGAGAGCCCTGCGAATACGACTTCCGATGCTAGGAGCATAGACGTGACCGAGTTCGCGCTGATCAGCAGTCCGGCTGGCAAAGGTCTTCGATACTCCAGCATGCTCCCGTCCACCACATCTGACGGGAACGTCGACATTCTCCACGGGGCGGCGATCTCGTGACGATGGCTCGCAGACGGGTCCTCGTGGTCTTCGGGACGCGCCCCGAGGCCATCAAGATGGCCCCGGTCGTCCAGAGGTTGCGCGAGCGAGACGCGGAGTTCGAGACCTTGGTCGCCGTGACCGCCCAGCATCGCGAGATGCTTGACCAGGTACTTGGGCTGTTCCGCATCGTGCCCGACCACGACCTTGACATCATGGTGTCGGGCCAGACGCTGACGGAGATCACGACACGGGCGCTCACTGGTCTAGCCCCGCTCATGGAGAGCGTGCGCCCGGACGCGGTGTTGGTCCAAGGCGACACGACCACGACCTTCGCCGCCGCTCTCTCCGCCTTCTACCACCATATTCCGGTCGGTCACGTCGAGGCAGGTCTCAGAACCTATGACCTTGCGCGCCCCTTCCCGGAGGAGGCGAATCGCAGTCTGACCACACGCATCACCCGGTGGCACTTCGCCCCGACCGGTTTGGCGCAGGCTCACCTGCTCCGCGAAGGGGTCGATCCATCGAGCGTTCACGTCACCGGGAACACAGTCGTCGATGCGCTGCTGGAGACCGTGGCCAAGCCGTACATCTTCCGAGAGGGGGCTGTCGCTCGCGCGCTGGCCAGCGGGCGCCGCATCGTCTTGGTGACCGCGCACCGCCGAGAGAACTGGGGCGAGCCGTACCGCAACATCTGCCACGCGGTGGCCGATTTGGTGGAGCGATTCGCCGACATCCACGTCCTCTTCGCAACCCATAGGAATCCCATCGTCGCGGATGTCGCACACGAGATCCTTGGGGGGGTTGAGAGGGTCGACCTGCTGGGCCCGCTTGACTACCTGCCGTTCGTGAGACTGATGGATGCCTCTACTCTGATCCTTTCGGACTCGGGGGGCGTTCAGGAAGAGGCGCCCACGCTCGGAAAGCCGGTGCTGGTGCTTCGTGAAGTCACGGAAAGGCCGGAGGCTCTGGACGCCGGCGTGGTGAGGCTCGTTGGAACCGACCGCGCGACTATCGTCAGCGCGGCCTCCGTGCTGCTCGGCGACCCCCGCGAGTATGCGGTGATGGCGCAGCGAGCGAACCCATTCGGAGACGGTCATGCAGCCGAGCGCATCGCAGACATCCTGGAGCGGGAGATCCAAGGGGAGCGGTCCTCGGCGCGTAGAAGCGCGGCGGTTCCTCCGCATGTCGCGGGCGCAGAGGGGCCCCGGTGACGGCGACGCCCCGCCTTCTGATCGTCGAGCCCTTCGCGCCGCACAGCTTCCTGGCGGCAGAATGGAGCGCCGCCGCGGAGCGAGCCGGTGCCGACGTGCGTTCGATCACGTGGAAAGGATCCTCCGAGGGAGTTCCGCCGACGCCATGGCGCGGGGACGTGTCGACGACGCTGCCCTCATCGCTCGCCGCTCTCCCGCGCCCCATCGGCCGTGTGTGGGTCGCCTCGGTCTTCATGCGGCAGGCTCGGGTTGTGCGCTCTGCGGTCACGAAGATGCTTCGGGCGTTCCCCGCGACTCACATGATCGTGAGTACGACGCTGCCGACGGACTTCCTCGGCCTCGCTCGAACGACGGAATCGGTCAAGGTTGTTGCCGTCGTGCACGGGGCGCCTGGTGCGGGACGGATGGCGCATGCCGCACTGCAGCGATACGCCGGACGGGATGCATCCTCCGCCGGAACCTTCGTGGGGTGCATGACGGACCGGATGCGCGAACTCTATCTGGAGGCGGGATGTGATCCCTGCCGCGCGATCGAGGTGCCGATGCAGTGGCGGGAGATCCGGCCGCCGGCTGGCGCGCAATCACCTGCGGACGGTCCGATCACCTTCATCGGCGAGGCGCGTCCGGAGAAGGGCTTCGTCTGGATCTCGGAGACCGTGCCGGACCTCCTTGATCTGGGTCCTCTGAGGATCCAGAGCTACGTGAACACCGATGCCATGCGACGCGATGCTGCCGTCGAACGTCTTGCGGGGATGCGCGACTCGCGCCTGGAGATCATCACCGAACGTCTTTCGCCAGAGGACTACGCGGCGCTGCTGGCAGGATCCGCGGCCGTTCTACTCGCTTACGACCCTGTCGCGTACAGCGGGGGGAGGATCTCCGCAGTCATGCCCGAGGCTTGGGCATCAGGAGTGCCGGTGCTCGTGTCTGGCGGCTGGTGGGCGGCAGACGTCGTGCGGCGGCTCGGAGGCGGTGAGATCTTCTCTTTCGGCGACGCCGACTCACTCAAGGCCGCGATGGTGCGGTTGCGGCGCGACCACGCGCGGCTCACGTGCGAAGCGCATGCGGCGTACGATACGATGCTTCGTGAGCAGGGCCCCGACGCATTCGCCCAGTTCGTGCTCGCCCTGTGACGAACCGGGTCTTCACCATCCTCCTGGCGCGAGAACAAGGAGCATTGGCGTCGCGCTGACACTTGGGACGGCCTTGGGCGTTCCAGGCAGTCGGGGCGACCCATCGAGTGCCTCGCGAGGACTAGGGCAGGGGCTTCTGGCGGCAGACGATCGGACAGGTGCAAGGGGGCGTCACGTTGCAGGTCGCAGGTCGCCAAGACAGGTCCCGGGATACCGCGACTGCGCAAGCGAATGACTTCGCGTGCTGCGGATTCGAAGCATATGGCTTCTTCGATGAACCGCAAGGCATGCGCTACACCGCCGACGCGCTGGTCCTTGGCCTCCGGAGGCATGGGCACTCCGTCACGCTGCACACCGTGTCTGATCAGCTCACCGAATCCGGGATTGCTGGCTCGTCGACCGCCGTCCCCTCCAAGGTGAACCTCTTCGGCATCAATCCCGACCACGTGGTCGCTCTTCTGCGTTCTCCTCATGAGGATCCCTTGCTCGGATCGCGCCTGAACGTGATCGTGCCCTTCTGGGAGGTGACCGCCTTACCGCGGGCATGGCGGGCGACTCTGGAGTCCATGGATGTCGTTGTTGCGCCGACGGCCTTCGTCGCCGACGTTCTCGCGTCCGCCCACCTGAACGTCCCGATCCTGCCGCAACAGGTCGTGGTCGACGTGCCGCCTGCGAGCCCCGACCGAGCCCGTTTTGGTTTTGCAGCGGACGTTCTCGTCTTCGGATTCGCGTTTGGCTCGGAGGCGGCCGTGGAGCGCAAGAACCCTTTCGGCGTCGTGGAGGCGTTCTTGAAGGCGTTTCCAAGCGAACCGGATGTGCGGCTCGCTATCCGTATCAACCCGACAGGGCCCTCATCGGCGGGCGTCGTCGCGAGGCTTTCTGAGGTCGCACACGGCGATCCTCGAGTCCTCTATGTGACAGAGCCGCTCTCCTACGATGAGATGCTGACGTTCTACGCCTCCCTAGACGCCTACGTGTCACTCCACCGTGCAGAGGGTCTCGGACTTGGACTCATGGAGTCCATGGCGGTCGGGACGCCCGTGATAGCCACAGGGTGGTCCGGCGGCACGGGGTTCATGAGTTCGGACGACAGCTTGCTGGTCGGTTACGACCTGATTCCCGTCTCGGTCGGTCCTGACAGTCCTTATCGGCCTTCGGTTCTCGAAGGACCGGCAGTCTGGGCTGAACCCAGGATCGATGAGGCGGTCGCTGCGATGCGGACAATCAGGGAGCAGCCGCTGCTGCGATCTGGACTGGGCGTCGCCGCACGAACCGCGTACGAACGCGCACTCGCAAGGGCGGCGGCAGACGACCTAGGGAGACTGCTTGGCAGCTTCTGGGACCTGCGAGGTCCGGAATCAGTCGGTCATGACGAACGGGCGACGCAACTCGGATCTCAGCCGGCGTGGCCCTCTCGCTCCATACTGGCGCGGACATGGAGGAAGGCGGGCCGGCTGCTGCGGGGCGAAAGGTAGCCCCGTACGCGACCCCGAGGCACTATAATCGGCCGCGGCTGGAAAGAGGTCCCCTCCCTTGGCGCGCAGGCTCTGCCACAGAGCTCGAGACTCGCAGGTTCTTTCCACAGTCTCGCCCACAAACGGATGCAACGGCGGTGGAAGTCAGCCCATGGCTGTGAACCTAAGGAAGCGTGTCGCAGTGCTCCCGCCGATCATCATCTATGGACTCTGCCGATGGGACTACATCGTAAACAGGCCTCAGAACCTGGCGTTGGAGTTCGCGAAGCACACTCGGGTCTTCTACATCGATCCGCCGGTGTCCGCAGGAGAAGAGGCCACCAGTGTGCGAGCCGTTGTCGACCACCTTCGCGCTCCCGTGACGGAGTGTCACGCCGTCGAAGGCGGAGTCACACTGGTGTCTACGCGAGCCCGATACCCCTTCCCCGGCAAGTCGGATTGCGTCAACGGCGCGAACATCCGCCTGATCCGTCGAGAGATCGAGCGCATCGTGAAGGGCCTGGATCGTCCGCCGATCCTCTGGGTGATGTATCCCTCCGATCGGCGTCTGTTTTCTGGGCTGCATCCATCGGTGCTCGTCTACGACCTCGTCGACCGGCATGCGCACTTCCCGGGCCAGCCCGCCAAGTACCTGGAGCGACTCCAGTCCAACGAGGAGTGGCTCTTCCGGCACGCCGATCTAGTCACCGTGACTTCGAGATCGTTGCGGGACTACGCTGTGTCTGCCGGAGCACGCACGGTCGCTGTCGTCCCGAACGGAGCTGCGGCTGAGCACTTCCGGACCGCGATACGCGCACCCCGCGCGGGAGGCGATCCGGTAATCGGATACGTCGGTGCCATCGGGGAGTGGTTCGACTTCTCGGCCATCCGCTCACTTGCGGCCTCGTTGCCGAACGCGACGATCCTCCTTGCTGGGCCGTTCCACGCACCGGTGACGGGGTTGCCAGACGGTCTGCCCCCGCGCGTGAAGCACGTCGGAGTCATCCCCTTCGCCGATCTTCCTCGGTTCGTTGAGGGCCTTGATCTATGTCTGATCCCGTTCGCGGTCGACGACATGACCCGAGCGGTGAACCCCGTGAAGGTCTACGAGTACCTGGCCGCGGGCAAGCCCGTGCTCTCGACGCCGTTGCCAGAGGTCGTTGCGTTGGGTTCGGTGGTTGATACGAGTTCTGCTGACGCATTCGGCGAGTCGGCGATTCGCATCCTTGCCAATGACTCTCCGGTCAAGGTGCAGGAGCGCGTGCGTATCGCTCAGGAGAACGGTTGGGGCGCGCGGGTCGCAACGGCCATCGAGGCCCTGGAGCCCTTGCTGAATCGCCAGACCTGCGGTTCCGAACATGAATGAAGGACCGCCATCGAGTCGCTCAAGCCAGCCGAAGTGGCAGACTGTGAGCACCTCGGCGATGATGACATCGTGGGTCGCTCAGACACATTCGGACGCAAGGAGCACCTCGTGACCAAGCGCGCACTCATCACCGGCATCACCGGCCAGGACGGCTCGTACCTTGCCGAGCTCCTTCTCGGCAAGGGCTACGAGGTCTTCGGCCTCGTGCGTCGTGCGGCGACGCCGTCGACGGACCGCATCGACCACATCATCGACCGGCTCACGCTCCTGACGGGCGAGATGACCGACCAGACCTCGCTCTTCGACGCCATGGAGGCATCGCAGGCCGACGAGGTGTACAACCTGGCCGCGCAGTCCTTCGTCGCCGACTCGTGGAAGGTGCCGATCTCGACCGGGGACGTCGACGGTCTGGGTGTGGCTCGCATCCTCGAGGCCGTGCGTCGGGTGAAGCCGGATGCGCGCTTCTACCAAGCGGCCACGTCGGAGATGTACGGCAAGGTCCACGAGATCCCACAGACCGAGACCACCCCGTTCCACCCCCGTTCGCCGTACGGCGTCGCCAAGGTGTACGGCTACTTCATCACCATCAACTACCGGGAGTCCTACGGGATGCATGCGAGCAACGGCATCCTGTTCAACCACGAGTCGCCCCGTCGCGGCTTCGAGTTCGTGACACGCAAGATCACCGACCGGGTCGCCAAGATCAAGCTCGGCTCTGCGTCCGAGCTCCGGCTCGGCAATCTCGATTCGCAGCGCGACTGGGGCTTCGCCGGCGACTACGTCGAAGGCATGTGGCGCATGCTCCAGGCGGACGCCCCGGACGACTACGTCCTCGCGACCGGCGAGACGCATACGGTCCGTGAGTTCTGCGAGATCGCGTTCTCCCGGGTCGGCCTGCACTACCAGGACCACGTCGTCGTCGACCCGAAGTTCGTGCGTCTCGCAGAGGTCGAGTTGCTCCTCGGCGATCCTTCCAAGGCGAAGGAGAAGCTCGGCTGGGAGCCCAAGGTCACGTTCCGCGATCTCGTCGAGATGATGGTCGATGCCGACATGGAGCGTCTGTCCCGCTAGGGGCGGATCGCTGTGGACAAGCGGGCACTCATCACAGGCGTTGCGGGCCAGGACGGCACGTACCTCTCAAGGCTCCTGCTCGACAAGGGCTACGAGGTCTGGGGCGTCGTCGGGCCCTATCCCGGCGACTTCATCAAGCGGGCCGAGCAATCCGGGGGCCGGCTGCGTGTCGTCGATGCCGACCTGCGAGAGATGGTCTCGCTCCTCGCGGCCGTCGAGGTCTCGCGTCCCGACGAGGTCTACAACTTCGCCGGCCAGTCTTCGGTCGGGGACTCGTTCGGCTCGGCGATCGCCACCACTGAGGTCAACGCGGTCGGAGTGCTCCGCATGCTCGAAGCGCTGCGCGCCATCGCCCCCGACGCTCGCTTCTTCCAGGCCTCATCGGCGGAGATGTTCGGCAACGCTGCGGAGGTTCCGCAACGCGAGACGACACCGCTGCACCCGTGTTCGCCGTACGCGGCCAGTAAGGCGTATGCGTTCCACATCGTGGGCAGCTACCGGGACTCGTACTCCATGCATGCCAGCAACGGCATCCTGTTCAACCACGAGTCGCCGCTCCGCGGGCTGCAGTTCGTGACCCGGAAGATCACCGACGGCGCGGTTCGCTGCAAGCTCGGACTCGCGACCGAGCTTCGGCTGGGGAACCTCGACGCCAAGCGCGACTGGGGCTTCGCCGGCGACTACGTCGAGGCGATGTGGCTGATGTTGCAGCAGGACCGGCCCGACGACTACGTCATCGCCAGCGGCGCGGTGCACACCGTTCGCGAGTTCTGCGCTGCTGCCTTCCAGTATCTCGGGCTCGACTACGAGCAGTACGTCGTCGTTGACCCGGAGCTGTTCCGGCCGGTAGACGTCAACGTCCTCTACGGTGATCCGTCGAAAGCCAAGCGGGTGCTCGGATGGGAGCCACGTGTCAGCTTCGACCAGCTGGTTCACATGATGGTCGACGCCGACCTGTCGAGGCTCCGCCCGTGATACGCGGCGTCCAGCTGTACGCGCATTTCGACCTGCCGTACGGCCTCACTGTGTCCGCGTTGAACACAGAGCGGCTCCTCCGCGAACGCGGTGCTGTCATCGGGCGACACAGCATCGCGGTCCGAGAGAGTCGGGTCGAGGGCCCCGCTGAGAGCGATGTCAACCTCTTCCATATCAACCCTGACGGGATCATCCGTTTCATGGTGTGGCCGCACGCCGATCCGCGATTCGAGGACCGCATCAACGCCTGTGTACCGTTCTGGGAGCTCGCCCGCGTGCCCGACTTCTGGGTTCCTGTCCTGAGCGCGATGGACGTCGTGCTGGCGCCCACCAGCTTCGTCGCGGACGCGGTCCGCGCATCTATTCCGCAGGCGCGGATCATCCCTCTGCCCCAAGCCGTGGAGGTTCCCGAAGGGGTCGGGTCCGCGAGGGGCCGGTTCGGGCTTCCCGATGGTGCGGTCGTCTTCGGCACGAGCTTCGCGGCGGAAGCCGTGCTCGACCGCAAGAACCCCGAAGCGACCATCGCCGCATTCTTGCAGGCCTTCCCGTCCGAGCAGGACGTTCGGCTCGTCGTCCGCGCGAGTCCCACGGGCGAGACCGAGCCGGAGAAGGTCTGGGCTGCTCTGGAGCAAGCAGCGCATGGTGACCCCAGGGTCGTCGTGCCGCGCGAGCGTCTCGACTACGCGGGGGTGCTGTCCCTGTACGCGAGCCAGGACGTCTACGTGTCGCTGCACCGGGCGGAAGGGCTCGGGCTCGGGATGATGGAATCGATGTCGCTCGGCCGGCCGGTCGTCGCGACCGGGTGGTCGGGCAACATGGACTTCATGACCCCGGACAACTCACGTGCTGTCGCGTATCGACTCGTTCCGGTACGAGTGGACGACCGAAGCCCGTATTCGGCGAGGAGCATCGGCTTCGAGGGCGAGTGGGCCGAGCCCGATGTGGCAGACGCAGCCGCCAAGATGCGTCTGCTCTACGCTGATCCGACTCTCAGGGCGACGCTCGGCGAGCGGGCACGAAGCGACATGGCTGCTCGCGCACGCTCGGTCGAGAGCGCGGAGTTCGTCGACGAGATCGAGTCGCTGTACCAGTCCGGTCTTGTGGACGGCGCCGATCACACCGCCAAGGCGGGGGCGCTCCGGGCTCTCGAGCGGCACGAAGGCCGCAGGGGCCTGTACCTGCGGCCGTACGGCCGCGTCAGGCGGGAAGCGGGCCGCGCGCTGCGGAGGCTGGGCCTGCGATGAGCGATCACCTTGTGCCGGATCCCCGAGTCGCAGCATCGCCCGCGCCCGGCCTTTCCGCCCTCGGGGCGCTGGAGACGGACCTGATGGCCTTCTACGCGCCACCGGCCGAAGTCGCCCGGGAGCGAGGGCTCGACGCCGATTTCCACGATTCACTCGGCCGCCTCCGCACCGCAGTCGTACTGCGACGGGCGATCAAGCGTTCGGGCTTCCTGTACGGATGGGCGAGGAAGTTGCTCTCGGTTGCACGCGGAAGACGGCGCTGAGATGCGGGTCGCGTGGCTCACGCCGTTGTGTGAGGGAACCGGGGTAGCGAAGTACTCGCTCGCCGCGGTGGCCGCTGTCCGGCAGCGGCATGACGTCGATATCTGGGCGGAGCCGGCCCGCAGCTACCTTCTCGCGGACGGCTTCAGCGTTCTCGCCGAATCCGCGGAAACCGTGCAGGCACTCTCCGCCTACGATCTGATCGTGTTCAACCTCGGCAACAACGCTGCGTTCCATGCGACGTCGTTCTCGCTGTCATTCCGTCTTCCCGGCCTGGTCATCCTCCACGACCGCGTCATGCAGGACTTGGTGTTCCCCTACTTCGTGGAGGTTCGACGGGACCCCGCGAGGTACCTCGCGTTGATGGCCCACTACTACGGTTCGCCGGGAATGGCCTACGCGATCCGCCGGGCGCGCGGTCTTGCTACCGTCGAGCACTACGACGAGTTCCCTCTCTTCGAGGCCGTACTCGCCAACGCCGCCGGCGTACTGGCGCACTCGGATGAGGCGGCCGCGCTCTTCGAGCGCTATCCCGGAATCGTCCCGGTCGGCCGGGCGAACCTTCTCTTCTCCCTCTACGACCATGAAGTCGCCGCGCGCGCGCCCAGGTCCGGCGCCGAACCGCTCTCCATCGTGACGCACGGCAACGTCGTTCCGTCCAAACGCGTCGAGTCGCTGCTGAGCGCATATGCCGCGAGCCCGCTGCTCCGGGGATCGAGTGTCGTGCGCGTCGTCGGGCGGATGAGCGAACCGTACGGGTCGACCCTTCGCCGATATGCCGAGACGCTGGGCATCGCCGGGTCCGTCACCTTCACCGGCGCCGTGGATGACCAGACGATGCACCGGCTCCTGTCGGAGGCCGACATCTTCGTGAACCTGCGGCATCCGTCCACGGAGGTGGCGAGCGGCGCGCTCGTGGAACAGGTCCGCTTCGCGCGCCCGCTCGTCGTCTCAAATGTCGGTTTCTATGCGGAGGTGCCGGACGACGTCGCCCTCAAGGTCGACGTAGCGGACGAAGTGGCGCAACTCACGGCGGCGCTCGAGTTGCTCGCGGGAGATGCGGACCTTCGCGAGCGCATGTCGGCCGCGGCCATGTCGTTCGGCCTGGTCGCCTTCTCTGCGGAGGCCTACGCCTCCGCGTTCGACGAGATCGCCCGACGCACCGCTACAGCGCTGCCGCAGGTCAGAGAGGCCCGGACAGAGGCCCGGCGAAGGGCGGCCCGTGCTCCCGTCGTGTGGCCGCGGGACGACGTACGCTAGACTTGCGTGCGGGTCTGCACATGCGGCTCGTCGCGTCTGAAACGGCTCCTCGTGAACATCGGCATCGACGTCACCGCACTCAGCACCTCCGCCTCGGGCGGCATCGGCACCGCTGTGCACTCGGTGCTGACCGAGTTCGTCGCGATGGACACCGGGCACCGGTTCACGCTCTACGGTACGAGGCCCCCGCTCGTCCCGTTCTCGGACGAGGTGTTCGATCCTGGTTGGCCGCTGCGTCTCGGGACCGGTCCGCTGGCCCGAAGCAACATTCTCTGGCTGCGCAGCGGCGTCGCGTCGATGCTCGCCGAAGACCACGTCGACGTCTTCTGGGGCGCTCGGCAGGTTGTGCCGTCAAAGCCGGGCCGATGCGCCACAGTCGTCACGGTCCACGACTTCTGGGACCGCTTCTACCCCGGTCAGCAGCCTCTGGTGAACCGCATGCTCAACCGGTGGGTCGTCGACACGAGCGTGCGCGACGCCGATGTCATCACGCCCATCTCCCACGCCACGGCGGCGGACCTCGAGCGCCTGTACCACGTTGCCGGCGAGCGTGTCGCCGTCGTCCGACTCGGCGTCGATGTCGGTGTCTTCAGCCGGCGCTCACAGGCCGACGTCACGACGACGGCGCAGAGGTTCGGTCTCGACGGTCCGTACGTGCTCGCCATGGACGTATTCAACCCGCGCAAGAATGCCGTGGCCGTGCTCGATGCCTTCGCCGCCCTGCCGGAGGCGGTCCGCACGAGCCACCGTCTCGTCCTTCTCGGTCGCCCCCGACGCACCGCGCGAGCGCTCGACGTCGAGGGGATCGCGGCGCGCCTCGGCATCGCCGATCGCGTCGTTCTGCTCGGCGACCTTCCGTTCTCCGATCTGCTCGCGCTCTACTCGGGCGCGGCGGCGCTCGTCTTCCCTTCGGTCTACGAAGGCTTCGGCATGCCGGTCCTCGAGGCGATGGCCTGCGGCTGCCCGGTCGTGACGTCGAACACGTCCTCCCTTCCGGAGGTCGCCGGTGACGCCGCCCTGCTCGTGGACCCCCGGGACGCGACGGCTGTCGCGTCGGCGCTGCGGCGTGTGCTGACCGACGACGCGCTCTCTGCGTCGCTCGGTGCCAAAGGCGTCGAGCGTGCTGCCGCCTTCACGTGGCGCAGGACGGCCGAAGGCATGCTCTCCGCGTTCGAGCGGGCCGTCGAACTTCGCGCCGCGAGGGAGGAGCGCCGCTGATGCGCGTCCTGCTGGACTGTCGAATGGCCTCGTGGTCCGGGATCGGTCGCTACTCGACCGGGCTGGCGCGCGAGCTGGCGCGCATCCCGGACGTCGAGATCGTCCAGGTGATCGAGGAGGGCCTGGCGGCGCCCGTCCGCAGCGCTGAGACCATCACCGCCCGATCTCACGCCTTCTATCCCACCGGCGGTCTCGAGCTCGGCCGCATCGCCGACGCGGCGAAGCCGGACCTCGTACACTGTCTCCACGTGCCGACCCCCATCCCGTCGAGGCACCCGCTCGCGGTCACGATCCACGACCTGACTCCGTTGCGCGTCGCCGGGGTCATGCCGTCGATCGTCAGACGCATGGCCTATCGGTGGTGGTGCGGGCGTGCCGGTTCCGCGGCCGGCCTGCTGATCGCCGACTCCCGGGCGACTGCGACCGACATCGCCGCGTTCTTCCCGCGCGCAGCGGGGCGCACGCGCGTGGTGGAACTCGCAGCAGACGACTTCGTGGGCGGGCCCGGGGGAGAGCTTTCCCCCGCGCTCGCCGAGGGCGGTCCCTACCTGCTCTCGATGGGGAACACGAAGCCCCACAAGGACCTCCCGACGCTGCTGCGTGCGTTCGCGCAGGTCAACGTGAGGCATCCCGAGTTGCGGCTGCTGCTGGTCGGCCGCGACGAGCCGGGCTACGCCGCCTCGGTCCTCGGGGACACCCCCGCGGCGCGGCGTGTTGCGTTCACCGGCCGTGTCGACGATCCCGTCCTGCGTGCGCTCTACGCCGGCGCCGAGGCGTTCGTGTTCCCGTCACGCTACGAGGGCTTCGGCCTGCCGCCGCTCGAGGCGATGGCGTCGGGCACGCCGGTGGTGTGCTCGGATGCCGCGTCTCTGCCCGAGGTCGTGGGCGACGCCGCGCTGCTGTTCGATGCGGGCGACGTGACCGCCGCGGCCGGGGCGATCCTGCGGCTGCTCGAGGACGATTCGCTGCGCGCCTCGCTGACGGCCGCCGGACGCGAGCGCGCCGCGCTCTTCACGTGGAAGCGCACCGCGGCTGAGACGGTGGCCGTCTACCGCGAGTTGGTCGAAGCGCATGGCAGCGGGACCTCGCTCATCGAATAGAATGGACGTCGCGCGGCGTATCCGGCCGCGCGCGTGGCAGACCCGTCCTCCACTCGAGGAGAAGACCCATGACCGCTCCCGCTCCCATCCACTTCGGCACCGACGGATGGCGCGCCGTCATCGGTGACGACTTCACCTACGCCAACCTGCGCCGGGTCGCCGACGCGGCGGGCCGCGTCATCGCCGCGGAACATCCGGGAGGCACCGTGTTCGTCGGCTACGACACGCGCTTCGAGGCGGCGTCGTTCGCGGCCGCTGCCGCGGAGGTGCTCGCCTCGCACGGCCTGACGGTGCGGGTCAGCGACGCCTACTGCCCGACGCCCGCGCTGTGCTGGTCGGTGTCCCGCGACGACGCAGCGATCGGCGGCGTCATGCTCACCGCGAGCCACAACCCCGCGTCGTACCTGGGCTTCAAGCTGCGGATGGCCGACGGCGG
>Ga0209540_10001563_pt1 | contig 17136 bp, 17 predicted proteins | sample BarGraIncu01121A_FD_184501 | JGI IMG/M metagenome (GOLD analysis project Ga0209540, IMG submission 184501) | Arctic peat soil microbial communities from Barrow, Alaska - Barrow Graham LP Incubations 011-21A (SPAdes) (version 2) | ecosystem: Environmental > Terrestrial > Soil > Wetlands > Peat... | reverse complement strand
AATAGCAACCGGAAATAGCGTAGCGTCCTTATTATCCACATTCACGAAATCGATACCCTGAAAAGGAGCAAAAGTCAAAAGCCCTTTTCGTTTCCAATGGATTAAATCTTCAGATACAGCCAATGCAGTCCGCGGACCAATATCCGACAGGGCTGTGTATGTCATCATATAACAATTGAGTGATTCCATAAATGTGACACGTGGATCCTCGCAGCCCCCTCTACCATCAGCCCCAAGTTCGTAAACAGCTTCAGGCTCAAGTGCAATTCCAAGCCTTTCGACATCAATAGGATCTCCGGCATTATTAAACAAAACCCGGGCAATACCGATGCGTGAATAATTGCCTCGGCCAACAATGCGTGGAAATAAATAAAGTTTACCATCAGGACCCCGCATGGCACCGGGATTCAGGACACCCTCTACTTCCAGTGGATTACCTAATTCAGGCTCCATTATTATGCCTAATCGTTTTAATTTAAAGCCACTCATATATTTCCCTGTTTGTGAAGTTTTCTATGCTATACACGATCCAAACAAGCAATTATTGTTTCAATTACATGTTTCGATTCATCAAGATCCCGAACCTGAATAGACAAAGCACCGGCTTCTTTAGCAGGATAATCGTTACCACCGGGGAATATGGCATCGCCAATAAATAGCATATCCTGAATTGAAACACCCAGTGTGTCGCGTAGTTTTATGATACCATATGCTTTGTCGATACCGGGTTTGGTGACATCTATTGATGTCGAACCACCCAGATGTACAGAAAACTCAGGGATAAGCTTATCAAGTGCTTCTTTCATCTTTTTCCGCTTTGCGAAATCAGGATCCCATTTTTTCTTTTCGCCTATAGGAGCCTGCTGACCTAATGCGGAGAATGTAATCTGACTTCCCCGGTCTTCGATAACTTCACCCCAGGTCTTTTCGGCCTTTAAATTGGATGATGCTATCACCTTTTTCAATGAAAGAATAATTTTATCTTTCTCGCTATTTGTAAAATCCTCAGAATAAATCATTTTCCAACCTGAATCCCACTTGTAGAACTTTGTACCACAAGTAGGCAAAAGCGATAAATTCTTCAGGTGTACGTCCTGAGGAAGATTAGAAAGTAATTGTTTTTCGAACTGTGGCCAGTTGCCACCAGATATAACAGCCACCTTCACAATACCCAAAAGAGCAGTGAGTAAAGAGGCCATCTCAACATCAAGTGATGATTTACTTTCGGCAAGCGTGCCATCAAGATCAAAAACAATAAGCTTTTTCATACTTTATCAGTGATGATCTTTCCCGTATAATATAAATTCAATTCTTTCTTGTGGAAATTATCCACAGCAATTTCCCGGCTTACTCACAGATTTTGTTCCTGCAGGAGTAGACAGAAATTTTTGGAGACAATGGTCGCCACAGAAATAGAACTTCTGACCATCGCGTTCAGCATAGAGGGCAGTTGCAACATCTACAGTCATTCCGCAGATGGGATCTTTCGTCGTTACTTTTGAATCTTTCATGATTTTTGTTTTTAAATTGTTGTCTTTATTGTTGTTTTGGTATTCAAATTATTTTAGGTGTAAAGAAACTCCTGATTTAGTTATTTATCAGTTGATTTTTTTGCTTTTGCTTTATGTTTAATCACAGCCTTTACTTTAGGTTTAGTCTTAGCTTTTTCTTTAAGCTTTGTTTCAATATTTACTTCGGATTTAGGTTTATCTTTTACCTTAGACTGGGGCTCTGACTTCAGTCTCAGCAGTCGTGCATTGATTGCCACTATAACTGTACTGGCAGCCATCAGTGCTGCACCCACCGCGGGTGTAAGTATTACACCCCAGGCGTAAAGCGCACCTGCGGCGATCGGAATAGTTATGACATTATAACCGGTAGCCCATACAAGATTTTGAATCATTTTACGATGAGTAGCAATGGATAGTTTCAAAAGAGCAACTACGTCCAATGGATTACTTCTCACCAGGATCACATCGGCTGTCTCTACAGCTACATCTGAACCAGCTCCAATGGCAATACCCAAATCAGCCTGTGCCAATGCCGGCGCATCATTCACGCCATCTCCGGTCATAGCTACCAACATTCCACGTGATTGGATTTCTTTCACTTTTGCGGCTTTGTTCTGGGGCAGAACTTCTGCGAAATATTCATCAACACCCACTTGATCTGAAACCCATTTTGCAGTAGCATTGTTATCACCTGTAAGCATCATACAGCGGATATTCAATGCCTTAATGGCATCGATGGCTTGTTTTGCCTCTGGACGGATGATGTCAGCCAAGGCAATCGCTCCTTTCAGTTTTCCATCAACTAATACAAACACAACCGTCTTACCCTGAGATTGCATGGGTTCTATTCGCTCGTCCGTCATACTGATTTTATGTTCCTTAAGGTAACCGGGACTGACGACCATAATATCCTTACCTTCAACCTTACCTTCTGCTCCCTTACCAGGGATGCCTTTAAAATTTTTGACAGTTACTTTATTTTCTGAAGATGCTGCTATGGCCTTTGCAATTGGGTGTTCGGAATTTGCATCCACAGAGGCCGCATACTTGCATAAAGTTTCTTTATCGACATCTTTCGAAAACTCCAGTATGTCGGTTACGCCAAACCTACCTTCAGTTAACGTGCCTGTCTTATCAAAAATGACAGCTTTTATTTTTCTGGCACTCTCAAATGCACTACGGTTGCGAAGAAGCAATCCATTACTTGCAGCCAGGGCTGTGGATACCGCCACGACAAGTGGCACGGCCAAACCAAGCGCATGAGGACATGCAATCACCATGACTGTTACAGCACGTTCGATAGCGAAGGCAAAGTCCTTACCCACTAAAACCAGCCAAATAGCGAGCGTGATTAATCCACCCCCCAAGGCAACGATGGTAAGCCACTTTGCCGCAGTATTGGCAAGATCCTGGGTCTTCGATTTACTTTCCTGGGCTTGTTTAACAAGGTCAATGACCTGGGACAGAAAGGAATCCTTACCTGTACCTTTAACTTCAATGGTCAATGAACCTTCCCCGTTGATAGAGCCACCTATTACCTTATCATTAGTCTTTTTTGTCACAGGGTTTGATTCCCCTGTTAGCATTGCCTCATTAACGGAACTTTCACCTTCAACAATTATACCATCAGCAGGAATTTTCTCGCCTGGTTTTATCAGGACTTTATCGCCTACGACCAATTCACTTAACGGAACGTCTTTTACACTGCCATCGGGCATGAGTTTGTGAGCATCCGAGGGCATAAGTTTGGCCAATTCCTCCAATGCCTTAGAAGCACCCATCACCGACTTCATTTCTATCCAATGTCCAAGCAACATGATATCAACAAGGGTGGCTAACTCCCAAAAAAACATTTTGCCGGTCAAACCGAACACCACAGCACTGCTGTATATATAGGCAGTCGCGATTGCTACAGCGACAAGCGTCATCATTCCGGGCTCAAAGGATTTGATCTCCTTTAAAAAACCTTTAAGAAAAGGCCACCCACCATACCAAAAAACAGCAGAGGAAAAACCAAAGAGAACATATACGTCGCCCTGAAAGTGAAAGGCTTCATTCAAACCTACAAGCTTTTGAAGAAGTGGAGAAAGAAACAGAATCGGCAAGGTCAGGATCAACGAGATCCAGAACCTTTTCCGGAAATCTGTCGTCATATTAGCCGGATGCCCTACCCCGTTATGTGTCATCTGCATATCGCCTGGTTTCATATTCTTCATATCACCCGGCTTCATATTCTTCATATCGCCTGGATTCATTTTCTTCATATCACCCGGCTTCATATCGTGCCCCTGAGGATGACTTTTCTTCTGATTGTCTTTGTCTGTCATGCCAGCCATTTTATCTTGTACTGGCTTCACTTTTGAAGTCCCGGAATGTTCTGAAGGTTGTTTCATTGATTTAAAATGTGTTGACCTATTTCTCTGAAATCCATTTTTTGGCTTCTTCTAATTCTGAATCTTTATAAATCCTAAGCTCACAGGAGAGCAAATAGCCAAAGAATTTAGCGACATTGTTGATCAACTGGTGATCAGAAACCATTGCAATTTTATCAAATGAAGATAAATGTTTCAACCCCATCTTAGCATCATCCAACATAGCTTCCAGATCGAAACCGGTAAAGTCTTTCCCAAGATGGTAGATCATCTGGATTTTCTTATTGGTTTTCAATTTTAGCTCTAAAGCTGGAATTAAAACCGTTTCGTAATCTGTTCCGGTTATTTTTCCCTCAGCAGAAACGCCTAGCGCACTGTCTGGTAAATCAATCATTAATTTTAACATGCCTTTTATTTTTAAGATTAATTATTTATCAGTTAATCCCGGTATTTAGAAAATGGGGTCAGTCCCAATTTCCAGGTAACAATTAGCCGACTTGCTCTCAGATTTCGTTTCTGAATGAATAGATAGAAATTTTTGGAGACAATGATCACCACAGAAATAGAACTTCTGACCATCGCGTTCAGCATAGAGGGCAGTTGCAACGTCTATTGTCATTCCGCAGATGGGATCTTTCGTCATTTCTGTTGATTCGTTCTTTTTAGCTTGTGTATAAAATTTATCCATCAATAAAATTATTTGAATTCTTCTTATTTCTTTGAAATCCATTTTTTGGCTTCTTTTAATTCTGACTCTTGATAGATCCTCAGTTCACAGGAGAACAAAAAACCAAAGAATTTCAAGAAATTGTTGATCACATGGTGATCAGAAACAAGGGCTATTTTATCAAATGCAGCTAAATGCTTCAAACCCATTTTAGCATCATCCATTAGCGCATTCAGATCGAATCCGGTAAAACTATTGCTAAGATGATAGATCATCTGGATTTTCTTATTTGATTTCAATTTTAGCTCTAAAGCAGGAATTAAAACTGTTTCATAATCAGTTCCGATGATTCTTCCTTCAGCATAAACTCCCAGCACACTGTTTGGTAAATCATTCATTAATTTCAACATTACTTTTATTTAAGGTTAATTATTTGTCTGTTAATCCTGGTATTGGAATCGGGAAAATAAAGTCTACCAAAACATTGTGATGTGCTTTTGAAACATGATCTTTAAAAGATTTCATACTTTTTTGCATCACATTCACATACTTTTTACCTAATTTCAATACTATCTTATCAAGAATCAATAATTCATTTTTGATCGCTGCATCTCTGCTTTTTACATCTTTGGGCAAAACGTTATCGAGTTGTGCTATATTGATTTCAAAAACTTTATCGGCCTCCTGATAATAATCTGACAGCATTGGATCACATGAAAAAGTTTTAGTATGTGCGAATTTGATTGCAACTTTTTTCTCAGTTTCATCAAGTTTGTCATCACTGTTTGCTGCTAACATCGATATGTAAGCAGGAAATTTAAGAAGCGCCTCATAATCATGTTTAGAAAGATTTTCGAATTGGCTCATAATTTTTAATTTTTCTAGATTAATTGATTCTGTCCAAACCACAAGTTTAGAAATATTAATTATGAATAATGTTACATTTTCATAGAAATGAATTACATAATTCACACATTATATGAAAATGGGGTCAGTAACAATTTATGAACATTACAAACGAGCAGAATCAATAAAAGAAAAATAGTTTCTGACCCCATTTATCAAAATTAGCTCAGTTGAAAGGGCATGTAATGAAGAACACATTAAAGAGTGATTAAAATTCGATTAAAAAATAATCCGGTGAAAATAAGTCCCAAGAGGCGACATATTACCTGGTTAGTTATGCTTGTTTTTTTGAGTCACAACCTTAACTATCAACCATATGAGTATAACAAGAACGACAAGGCCGATAACCCATTCTAACCCATTTCCATTCCCCATTCCGAAACTGTTATTAAATCCGTGCATCATAATATTTATTTTTAATGAAATTGTTAATTGTTAAATTTTCTTTTTATCCGTTTTTTCTAATGCTTTCTTTTCGGCTGCTTCTTCTCTGGCTTTTCTGTTAAAATAGCCTCTTAACAAAAAAGTATGTTTCAGAGCATTCATATTTTCATCCAATCCTTTGGAACTGTTTTTTAAGTTAATCAGGGTTTCATCTAAATTTCCGGCAAGAGTTGTATCCTGTATTAACCGTCCTAAGGTTCCGTTTCCATTATTAATTTTATACATCATTTCATTCAGTTGTTTCGAGATGTTTGCTACATTACCTGCAGTGACATTCAACTTTTCCATGATGGTATCTGTTCCAGCTAATCCTTTTGAGCTCTTTTTTAAATTCAATATGGTCTGATTCAAATTATCGGCCATTTTTGAATCCTGAATCAGCCTGCCGAGTGTTCCATCTCCTTTATTTATTTTATTCATAATGGCGGCAAGTTGGTATGAAATGGTTTCTGCATTTCTTGCAGTTACTTTAAAACTTGTCATCACTTCACCTGAGCCGGTTAAACCTTTTGAAAACCTGTTCAGATTGGATATGGTCTGATTCAGATTTTCTGCAAGAATGGAATCCTTTATTAAACGGCTTATAGTTCCATGCCCCTGATTGATATCAAAGGAAATTTGCGAAAGTTGATTTGAGACATTTTCTACATTTTTTGTTGTTACATCTAATCTTGTCATGATGACATTTGTTTCAACCGGATCAATGGAACTAAGACTTTGACCATCTTTTAACAACGGTGAATCGGGGCTACCCTGAATGATAATTATAAGTTTGTCACCTATTATTCCATCCGAACCTAATGTTACTTTACAATCCGTTTTAATAAATTGACTCACATCTTTTTTAATCACCATATCAACCCTGACAGACGTATCGTTGATAATGATAATATTATTGACTGTACCAACATTGATTCCTGAAAAACGGACAATGTTTCCAACCTGTAATCCGCTTACATTCTTAAAAGTGGATGTAATTTCAAAGACAGGATTAAATAAGTTCTTTTGTTTGCCAATGATAAATATGGACACAAGAAAAAGTATAAAACCTCCGATAATGAAAAGGCCTAAACGAATTTTAAATCTTTGAGTATGTGTATCCATTTTTTATTGTATTATTATGGCAGAAAATGGGTCAGACCGCATTTTCAGGTCGGATAAAACCCATGAAGCTTATTCTATATTCTCATTTAATACGGACACCGGTTCACCATAGCGATAATCTTCGAGTGTTTTAATACGAAAACACTCATTTTGTACTAGCTGTAAAATCCTTATTTTGAGAAAAGAATCAGTTTTGTTTTTTTGTTGGAATAATGTGAAGCGGTATTGTTGTTTTCTTTAATACATCTGCAGCCTGACTTCCCATAATAATGTTTTCTAACCATTTTCGACTATGTGAACCCATAACAATGATATCTACGTCTAAATCTTTAGCCGTTTCCAATATCGTTTCGGCAATTTCTCCTACTTTTATAATGGTTTTAATTGATTCGTTCTCAAGATGTTTTTTTGTTTTATCAAGAAATTTTTGAGTTGAATCTTCTAAATTGTCATAAAAATCAACCCGCAATTCACGCATATAAGCATAACCGGAATAATAAACCGGTTGTTCGGAAATTACATGGAGTAATATCGTTTCAGCATTCATGGCCTGTGCCATCGAGAAACCTTGTTCGGCAACTTTTTGAGATGTTTCATCATAATCAATCGCAATCAATACTTTCTTAATTTTGTTCGTTTTCATGTTCGTTAGATATTAATATTATAACTGATTTCAATTTTTCTTTTTTGTGAAAATAGTATTGTAAACGTTGTTTTAAAAAAACATTATTTACCATATTATACAAAGAACAATACTTTCGGCCTGAATTGTGTTACAAAATTTTTGGAAATTTTTGCATGATTCACACATTATATAAATTTGGGATCTGTAACATTTTATGAACATTACAAACGAGGAGAATCAATAATAGAATAAAATGGTTTCTGACCCCATTTATCAAAAATAGCTCAATAGAAATGGCATGTAATGAAGAACTCATTAAAGAGTGATTAAAATTCGATTAAAAACAGTCTGGTTAACCCAGATGAAAGAATAAGAAAATTTTATTTGCTATTTTTGTCAACACTTAATTAGATATTTATTCTCTTACTTTATATATTCATGAAGAAATTTTTACTATTATTACCCCTAATGCTCATAATCACAGGTTTTTTCCAACCTTTATATGCCAAAGAAGTAAAGAATATACATGAAACCGGCATGGCATCACTCGAATTAAATGGAACCTTATTATCTGCTTTATGGGCGTTGCCATTCCTGGGAATGATTCTCTCTATTGCAATTTTACCATTGATATTACCCAAATTCTGGGGAAAGCATTACGGAACAATTTCATTTACCTGGGCAGCAATTACTTTAATCGGATTAGCATTAAAACTTGGTTTTCCGATTGGCCTGCATGCATTGGTAGTTGTACTGTTTGAACAATATTTCCCATTCATTTTCCTGCTTCTTTCACTCTTTACCATTACTGGCGGTATCAACTTAAAAGGTGATTTAATAGGAAATCCACGCCTGAATACTTTTATACTTCTGATTGGAGCCCTGCTGGCCAGCTGGTTGGGGACTACCGGTGCAGCAATTTTATTGATTCGTCCATTGATCAGTGCAAACAGCTGGCGGATCCACAGGGTACACACTATCATCTTCTTCATCTTTATAGTTGCAAACATAGCAGGTTCGCTGACCCCAATCGGAAATCCACCACTCCTGATGGGCTTCATTAGCAAGGTGCCTTTCTTCTGGCCGCTCACCAGACTGTTCACCCCAACTATAGTTTCCTGTCTGATTTTACTCCTTGTCTATTACGTAATGGACAGTTATTTATACACAAAAGAAATTGAAAGACCCGAACCAAAGACCAACAAAGCTTTATCCCTTACAGGTGGATGGAACTTCCTTTTACTTATAGGAGTAATAGGGGCAGTATTGGTATCAAGTCAGGATCTGGGGACAGCCTTTACATTTATGGAGGTTCCGATACGTACCGGTGAACTGATAGAAATCCTTGCAATGTTAGCCATCACACTGATTTCCATCAAAATCACCCGCAAGGAAACACGTGAAGCTAATCTTTTCACCTGGCATCCAATCATAGAAGTAGGCAAAATATTTGCTGCTATTTTCATCTGTATGGCGCCATTGATTGCCATGCTTAGGGCAGGTGCAGATGGCCCCTTGAAGTTTGTAATAGATAGTCTCTCTTCAAATGGCCAACCGGTCAATTACATGTATTACTGGCTCACAGGTGGGCTATCAGCCACTCTTGACAGTGCTCCTGCCTATCTGATATTCTTTAACATTGCAGCTGCTCCTGCCGCCGCCCTTGGAATGGATCCCCATACATTTATGACCGATGTAATGCCTTCTACATTAATCGCTATCACCATGGGGGCCTCATTTATGGGAGCTTTCACATACATTGGAAATGCTCCCAACATGATGATTCAGGCAATAGCAGAAGATGACGGTATCAAAATGCCTTCTTTCTTTGGATACATGATCTGGTCGGTCTGTATACTGGTTCCATTATTCATACTGATGCAATTACTGTTTATTATTTAAAAGATGATAAATGGGGTCAGTGTGTTATGAAAGAGAGCATTCAGGTAACACTCTAAAGCTTTATTAAAGACGAGGGTGGCTCCTCGAAATCGGGCAAATATGTGAGTCCCCATTAATCTATTAATCAGGCTGAACTATTAATGCCAAAAAGGAACACGTTAAACTAAACAGGGCCGGAGTCACTGAGAACCGGCCCTGTTTTTATGCTTATAATCCGTAGTTCTTCCAGTCTACTTGCCGCATATCTCCTGTTCGTTCATAGCAAAGATGCATTCCGAAAGCGGAGGCCAGCGATACAGGCGTGTGAGATTCAAGTCCTGCCTGATTTACATAGTCCCTCAAGATTCCTTTGTATTCAGGATGTACACAGTTATTGATGATTTCGTCAACCTTGGCTTTTGGCGATAATGCCTAAACGACGGGCTACCTCAGGAGAGTTGCTGATTTCCTGTGGACGCAGAATGAGCCTTTTGTGAAAGAAATCAAGATTATCGTAGACCTGGGTCCGGATCTCGGGAGTCGCCTGTAGAAGCGCCCGTGATCACACCAATCTTGAAAGGACGTCTGACAGCATGCTCTGTTTTTGCTCTTTCCGCAATGGCCAATGGAATGGCTTTGACAGAACCTGCAGGGGTAAATCCGCTAAATCCTATGACATCATTGTTGTTAATATAACTGGCTGCTTCATCAGCTGAAATAAATCGTAAAGCCATAATGCTAAATTTAATATATGTATTTTTTAAAAAATAAACTAAATTATAATTTGAAATGAAAGTGCAAAGGTATTATTTTCTTAAAAGAAGGAATCACTTCAAAACCTTTTTTAAATGTCATTAAAACACATTAACTTTGCTTTGTCTTTTATTCTTTCATTTTTAAGAATTCAAAACATTAAGAAACTGTTTAAATTTGTCCGTAGGACATAAATGTCAATAGAAAGATCATCAACAATAATCTTTTCCCCGTAGGGGATTAACCTTTAATGTTAATGCCCTACGGGCAAAAAATAGGGGGAGAAATGCATTTCTATTGACATTAATGCCCTACGGGCAAAATAAAAAATTTAAACAGTTTCTAAATGCGCAATTTTATACGTTTACGAACAACATAAATACTATTATCGTGGATACTAACCTGCTTTTAAAAGAATTTTACCAACGTTATGGTAATGAAAATGTAGCTCCGGAGCTCTATTTTGCTCCCGGTCGTGTTAATCTGATTGGCGAACATACTGATTACAATGGCGGTTATGTTTTGCCCTGTGCCATTAGTTATGGTACTTACCTGTTGGTTCGCAGAACCGATGAGCCGGTTGTAAAATTTGCAACTACCAATTTTGAGTTTGCAGCAACTATTCCTTTGGCTGATCTTCATGTCAAACAACCGGGTAAATGGATCAATTATCCGCTGGCTGTCATAGATCAGTTTGTAAAACTCGATGTAGAGATCAAGGGTCTTGAGTTACTTTATTCAGGTAATATTCCCAATGGAGCAGGTCTCTCATCTTCGGCTTCTATCGAAATGGTAACAGCTGTTGCTCTGGGCAGCGTGTTCAGTTATGAGATGTCGATGGTCGATATGGCCAAGCTTTCACGTCGTGCCGAGAATGAATTCGTAGGAATGAATTGCGGTATCATGGACATGTTTGCTATCGGAATGGGCCAAAAGAACGGCGCATTGTTCCTTAACTGTCGTACCTATGATTATGATGTAATCCCTGCTAATGTTGCAGGATATACACTGGTAATCATGAATACCAACAAGCAACGCGGCCTTACTGATTCAAAATATAACGAAAGAGTAGCAGAGTGTCATGCAGCATTGACGGCTTTGAGCGCTGACGGCGCTTTGGAAGACCTCTCTGATTTAACCCTGGAAGAATTCAATAAAAGATCACATCTTATTTTAGATCCTGTTGTTCTCAAACGTGCTAAACACGTAATCAGTGAAAACGCACGGGTACTGGCTGCTGTCGATGCATTGAAGAACAACCGTATACCTGAATTCGGACAACTGATGAACGCATCTCATGATTCATTGCGGACTGATTATGAGGTAACCGGATTTGAACTGGATACCATCGTTGACGAAGCCCGCAAAATCAAGGGTGTTATTGGTGCACGTATGACCGGTGCAGGCTTTGGCGGGTGCGCAATTGCACTGGTAAAAGACGAACAGGTCAAAGAATTTTGCGATGTAGTCGGCAAAAACTATGAAGAAAAAACCAAACTGAAACCCGATTTCTACATTGCCGAAATAGGTGATGGCGCAAGAAAGCTTTAAATAATTCTTTAAAACAATGAAAGGCAGACCGATAAAAAAGTCTGCCTTTTTTGTTTTTTTCTTGTTTTTAAGACATCTTAATTAAACTAAAAATGTTTAATTTTAAACTTGTTTTTAGGCGAAGGCAAGCGTAAAATTGTCTACTTTTGCCGTCAGAAATATTTTTTACCACTCAAATGGACGAAGGACCTGATTTATCTCGAATAATTAACCAACTATAGGAAAAGGCCCTTTCGCTTCCTCCTATAGTCAAAAAGGAGGATGCATTATGACTGCAATCACCACATTTTATTTAAGCCGCGTACTGGGCTTGAAAGTCTATGCCACAGATGGAAAATATCTGGGCAAACTCTACGATTTACTCATAGAGACCGGAGCCGATGGCCAGTTTGTGGGAGAACCCTACCGACCAAGAGTTATGTCTGCCCGGTTAATAAAGAATGGGGATATAACTTGTCTTGATTTTAATCAGTTCACTGTTACCAAAACAAAAAGTCGCTATTCTATTACCTGTAAGGATTCAAGGATCGTCTCCGATGAGGAATCTTTTGATTTTCTACTCTTAAAAGCCAATATTCTCGATAAGCAGATAGTGGACCTGAATGGACGTAAACTTGTCCGCGTCAACGATGTCAGGTTAGTATCGGTTACTGATGGTACATTTGCAGTTGCGGTAGATGTTGGAACCGAAGGCCTATTGCGACGCATCGGCATCAGCCGACCTTTGAAGTATTTCTTTTCACTTTTCAATATTGCTATCCCTTCAAAATTTATACTCTGGGATGATGTTGAAGCAGTTGATTATTCCAATTTCAACATCAAGCTCGGCACTACTTTCAAGAAACTCAATACGCTTCACCCATCCGATCTGGCTGATATCATTGAAGAGCTGGGTCGCCATAGCCGAGCTCATGTATTCGATAATCTGGATGAAGAACGTGCTGCAGATGTTTTGGAAGAGATGGAACCAAAGCTGCAGGTTGATATTATCGAGAACATGCCTATTGAAAGAGCAGCCGATGTACTCGAGAAGATGCCGGCAAACGAAGCAGCCGATATTTTGGATATGCTTGAAGACGACAGGGCTGAATTGTTGTTGCGTGAAATGGAAACCGAAACATCTGATGATGTACGCGAACTGCTCGAATACGAAGATCGTGAAGTGGGAAGTATCATGAATACCGACTTCTTAGCGTTTGCCGAATCAGATACTGTCGAAAAGGTATTGGAAGTTATCAGAGCCGAGAAGCCGGAAGTAGAAGTGTTGTATAACATCTTTATCGTTAATGAAACCGGAAAACTAAATGGCTCTTTATCATTGCGTGACCTGGTAATTTCAGAACCCTCAATTAAGCTTTCTGCAATTATGAACAAAAAGCACATCAGCGTTCAAGATGAAGACCGACTGGACATCCTGGCAGAAATTGTTTCAAAATACAATCTTTTGTCAATACCTGTAGTTGGGAAAGATAATGAACTCCTGGGTATGGTTGTAATCGACGACATCGTGGAAGACCTTATGGGTCGAAGACGAACGAAGTAATATAGGGGCGACCCAATGTATGCAGGAGATGCATAAAATGTAGTGGCCGCCCTTGTGGCCGCCCATGTATAATGAATAACGATCAGGAGGACGCTTATGCTGGCAATAAAATCATCACGTAAAAATATATTCAGAAATATCGCCATATTCTTTGCCATACTTGGGCCGGGAATTATCACAGGCAGTGTAGACAATGATGCAGGAGGAATTACAACTTATTCAGTGGCTGGTGCCCTTTATGGGTATAAACTCATCTGGACTCTGATCCCTGCATTTATTGTATTAATCATCATACAGGAAATGAATGCCCGCATGGGAATCGTTACCGGAAAGGGACTCTCAGATCTCATCCGTGAGAATGCTGGAGTCAAAGTCACTTTTGTAATATTTGTTGGATTGCTTTTTTCCGGTATTGGCAATACCACTACAGAGTTTGCAGGTGTAGCCGGATCTATGGAAGTCTTTAATGTAAGCAAATATATATCTGTACCGATAACAGGGATCCTGGTCTGGATTCTGGTAGTAAAAGGAACCTATAAGATTGCAGAACGAATCTTCCTGATATTCAGTGTTTCTCTTTTAATGTATGTGGTCTCTGCATTGATGGGTAAACCCCATTGGGGCGAAATAGGTACTTCCATTGCTCATCCCCACATGGAATACAATTCAGCTTATCTGGCAATGGTAATTGGTATCATCGGTACGACTATCGCACCCTGGATGCAGTTTTATATGCAAAGCTCCGTCATCGAAAAGGGACTCAAGATGAAGGACTTTAAATTCACCATGATCGATATCGTCATTGGTTGTATTGCGACTGTTGTCGTTGCCTTCTTTATCATCGTTGCCTGTGCCTCAACACTGCATGTGAATGGGATTCAGATCAATGAAGCCAAGGATGCGGCCCTCGCGCTTAAGCCGCTGGCAGGATTTCTGGCTTCACAGGCCTTTGCTTTTGGTCTTTTCATAGCCTCTGTCTTTTCGGCAACCATACTTCCACTGGCTACGGCCTTCTATGTATGCGAAGCTTTTGGATTCGAAGCCGGTATTGATAAGAAGTGGGATGAAGCCCCCGAGTTTTATTTCCTCTATACCGCCATACTTATCGTCTCCTGCGTTATTATTCTCATTCCTAATGCACCATTGATTAAGATTACACTGTGGTCACAGGTGCTCAACGGGATGTTGTTGCCGGTAGTTTTGGTCTGTATGATGCTTCTGATCAACAACAAGAAGATCATGGGTGAATATGTGAACAAACCCATCTATAATATCATCACCTGGATAACAATATTTATTCTGGTTGTATTGTCCGTGTTGATGATCATAATGCCACTCTTTAGTTGATGAAAACTCCATGACCGACATAGCCCATAGGTTTACAGAAAATCCTATCCTTCGACCTGCCGATCTGCAACCTAACGGCAAAGGACTGAAGATAGAATGTCTTTTAAACCCGGGTGTGTTCAGGTATCAGGGTAAAGTCTGGCTGATAATCCGTGTTGCAGAACGTCCGGATCAACAGGAAGGGCATGTTTCATTCCCCATATTGGATTTGGCTGGCGAACTGAGTATCATCGAAATCGATCGTAAAAACATTGATCTTGGTTTGTCAGACCCAAGGATGGTGCGATATGAAAATGCTGATTATCTGACGACCTTGTCTCACTTCAGACTGATGTGTAGTGAAGATGGAATTCATTTTAATGAACCGGAAGGATACCATCCCATCATAGGGAAAGGACCTTATGAAACTTTTGGGATAGAAGATTGCCGGGTAACAGAGATGGACCATAAATACTATCTGACTTATACTGCCGTATCCGATAACGGTGTGGCAGTTGGAATGATGATGACCGAAGACTGGATCAATTTTGATCGGGGACACCTGATATTTCCTCCTCACAATAAAGATTGCACACTTTTCAATACGAAGATCGGAAACAGTTATTATGCATTGCACAGGCCCAGCAGCCCGGCAGTGGGAGGCAATTATATCTGGCTGGCCGATTCACCCGATCTGATCCATTGGGGTAATCATAAATGCATCGTCAGAACCCGGAAAGGAAAGTGGGACAGTGTAAGGGTAGGGGCCGGGGGATCACCCATCAGGACAGATAAGGGCTGGCTCGAAATCTATCATGGCGCCGACGAACAGAATCGTTATTGTTTGGGAGCATTATTGCTTGATGCAGAGAACCCTGCAAAGGTATTGGCCCGGACCGCTGATCCGATCATGGAACCCGATATGGAATATGAGAAGAATGGATTCTTCGGAAATGTAGTGTTCACAAATGGTCATATTGTCGATGGCGATCAGCTCACCATCTACTATGGTGCTTCTGATGAAGTCATTTGTGGTGCAAGGTTTTCGATCGAAGAAATCTTAACCCGGCTTTCATAAATCCAACATGTTTCCGAATGAATTGCATCACCTGCCTTAATTGATGCGGGAATTTGTTAATTTTGCAAATTCAAAACAGAACCCTCCATAAACCACACATTAAAAAATTGATAATGAAAGCCAACGAATTAAGAATAGGAAATTTTGTAAGCTGGAAAAACGAAAAAGTAGAGATCGACAGTATTTCAGAGACTGAAATTACATTAAAGACCTTTTTTAATATCAAGATCAAGCTTGCTGAAATCAAGCCCATTGTGCTTTCATATGAATGGATCGAGACCCTTGGATTTGAGAAGATCAGACACATCAATGGTTATATCTTCTGGGTGCACAAGAAAGCGAAGATCGAAATCTATTTCGACCGAACCATGATCAAGTGGCAGGGTTATCCAACCAAATGTAAACTTCAGGTACACCAACTGCAGAACCTCTATTATTCAGTAATGGGAGATGAGTTAGTTTAGTTTATTAACTTCCCAACGTGAAAATCAACTTCAAACTGATATTCCTACCCATGTTATAAATCCCACTGTGACCGCTCCAGTTGACAGGGTATTGCTCAAAATATTTCAACCTGCTCAGGTGTGACTGATACGCTACATCCGTAATATTATTAACGGCCAGATGCACATTACAAATCACCTTTCCCTTCTGATTCGTCACATCCAGACCCATTCCCGCATTGAAAAGCGTATATCCAGGCGTCGCTGTCTCGGTATTATCAGCGCTATAGACCCTGTTTTGGCTGGCGTAATAATCCATTTCTATATTGGCATAGAGTGACGAAGCATAAGTGTATTTTTTCTTGATGTCTGCCCTTAGCTCAGAGTGTGTATGCAAAGGTGGAATAAAAGGAAGATATTTTGCACCATTTAAAACAGGTACCCCCGGCGCTCCAAGATTGACCGCATAGATAACCGAGATAGAATTTTCAAAATGCAGCCAGTCCAACGGGTGGGGGTGGATATCGATGGTAGCCTCTCCACCATACAGATTAGCACGCGACTGTACGAATTTAAAAGTCTGGTTACCGGCGATGATCACTGAGTCCTGTCCCTGTTGGTTCACTACTCTCTGATTGAAAATATAGTTATCGATGTTCGTATTGAACAATTCCAGGCTGGCTTTCATGTGATGGGAATTATAGAAAATGCCTATATCCTCCTGCAGGCTGAACTCCGGTTTAAAAGCACTGTTACCTATCTGGTAAATATTCGTCCCGGGATGAACACCATTTGCAGAGATCTCAGAGATATTCGGCGCCCTGAAACCACGGGCAATATTGGCCTTTAAGATCAACTTATCCGAAAAGCGATAAGTAGCCCCAATGCTTCCCGAAAGGCCCGAAAAGGTATGTGTAAATGCGTAGAATGGC
>Ga0209540_10001562_pt1 | contig 17150 bp, 16 predicted proteins | sample BarGraIncu01121A_FD_184501 | JGI IMG/M metagenome (GOLD analysis project Ga0209540, IMG submission 184501) | Arctic peat soil microbial communities from Barrow, Alaska - Barrow Graham LP Incubations 011-21A (SPAdes) (version 2) | ecosystem: Environmental > Terrestrial > Soil > Wetlands > Peat... | reverse complement strand
CCCGAACCTCCCCGAGCCACGACTTCGCGTCCCTCGAGAGGATCGAGAGCGAGATCGACCGGTGTTCCACCGGCACCGATCTGCTGCCCGGCAGCAAGCGCTCCCTCGTCAGACGCGCCTACGACGATACGCCCGTCGATCGGAAGACTGACGAGTGTGCCCTGCATCGCGTTGAAAGCGGCCTCCTCGGCCCCGTCACGGTCGGCGCGGCCCAACCAGCGGGCGCTGGCCAGAGCGGCCGCGTCGGTAGCCCGGGCGTAATGGGCGCAAATGCAGATCTCCCCCGGGGGCTCGACGATGGGAGTTTCCTTTTTTTTCCTCGCTGTCTTCGACGTGCTCATTTCACCCCTTGTACGCGCTCGGCGCCTTCCAGTACGAGCTCGATCACGGCACCGACGGTGCGATCGACGTTCTCATTCTCTATCACCGGCACGCTGGATTTACGAGCGCGCTTGAGCAGAAAGTCCTGAACCTGACGAATCTCCCCCAGGCTGTGAAGGTATTTCTCAACCGGGCGAACGCCTTCTGTGGCGAGGTCGCGCACGAAGAAGTTCGAGGCATGAACCTCCTCGTTGTAGACCGCGAGCTGGCATTGGATGACGAGCGCTCCCTCTATCTCGAGCGGCAGCATCCCCGGCACCAGGTGCACTCCCTCGAGCACCATCGACCAACCCTCTTCGAGCGCGCGCTCGATCGAGGCGCGCACGCCCACGAGCACGTTCTTCGTCTGCTGGAGGAAGCCGCGGATAAGTGGATCGCCCTCCTCGCGCTCGGCTTCCGGCAGTGCTTCCCAGGCCTTGAAGCTGGAGTAGTGGATCGTGGGCATGAACTCATCCGAGAAGAAGGCGCGAATCGTCTGGCGGATGAAGTCGGTCGAGGAGAGGCGGGTGATGCCGAGACGGTGCGCGACCTCCGCGGCGATCGTCGTCTTGCCGGTGCCGGTGGCGCCGCCGATGAGCACGATCAACGGCATGTCGAGCTGGTCGAGATTGTGGTAGCGGCGCAGGCGCTCGACCGCTTCGTGACCTTCGACCGGGCCCAGCGTGTCGATCGCCAGCTCGTGCAGGCGCTCGAGCTCGACAACTCGCTCGTCCCGTTTGGCCAGGTCGATCTCCACCTGCCGCGCCAGCTCGTAGGCGCGCACACCGCCGACTCCGACGGCGATCAGCGCACGCGCCATCAAGCCCTTCGAGTAGGGCAGGCTCTCGTCGCCCAGCGGGAAGGGGTTGTGGCGGTGCTGAGTCATGCGACAGTCGCCTTCGTGCGCGCCTGCTGCGCCAGCTGAAGCAGCGCGGGCTCTAGATCGGGCTCGCCCTCCAGCGGCACCAGTTCGTTGTCGACGAGCGCAACCTCGCACCCACGCGCCACCGCTTCGGCGATCACAACGTCGACCGCGGCCGCCTTCAGCTCGACTAAAAAGACCTCGGCTTCGATCTGTGCCAGCTCTTCGGCCAGCTCCCCGCGCCGGGCGAGGCTGCCCGAGACGTGCACCACCTCGGCGCCGTGAGCGCGCTCGAGGTGCTCGCCGAGCGGTCCGAGCGCCTGCTTCGGCGCCGTCGTGAAGAGCGCCACCTTCTTCCCGGCCACCGGTACGAGCGGACGCGGTCGCATCGACGTAGCGATCACCTGTAGGTCCGGTCGCAGCGCGGCGATTCCGCTGCGAAGCTGCTCGAGCCGCTCGCCGCGCTCGGCGAAGCTCAACACGAGCAGGTCGGAGATGAGGATTCGATACGCGTTCAGATAGCCGCAGGCCAGCTCGACATCCTGATGAGCGCTCACGACGAGAACGCGCCGATCGCTGGCAATCGGCGGCAGGGCGGCGCCGCTACCTTCGAAGATAACCAGTTCCGGCCGCCGCTCGAGCGCCAGCTCGGCCGCTTGAGCCACGTTCGAGTAACCGACCGCTCCGGCCAGGCCGCCACCGCAGCGGCGCGCCCCGATGCTGACGATCTCACCCAGAAGGGCGTCCTCCAGATAGTCCGACGCCGCGTGGCGTCCGGAGCGTGCGAGCTCGAGCAGCTCTTCGACGCTCGGCGGAGTCTCGCGCAGCTCGGGCTCGGGCGGTCCGCCCCGCCCCATCGCCACGACCACGACGTCGATCTGCCGCGCACAAGCACGGGCGAGCTGTATCGCCAGCGCCGTCTTTCCCACTCGCTTGCCGGTGCCGATCACGCTCAGGCTGGGAAGGGCGAAGGGCTCGAGCGCGGGCGGATCGAAGCGAAAATCCGCGCCCACATAGGGCAGCCCGAGCGCCAGCACGCGACTTGCGGCGGCCAGCCGCTCGCGCGGCCCCAGGACGGGCTCGTCGGAAAGATCGACGACGATCTCGGGCGAGTAGGTCTCTACCCCTTGCTCGATCGAGTCCGCGAGCGGAACCCCATAGAGCGATTCGCCGGTCTGAGCCGGCGAGCGAAGCTTCTCGCCGCCGCCTACGTTGACGCAGCAGACGAACTCGTAAGGAAGAGCACTCAGCGCATCCCGCACGACCGGCGGATAGTGCTCGCCGTCGACCAGCGCCAGCGCAACGCCTTTCATCGAGTGGTGACCTCGTGCTCGATCGACTTGGTGTTCTTGTGGAACTCGAGCGTCTCGGTGTCGAACTCGATGATGCGCTCGATTCCATGGAAGGGGTAGTGGCGATCGACCTCGATCTTCTTCCCGTTGAACTCGATCACGTTGTAACAAGGCCTGGTGTTTCCGCGCAGTCGCAGCGACGAGACCGTCCCCGCGTTGACGACGAACAGGCTCTCGAGCTTCCAGGCATAGGGAACGTGCTTGTGACCGGTCAGAACGAGATTTACGCCCGCGCGCTGCAGACACTCGAGCGTATCGCCGGCGTCGTGCACGATGTTGCGCTCGCGGCCGGTGCCAGGTACCGGTAGCAGGTGGTGGTGGAGGACAAAGATGCGCAGCAAGGCCGGGCGCGCGAACTGCTCCTCGATCCAGCGGTAGCGGCCGCGTCCGATCTGCCCGTAGTCGAGGTCGGGAGCGGTGGAGTCGATTGCGACGATGCTGACCGGGCCCTTGTGCAGAACAGAGTTGCGCTCGCCGAAGAGCTGCTCGAAGTGGACGTAGCCAACGTTGCGAGCATCGTGGTTGCCCGGGATGACGACCATGCTCGGGCACTCGATGCGATCGAGGTAGGCCCGCGCCTGCGCGTACTCGCCCTTGAAGCCGAAGGTGGTCAGATCGCCCGAGCAGACGACGACGTCAGGGGCGAGGTCGTTGACCTCCGAGATGGCGCGCTCCAGCAAATTGGGCACGAAGTGTTGTCCGCCGCAGTGCAGATCGGAAATCTGGGCGATTCTGAAAACGCGACCGTCAGTCCGGCCCGGCATGGCCGAAGTGTATGCCGCGCGGAGCAGTTGGGGAAACATTCGTTTCGCTCGGGCCCCCGCCCAGGTGACCCACGGAGGCGTCCGACCCTGTTGCTACTCTTGCTTGTAGATGGGCTTCGAAAGTGTCGATTTCCAGGCAGATCGCGGTTCGAAAACCCCCAGGTTCGCGAACCAGGCCGAGGCCGAATGCGCGCGCATCCTCGATTACTACCGAATCGCCTGGGAGTACGAGCCCACCTCTTTCGTACTCGAACGCGACGCCGAGGGCCGCGTCAGCGAGGCCTTCACGCCCGACTTCTACCTTCCCGAGCAAGATCTCTACCTGGAGATCACGGTCATGAAGCAGTCGCTCGTGACGCGCAAGAACCGCAAGCTGCGCAAGTTGCGAGCGCTCTACCCGGGAGTCCGCGTCAAGCTCTTCTACCGGCGCGACGTCCAGCGCCTGGCCGAGCGTTTCCGCCTCGATCTGGCTTCCTGAAGCACCTTCGAGTGGCGGTGGAGCAACAAGCTCTCGAGATTGGGCGCCTCCGGCATAAGCTCCGATCGGGAAGGATGTCGGGATAGAGGAGCAAGAAACGACGGCTGAGAGCTCGAGCATCGGTGAGATCTACCTGCGGCGGGAGGAGATCGCCGGCCGCGTGCGTGAGCTCGGGACCGAGATCGCACACGACTACCAGGGCAGGGAGCCGATTCTGGTGGCGCCGCTCAAGGCCAGCGCGGTCTTCCTCGCCGATCTCTCGCGTGCGCTCACCATCCCGCACACGATCGACTTCGTCGAGCTGGCCGGATTCACCTCGGCGGCTGTCGGCGGACAGCAACGAATCCGTCTACTCAAGGATCTCGACGTCGATATCACGGGCCGTGACTTGATCGTTATCGAGGACGTGGTCGATACCGGGCTCACGCTCAACTACCTGACGAGGGTTTTTGCGCTGCGCGCGCCCTCCTCGATCACGATCGCCACGCTCTTCGACCGCCCCTACCGGCGCCTGGTCGACGACCTACCGGTTCGCTACGTCGGTTTCACCGTTCCGGACGAGCTCTTCGTCGGCTACGGCTTCGACCTCGACGAGCGCTTCCGCAACCTCCCCGACATACACCTCACGAAAGGTAGCTCAACGGATCATTCGGCACCCCGTTGACTCGCACCTCGAAGTGCAGATGCGGGCCGGTCGAGTGCCCGGTTGAGCCCACGTAGCCGATCACCTGGCCGCGCGATACCGTTTGCCCGCTCGAGACCGCCAGCTGCGACTGGTGCCCGTAGGCCGTGGCAAGCCCGTTCCCGTGATCGATCACGGTCAGGTTGCCGTAGCCACCTTCCCAGCCCGCGTAGTTCACCGTCCCGCCGGCGGCGGCGTAGATCGGCGTTCCCTGTGCGGCGCCTATATCGATGCCCTCGTGCATTCGTCCCCAGCGCATGCCGAAGGTACTGGTGAGCACGCCCTGGACCGGCCAGATGAGTCCAGCGGCCGAGGGCGCCGCGCCGGAATGCGAGCCACCGCTGCGTAGGCGGGCGGCGATGGCGGCACTGCCGGCCTGGAGCGCCGCGATGTCGGCCAGCCACTTCTCCTTCGACTCGCGCACGCTCGCCAGCGTCTGCTGCTTGGTTTCCCGCTCGGCGCTCAGGCTTTCGCGGCTCGAGCTCAGGCGATCACGTGTCGCGAGCACGCTCGAAGCCCTGGTCACTGCGGCTTGAGTCTCGTTGTTGACGCGCGCGAGCAGGCGATGCGTTCGCGCGCGAATCGCCGACCAGCGGCGCTTGAGCCTCACTGCCTGCTCGGCCACGCGGCGGTCGCGAGCCGAGATGGCTTCGAGATACTCGAGCCGGTCAATGGCGCTCGAGATGCTCTCCGAGGCGAGCATGACGGCGACCGAGTCGAGCTGGTCGCTCTCGTAGACGGCAACGAGGCGCCGGGAGAGTTGGTGCTGGGCATAGTCGTACTGACGTTGGGCCAGCGCCAGCAGCTGCGATTGCTGCTCGTAGGCCGCCCGCACCTTGCCCAGGCGCTGCTCATGCGTATCGACCTCGACCTGTAGCCGCGCCAACTTCCCCTCGGCGCTTGCGACGCTACTGCGCAGGGATTGAATGCGCCCGTTCATCGAGGCGATGTTCGAAGTGAGAACGCCCTCGCGCTCCGTTGCCTGGTTGACCTTGCTCTGCAGGTTCGAGAGCTTGTCTCCGCCCGGCTGGGCAGAGGCGGACGTTGCGAGCACGAGCAAGCAGATCGCCGCGAATGCGATGCGTCGAATCATCGAGTCGGTCTTTCGGCGGCAGTGCCCGAACTCCCTCCCCTTCTCGCCTCCACAGGCTCTACGCCGCGCGGCGGTCTGGCACCCGGTAGCCGTGATCGGCGCAAAGCCGCCCCGGATTGTCCTCGGTCAGGGCGTCGCAGTAGCCCTTGCCGTAGGCGGCGCGTATGAAGGCCGCGACAACCTCTAGATTCCATTCCTCAATCTCAAGGGTCTCCTTCCACAGGTCGGAGAGTCTCGTGTCGATGTCCAGCTCGAGTAGCTCGATCCTAGAAGGGGCCCTTTCCATGGCATCAAGCCTAGGAGTTGCGCCGGACAGCGCTCGGAGCTCCAGTTTCAATCGACGACCCGCCGATTGGGCCGATCGGAGAGCGCGAGGCCATGACCCTGAGGAGGCACGTCGCGCCGCCGAGCGCGGCCAGGCGGTGGAGCGCTTCAGTTGAAGCGAGCGCTTTGGGCGAGCTAGCCGGATCATCGACGGCAACCGTCATCCCGGACCTCGCCCGCCGCTAGCATCCAGATCATGCTCAAGCCCGAGGTGTTCAAGGCCTATGACGTGCGCGGGATCTATCCGGCGGAGATCGACGAAGATGGCGCCTACGCGATCGGGCGCGCCTACGTCGAGGAGTTCCAGCCGCGGCGGATCGCCATCGGGCGCGACATGCGCGTGTCGGGCCCGCAGATGGTCGCCGCGCTGACCGAAGGAGCCACCGACGGCGGCGCCGAGGTACTCGACATCGGGCAGATCGGTACCGAGATGCTCTACTTCGCGGTCGGCTCGCTCGAGCTAGAAGGTGGCATCACCTGCACGGCTTCGCACAACCCGAAGGAGTACACCGGCTTCAAGATCGTGCGGGCGGGCGCCTTGCCGGTGGGAGGCGACTCGGGCCTGGCCGAGGTGCGTGACCGCGCCCTGAAGGGCTTCGGCGAGGTCGTTCGCAAGGGCAGTGTCGAGAAGAAGGACATCTGGCCGGCTTTCCTCGAGCGCGTTCTCTCCTTCATCGACCCGGGGACGGTCAAGCCGCTACGCGTGGTCGTGGATGCGGCCAACGGCATGGGTGGACGCATGCTCGAGCCGGTGCTCGAGCGCCTGCCCCAGATCGATGCCGTGCGCTGCTACTTCGAGCCCGACGGCAGTTTCCCCAACCACGAGCCGAACCCGCTCTTGCCCGAGAACCGCGAGTTCATCGTGGCCAAGGTCAAGGAGGAGAAGGCCGACCTGGGCATCGCCTTCGACGGCGACGCCGATCGCTGCTTCTTCGTCGACGAGATGGGCGAGTTCGTGCCCGGCGATTTCGTCACCGCGCTTTTTGCCGAGACTTTCCTGGCCAAGGAGCCCGGAGCGAAGATCATCTACGACGTTCGCGCCAGCTGGGCCGTCCCGCACACGATCGAGCAGGCCGGCGGAACGGCGCTCATGAATCGCGTCGGCCATGCCTTCATCAAGCACCGCATGCGTGAGAGCGGAGCCGTGTTCGGAGGCGAGGTCTCGGGCCACTACTACTTCCGCGACTTCTCCAGGGCCGACTCGGGGATCATTCCCTCGCTGCTGATGCTGGAGTACCTGTCGAAGACGGGGAAGCCTCTTTCGGAGATCCTGCGCCCTTACCGCGAGCACTACTTCATCACCGGCGAACTGAACACCCGCGTCTCGGATGTCGCCGCCAAGCTGGAAGCGCTGGAGAAGCACTTCTCGGCCCAGGGCAAGGTCACGCACCTGGACGGGCTTTCGGTAGACGCGAGCGACTGGCACTTCAACGTCCGTCCCTCGAACACCGAGCCGCTGCTCCGCCTCAACCTCGAGGCACTCTCCTCCGAGCTGATGGAAGAGAAGCAGGGCGAGGTGCTCGGAATCATCCGCGGCTGAGCGAAGTCGGCGCTGCCGAGGCGCGCCCGTCGGGTGGCGTGTTTTCCGCTACGCGTAATCGGCCACGAATGATGCGAGCGCCAAGGGAGAACGGAGAATGGCTGAGCCAACGCTTACGGACCCCGACAAGTACAAGGTCATCTTCGAGAACGAAAGCGTGCGGGTACTCGAATACCGCGACGAACCTGGCCAGAGGACAAGCCCGCACGAGCATCCCGATGGTGTCATGTACACCCTGAGCGACTTCGAACGACGCCTGATCGGCCCGACGGCGAGACTCGCGATGTCGCCATCCGGCGCAGCGAGGTGCGCCGGCTCGACGCTCAGACTCACAGCGGCGAGAACATCGGAGACACGCCAACGCACGTCTTGTTCGTGGAGTTAAAGGAGCCCGCCAGTCGTTCGGGAGAAGGCTCGCTGGGACCGACCTAGCGGTGCCTGACGGGACCACCTTCTTCGCCCGCCACCGAGCCACCCGCCCGCGGGGTCGTTCTAAATTAGCGAGAGCCCACGCAGTAAATGCACCTGATTCGCGCCGGTTTCGCACCGTTTCCGCATACGCTTAACTCGTACCGCCGGCATGCCGAGGCGGCGACGGCTCGCTAGGACGGTGTGACGCGGTAGACGTCGAAGACCGCGTCCACGTTTCTGAGCGCGTTCAGAAGCGTCTTGAGCGCCTTGACGTCGCCGAGCTCGGCCGTGTACCAGTTCTTGGCCAGCTGGTCTTCGACCGCGCCGCCGTAGGAGACGATGTTGGCACCGTGCTCGGCGAAGGTGCGGGCCACGTCCTCGAGCAGGCGCTGGCGATCCCAGGCCGAGACGGCGATCTGGACGCGGAAGCACTGCGTTGTGCCGCCGTCCCAGTCCACCCGGGTGAAGCGCTCGGGGTTGCGGCGCAGCGCCTTTACGTTCGGGCAGTCGTCGCGGTGGATGGTGATGCCCTTGCCCATCGATATGTAGCCGACGATCTTGTCGCCCGGTACCGGGTTGCAGCACTTGGCCAGGCGCAGCAGCACGCTCGGGTCCTCCACTCCCTGCACGCGGATGCCGAGGTTGTCGGAGGCGATCGCCCTTCTCGTGCGCGACTTACGCTCCGGTAGCGTCCGCTCGGGTACCGCCTCGTCGATCTTGAGCCGCTGGATGACCTTGTTGACCACCTGGCTGGCCGGCACCTTGCCCGAGCCGAGCGCCAGGTAGAAGTCGTCCGCCTTCTTGAAGCCCATCTCGCGGATGACCTGCGCCAGCAGCGACGAGCCCGCCAACCGGCGGTAGGGAAGGTTCTGCGCCTTGAGCGCGTGCTCGAGCGAATCGCGCCCCTTCTGCTCGGTCTCGCCACGGGTCTGCGAGCTGATCCAGTGACGGATCTTGTTGCGGGCGCGCGATGAGACGGCGAGCGAAAGCCAGTCGCGCGAAGGCCCGCGCGGCGAGCGCGAGGTGAGAATCTCGACGAAGTCACCGTTCGCCAGGCGGTAGTGCAGCGGCACGATGCGCCCGTTGACCTTGGCGCCGACGGTGCGGTGACCAATGTCGGTGTGCACCGCGTAGGCGAAGTCGATCGGTGTCGAGCCGGCGGGCAGCGTCTTCACCTCGCCCTTGGGCGTGAACACGTAGACCTCGTCGACGAAGAGGTCGCTGCGGAAGGTGCGCATGAACTCGCCGGTGTCGGTGCCCGCCGGGCTTGCGTGCGAATCCACGAGCTGCTTGACCCAGGCCAGCCATTCCTCTTCCTGCAGCTTGGCCGAGCGCTGGCGCTTGTAGAGCCAGTGGGCGGCGATTCCGAGCTCCGCCTCCTCGTGCATCTCGCGCGTCCTGACCTGGATCTCGAGCGGCCTGCCCTCCGGCCCGATCACGGTCGTGTGCAGCGAGCGGTAGCGGTTCGCCTTGGCCATGGCGACGTAGTCCTTGAAGCGCCCGGGCATCGGCTTCCAGAGCGAGTGGATCAGGCCGAGCGCGCCGTAGCAGTCGCGGGTGCCCTCCTCGTCCTTGCCCTCGACGATCACCCGCATCGCCGTCAGGTCGTAGATCTCGTTGAACTCCTTGCCCTTGCGGGCCATCTTGTCGTAGATCGAGTAGAAGTGCTTGGCCCGGCCGGAGATGTCCGCGGGAATGTCGAGCTTGTCGAGCTCGGCCTTGAGCAGGGCGGCGGCCTCACGCACGTGCGCCTCCCGGTCGGAGCGCTGCTCGTTGACCATGGCTTTGATCTCGGAGTACTTGCGGGGATGCAGCACCTGGAAGGCGAGATCCTCGAGCTCCCACTTGAGCGTGTGGATACCGAGACGGTGAGCGAGCGGGGCGTACACCTCAAGCGTCTCGCGCGCCTTCTGCACCTGTTTTTGCTTGCCCAGGTACTCGATCGTGCGCATGTTGTGCAGTCGATCGGCGAGCTTGATCAGGATGACGCGCATGTCGCTCGCCATCGCCACGACCATCTTGCGGTAGTTCTCGGCCTGGGCTTGCTCGCGGCTCTGGAACTGGATTCGGGTCAGCTTGGTGACGCCTTCGACTAGGCGCGCGATCTCCTCGCCGAACTCCTCTCTGAGCTCGGCGATCGAGACGCCGGTGTCCTCGACCACGTCGTGCAGGAGCGCGGCGGAAATCGTCTGCTCGTCGAGCCGGAGCTCGGCGCAGATCTTGGCGGCACCGAAGGGATGGTTGATGAACTCCTCGCCCGAGCGGCGCTGCTGACCGTCGTGCGCCTTGGCGGCAAACTCGAAGGCGCGGAAAATCAGATCCCGATCGACCTTCGGGTTGTAGGCCGATATATCGGCGAGTAGCTCCTCGACGAGGTGCTCGTGCCGCTGGAGGGCGTCAAGAACGGTCATCTTCTAATTGTATTGTCGGCACGAGCTTTGACCGACGAAAGTCCGCTCCCCCGTTGGGGAGCACGATGACTTTCGCCGGCGGAGTAACGAAACGATGAACCGCGCCCTTGGCGCTTGTTCACCGCCTACTCCTGGTACCGATGCGAGCTGACCGTTGGAGTTTTGCGGAGTGAGGGCGAGCGCTATGAGAGCCGCGCCCGCCATGTCGGTCGCGGCGGCGCCTTTCTCCAACGAAAGTTGTCAGACTCTCGTTGCTGATGCAGCGACTACGTCCTGCTCGTCTTCGACGAGCAGGACTCTGAATGTTTCCGACTCGAGCAAGCTGCGGCGACCGGCGCTCTCTTCCAGCAAGCCCGCCTCGCTGAAGATCGTGCACGTCTCATCGTCCCAGCTCTCCTCACCCGCGCGCCAACTGGCGACGAGGCGGTCGCGCAACTCCTCGTAGCGAGGCGCCTCGTCGAATACCCGCCTGACCTGAAGCTGCGGTGTGACAGTGCCGTTCCAGCGGTTCGCCTCGAGCCGGAAGGCTAGGTCGTAGCGACCGACGCGGCGCAGGCGATCGAGCTGTTTCCCCATTCCGAAGGCGATGGCGCTGCCCGCGTCGCAGCCTTCGAGCCGCACGCGGAAGCGCAGGTGCTTGCCCTCGCCGCAGCTGCTCAAGTCGCTCAGCTCGCAGCCGGGAGCGATCAGAAGCACGCCCGGGTTACCGAGCCCGAAGGGCGCCAATTGCTCCAGCTCCTGGCAGAGCTCGAGTGTCAGCTTCGTCTGCGGCGGAACGATCGCATCGACCTTCGTGACCGACACGAGATCGGCGTCGGTCAGTACCTCGCTGGCATGAACGGTGAAAGCCTCGCTGAACTCCTCGAGCTGCTCGGGACGGATCGAAAACCCGGCTGCAGCGCGGTGACCTCCGAAGCGCTCGAGCAGGCTCGAGCAGGCGACGATGCCGCCGTGCAGGTCGAAGGCCGGGATCGAGCGACCCGATCCCTTCCAGTCGCCGCTCGAGCCGGCGACGAGCACCACCGGGCGCGAGAAACGCTCCACCAGCCGCGAGGCGACGATGCCGATCACGCCCTCGTTCCAGTCTTCGCCGGCGATCACGTAGGCGCGCCGGCTCCGCTTCGACTCGGGCCAGGATTCGACCTGCTGAACCGCCGCGCGCAGAATCCCGTCCTCGATCACCTGGCGCTCGCGGTTCAGTTCCTCGAGCTTGCGCGCCTGCCGGGATGCCTCCTCGTCGTCCTCGCCGAGCAGGAGCTCGAGCGCCAGGTCCGGATGACCGAGCCGGCCAGCGGCGTTGATGCGCGGCGCCAGGCGAAAGGCGATCTGGCCCGTCTCGATCGTCGCCGCGTCGACGCCTGAGGTGCGCATCAGCGCGCGCAAGCCCGGCCGGGTAGTCCGGCCCAGCTTTTTCAGCCCGGCCGCGACAAGCCAGCGGTTCTCGTCGACGAGCGGCACGACATCGGCGACGGTGGCCAGACAGACGAGATCCAGTTGGTCGCGCAGGAACTCCGAGTCGGCGCCGAACAGCGCCTCCCCCAGCTTGTAGACGACGCCGGTTCCGCAAAGCCCGGCAAAGGGATAGCTCGAAGGACGCGGCGCCACGACCGGACAATCGGGCAGCCGCTCCCCCGGCCGGTGATGGTCGGTGACGATCACCTCCAGCCCCAGCTCGGCGGCCTTGGCCACCTCGTCGATCGCCGTGATGCCGCAGTCGACCGTGAGAACAAGCGAGCAGCCGTCACCGGCGAGCCGCTCGAGCATCCCCGGAGTCAGCCCATAGCCCTCATCGAAGCGGTTCGGCAGCGCCCAGCTCACCTCGGCGCCGAGCTCTCTGAGCAGGATCACAGCGAGCGCCGTCGCCGAGACCCCGTCAACGTCGTAGTCGCCGTGCACGCAGATTTTCTCTCCGGCCGTCACCGCGGCGCGAATGCGCTGTACGGCCTGGGCCATGTCGCCAAGCGCGAAGGGGTCGTGCCCCGGCGCCTCGGCGGCGAGAAATGCACGCGCCAGCTCGGGATCTGCAAGGCCTCGGCGAACGAGCACCGAGGCGGTCAGGTCGCTCAGCTCGAGCTCGTGCGCCAGCTTTCGCACTTCGTGCAAATCGGCGGGCTCGATCGTCCAACTTCCCTGTTGCATGGGAAGAGAACGCTAGGCCCAGGGCCGGACAGCAGACGAGCTCAACCGACGCGCCCAATCGTCACTGGCTCGGCGTCGCTCGCGCGTGAATAGATGAGAGAGAAAAGAAGAACCGGACGGAGCCCTCCGGGTTAGGCTCCGTCCGGTGTGTTGTTCCGCTTCGGAGGTTGTTCGGTAAGTCGTGCTCTCAGTTGCTACAAGGATCCGTACATCACGTAACGCCGTTCTAAAAACCTGCTCTCGCTGATTACCGTAGAAGCCATCTGTAAAGAAGCCCTAAAGGCGGCGAGCAGTCTTAATCGTCTTTCAGAAACCGGCCCGGGGCTATCCTGGCCATGTGGCACGACAACCCAATTACCGCTCCGGCAATGATTACGTCGTCGAGTTCCTCGACTATCGCTTCTCCTTCGGCAGTAGCGATTTCGAGGAGCGTGTGACCGCCGCCGCGGTGCGGCTGGAGTTCGTGGGCGGAAACGACCTGAGCGAGGACGAGACGGCCGACCTGGTCGAACTCGTGGCCAGCCCGATCGGACAGATCTCCGATCCGCGCAGCGACCTCGGTCGTTATCTGATCGAGAACTGGGAGCGAATCTCGCTCGTGAACGGAGAATCGCTCGTCTACTGGCTACGCAAGCTCGTCTTCCGCGGGGCCTGGCTCGACCACCGCGTCAAACAGGGCTTGCTCGAGGTCGCCTGGGACGACGACCAGGCCGAGTTCGGCTACCGCGATCCCTACGGCGATCGGACATTGCTCGAGCTGGCGCCTGTGCCGTCGTGGCGCGGGCTACGGTTCGGCGCATAAAGCTCGTTTCAATCACATCGACCCGCCGGTCGATCGTTACCACCTGGCGCGCTCGGCCAGCCCAAGCGCGTACTCCGGCCACCACGAGCCGGAAGACGGTCCGCCTTTGCAGGCGCCGTCCGACTCGCCGGGCAGCTTGATCCAGAGGTAGGCGTCGGCGAGAGGCGAGGCCGTCTTGACGCCGGGGCGTTGACCCAGTGCTCGCCCGGGCGGGTTGCACCAGTACTCCGGGCCGTCCCAGGGACCGAGACCGTTGCGGCTCGTGTCGATCACGTAGTGCTTGCGTCCGAGCAGGCGCGCAAGCCGGTTCCCGTACGCGACGCTCGCCGTAGTCGTCTGGTAGTTCGAGACGTTGAGCGCGAAGCCTCGCGCCTTGGCAATTCCGGCCCTGCGCAGCCGCTTGGCCATGACCGCCGGCGATTGCCAGTCGGAGTTGCCGGCGTCGAGGTAGATAGCAGCGCGCGGATTCGTGGCAATCCGCTCTACCGCGTAGCGAATCAGCGCGTATCTGGCCGTACGAGCCGCAGGCCCGAGGCAGTCGAGCCCGGCGAGCGCGTCCGGCTCGATCACCACCGCCAGCTTGCGCCTGCCGGCGCCGGCGGCGAAGTCGGAGATCCAGCGCTTGTAGGCGGCTCCGCTCCTTGCCCCGCCCGCCGAGTACGCGCCGCAGTCGCGCCTGGGGATGTTGTAGAGCACGAAGACCGGCAGAGCCCTCGCCCGGACGATCTTTCGGGTGCGCGCTGCGTCGGGAAAGGTAGCCGCGAAGAGAACGACGCGCTCGGACTGACTCCATCCGAGCTGTTTCCTCGCTTCGGCACGTTCCATCGGACGAAACAGGCCGGTGCTAACTCCGCAGGCTATGACCGTGTCGTTGCGACGCGCGGCGCGCGGAAGTCTTTCATGCATTTCCTTTGATTGAGTGATAGTGGCGGTGAATAGAACGGAGTTGGCACGTATGACCGAGGATCGAAGCCTGCTGTAAAGAGAGATCGTCCCATCGCCTCGCCTGTCTCCGAGGACGTCGTCGCCGTGAAACGTGACGAGCATCGGCGACGCCAGGAAGAACCGCGCGGAGAGACTGGTTCCGCCCGAGTGCACATGTACCAGCCGATACTGTTTTCGCCACGAGATGTTCGCGGCTAGGAATCGTAGGGCCGCAGAGAGATACGCGATCTTCGACCCGTAACCACGGAGATAAAGAACATCGCAACGAGTTCCGGCCGCTCGTAGCGGCTCCACCTGCCGCTTGACGAAGATTCCGCAGACCGGACGATCGTGATCGGGCCACATGTTGGTGACCACGAGGACGTCGGCTTCACGATCATGTTCTATGAAAGAAAGCGATCTCACGGCTCGCTTCGCTCAGTTGCCGATCGATCGTCGAACATCATCTTCTCTCGATTGCGTCAAGAACCCCCCTCGAGCGAAGAGCAAACTAACAGGAACAATCACGTAACAGCCGTATCTTCGGCTGGACCGATACGACAGAGAACTGAAGGCGTCCACCTACGAATAAGCGACCCACGGGGAGCGACTCGTCGCTAGAACAGACTTTTGTCTTCGGCCGCCGCAGAAGCGCCGATGTGCGCCAACCCCGACTTGGTGACGATGCGACCGCGGTTGGTGCGCTGGATAAAGCCGAGTTGCAGCAGGAAGGGCTCGTAGACGTCTTCGATTGTGTCGGGCTCCTCGCCGAGCGCGACCGCCAGCGTCGACAGCCCCACCGGTCCGCCGTCGAAGCGCTCGACGATCGCCCGCAAGAGCTCGCGATCGGTGTGCTCGAGCCCGACCTCGTCGACCTCCAGAAGCTCGAGCGCCTCGCCTGCGATCGCCGTGGTGACAACTCCTTGATGGCGCACCTCGGCCACGTCGCGAACGCGCCGCAGGATGCGGTTGGCTATGCGCGGCGTGCCGCGCGAGCGAGCTGCGATCTCGCTCGATGCTTCGAGCTCGATCTCGACGCCGAGGATGCGAGCCGAGCGGCGCACGATCGTGGCCAGATCGTCGGCTTCGTAGTAGTCGAGCCTGAAGGTCATGCCGAAGCGATCGCGCAGCGGCGTCGTCAGGAGGCCGGTACGCGTGGTCGCGCCGACCAGGGTGAAGTGCGGCAGGTCGAGCGTCAGCGTGCGGGCCGCCGGCCCCTGACCGACGACGATGTCGAGGCGGAAGTCCTCGAGCGCCGGGTAGAGGATCTCTTCGACCGCGTGGTTCAAGCGGTGGATCTCGTCGATGAAGAGGACGTCCCGCGACTCGAGGCTGGTCAGGATCGCCGCGATGTCGCCCTTGCGCTCGAGCGCCGGGCCGGCAATGCAGCGGATGCCGACGCCGAGCTCCTCGCGCACGATGAAGGCGAGCGAGGTCTTGCCAAGCCCCGGCGGGCCGACGAGCAGGACGTGGTCGAGCGCCTCCTCCCTTCGCTGCGCCGCCTTGAGCGAGATCGCCAGCGGCTCCTTGATCCGCGCCTGGCCGACGAACTCGCCCAGGTTGCGCGGACGCAACGAGCGCTCGATGTCGTCGTCTTCGGGCTTGATCGTGGGTGTCAGGAAGGTCTCGCTCATCTCACGCCGCTCAGTGCCAGGCGCACGCGCTCTTCGGGCGGCAGCTCGGGATCGACCCGGGCCAGCGCCTGCTCGGCCTCGACGAGCGTATAGCCGAGCTCGACCAGCGCCTCGCGCGCGACCAGGTGCTTGTCGGAGCCGGCATCGCCGTAGGGCACCAGCTGGCTTCCGGTCAGCTTCTCTTTCAGCTCCAGCACGACGCGCTGCGCCGTCTTCTTGCCGATGCCCGGAATGGCCTGGAAGCGAGCGGTGTCTTCGCGCGCGATCGCGCGCCTGAGCTCCGCCGGCGTCGAGCCCGACACGATCGCCAGAGCCACCTTGGGCCCGATTCCCGAGACCGAGAGGAGCTGGATGAAGAGCTCACGCTCCTCGCCGTCGGCGAAGCCGTAGAGCGAGAGCGCATCCTCGCGCACGTGCAGGTAGGTCTCGACCGTCAGCTCGGCGCCGCCGGCCTTGGCCAGGGCACGTGGAGTCGCGTGCACGAGGTAGCCGACTCCGTTCACGTCCAGAATCAACCCCTCCGCCCCGCGCCCGACAGGCTTTCCGCGTAGCCGCGCGATCATCCCGCGAGCCTCTCGAGCGGAGACGCCATCGCGTGACAGATCGCCACGGCAAGCGCGTCAGCGGCGTGATCGGGCGTCGGAATCTCCTTCAGGTGCAGGATCGCCTTCACCATCCGCTGTGTCTGAGCCTTGTCGGCGCGCCCGTGGCCGCAGGTCGCCTGCTTGACCCGCGCCGGCGCGTACTCGAAGCACTCAATGTCGGCCAGTGCGGCGGCGACGAGAACGGCGCCGCGCGCCTGCCCGACAGAGAGCGCGATGCGGGCGTCGGCGCCGACGTAGGACTCTTCGAGCGCAACGGCATCGGGTCGCTCGCGCACAATCAGCTCGCTCACTCCTTCGAAGAGAGTCCGTAGGCGAAGCTCCAGCCGGGTGCCGGGCGACGTTCGCCACCAGCCGTGGTCGAGAGCCTGAAGGCGGTTTGCGTTTCCTTGGACGATGCCGTACCCGCATGCAGCCGTGCCGGGATCGATGCCGAGAACTTTCACGACGAGACTCTAGGCCGCGTGCCGGACGGTGCAGCCGCTCCGAAAAGTAAAAAAAGGGGGCGGGCCCGACACCCCCCAGCATCAAGGCCCGCCCGTGACCGCAAGCGCTTCGCTCACCTTAGTACAAGCGAACGGAGCGCGCTCGATATTCCGCTCGACGCCACAGATTCGCGTCAAGCGGAATTCTGGGTCGGTCTTCACGGCGCTTACCAGCGTCCAAAGGCATTCCGGTTTCACCCGGGAATGCGCCGCTACTCGCCCTACCCCAGCTAGGAAGCGACAGCCTCGAGCAGCTGCTCGGGGATGTCGAAGTTGGCGTAGACCTC